>Ga0302323_100002556_pt1 | contig 14761 bp, 9 predicted proteins | sample Fen_T0_3_FD_201950 | JGI IMG/M metagenome (GOLD analysis project Ga0302323, IMG submission 201950) | Peat permafrost microbial communities from Stordalen Mire near Abisko, Sweden - Fen_T0_3 | ecosystem: Environmental > Terrestrial > Soil > Wetlands > Permafrost | place: Sweden: Abisko... | reverse complement strand
CCGCCCAAGCCAGCGCCCACCTTGAAGCAGAAGGCACCGCCGATCGCCGTCAACAGCCCTGCCGCACGTACGCCTCGCTTCCACTCACCATAGTCCACGGTGTCTGCCAACATGGAAAACGGCAAGGTCATGGCGGCCCCGCTGAACACGAACCCGACGGCCCAGCCAGTCAAACACAAGCCCAGGTCGTGCCCACGCATGGCTCCGAGCCAAAGGAGCAATTGCCCAAGCACCATGCCCGCTAATCCCAGAGCCCACAACCGAGCCTTGGGCATGATTCGACAAAGCCATGGCAGAGGAAGCGCCGTCGCAAGCGAAGCGGCATCGAGACCATTGGCCACACTGAGCAGATCGGGCCGATGAAGCACGTACTTGAAGAAGTGCGGCGCCACGGTTACGCGCGAGATGAACCCCATCCAGAACAGAACCGTGCTGGTGACGACGATCAACCACGGCCAATTGCCCTTCATCGCTCCGAAGGTCTGGCGAACCGACCACGCCCTCGACTGCACGACGGTCTCTCTCAGGTTGCGGAATGCGACAAGGAACAGAATGACCGAGGCCACGGCAAAGATGGGAACTGCCAGCGCGAATCCTGTCCGATCGTTGCCGTGACCGAGGGTGCGCACGAGTCCCAGGCCGGTGAGGTTCACGACCAGGACGCCAAGCTTCGAGCCGAGCATGCGAAAGGTGGTCAGGGTCAGGCGTTCCTTCGGCTCTGAGGTCAGCGATGGAAGGATCGACGTTACGGGCGTGTTGATGCCGGTGAAGAGGACGTTGCAGCAGGCGTAGGTCACGGCGGCATAGGCGACTCTGGCTCCGTAGCCGAGGTCGGGCGCCAGGAAGGTGAGAACGCCGAAAGTCGCGAACGGCAGACACAGCCAAAGGAACCACGGACGACTCTTGCCCCACCGACTGCGCGTGCGGTCAACCAGGATGCCCCACAGCGGTGCGTCCAGCGCATCCAAGAATCGGGTTGCGATCAGGATCGCCCCCACGGCCGCCGCGGGAAGCTTGCATACATCTGTGTAGAAATACGGGACGTACCAGATGATCCAGCAGAAAAGGAGCTGCCCAGCGACGTCACTGGCTGCGTAGCTCAGGCGTGTGGCGGTCGAGGTTCGGTCCTGCACCAAGGAATTCCCTGCAGCGACGGTCCGGCAAACAGACCCAATTTCGGGCACCGCGACCGTAGCACTGTCCGGCTGCAATTTGCCAATAATCCAAGGTTCCAGAGAGTTGCAATCCGGCACTGGTCGCGGCACGCACCCGCAGAGTCCATGAGGAGCCGTCCTGATGATGACACGTTGGCAATCCGAGCATCGTTTCTATCTTTCCAGTTTCGTCTCTTCCGGCTTCGCTCTGTGGCTATCGCTCGCATGCGCTTGCTCGGCCACGAATACTTCCGCCAATGGCGGGAAAGGCGGCACGGGGTTCGGGGGATCCTCGGGGCAGAACGGCAGCGGCGGCAGTGTTGGAGGTGGCGGTAGCGTAGCCACGGGTGGGACGGCCGGCCGGTCCGGCACAGGCGGCCAGCCTGGAAGCGGGGGCGCAAAAGGTTCGGGAGGTGCGATCGTCTCCGGCGGAGCCACTGGCTCGGGCGGAACAACCGGCTCGGGTGGTGCGACCAATGTTGGCGGGACTGTCGGCTCGGGCGGTACCACCAGTCTTGGCGGCGCGAGCGGCACGGGCGGTGCGACCAATGCCGGCGGCACGACTGGCTCGGGCGGTGCACCCCGCCTGGGCGGAGCAACCGGCTCGGGCGGTGTGATCGGAGGAGGAGGCACCCCCGGTTCAGGCGGGACGACGGGCGTTGGCGGCGCGACCGGCGCGGACGGCGGAACCGCGGTGGCCGGGGCCATCTACGTTGCCCCGGACGGCGACGACTCTAGTCCGGGAACCCTGGCCCAGCCCCTGAAGACGTTGGCCAAAGCCCGTGATTTGGTGCGAACCAAGACCAGCGGGATGACCGCCGACCTCACGGTCTACGTGCGCGGCGGGACGTACCCGCAGACCAGCACGCTGACCTTTGCCAATGCCGACTCCGGCAACGGCGGCTTCTACGTCAAGTACATGGCCTACCCCGGTGAGCGGCCTCTCATTACGGGAGGGCAACCGATCAAGGGCTGGAAGGTGTCCGACGCGACCAATAACATCTACTCGGCAAGCGCGGGCACCACGGCCTTCCGGCAGCTTTACGTCAACGGCGTCAAGGCCATCCGCGCGCGCAGCCCGAACATGCTGGCGAACAATGTCGCCGACTTCAACCGACTCTCCGGCTGGGACAAGACCGCGAACAATGTTCAAGTTCCGAGCTCGGCCGTGGCGACCTGGAACAATCTGACCAAGGTCGAAATGCACATCAACATCGCCTGGGGGGACAGCACCCTGCGTATCGCATCGATCACGACCACGGGCACCACCGCGTACGTCAAATTCCAAAGCCCTGAATCTCCCATGGTCTTCGTGCGGCCTAACCCCAACATGGCGCAGGTGGGATGGGGGTCGGGTCGGGCCTACTACTTCGAAAACGCCAAGGAGTTCCTCGATCAGGCCGGTGAGTGGTACCTCGACGAGACGACAAGCACCGTCTACTACAAGCCGCGAACCGGCGAGGATATGGCGACGGCAACGGTCATCGCGCCGATGGTGGAGACCATCATGAGCGTGAACGGCACGAGCACGTCGAGCCAGGCCAGCTACCTGTGGTTCCAAGGTCTTACTTTCGCGCATTCCACGTACATGCGTCCCAGCCAGTCCGGCTTTCTGGATGGGCAGGCGGGGCAGTACAACCTAACAGCGGATGCCAACAACAATCAGACCGTTGGCAGACTGGCGGCTGGCGTCAGTGTCATGAACGCCAATCACCTCCACTTCGAAAGGAACCTGTTCACCCAGATGGGCGCCACGGGTCTCGACTTCATCTCGGGCACCCACGACGACCTGATCATCGGCAACGCCATCACGGATATTGCCGGCAACGGCATCGCGATCGGGAAGTTTACCGCTTCCGACACGACGGAGTTTCACGTCGCCTACAACCCGAGCGACAAGAACGAGATCTGCACGCGTGACACGTTCAAAGACAACTACATCAACGGGGTGACCACCGAGTTCCAGGGCGGCGTCGGCATCGCGGCGGGCTACCCGGCCTACCTCGACATCGAGCACAACGAGATCTCGCATACGAACTACACCGGCATTTCCGTCGGCTTCGGCTGGACTGGCTCGACGACCGCGATGACCAACAACAAGATCAACTACAACAACATCCACCACGTCAATGAGGTTCTGACTGACGGAGGTGCCATCTACACGCTTTCCAACCAAGGCACTGGCGACGAAATGCAGTACAACTACATCCACGATTACGCGTGCAGCAAGTGGGCTGATTACGGCTGCAACGGGCTGTACTTGGACGAAAAGTCGTCCGGCTATACTGTCGCTCATAACGTCATGGTCAACTGCCCGACCAACATCGCCCAGAACCAAACCGGAACAAACACCATCACGGACAACGGGGCCAATCCCAGCGGGGCCCAGAACACCATTGCTACCGCTGGTATCGAGGCTACCTACGCTGACATCAAGACCCTGACCGTACCCCCGGCTACGTTCTGAAGGCGGGAGGCCCAGCAACGCGATGAACATGTCGAGCCAAGACCAGACTCGCGACGTTCCTATGGCTCGCAAGGAGGATGTGAAAATGCAACGTGCACGGAATTATTTTCAGTTAGACCCCTCAAGGTCGTTACTTTCGGTGATGTTGGCGCTGCTAGGCGCGATCGGGTGTAGTAAAGCGCCTGATCGAGGAAACGGAGTCTCGCCGAGCGGCGGCGCCATGGGCAGCGGCGGCGCCCCTGCAAACGGTGGGACGGTTGGCCCGAGCGGGACCGGCGGTGCTACCGGCAGCGGTGGCGGGGCCGGTGAGGCGACTGGCGGCACGACGGTGAAGCAGACCGGCGGCAGCGCAGGCAACGCCAGCGGCGGGGCCACGACAAAACCGGAGGGCGGCTCTGGTGGCCAGGCCAGCGGCGGTGCGGCGGGCAACGCCAGCGGCGGAGCGACGGTCAATTCCGGCGGCGGAGCGGGCGGCAACGCCAGCGGCGGGGCCACGGTCAACCCGACTGGCGGTGCTGGCGGCAAGGCTGGCTCAGGCGGGACCACTTCTGGCTCAGGCGGAATAGGCTCAGGCGGCACCAGCTCCGGCTCAGGCGGCACCACCGGGCAGGGCGGAACCACTGGCTCGGGCGGAGGAACTGGAGCTGCTGGATCAGGCGGGACACCGGGCTCGCAGGGACCTTGCGACATCTACGCGGCTGCCAATACGCCATGTGTTTCAGCCCACAGCACAGTCCGCGCGCTCTATGGCTCGTACGCCGGCCCCCTGTACCAGGTCAGGAAATCGGCCGGGGGTACGCAGGACATTCCGGTCGATGGCCCGGGCGGTTTCGTCAAGATATCCGTGCAAGACTCGTTCTGTTCGGGCACAACGTGCACCATCTCGGTCATCTATGACCAGTCGCCGAACAAGAACGACTTGGTCAAGTCGCCAACGGCGTTGTGGCTGCCCACCGGGGGAGACGAGGCTCCCGCCGCGCCCTCGGGGGGGAAGATCACCATCAACGGGCACACCGCCTACGGCATCTACGTCGACAACAGCGGCGGAAAGACCGGCGTCGGGTACCGCAACAACGCCACCAAGGGCCTCGCGAAGAACGACGAGCCCGAGTCCATGTACATGGTCGTGGACGGCAAGCGCTACAATCAGTGGTGCTGCTTCGACTACGGCAACGCCGAGACCAATGGCACGGATTCCGGCAACGCGACGATGGAATGTCTCTACTGGGGGAATTCCACCCAGTGGACCAGGGGATCCGGCAGTGGTCCGTGGATGGCGGCGGATCTCGAGAACGGCATGTTCGAGTGTGACTCTACGACCTCCTGCCCCACCAATACGTCCGTGACCGGCATGACCTATGTCGTCGGATTCCTCAAGGGCCCTTCTGGCAATGCCATGGGAATCAAGGCCGGTAATGCGCAGAGCGGAAAGCTTGAGACCAAGTTCGATGGCAAGCGTCCGGCGGGGTACAGTCCCATGAAGAAGCAGGGAGCCATCATTCTGGGGACCGGTGGCGACGGCAGTAACAATGCCAAAGGCACGTTCTTCGAAGGCGTCATCACCAGCGGCAATCCGCCGGATGCTGTCGACGATGCGGTCCAGGCAAACATCGTTGCCGCAGGGTACGGGAAGTAGACGGTGGCAGCGAGCTCAACCCGAGCGCCCTAAGTTATCCTGCCCACGGGTGCGCCACCCCGCGAAGCGGGCGCCAGCGACGACTGTCTAAACTGGCAGCACGTGATGGAATCCGCGGGGAGTTACCCGGGCGGCGTGTCGGTGCTATGGTTTCTCGGCAGCCTGACGGCCGCGCAACACCTGCGAGATCCAAAGCTTGCGTAGGCAACAAGGCCAAGAATTCGACGACGTCTACCTGGGGGATTGCACATGAGAAACGCTCGGCTGGTACTGCTTGCGGCTGCCGGTTTCATGACAGCGGTGACTTCATGCACGCTCAGGACAGGCCTGGATAGCCTTTGGGGCGCTGGCGGCACAGGGGGAAGCCTCGGCCTGGGCGGCACGAGCATAACCGGTGGCGCCTCGGGCACAGGCGGATGGACGAGCACAGGCGGCGCCTCGGGCACAGGCGGACAGACGAGCACAGGCGGCGCAGGCGGGAGCGGGAGCGGCGGCCAGTCGGGCACAGGCGGTGTGACGGGGGCAGGCGGGGCAACGGCTCCCGCCTTGCCCTGTGACATCTATGCGGCGGACAACGTGCCTTGCGTGGCAGCCCACAGCACGGTTCGGGCCTTGTATGGCCTGTATGGCGGGAGTCTCTACCAGGTCACGCGCGCGGATGGCGCGACCAAGGACATCGGCGTTCTTGCCCCAGGTGGCTTCGCCAACTCGGCCGACCAGGACGCGTTCTGTGGCACCTCGGGCTGCAGACTCTCGATCCTCTACGATCAGTCGCGCAACGCGAACCATTTGACCAATTCGCCTACCATCCTCGGTGGAACAGCCGCCAAACCATCCGACGCGAAAGCCCTCCCGCTCACGATCAGTGGCCACAAGGTGTACGGCGTCCACCTGCCCGCCGGGGCTGGCTTCGGCAGCGACTTCACCCAGCACGTGGCGATGGGCGACAGTCCCGAAACGATCTACATGATCGCCGCCGGCGACTACTACAACGACGGGTGTTGCTTCGACTACGGGAACGTCCAGACCAACATGGCGAACGACTTCTGGGGCGGATCGGAAGCGGTCTACTTCGGCAACAGCACCAAAGGGGGCACGGGCGCCGGCAGTGGCCCGTGGGTCCTGGCGGATCTCGGCGGCGGGCTTTGGGCCGGGAGCTCGAGCCCCAACCTGGGCAACACGTCCGTGAGCTACAAGTTCGTCACGGCCATGGTCAAGGGCGATTCGGGGAATCACTGGGCGATCAAGGCCGGCAATGCCCAAGCCGGTGGCCTGACGACGATGTTCGACGGGGCCAGACCCTCCACCTTGCCCAACCCCATGCGCAAGCAGGGGGCCATTGCCCTGAGCATCTTCGGAAAGGTCGGCAACGCCGGCCAGGGTAACTTCTTCGAAGGGGTCATCACCGCCGGCTACTCGTCGGATGCGGCGGACGACGCCGTCCAGACCAACGTCGCCGCCGTCTACGGCCAGTAGGCGCACGCATCAGGGACTACGCAGCCCGGGCGTTGCCGCGGGCACGACAGCGCGAAGCTGGCGAAGGACTACGACCGGTACGTAGAGCTATGGCCACCCAGGGTTCCCCTTGGGCATGCGCGAATTCGGTGAAACCGGATCCCTGAAGCCTATCGCTGAAATCCTTGGGTCATCTCAGCCCCGGTCGTAGCTCACCTCGAATTCGCCATCGACGCCAATGCGCAGCCGAACCGCAATCGGCGCACAGCACACATCGCAATCCTGGACGAAAACATGCTCGCCTGGGGCCGAGTATTCGGCATCGCCACCGAAGTCCAATTCGGTGGTCTCGCCGCAGAAGGGACAGTTGATCACGCTACCAGTCACGCCATTCTCCTTAACACCAGTCAGCCATTTCAGTCCTTGCTAACGTCAGTTTGCACCGGATATCCGGGCCCTGCCCCTACAACTTCTGGGCTCGCCAACTCCACGGAAGACGGTCCAAGCGCGGGGTCGTGAAGCTCGACGAAAAGGTGAGAGACCTCACATCGTCTTGCAGGTCGAGCGGGTCAAGCCGTGCCAATTGCGCCGGGCACCTTATGCTGTAAGCGAGAGAAGGGCCCATGACGGAAAGCACGCAACGCTGGTCGCGCTTGTGCTGTGCGGTCACGCTCGCCTTCGGGGACAGCGTCACCGAGGGGTTCACAACGTGTTGTGGGGTGGGTGGATGCACGTCGGGTGCGTCGACCGTAGGGGAGTCGAAGTGATCAATACAGCCCTTCACCGTGCCCTGACCGTGGTCCTGGTCAGCGGCAGCACGGTTTTCCCCGCATGCGGTCGAACGGGTGGCGCAAATACCAGCAGCACACGAACTGGCGGCACGGTCGGCACAGGGGGCGGAACCAGCGCAGATGGTGCTGGCGGTACCGGTGTCTCTTCTGGTGCGACAATTCGCGACGCCTCGTCCGCCACCGGCGACACAACCAACGGCGTCGCCTACTTGGTGACCGAGTTCCCGATTCCTTCCACGGGGCCGTGCTCTGAAGATCCTCCATGTTCGAGCAGCTTTCCTTCTGGTATCGCAGTCGGGCCCGATGGCAACCTTTGGTTCGCCGAATTCGAAGGCAACAAGATCGGGCGCATCACCACGGCGGGAACGATCACCGAATTTGCAACCCCGACCCGCGCCAGCGCGCCCAGGGGCATTGTCGCCGGGCCGGACGGCAACCTGTGGTTTACCGAATCGGGCGGCAACAGTGTCGGGCGCAGCACGCCCACGGGGACGATCACCGAATACCCAATCCCAACCCCAACCAGCTGGCCCACCGGCATCGCGGTTGGCTCGGACGGCAACCTGTGGTTCACGGAATACGCGGGCAACAAGATCGGCCGCATCACGACCGCAGGGACGATCACCGAATTCCCAAGTCCGACCCCCGCCAGCTCGCCCTGGGGTATCGCGGCCGGGCCGGATGGCAGCCTGTGGTTTACAGAGCGAGACAGCAACAAAATCGGCCGCATCACGACCGCAGGGACGATCACTGAATTCTCAATTCCGCCTGACGAGTCACCCTCGGGCATCGTGGCCTGTCCAGACGGCAACCTGTGGTTCACGGAATCCGCCGGCAACAAGATCGGGCGCATCACGACCGCAGGGGCCCTTGCCGAATTCCCGCTTCCCTACCCGAACAGCAGCCCGTTTGGCATTGCGCTCGGGCCGGACGGCAACCTGTGGTTCACGGAAACCGGCGGCTACAAGATCGGCCGTATCACGAGCGCCGGGATAATCTCGGAATTTCCGTTTGCGAACCCGGCCATTAACCAGATCGAGAACCTCGTGGCTGGGCCGGACGGCAAGCTGTGGTTCACGGACGTCGGGGGTAACGACATAGGCTACGTGGCTGTCCCATAGTGGCTACCTTCCCTGTTGGTTCATCACGCCAGCCAGGTCCCGCAGCGAATCCAGCACGATTGTTTCACATGCCCCTAGCGTCGCTCTGCTCTGATGCTAGCCCTGCTGAATCATCAGGTCGATGAGGAGCTGACCGAAGTGGGTGGGGTCGGGCAGGTCGCCGCCTTCGGCGAGGATCGCCTGGCCGAGGAGCAGCTCGGCGAAGTCGCCGATGCGGGGATCCGCCTGGTTCTTGTCGAATCGCTCTTTCATTTGCTTGACCACGGCATGGCCCGGATTGAGCTCCAGAATGCGACGCTGCACGCCCTTGCTCTTGCCACCCAGGATGCGGTCCAGCCGTGGCGAGACACCTCCGTCAGCGACCAGGCAAGCGGGCGATGAGGTCAGGCGCGAGGACAGCCGCACCTCGCTGACGTGCTTGTCCAGGCGCTGCTGGATGGCCTTGAACAGCTCTGTCAGACCAACTTCGGCCTCCTTGCGATCCTTTTCCTTGGCCTCGCGCTCGTCTTTGCCTTCCAGATCCAGCGAGGCGTTGGCGGCTGACGTCAGCTTCTTGCCGCCGTACTCGGTAACCGACTGGATCATGAACTCGTCGACCGGATCGAGCAGGTACAGCACCTCGATGCCCTTGCTCTTGAACACCTCGAGATGGGGTGAGGCTTCGAGGAGAGCGCGCGACTCGCCGGCCAGGTAGTAGATGGGTTCCTGGCCCTCCTTCATACGACCGACGTACTCCTTCAAAGTCGTCCGCTTCTCGGGATCGGCCGACGAATAGGCCGATGTTTCAAAGAGCAGCAGCGCGAGCAGCTTGTCGCGGTTCTCGTAGTCGGAATACGCGCCTTCCTTCAGGCTCCGGCCGAAGGTGTCCCAGATTTTTCGATAGACCTCGGGCTCCTTGTCCTGCGCCTCGGCCAGGACATCGAGCAGCTTCTTCACCAGCCCCTTGCGAATCTGCGCGATCTGCCGATCCTGTTGCAGCATCTCGCGCGAGACATTGAGCGAGAGATCCGACGAGTCCACCACGCCCTTCACGAAGCGGAAGTAGGTCGGCAGGAGATCCTTGCATTGCTCCACGATCTTCACGTTCTGGGCGAAGAGCTGCAGGCCTTGCTCGGTGTTCTGGTAAGCAAAATCGAAGGGCGCACGCGACGGAATGAACAAGAGCGCGCGGTACTCGAGCCGGCCCTCCGCGCTCAAAGTGATGGTCTTGAGCGGCTTCTCCCAGTCGTGGGAGATGTGCTTGTAGAAGTCGGTGTACTCGTCTTCCGTGACCTCCTGCTGCTTGCGCCGCCAGATGGCCTTCATCGAGTTGAGGGTCTTGTCCTCGACCACGGTCTTGGTCGGAGCATCCTGCTTGGGCTTGCCCGTTTCGTCCCGCTCTACCTCCTCGCGCGTGACCTGCATGCGGATGGGGTAGCGAACGAAGTCCGAGTACTGCTTGACGATGCGTCCGAGTACCCAGTCGTCGGTGAAGTCGGGCATACCGTCATCCTGATCGGCGGCCTTCAGGTGCAAGGTGATGGTGGTGCCGCTCTCGCTACGCGTGCCGGGGGATACGGTGTACGTGCCGTCCCCGGTGGATTCCCAAGCGGTTGCCTGATCGCTGCCCGCGCGACGGGTGACCAGGGTGACTTGGCTCGCCACCATGAAGGCCGAGTAGAAGCCCACCCCGAACTGGCCGATGAGCGCCAAGGTCTGGTCGCTGGACTTGGACGCCTTGATCTTCTCGATGAGCTGGCGCGTCCCCGAGCGGGCGATGGTCCCAATGTTCGAGATCACCTCCTCGCGCGACATGCCGATACCGTTGTCCGAGATGGTCAAGGTGCGCGCTTGCTTGTCGACCACGAGGCGGATTTCGGGTTCGAGCTCGCTGCGCAGCTCGGGCTGGGTCAGCGCTTCGAAACGACGCCGGTCGAGGGCGTCCGAGGCGTTGGAGACGAGCTCGCGCAGGAATACCTCCTTGCTCGAGTAAAGAGACCGGATGAAGAGATCGAGGACCTGCTTCATCTCGGCCTGGAAGGGCAGGGTTTCGGTGGCTTTGTCGTTGGCTGTGTCCATGGTGTCTTCCTGAGCATACAGCACGGACCATCCTGGCGTGATAGGTAGACTCTCGCCGTGCTCGCAACAGAAGGGACAACCAATACAAAAGAATTCGGCGTGAGGCGCCGTGGCCGACCAGCCAAGACTGGCCTGAAGACAGGTCTGAAGGCTTGCCTCAGCTTCGGCTTGTTCCTGGTCGCCAGCTCTGGGGCAGATGCGGCCGCGCCGGGTTTTCCAGCCCCGAAGGCTACTGGACCCGCGCTTCCCGACCGTCCGATCGTCTTTTGGCTTCAACCTACTCCGACCGGCTGCGCCTGGTCGCTCTATGATCCTGCGCAAGGGCAGACCCGCAAACTGACAGAGACACCGACTTGTCCCAGCCGGATTCTCTGGGATCGCGGCGGGCGACGCGCCTTCTACGAGCGCGATGGACGCGTGTGGGAGCTTGACTGGGACAAGCTGGCGCAGCCGCGCGACAGGGCACCTGTCGCAATGCCGATGACGATTCCAGCAGGCGTTGATCCCGAATCGGCGACTGATGTCGTGTGGTGGATCTCGCACACCACGGGACGACTGCGCGCCGGACGGTCGCTGCCGCTCGTGGGTGAAGACGAGATGGGAGACGAAGCACCCCGCATCGTCGCGTACGAGGGAAAACCCTACCCCATGGCGCCGCTGCCGTCGGTCGTGCGTCACCCCATTCTCGGCGCCCAGATCACCGCCATCGCGCTGGTGTGGGAACTGTCGCCGCAGGGGCAGTGGGAGCGCATTGCTGCGCGCGGAACCCGTATTGGCTTCCCGCACATGGACGCCTGCGACGACGCGAGCTGCGGCGGTCGCAATGTCATTCGCGAGCGCATGCGTTTCACAGACGGACTCTACGCCGTGGCAGACGCGCGCGATCCCAGGTTCGGCGAGATCGACCCTGTCAGGTCGGCCGCGGCCGCCGAGTGCGACGTGTCGGGGCGCTGCAAACCAGACGACATGAACCTGGACGAGAAGACGCGCGTCCTGTTCGAGATCACGTCCGTTTCCGACCATGACATGGTCGGCCCGCGCGTGGCGCTCTGCCTGGTTCCCCCGCACTTGCGGCACCGAGCCTTCGACGAATCGAAGTGTGCTGGCTTGCTCGAGCTCGTGCCAGCCTCTGTGTCGTGGTCGCCCGCTCTTCAGAAATCCGGGCCCTACGGTCTCCTGGTCGACAGCCGCAACGCCAGCCGGCCGCTGCTGGTCGCCGCGGGCAAACTGCAAGTGCTGTGGTCGGCACCCCATGGAAAGCTCGCCGCGTGGCTGCCCTGGCGCGAGCTGTGGCAACTCGCCCGCTGAAGATGTGTCCAGAGATCTGCTGAGGGCCCAGTCTGTGGCGTCGCGGGTCCCTCCGAAAATCCTCGCATACGTTCAAGTATGCTCCGGTTTTCGGCTCCCCCCACTCCTTGCAGCCTGGGCTCCTCGCGACGATTTCTAGACACATTTTGATCGGAAGCGCGTCGAAATACACCGGCATGATCATCATCCATCCGCTGACCACCATCTGCGCCAGCGGCATGAAGATGGACACGCTCAGCAAACCCGCCATCGTCAAAGCTGTGGACCAAGCCGGTGCGGGCTACCTTCTCGTAGTCCAGCTCGTTCCAATAGGCATTGGCCGCGTCGGAGCCCTCCTTCCAAAGAAAGAACAGGCTGACCACATTCACGACGCTCTGATCTCAGGCAAGATCACGCGCCTCTCCGCCGCCAAGATGGTCATGGGCACGCGAGAGGTCGAGGATTTCATCGCGAAGGCGGGGCAGTGCCGAGCGCTTGCGCGCCGCCACTGAACGCGAGATTGTTGGGCAATGATGATCATGCCGTGCCGGACTTGTCGAGTTCGGAAGCAAACCACCGACCACCGCAAGAACGTGAGCCTACTGCAATTCGGGTTCGTCGCGCTGGCTGCAACGGTGTTCGCGACTTGGCCTGCCTATGCGCATACCTGTACCCAAGGGGACTGCGTGAACGGCGAAGGCATCCTGACAATGCCGGACGGCGAGACCTACCGGGGCGGCTTCCGCGATGGGTTGTTTCACGGCCATGGGGCGCGGACGTTCGACGACGGCGGCAGCTACGAGGGCGACTTCAAGAACGGCCGGTTCGACGGTAAGGGTAAGCGAATCTTTAGCAACGGCGACGTGTTCGTCGGTTACTTCAAGGAAGGCCGCCGTGAAGGACAAGGCACGTGGACCGCCACAAGTGGCAAAGCGTACACCGGCGGGTTTCACAACAACCTCTCGCACGGCAAGGGCGTCGAGACCACCATTATCGGCGAGAGATACGAGGGCGACTTCGTCAACGGCAATCGCGAGGGGCAAGGGACGATGAAGTACCCGAACGGCGCTGTCTACCAGGGCGCCTGGAAGAACGGCGAGTACCACGGCGCCGGCAAGCTCACCTACGCCGACCAAGGCGTTTACGAGGGCGAGCTCAAGAACGGCCAGCTCGACGGCCGCGGCAAGATGCGCTTCGCGGACGGGGGAAGCTACGCGGGTGAATACAAGCTGGGCAAGTGGCACGGCAAGGGCGACTTGCGCCGGGCCAACGGCGTGCACTACGTCGGCGACTTCGTGGCGGGGAACTATGAAGGGCGCGGAACCCTGTGGTATGCGGACGGCGGCGTGTACACGGGCGAGTTTCACTTGGGCAAGCGCGAGGGCAAGGGAACCGTGGTCTTGGCGGACAAGGGCCGCTACGAGGGCGACTTCAAGAACGACCTCTTCGACGGTCACGGGAAGATGACCTACGGGGACGGCGGAAGCTATGTAGGCGATTTCAAATTGGGCAAGTGGCACGGCAAGGGCGACTTGCGCCGGGCCAACGGCAACCACTACGTCGGCGGATTCTCGGATGGGCTTCACGAGGGACACGCGGTCTTGACCTACGCGTCCGGAGGCGAATACGCCGGCGAGTTCCACTTGGGCAACCGCGAAGGCAAGGGCAGCATGATGTTCGCGGACAAGGGCCGCTACGAGGGCGACTTCAAGAACGACCTCTTCGACGGTCACGGGAAGATGACCTACGGGGACGGCGGAAGCTATGTAGGCGATTTCCGCAACGGCAAGCCAGAAGGCCGTGGCACGATGGAGCTGCGCAATGGGCGAAAGTACGTGGGCGAGTTTCGGAATGGCTACTACGACGGAAAGGGACGCCTTTTCATCCCAGGCCGCGGGACGTTCGAGGGGGACTTCCGCAATGGTGAGTTCGACGGGACGGGGACCTATGTCTTCGTCAACGGCGCCGTGATGACCGGCTCGTATCGCGGGGGCGTGCTCGACGGCCCCTGCACGATACGGATGCAAGACGGCGGCATCCTCCACGGCGAGTACCACTACGGCGTTGCCGTGGGCACCTGGTCGCTCGAAGTGGGCGGCAAGAAGCGAGAGTGGCAGCTCAAGGATGGCGTGCCCAAGGAAATCGACCAGATTCTGAAGGGAATCTAGCGCCGGTCGCTCCGACGGAGGCCACCCGCGGTGATCTATCTCGGCTTGCTCGCCAGCACGGCCGCCGTCGAGCTCTGTTGACCTGTCCATAAATTGGACGGGTCAACAGAAGCCGAGCCAAGGGCTCGGCCGCAGGTGGGGTGAAGGACAAGGGCCCCGAGCACATCGACTTCGTGGGTTAACTTGCGAGCAGACTGGCAACCGTCGTGGGCCGCTGACCGACATCCGCTGGAGGCAGTTGCAGGTGCCGTTACGGCGTCAGGCGGCTCGCCTTGAACAACACCGGGCCGGAACAACTCCCGTCGCAAGTAGACGCGCCGACGCCGCTCGAGGTCCAGGTTGCCGTCCAGGTCTTGCCTGGTCCTGTTCCGTCCCCTAGCGGGGACCCAGCGACTGCTCTTCGTTGACTGCGGTTTGCGCCAATGGCCTGTCGCTGGATCGAGAAGACAACCAGGTCGTCGGCCCCTGATGCCACCAGAATCTCAAACCTCTGGCATCTCTTCCCGCACCCTTCCGAGCGCTGCAGAGCCCCTAGGGGAGCGTATGACGTTTCAGCACCGGCCACGTGAGGCCGGCATTGGCAGCCTCGTGTCCACCGCCCTGTTTCGTGCACAGGATGACTTC
>Ga0302323_100002551_pt1 | contig 14775 bp, 9 predicted proteins | sample Fen_T0_3_FD_201950 | JGI IMG/M metagenome (GOLD analysis project Ga0302323, IMG submission 201950) | Peat permafrost microbial communities from Stordalen Mire near Abisko, Sweden - Fen_T0_3 | ecosystem: Environmental > Terrestrial > Soil > Wetlands > Permafrost | place: Sweden: Abisko... | reverse complement strand
GGCTTGCTTCGCCCGCTGCAAGACGTTGTTGGTGGCGAAGGCGGTGAGAAACACAACGGGCACGGACGAGTTGCGCCGGATGGCTTGCGCCGCATCGATGCCGTCCATCCAGCCTGCAAGTTGGATGTCCATCAGCACGATGTCTGGTAGCAGCTTGGCGGCCAGATCCACGGCTTCCTCGCCACGCGCCGTGTCCGCCACCACGTGGTGGCCGAATCGCTCCAGCTGGCGAACGATATCGCGGGCCACGATGGCCTCGTCCTCGACGACCAAGATGCGTGCGCTACCCATTCACCACCTCTTGTCCGATCTTGCGCGGCGTGAACATCAACGTGCAGCGCGTCCCTTGTTCGGATTCCCACGCGAGGTCTCCCTGTAGCTGCCTGCTCAGGTCCGAGACAAGTTGCATGCCGAGCGAACGGTGCTCTTGGGTGGAAACGAAGCCCTTGGGCAGGCCAACGCCGTTGTCGCTGACCACCAGATGCCAGAGGTCGCTGTCGTCCGCCGGTTGCAATGCGACCTCCACCACGCCGCCGCGTTCGCGCGGAAAAGCGTGCTTGAGGCAGTTGGTGACCAATTCATTGACCAGCAAGCCACAGGGGATGGCCTGACCGATCTCCATCTGCAAGGGCGCCACGTCTACCTTCACATCGACGGTGCTCATCCTCTGGTCCGCGCCTGCCCGAAGGGCATGCTGGCACAGGGACGCAAGGTACGACGGCACGTCCACCCCGGCCAGATTGCCCGAACGGTACAGGTTCTCGTGCAGTAAGGCCATGGCGCGCACGCGGCCTTGCAAGTCGCCCAGCACCATCTCGGCCACCGGGCCCTCCAGGCGATCGGCCTCCAGGCGTAGCAGACTGCTGATCACCTGCAGGTTGTTCTTTACGCGGTGGTGGACTTCCTTGAGCAGGGCTTCCTTTTCACGCAGCGACTCACGCAGGGCTGCTTCGGCTTTCTTGCGTTCGGTGATGTTGTCGAAGGTCGCCACGAACTGTCCCCATTGCGTGCAATGCACGGCCACCTGGAACCAGATCCCGAGTGGAGGCACAAACTCCTCGAACCGCTCCGGCTTTCCCGTGGACGCCACGCGGCCGTAGGTTTCAAGAAGGCCGGGATTGCTCTCGCGAATGCCGGGGATGACCGCGCTGACCCATTTGCCTGTTACGTCGGTGAGGCCCGTCAGCTTGCCGAAGGCATCGTTGACCTGCAGGTACTTGAAGTCCACGCCCTTGCCGTCCTCGTAGCGCATCTCGCACAAGGCGAATCCCTCCATCATTTGGCCAAACAGGTTGCGGTAGCGGAACTCGCTTTCGCGCACGGCCTCGTTGGCGAGGTGTCGTTCGGTGATGTCCTGGACGATGCCGGACAGGCGCACGATGGCGCCGTTGCTGTCGAGAATTCGTTCCGAGGGCTGCGCCAAGACATGGCGGATGGTGCCGTCCGGCCACACCACACGGTATTCGAGTGGCGCCGGTTGGCCTTCGGCGATGACTCTTTCATTCGAGGCGCGAACCTTCTCTCGGTCGTCGGGAAGAATGGCGTTGGCGACCACCTTTTCCAAATCGCCGTCGAAGGTGGCGCGGTCGACGCCGAAGAGGGCGAACATCTCGTCCGACCAGATCACGCGATTCGCGGGTACATCCCAGGTCCAGTGGCCCAGGTGGGCCCACTGTTGCGAGCGCTTGAGCACTGCCTCGCTCTCGCGTAGCTTGTCCTGTGCATGTCGCTGTTCGGCCAGGCCCGACGCCAGCACCATGCCGGCTGCGGCAAGGACGCCGAAGAACAGTTGGGTTGAAAACACCCGAGTCGCCTGGTTGGCGATGCCCCAGGTTGCGCGGCCCAGCCCAAGGACTTCAAGGCCGATGGCCAGGGGGGCGAGGACCAGCACCAGCGTTGAGGTGGCCAGCGGACCAAAGCGCGCCCCTGACCACACGACCATGGCGAACAAGACATACGGCTCGATGGGCATGGGCAAGGCGATGAGGCCACGGTGAAAGACCAGCAAGGCCATGGCCGCGGCCGCGGCGAGTAGCGTGGCCCTTTCAAGCAGGCGCCACCACGGCGACACCAGCAGAACCCGCCAGGCCGTGGCCCAAACGATGATCGCCGGTGTCAGCAGTAGCAGTCCCAAGCCATTGGCGATCCACCAAGTCCGGTAGAACATCCAGAAGTTGGTGCCTGCCGTGAACGCGGCCGTGGTGGAGCCCATGAACGCGGTCATGGCGTTGACCAAGGTGGCGGCAGCGAGCAGGGCAAAGACATCCTTCAAGCGCTGGAAGCGGATCGTGGGGCCGCACCACCTGGTGACCAGAACGGCAGACGCGGCGGTCTCGCAGATGTTGGCCACCATGAAACCCAAGCAAGCGGTCCAAGGCCGGCTGGTGGTGAGGTTGGCCGCGAGGCCGGCGGTGAAGAGCAACGCTAGCAACACTGGCCATTCACGACGTGGGGACAGCAGCAGCGCCGCCAGCGCAATACCCGCCGCCGGCCACACCGCCGCCACCAGGCCCTTGGCGTCCGGAATCATGAAGGCGAGCTGTTGGCTTAGGAAGTAGGCACAAACGAAGATCGCCAGGCGCGGGATTCGGCGTGTGCGCGCCTTGTTGGCGGTTGCGGACGCAGCCTCCTGCGCGGACGTAGGCGATTCTGGTGGCATTTTGTTCCCAGGATTCCTTTCCTAGAAAACAGGGGGATGGCATGAACCGCCGATCCTCAGATGTGCGTCGTAGTGGGCGGCCAGATTATAGGCCCACTTTGGCAATCCTGCTGCCGCATCGGGATTTGAAGTACAATGCACCCCGTGGTGTTTGCGGCGGCCGTGAATTTCAGGTTCGGAAGCATGGGAAATCAGCCGATGGGGCGGGGACGATGTCTTTGCATGGCGACGTGACTGGGCTTACGGATAGATCCGAGCCCGCGGCCCTGCTCGTCGATTGCCTGCGCCGGGCCCACGGCCTGGACGTTTCCTGTTTTTCCGAATCGTTTCTAGCGCGGTCGTTTGAACGGCGCTGGCAGGCCGTGGCCGGGATGACCTCCTCAAGCTATCTCCAGTGCCTTGGGCGGGACAGGGGCGAAGCCGAGGCCTATGTCCAGTCGCTGAACATCCACCACAGCGCGTTCTTTCGCGACCCGCTGGTCTTTGCCATGCTGGAACACCGGCTGCTTCCGGGACTCGCCAACGCGAGAGAGGCGTCGGCTTCCCCGGAAATCCGCGTGTGGTCGGCGGGGTGCGCTGCCGGCGAGGAGGCCTATTCCGTGGCCATCCTGCTTAGTGAGCTGTGCAACCGATTCGATATTCCTGTTCGCTTCCGGCTCTTCGCCACCGACAGCTCTGCTCAGCAGCTCGAACTTGCGTGCATGGGCTCGTACGCCGCGTCCGTCATGGGCAACGTGAATCTACGCCACCTCGACCGCTGGTTCACGCGCCGGGAGGACACCTACGTCGTCGCACCCGAGCTGCGCGAACGGGTTGATTTTTCGCTACACGGGCTGCTCGACGAACACAGCGTTTCGCCTAGCGCCAGCATCTTCGGCGGCTTCGACCTGATCCTGTGCTGCAATCTCCTCTTCTACTACCGGACCGAGGGTCAAGAGCTCATCCTGAAGAAGCTGCGGCGTTGCCTTGCCCCCAACGGGTATCTGGTGACCGGGGAGGCCGAGCGTGAGATGGTTCAAACTCAGGGCTTTGTGCCGCTGCCCGGGCCCGCGGCGATCTTTCAGGCGGTGAGGTGAGCGATGAAACTGAGGGATTTGAAAATCGGCACGCAATTGGGTTTGGGTCTGGGGCTCATCCTTCTGCTGACCGGACTTCTTGCGGGGTTGTCTTGGTGGCAGGGGGGGCTGCTATGGGAACAGACCAGCACTCTCTACCAACACCCCCTGACAGTGCGCCGCGCCCTCTCCGAGTTTCAGGCGGATGTCCTGCTCATGCAGCGGGGACTGAAGGATCTGTGCCTGACCGAAAGTGAAAAGAACTTCGCTGCCATCGTGCACGACATCGACGATCGCGAATCCGACGCCTTCCGCCAGCTGGAAATCCTGCGGCTGCGTTACCTTGGTCCCGCTAAGGACGTGGTGCAGGCCAAGCTGGATCTTCAGAGATGGGATCCCGTGCGCGAAGAGACCATCCGCTTGTTGAGAGAGGGCCATCGGGCCGAGGCCACGGCGCGCACGATGGCCTTGGGGGCCGACGGCACGCGTGTGGATGCGCTGCTGGCCGCCTTCCAGACCATCAGCGACTTCGCCCACAAGAAAGGAGATGGCCTTTACCAGAATGCGGAAAAGCTGAGCAATACGCTGAATCATCAGTTGATCGCCGCGGTCTTGCTGATTCTGGTTTTGTGCTTCGTGGTGGCTGGGTTCCTGCTGCGCGGGATCCGTGCGCCTCTTGCAGATTTGACGTCGGCGACCACGCAATTTCGGCAGGGCAAGTTGGATGCGCGGGCCCACTACGTTTCAGAAAACGAGTTCGGTGCGCTGTCGTCTTCGTTCAATGCCATGGCCGATGCCATTCGCAAGGAAATGCAGGGCAGGGAAAGTGCCGCCCTGATCGCCAGTGCCATGCTACGCCAGGATGATGCGCCTGGCTTCGGCCGGGAATTGCTCAAGGCCCTGCTAGCCCACACGGATTCGCAGATCGGGGCGGTGTATTTGCTGAACGAGGCCAAGTCCGAGTTCGTGCACTGCTCATCCATCGGACTCGACAAGGGGGCGCGGACTGCCTTTCCCGCGGCCGAGCTGGGCGGCGAATTGGGCGCTGCCGTGGCCACCCGGCAAATCCAGCGCATCACGGACATTCCGACCGACACGCGCTTCACCTTCACCGCGGTGAGTGGCGGCATGGTTCCGCGCGAGATCGTGACCATTCCGGTGGTGTCGGGGGACGACGTCAGCGCGCTGGTTTCGCTGGCCAGTGTCCACCCCTACTCGCAATCCGCTATCCAACTTGTCCACGACGTGTGGGGCGTTCTCACCGCCCGCATGAATGGCGTGCTGGCCTTCCAGCGTATCCGCGACTTGGCCGGTAGACTGGAGGCGCAGAATCGCGAGCTGGATCAGCAGAAACGCGAGCTATCCGCACAGACCAGCGAGCTTTCCGAGCAAAACGCCGAGCTGGAAATGCAGAAGCAGCAAATCGGCGAGGCCAACCGGATGAAGAGCCAGTTCGTGTCCAACATGAGCCACGAGCTCCGCACGCCGCTCAATTCTGTCATTGCCCTGTCCAGCGTGCTTCATCGCCGCCTGGCGGGAAAGATCCCCGGCGAGGAATTTAGCTATCTGGAGATCATCGAGCGCAACGGCAAGAACCTGCTGGAGCTCATCAATGACATCCTCGATTTGTCGCGCCTTGAGGCAGGGCGCGAAGAGGTACATGTGCAGAGGTTCTCGATGGGCGACCTTTTGGCCGAGCTGATCCCCGTGCTGGCGCCTTTGGCGCAAGAGAAGTCCCTCGTTCTGCAGAATCAGGTGCCCGCGGCGCTACCGTTGCTGAGCAGCGATCCCACCAAATGCCGCCACATCCTACAGAACCTGCTTGGCAACGCCATCAAGTTCACGGCGCAAGGGCATGTTTCCGTGGCCGCCGCGGTCACCGACGACACGCTGGAAATCAGCGTCAGCGACACTGGCATGGGCATCGCCGAGGACAAGCAGGCCATCATCTTCCAGGAGTTTCGCCAAGCCGACGAGAGCATGTCGCGCAAGTTCGGCGGCTCCGGCTTGGGCCTTTCTATCGCCCGAAAATACGCACGCATGCTGGGCGGGGATCTCACCGTGCGCAGCACCTTGGGGCAGGGGGCGACCTTCACGTTGCGGCTGCCGATTGCCGGGCCTGTGGGTGCGGCAGCGCGTGCGGCGGATTCGCCAGCACGCTGGCGTCCGAAGGGGGCTCCCGCACCGGCCGGCCAAGGCCAGCGTATCTTGGTGGTCGAGGACAGCGAACCCGCCATCATCCAGATCACCGATATCCTCAAGGCCGACGGCTATCGCGTCGAGGTGGCGCGCGACGGACAATCCGCTCTGGAGCTCTTGGCCAAGACCTTGCCGGACGCCGTGGTGCTGGATCTGATGATGCCAGGTGTGGACGGGTTCGAGGTGCTGCGGCAGCTGCGCAGCTCGACCCGGACAGCGCCGCTTGCTGTGTTGATTCTAACCGCGCGGCAGGTGAGCCCCGAGGAGCTGAGCTTCCTGACCGGCAATCACATCCATCAGCTCATCCAGAAGGGCGATGTGGACAGGGCCGGACTGCTGGCCGCGGTGGCCGACATGGTGGCCACCGCCGCGCCAGCGCCAGCGCCAGTTCCTGCACCGTCGCGGCGCACACGACGGACGCCCAGCGGCAAGCCTGTGGTTCTGGTCGTGGAAGACAACGTCGACAACTTACGCACCATGAAGGCGCTGCTAGAGCCGCACTACAATCTCGTGGAGGCGCATGACGGTCAGGAGGGGCTCGCGCAGGCCCGGCGCCATCGCCCCGACATCATCCTGATGGACATTGCGCTGCCCCAGTTGGACGGGATCGCGGCGCTTGCAGAAATCCGCCACGACGAAACCCTGCGCCACATCGCCGTGTTCGCGGTTACGGCCAGCGCCATGACCGGCGATCGCGAGAAAATTCTGGCTCACGGATTCGACGGCTATATTTCCAAGCCCATCGAGCACGAGCTGCTGCTTGAGGCATTGCGCGGGGCTTTCGACGCCTAGAGGGAATTCATGAACTCGCCGCAACCCAAAATCCTGGCCATCGACGACCACCGCGACAACCTCATTACGCTGCAAGCAGTTCTGAGCGATGCCTTGCCCGGATACACCCTTCTGACCGCGCTAGACGGCGCCACGGGTATCGAGATCGCCCGGGTTGAAGATCCCGACGCCATCTTGCTCGACATCGTCATGCCAGGGATGGATGGCTTCGAGGTGTGCCACAGGCTCAAGGCCCACCCGAGGATGAAGGATATTCCGATCGTCTTTCTGACGGCGCTTGGAACCGATCGCGAAAGCCGGGTCAGGGCCTTGGACCTTGGCGCCGAGGCGTTTCTCAGTAAGCCGTGGAATGACCAAGAATTGGTGGCCCAGATCCGGGCCATGGTCAAGCTCAAGGCCGCCAACCGGATGCAGCGCCTGGTGAAGGAGCAACTGGAAGAACTGGTCGCCGAGCGCACGCGCGAACTGGAGAAGGAGCTGGCGGAGCGACGGCGCGCCGAGGCTGCCCTTCGCCGATCCAATGAGACCTGGGACAACACCTTCAATGCCATTACCGACATCGTTTTCGTGATCTCGCCCGAGCATGACATCTTGGAGATCAACCATGCCGGCTGTCTGGCGTTGGATCGGAACAAGCAGCAGATTCTCGGCAAGAAGTGCTTCGAGCTCATGCACGGCCTGAAGGCGCCCATTCCAGGGTGTCCGTGCCTACAATCCATGGCCGAGCGCAAACCCTGCATGGGCGAGTACGAGCAGCACGGAAAATGCTACAGCCTGGTGGCTTGGCCGACCATCGACGAACGTGGCCAGGTCACCTCCCTGGCCCACGTCATCAAGGACATCACCCAGGAAAAGCAGGCGGAGGCCGAGCGTGAGCGGCTTTCGGAGCAACTGCGCGCCTCGCAAAAGATGGAGGCCATTGGCAGCCTGGCGGGCGGCATCGCCCATGACTTCAACAACATGCTGTACGTGATTATGACCTTCACCGATCTGGCACTCGACTCGGCCAGTGAAGGCGATCCCTTACGCAGCCAACTGGGCGAGGTCAAGAAGGCCTCCGAGCGTGCGGCTGCCCTGATTCGGCAGTTGCTGGCCTTCAGCCGCAAGCAGATTCTACAACCCGTGCCACTTGACCTGAATCGGGTCACCGCGGAGTTGCAAAAGATGCTCCACCGCATTCTTGGCGAGGACATCGCGCTCGTGCCCGTGCTTGCCCCCGATCTTGCGTTGACCATGGCCGACCCAAGCCAGATCGAGCAGGTGCTGATGAATCTGGTGGTGAATGCGCGCGACGCCATGCCCACCGGGGGCAAGCTCACCATCGAGACCGCCAACGTGGATCTCGACGCCGCGTTCATGATGAGTGGCTCGACCGTGAAACCGGGGCCCTACGTCATGCTCGCGGTGACGGACACGGGATGTGGCATGGATGCCAAGATCTCCGAGCGCATCTTCGAACCCTTCTTTACGACGAAGGAGCGGGGCAAGGGAACGGGCCTGGGACTGTCCACGGTCTATGGCATTGTCCGGCAAAGCGGGGGCGAGATCCTGGTCCACAGTCAGCCAGGGCAGGGCACAACCTTCAGAATCTATTTGCCTCGCAGCGATGCGACCGTTCAGGAAGCGCCCGCCGTCCCGCCGGCACCAACCCGCCTGACCGGCGACGAGACCATTCTTATCGTGGAAGACGAGGCGGCGGTACGTGATCTGGCGAAGCAGGTGCTTGTGAGGGCAGGGTACACCGTGATGACCGCTGCGAACGGTGGTGCGGCCTTGCTCTTGTGCGAGCAGCACGCGGGCAAGATCCACCTGGCCCTCACCGATGTGGTGATGCCCGGGATGGGAGGCCGCGTTTTTGCCGAGCAACTTGCGAAGCGACGGCCCGACATCAAGGTTCTCTACATGTCCGGCTATACGGACGACGCCATCGATCACCACGGCGCGCTCGATCCGGGAACGCACCTCATCACCAAACCGTTTAGTCTGACCGACTTGCGGCGCAAAGTGCGCGAGCTCCTAGACGGAAACTAGCCACGTCGGCGCGCCGAAGAGGACGTGCACACCCGATTTTGGCGGCTATGCTTGCCCCTTCTTGGCCATTCAATACGCAGCGCCGACGGCCTTCCGGCAGGATCTCGAAACAGAGGTCGCGGCGTACTTCGCCAGCCATGGTGTTTCCCGGCAGGGAGGGTTCGCTATGTGGCTCAAGACGGCCATCCTGGGGCTCTGGCTGGTGGGGTCGTACGGGGTGCTGGTGTTCGTCGCCCAGCAACCGTGGCAAATCCTGCTCGCCGCTGCATCGCTCGCGTGCGCGATGGCGGGGATTGGGTTCAACGTCCAGCATGACGGCGGCCATCGTTCGTACGCAACCTCGTCCGCCGTGAACCGAGGCATGGCCTTCTCGCTGGACCTGATGGGTGGCAGTTCTTACTTCTGGCGCTACAAACACGGCATCGCCCATCACGGCTATCCCAACATCTCTGGCTCCGACGACGACGTCTACATCGGGGCGCTGGGCCGGCTGACGCCGCACGACCGGCGCTACTGGTTCCACCGCTTTCAGCATGTGTATGTGTGGTCGCTCTACGCGCTGCTTGCTATCAAGTGGCAATTGCTGGACGACTTTCGCAGCATCGTCAGGCCAGGGGTCGCGGACACCAAGGTGCCCCGTCCAGAGGGGGGCGAGCGCCTGCTCTTCTGGTTCGGCAAGATCTTCTTCTTTGGCTTTGCGCTGGTCCTGCCCATGGCCTTCCATCCTTGGCGGGGCGTGGTCGTGGTCTTTCTCTTCACGGGCGCCATCCTTGGCCTGCTGCTTGGCGTGGTCTTCCAGTTGGCCCATTGCCTTGGTGAGGCCTCCTTCGCCAAGCCACCGCTTCCTGGTGAAGTCATGGAGCGCGATTGGGCAACCCATCAGGTCGAGTCCACGGTGGATTTTGGACGTCACAATGCCCTGCTGACTTGGTTCGTGGGCGGGCTGAACTTCCAGATTGAACACCACCTGTTTCCGCGCGTTTGCCACACCCACTACCCAGCCTTGTCACCGATCATCGAACGTGTCTGCCAGACCCACGGCGTGCGCTACACTGCGCATGCGACGGCGTCGGCGGCGCTGGGCTCGCACTACCGCTGGCTGCGCCACTTGGGCCGAGCGTAGTTACGCGTCGAACAGGTAGCCCGACAAAATGACGGTGGCCACGGCGGATCCGGTTTCGCCGCCGGTGCGGCTGGCCCAGATGGTGACGTCGGTGCCAGCGTCCGCGTAGATGCGCACGGGCTGGTTGCCGATGGAGTCCGTGCGATAGGCCGGTGTGGTGGGGTAGGCCGTGGTCGGGAAGGTGTAGTACCCGATCACGCGGTTGACGATGGTGCCGACCGCAGCGGCCAGGCGCTGTCCCTCCAAGACCGCGCCCGAGACAGCCACGAATTCGATGGCTAGGGTTTTGCCAGCAGGGACCGTGTACTTGGTTTGCGGCAAAGCGGCCTGGCCGTCGGGGATGGCACCGCCATGGACGATCTGGACAGGGGCGATGGCAGCAACGGCGACGGGCCGCACGGGCAGAACTACGACTCGCTTCTTGACCTTGGTGGACCGCTTCGTCTTGTTTGCCATGTGGCAAGCGTAGACCAATTCACGATTTCGGCCACTGCTTCGTCAGCCCTGTCCAGGCCGCGCACGTCTTTGCTATTGATCGGATCACCCTGGCGTGTTTGCTTTGGCCCGCTGCGAAGTCGAAACAGAGCCAACAAGACTTAGGAGAGTGCCATGGTGCCGAGTCCGCTTCGTTCGTCAGTCACGTGGTTGTCCGTACTCGTGTTCGGTGCCGCCATGGCAGCCGCTGGTTGCGGCGATGACAACAGTGGTGGTGGTGGAACCGGAGGTCGAGGCGGTGACGCCGCGGTCGGAACGGGTGGCAAAGCCACGGGCGGCAGTGGTGGCGGAGGAGGCGCAGATGCGGGGCGCGATGTGGCGCCTGCCACCGGGGGCATGGGCGGCGGAGCCGGAGGAATCGACGGGGCGGCGGGAGCAGGCGGCACTGTCGACGCGCCCGCGGATATTCCAGTGGGAACGGGCGGTACGGGAGCCGTGGACGGGGGCGGCATCGATGGGGCAGGGGGCGCTGTCGACGGGAGCGGCATCGATGGCGCCGCGGCATTGTCACTTCACCTCTATGTCGGTTGCGCCGACTCGACGGGGACCATCCAGGCCTACGCGCTCAACAGCGGAACGGCGGCGCTCTCGCCCCTGGCCACCTTCACGGCGGGTGGGGCGATCTCGAATTCGGAATTCAACGACATTGGAGATCGGTTCTACGTTGCGCACATGATCGGCAGCGAAGCAAAGCTCAGCACCTTCACCCGCAACACGAGCTCCGGTGCGCTCACGTCCATGGGAACACCTGTTGCTGTGCCATACAACCCGCCCACCAGTGGTGGCGTGGACGGCGGCGTCGTCGATGGTGGCGGCGTGGACGGTGGTGGTATCGACGCATCTCCTCCACCCACCAACGCCGGTCCCCAGACCCTGACCTTCGACCGGGGCCGTCACTTCCTCGCCGTGCCCAATTACTACTCGGGCTACGTGTATATCTACGGCATGGCCGCGGACGGCACCATCGGCTCTCTCGTCTCATCGCACACAGCCGGGAATAACGCCCATCACGCGGTCTTCACGCTCAACAACCATTTCATGATGGTCCCGTACCTGGGCTCGAACCTCATCCAAGTCTATGCCTTCAATGACGGCACGGGCGCGCTGACCCCCGCGGGCAGCACACCACTGCCGGCCGCTGGCTCGGGCCCCCGCCATGTGGCGCTTCATGCGAACGGAAAGTGGCTCTACTCCATCAACGAGACCGCCGGCGGTGCCGCGTCGGCTTCAGGAACGATCGACTTCTTCACGGTCGACCAGTCCACTGGCACCGTCACCTCATCGGCCACCTTTGCCGTGCCATTGCCGACGGGCTACACGGGCCTGAAGAACGGCGCGGAGATCGAGATCGCACCCGCCGGGAACCTGCTCTTCGTATCCATGCGTTTGGACAACACCGCCCAGGGATCGGTCGTCGCCTATCGCATCGATGCCACCACTGGGGTCTTGTCCCTGATCGAGCAGGACAGCTCGCACGGGGTTACCCCGCGGCAGTTCAGCCTGTCCAAGGATGGCCAGCTCCTGGTGGTCGGGAACCAGAGCTCGAACACCATTGCCCTGTTCCAAGTCGATCCCTCGACGGGCGGCCTCACCTTTGTGAGCACCCAGAACGTTTGCACCAGCCCGCGCTTCGCCAAGATGGCACTGGTCAAATAGGTACTATTCGTTCCGATACGACGGCGGCGTCTTGGCTTGGGCGCCGCCGTTCTTGCGTCTGGTTGCTACCCCGACTTTTCGATCTTTACCTTCCTAAAGGTTCGCCACACCAGCAGGTCGTAGACAATCTTGAGCCCACCCGCGAGCAGGAAGGGCAGGCTGGCCAGGGCCGCGGACGCGTAGAGCGGGCCAGCAATCATGGGCGAAAGAGAGGCGCCCACGGTGCGGGCGATTCCCGTGACCCCCGCTGCGGCCGAACGTTCGCCAGCCGGCACCAGCGCCATGGTGTAGGCCTGCCTGGTGGGAACATCCATCTGCGAGATGCTGAAGCGCAGGAGCAAGAGCGCGATGGCCCAAGGCAGGCTGGGCATGAGCGGAACCAGGAAGAGCAGCACGTTGGATGGAAGGTGGGTCGCCACCATGGTGGCGAGCAGGCCGATCCGTCGTGCTACCCAGGAGGCGGAGAGCGCGGACAGCCCAGCGAGGAGATTGGCGCCAAAGAAGATGGCGCCAAGCACGCTGGGCGAGACGCCGAAACGGCGCTGGAACCAGTAGGCCACGAAGGCCTGCACCACGAATCCGCCGGCAAAGGAATCCAACGTGAACAGTCCAGCCAGCTTGAAGACCTTGCCGCGCGAGGTTTGTAGGCCGAGGTGAAATCCGGTGCGTGGGGCAGGTGATTCGCTGGCCTTGGGTGCCTCGGCACTTGCGGAAAGGCGCATGAAAAGCACCGCCAAACCCGTGCCAAGCAGCGCATAGCCGGCCGCGAGCACCCGGTAGCTGCCCAGCGCGCTGACCCCGTTTCCCTGCAGTCCATCGGCCAAGGCTCCGCCCACCAGGCTACCCACCGCGGTGGCGAGCGAACCCGCCAGGTTGTACCAGGCGAACACCCCAGTGCGCCGCTCGGCGGGAATGGCCTGCGACAGAGCGGCCTGCTCGACGGCGAGGAAGGGGCCGACCTCGTTGCCGCTGGGGCTGATGACCCCGAAGGTGGCGGCCAGCAGCAGCAGCCAGAACGAGCGCGTGCTGGCGAACAGGACGCCGGCCACGATCATCAGCATTGCCCCGAGCAGTAGCATGCGGCGGCGACCGGCCCGGTCGGCGCGCGTCGTGATCCACAGCGAAATCGCGGCGTCCCCCAGCAGCGTCAGCGTCAGCAGCAGGCCAATCTGACCTTCGGACAATCCCGCGGCCGCCAGGTGCAGCACGAGTGCCACGGAAACCAGTCCGTAGGCGAAAAGGCGAAAGATGCGGGTCGTGAACAGCAGGCGGACGTCGTGAGACAGAACATTCCGTGCCGCGGCCGGTTGGGACTCCATTGCGTTGGCCGTTATAGCGCCGGTGGATCCCGAGGGCTGCAACTCTCGCACCCGTCGAAGCTTGCTGTGGCTCTTGCGCGCGCAAGGCGTAGAATTGCTTTCAGGTTCCGGCCGTCTAAACCATGAGCCGGAGGTGGCATCATGAAGCATCCATTCATCATCACGTGTTTCTCGGTTTGCGTCCCGCTGCTCGGGGCCACGGCTGTTCGAGCCCAGGAGGCCAACGAGGCGCAAGGCTATTACGCGGCCCAAGCAGCCCAGACGCCCGAGCCAGTGCAACCGCCAACCGCCGCGCCGGGCGAGCTACCTCCCGCACCGCCGCCGCAACCGCCGGCTCCGCCTGTCCAGGCGGCGGCCCAGCAGCAGGCGCCTCAGGCTCAGGCGCAAGCTCCGCAGGGGCAGGCCGCTGGTGGCCAATGGGTGTACACCAGCCAGTACGGCTGGGTGTACATGCCCTACGGTGACCAGTACGTTTACGAAGGCTCGTCCTACGACGCCTCACCCTATTCCTACGTCTACTATCCGTCCTACGGTTGGACGTGGCTTGCGGCGCCCTGGCTGTGGGGCTGGGGACCGTATCCCTTCTTCGGCGCGTACGGACCCTGGGGTTATGGCTGGTACCATGGCTTGTATCGCGGCGGCTACGGTTGGGGCGGCTACCGCGGCGGTGGCGGCTACCGAGGCGGCGGCTATGCCGGCGGTGGCTACGGACCGCGTTTTGGTGGCCACGCTGGTCCCTACGTCGGCGGCGGCGCGGTTGGTCCGCGCGGCGGCATGTACCACAGCGCCCCCGGAGGAACCGTGGGCGGCTACCACGGACCGACTGGCGGCGGTGTCCGCGCGGCCCCGTCGATGGGCGGCGGTGGTCACGGCAGCTTCGGTGGTGGCCACGGCCGCCACTAGGTCTAACGGCGGAAGCTTGGATAGAAGACAGCCTCGGCCATGGTTTCGCAGTTGAGGCTGCCGCCCTCGTAGGCGTAGGAACACTCGCTGCACAAGGGCAGCTGGCTCCAGTCCTTGCGGAATGTCTGCCGGGCGCGACGGTAATTCTCGCCGCGCCAGATCTCTGTGAAAGGACGCTCGGCCACATTCCCGAGAACATGCCTGTCGCCGGGATCGCAGGAGCATGGACCGACGTTTCCGTTCCAGTGAAAACAGGGATTGTTCCACAGCTGCTTGCACGGGTTGTGGCGGCGGCGGACCTTGTCGCGCTGGTCGCCTTGCCCATCGCCTCCCTTACCTGGCTTGAAGCGGCGGTAGCGGACCTGCTGGGGAACAAAGGTTCCACCGGTGGCGCCACCTTCCGCGGCACAGTCGCCATACAGGTCGAGCGTGTTCGGGTTCAGGGTCTTGAACGTCAGCACGTCCACTCCCAGACTTGGCGCCAATTCGCGCACCAGCGGAATTTCGTGTTCGTTTTGCGCCATCACGATGAAGCGGAAGTTC
>Ga0302323_100002550_pt1 | contig 14780 bp, 9 predicted proteins | sample Fen_T0_3_FD_201950 | JGI IMG/M metagenome (GOLD analysis project Ga0302323, IMG submission 201950) | Peat permafrost microbial communities from Stordalen Mire near Abisko, Sweden - Fen_T0_3 | ecosystem: Environmental > Terrestrial > Soil > Wetlands > Permafrost | place: Sweden: Abisko... | reverse complement strand
AAAGAAGCCCCAGAAGATCACCTTACAGCTCTGCATCAAGCTTTCGTGCAGCCAAGCGTCACCTTCCCGCTCGGGCGCAGTGGTGAACGCCGTGTACATTGCGCGGGCCACGGCATGCGGTGCTTGCAGGTAAATGGGGTTCACTCGCTCGCCAGAAACCCGCCGCGCATGCGCCGCGTCGAGCTCCCGGTTGCGCATGATGACGACGTCCAGATCGACGCGCTCGCCCACCGCTACGTAACTATGCTCACCGGGAACCTTGGTGTCACCGGCATCCGAGACCAAGACCTGTGGGTGCCAGATGAACGGGACGTAGCTGATCGCGCACCAGCTGAGCAGCGGCAAAACGAAAGCCAGCACACCCACCCAGAAGCGCGCCTGCGCATCGAGCGGCTTACGCACACCGAGCAGCCGAGCCAACGGCTCGTGCCGAGGAACGGAGGATTGCGGAAATTTGCCGGGTGAAGTCATGGAAATCGCCTCGTGGTAGGGCGCGACGCGAGCCCTCATCTGTGAGGGGGCGCATCGCCTTAGAGTCCGCCTCTTCATGTTGCTGGTAGATGTCGGGCGGGCTTCGGGGCAAAGAGGCTCGGGTGCCACCGAGACGGGAGCGCCGGCGGTTCTCCCTCCGGGCCTTAGACACCGGAGCCACGTGGGTAGGCGCGCGCGCGGCAACCGAGAGCCAGAATGCCGCGCCGAGCGGGCGCCCGCCGGCGGCAAAGGAGCGGGGCGAAACGCCTCGTATTCATTATAATTTCCAACAATTTGGGCCGCGTTCTGCAACCGAATTTGTAGGGGGCTGTTCGGACAGGCACGGGCGCCCTAGTAGTGGCATTGCTGTGAGTTGGCGCGGCACTTTCACCGAGCCTGCGACTGAAAGACAATCATGACCTCGGAAGTTGCACCCGGAAGCGTCGAACAGCCAAAGCCGACTCGCTGGGTCTTGACCGGCGTCGGTGTCCTGGCGCTAGGAGCCGCGATCGCCGCCTTCGTGCATGGCCGAAAGGCAGCCAATGCCGGCGCGCCGCCCGCTGACAGCGCCGCCCAGTCTCGTCCCATTCCGGTCGTCGTGGCACGCGCCAGCAACCGGGACGTCCCCGTATTCCTCGATGGTCTCGGTAACGCAGTTCCGCTCGTGACCGTCACGGTCAGGCCTCAGGTCGACGGCCCGCTAACGGCCGTGCTCTTCCAAGAAGGCCAGCAAGTAAAGAAGGGAGATCTACTGGCGCGGATCGACCCGCGCCCGTTCACGATCCAGCTTCACCAAGCGCAAGCCGCATTGGCCCGCGACCAGGCCCAAGCCAAGAACGCCAAGGTCAACCTGACGCGCTACACGGCGCTTCACGAGCAGGGACTCGCCACCCAAGAGCAGCTCGACGACCAGCGCGCGACGGCCGATCAGCTTGCCGGTACGACCAAAGCCGACGAAGCCCAGATCGAGAATGCCCAGCTGCAGCTCGCTTATACCGAGGTGCGCTCTCCGGTGGAAGGTGTGACCGGCGTTCGCCAAGTCGATCAAGGTAACGTGGTCCACGCCTCCGACCCGAACGGCATCGTGGTCGTCACGCAGCTCGACCCGATGGCCATCGTTTTCACGCTGCCACAGGACAACTTGCCGCAGATCAACCGCGAAATCGCGGCTGGTCTGCAAATAGAGGCCTACAGCCGTGACGGCGATCGCCTGCTCGGCCGCGGCAAGCTCACCCTGGTCGACAACCAAGTCAGCCTGACGACGGCCACCGTTCGCCTGAAAGGCATCGTGCCGAACCCGGACAAGGCGCTTTGGCCGAACGAGTTCGTACGCGCTCGGCTGCTCTTGGCAACGCGCACGGGCGCACTTTCGATCCCTGCCCCCGCCGTACAACGCGGGCCGCAGGGTACGTTCGTATACGTGGTGATGCCGGATCAAACGGCCGCGCTGCGCACGGTCGAGGTCGAGACGGTTCAGGATCAATGGGCTGTGATCGGCAAAGGCATCCAGGCAGGCGATCAGGTCGTGGTCGAAGGGCAGAACCAACTGCGGCCTGGCGCCAAAGTGGCCCTGCGCTCCAGCGTCGCGGGCCAAGCCGGCGGGACCAGCGCGCCGGGCAGTGGGAGCGATAGCCGCGAGCCTGCGATGGGCGGCAAAGGAAAGCGCGGCGGAGCGCAACCGTGAGCATCTCCGAGCCCTTCGTGCGCCGCCCCGTGGCGACGACGCTGCTCGTGATTGGCATCCTGATTGCTGGCATCGTTGCGTTTCGAGCGCTGCCCGTCTCGGCCCTACCGCAAGTCGATTACCCGACGATCGTCGTCTCGACGTTCATGCCGGGTGCCAGCGGACAGACCATATCCGCAACCGTGACTACGCCGCTCGAACGCCAGTTCGGGCAAATGCCGGCTTTGACACAGATGACCAGCGTCAGCAGCTTCGGCAGCTCGCAAATCACCCTGCAATTTGCCCTGGAACGCAACATCGATGCCGCCGAGCAAGACGTGCAAGCGGCGATAAACGCCGCGGCGAACTTGCTCCCGAAAACGCTACCGACGCCCCCTTCGTACAGCAAGAGTAACCCCGCCGACACGCCCATCCTGACCTTGAGCGTGAGCTCCGACACCTTGGCGCTGAGCCAAGTGGATGACTACGCGGACTCGATCCTCGCGCAGAAGATTTCGCAGGTCTCGGGCGTGGGCCTGGTCACTTTGAACGGCGGAGCCAAGCCGGCCGTTCGTATTCAAGTCGACCCCGAATCGTTGGCTGGTACCGGCCTCAGCCTAGAAGAGGTGCGGGCGGCAATCGTCGCCGCCAACGTGAACCAGCCCAAGGGCACACTAGACGGTCCGCGCCAAAGCTACACGATCGCGACCGACGATCAGCTGTTCAAGGCCGAGGCCTTCCGCCCGCTGATCTTGGCGTACAAGAATGGCTCGCCGGTGCGCTTGCGCGACGTGGCCAGCGCGGAAGATGGCGTCGAAAACAGCGAGCTTGCGGGGTGGGCGGACGAAAAACGCGCCATCATCTTGAACGTGCAGCGCCAACCAGGCGCGAACGTCATCGAAGTCGCCAACCGCGTCAAGGCGCTGCTGCCGCAGCTCGAAGCCTCCTTGCCGTCGAACATCCAGACCAAGGTCCTGAGCGATCGCACCGAGACCGTGCGAGCCTCCGTAGAGGACGTAGAGTTCACTCTGCTACTCACGATCGGTCTGGTAGTCGCGGTGATCTACGTCTTCTTGCGCAGCGTTCGCGCTACGGCCATCCCCAGTTTGGTCGTGCCGTTGTCGCTGATTGGTACGTTCGGGGTGATGTATTTGCTCGACTACAGCCTCGACAATTTGTCGTTGATGGCGCTTACGATCTCCACCGGCTTCGTCGTCGACGACGCGATCGTGATGATCGAAAACATCGCTCGCTATATCGAAGAAGGTGACTCTCCATTCGAAGCGGCGCTCAAGGGCAGCAAGCAAATCGGCTTCACGATCGTATCGCTCACGGTGTCGTTGATCGCGGTGTTGATCCCCCTCTTGTTCATGGGTGGCATCGTGGGTCGCTTGTTCCGCGAGTTCGCGGTCACACTCAGCGTGGCGATCGGGGTCTCGGCGCTGCTTTCCTTGACCCTCACGCCCATGATGTGCGCCTTCCTGCTGCGCCCCGAGCCGCCGTTGTCCCAGCGCGGGGCATTCCATCGCTGGTCGGAACGAGCCTTCGAAGGACTCGTGGCGTTGTATGACCGCGGGCTCAAGTGGGTACTCCGGCATCAGCAGACGACGCTGCTCGCGACCATCGCCACCTTGCTCTTTACGCTATTCGTGGCCTGGATCGTGCCGAAAGGCTTCTTCCCTCAGCAAGACACGGGTCTGATCGTCGGCGTCACGGAGGCCGGTCCAGACGTCTCGTTTCCGCGCATGATGGAGCTCGAGACCCAGATCTCGGATCTGGTGCGGAAGGATCCCGACGTCGATCACGTAGTGTCCTTCATCGGCGCCGACGGCACGAACGCTACCGTCAATAGCGGGCGCCTGTCGATCACCTTGAAACCGCGCCGCGACCGCAAGTCGTCCAGCGACGCGGTGATCGCCCGACTCAAGCCGGAGCTCGCCCAAGTCACCGGCGTCGCAACCCACTTGCAGTCGGTTCAGGACCTGCAAGTCGATAGCCGCGTCGGACGAACTCAATACCAATACACGCTCGAGGACGCGGACGGCCGCGAGCTTTCCGAGTGGTCGGACAAGATGCTGACCAAACTTCGAACGCTACCGCAATTGACCGACGTTGCCAGCGATCAGCAAGCAGCTGGTCCAGAGCTCAGCTTGGACATCGATCGCGACACGGCATCACGCCTCGGGATCTCGCCACAACTGATAGACGACACGCTCTACGACGCTTTCGGCCAACGGCAGATTTCGACCATCTTCACTCAGCTCAACTTGTACCGCGTCATCTTGGAGGTGAAGCCCGAGGCAAGTGAAGATCCCCGTGCGCTCGATCGCGTGTACGTGCGCTCGGCCAGCGGCGCGCAAATCCCGATCTCCACCTTCGTGCAAATGAGGCACACCACGGCGCCGCTCGCGCTCAGTCATCAAGGGCAATTTCCGGCAGTCACGCTGTCCTTCAATTTGGCCCACGGCTCGCTCGGCGAGGCGGTGGAGGCAATCCACGCCGCCGAGAACGAGATTGGATTACCCCCAGGGATCCGCGCCGATTTCAGCGGCACGGCCAAGGCCTTCAAGGACTCACTCGCCAGTGAGCCGCTGCTGATCTTGGCGGCGCTGGTGACCGTCTACATCGTGCTCGGCGTGTTGTACGAGAGCTACATTCATCCGATCACGATTCTCTCTACGCTGCCCTCCGCCGGCATCGGAGCGCTGCTGGCATTGATGCTGTGCGGCAGTGAGTTCAGCGTAATAGCCTTGATCGGCATCATCCTGCTCATAGGCATCGTGAAGAAAAACGCGATCATGATGATCGATTTCGCGCTCGAGGCCGAACGCGAGCAAGGCATGTCTCCCGAGGAGTCGATTCATCAAGCGTGCTTGCTGCGGTTCCGACCGATCATGATGACGACGCTGGCCGCGCTGCTCGGCGGGTTGCCACTGGCGCTCGGCTCGGGTTCCGGCTCGGAACTGCGTCGCCCACTCGGCATCGCAATCGTCGGCGGGCTCTTGATCTCTCAAGTGCTCACCTTGTACACGACGCCGGTCATCTACCTGTACATGGATCGCCTCGGACGCTATTTGTCACGCGGCAAGCGCGCGGACGGCGCGGCCCGCGTCGAACCAGCGCCCGAAGCGACATGAACCTCGCCGGACCGTTCATTCGCCGCCCAATCGCCACCACGCTGCTGGCGATTGGCGTGCTTTTGGCGGGCGCCTGGGCCTACACGTTGCTCCCCGTTTCCCCGCTGCCACGCGTGGATTTCCCGACGATTTCCATCAGTGCCAGCTTGCCTGGGGCGAGCCCCGAGACGATGGCATCGTCCGTAGCCACTCCGCTCGAGCGGCGCTTCGGGCGCATCGCCGGCGTAACCGAGATCACCTCCACCAACGTCCTCGGGACGACCAACATCACGCTCCAGTTCGATCTGGATCGGGACGTGGACTCGGCCGCGCGCGACGTGCAGGCAGCGATCGCTGCCGCCGGTGGTGAACTGCCTACGAATCTGCCGTTCCGGCCGACCTACCGCAAGGTCAACCCGGCTGACTCACCGGTGATGATCGTGGCCATGACCTCGGACACTCTGCCGCTCGCCCAGGTATTCGAGGCAGGCAACAGCATCTTGGCCCAGAAGATCTCGCAGGTTCCGGGCGTGGGGCAGGTCACGGTCGGCGGCGGGCAGCAACCCGCGGTGCGCATCCAAGCCAACCCCAAGGCGCTCGCAGGCATGGGCTTGAGCATGGCGGATCTGCGCGTCGCGGTCGCCTCTGCTACGGCAAACGAAGCCAAGGGCAGCATCGCCGGCATTCGACAGACGACCATCATCGGCGCCAACGACCAGCTGTTCGGCGCCGATGCTTTTCGTTCGGTGGTGATCGCGTATCGTGACGGCGCGCCCGTGCGCTTGAGCGAAGTGGCGGACGTGTTCGACGACGTCGAAAACAACCGGGTGGCCGCGTGGCACAACGGTAAACGCGCGGTATTGTTGATCATTCGCCGCCAACCGGGGTCGAACATCATCGAAACTACCGACCGGGTCACGAGATTGATCCCAGAGCTCGTGAAGTCCATTTCGCCAGCGATCAACGTGGTGGTGGCGGTCGAGCGCACGAAATCGATCAAAGGCTCGGTGCACGACGTCGAAAAGACCTTGCTGCTCAGCGTCCTGCTCGTGATCGGCGTGGTCTTCGCGTTCCTGCGCAGCGTGCGGGCCACGCTGATCCCGAGCGTCGCCGTGCCGCTGTCCTTGGTCGGCACCTTCGGCGTGATGTATCTGCTCGGATACAGCCTCGACAATCTCTCGTTGATGGCGCTGACCATCTCCACGGGTTTCGTGGTCGACGACGCCATCGTCGTGACCGAGAACATTACTCGCTACATCGAACAAGGTCGAAAACCACTCGACGCGGCGCTGGAAGGAGCGAAACAAATCGGCTTCACGATCGTCTCGATCACGGCCTCGCTGTTGGCCGTCTTCATCCCCCTGCTCTTGATGGGCGGAATCGTAGGCCGTTTGTTCCGCGAGTTTGCGGTGACCCTGAGCATCGCAATCGGCTTTTCGGCGTTGGTCTCGCTGACGCTCACACCCATGATGTGCTCGCGCTTGCTGCGCCCGACCGGCGAGGCACACGGGCGACTCTATACGGCCTCGGAGCGCGCGTTCACCTTGCTGTTGCGCGGGTACGAGCACGCGCTCGACTGGGTTCTCGGGCACCGCCGCTTGGTACAATTGCTGCAGCTCGGGACCATCGGTCTGACGGTGTTCTTGTTCGTCGTCTTGCCGAAAGGCCTGTTCCCGCAGCAAGATTTGGGTCAACTGATGGGCTTTTCCGAGGCTCCGCAAGACGTCTCCTTCAAGACGATGCGCGAGCGGCAACTGGCCGTGAACCAGATCGTACAGGCCGACCCGGACGTGGCCAACGTGGTCTCGTTCATCGGTTCGGGTAATGGCTCGACCGGTAACACGGGGACCGTCTTCGTCGACTTGAAACCGATGCCACCGCGCCGAGCATCGGCCGATCAAGTGATTGCGCGCCTACGTCCGAAGCTCGGGCAATTGGTCGGGGTCAACCTGTTCATGCAAGCCATCCAAGACGTACGCGTCGGCGGACGGTCTTCGAGAACCCAGTACCAATACACCTTGCAAGACGCGGATCTGGACGAGCTCAGGGATTGGGCGCCGCGCGTCCTCGACCGCTTCAAGAAGATACCGATCTTGAAGGACGTGAACACGGACCAGCAAACCTCGGGGCTGACCTTGGCGCTGAGCATCGATCGCGATACGTCTGCACGCCTCGGGCTGTCGCCGGCCGCCATCGACAGCGCGTTGTACGACGCCTACGGGCAGCGCCAAATCGCGACCATGTACGGTCCGCTGAATCAATACCGCGTAGTGCTAGAAACCAAGCCAGAGTTCCAAGTCGGCCCCGAGAGTCTCAAAGAGCTGTACGTGGGCGCCCCGAGCGGCGGCCAAGTGCCCATGCCCGCAATCACGCGAGCGACGGTGACCTACACTCCGCTCGCCATCAACCATCAAGGGCAGTTTCCGGCGACCACGTTGTCGTTCAACCTGACGCCCGGGAAGTCCCTGGGCGACGCGATGCAGGCGATCGATTTGGCAGAGCGCGACATCGGCATGCCGCCCAGTATTCACGCTGCCTTTCAGGGCACGGCGCAGGCCTTCTCTTCGTCGCTGTCGAGCCAACCCACGCTGCTGATGATCGCGCTCTTGACCGTGTACATCGTGCTCGGCGTGCTCTACGAAAGCTACGTTCATCCAATCACGATCTTGTCGACGATTCCATCGGCCGGCGTCGGCGCGCTCTTGGCGCTGCTCTTGTTCAAGACCGAATTCAACGTGATCGCGCTGGTCGGGTTGATTTTGCTGATCGGGATCGTGAAGAAGAACGCGATCATGATGATCGACTTTGCCACCGAAGCCCGTCAAGACCGGAAATTGTCGGCGCACGACGCCATTCGAGAGGCCTGCTTGCTGCGCTTCCGCCCAATCTTGATGACGACCGCCGCCGCCCTGCTCGGAGCGCTGCCGCTGGCCTTCGGCACCGGCATTGGGTCGGAGTTGCGCCGGCCGCTGGGCATCGCGATCGTCGGAGGTCTACTTTTGTCCCAGTTGTTGACGCTATTTACGACGCCCGTGACGTACTTGTCGCTCGACCGTTTCACGCGCAAAAAGGCGTATCGGGGGCGCGTAGGCGCGCTCGAGCCGGTGGCCGCAGAGGGCGAGTGAGATTCGCGCGCGGGGCAGACCTCGACGCGCCGGAGGGCGCTAAGCTAGGCTGACCGAATGCCGAACCCCGTTCGAATGGTGCGCGCCAAACTGCGGGATTTTGCGCTCAGCTTGCCCGAGGCTCACGAGGACCTGCCGTGGGGCGAGCGTGTGGTGAAAGTTAAGAACAAAGTGTTCGTGTTCTTGGGCCACGACATGGAGGCGGAACAGCTCGGGCTGAGCGTGAAACTGCCGACCTCCAAGCAGAGCGCTCTGCGCTTGCCCTTCACTTCGCCCACGGGCTACGGACTCGGCAAGAGCGGCTGGGTGAGCGCAAAGCTCGACGACAAGTCGCAGGCTTCCTTCGAGATGTTGCGCGACTGGGTCAAGGAGAGTTATTGCGCGATCGCGCCGAAAGCGCTCGCCGACCGGGTGCAGCCCGACCCGAGCCGCGCCAAAGCCGAAAAGAAAGCCAAGGCCAAGGCCGTCAGGGACGGTTCCGCCAAACGAGCCAAGAGAAAGGGGCAAGCCGAAGGCCGGGCAAAGTCGGTGTCGTTGCCCGTCGGCGCGCAGAAACGCACCCCGAAACGCTGACTCCGACAGGACAATCCTCCGCAAGCAAGCTAGGCTGTGCGGCCTGATGACTTACCGCAGCAGCACCACGACGCAAGGCCGCAACATGGCGGGAGCGCGCTCTCTCTGGCGGGCGACCGGCATGAAAGACGCGGACTTCGACAAGCCCATCATCGCCATCGCCAACAGCTTCACGCAGTTCGTTCCTGGCCACGTGCACCTGCATGACGTCGGACAGCGCGTCAAGAAAGTGATCGATGCCGCGGGGGGCTGGGGCGTGGAGTTCAATACGATCGCGGTAGATGACGGCATCGCCATGGGACACGGAGGGATGCTTTACTCCCTCCCCAGCCGCGACCTGATCGCCGACAGCGTCGAGTACATGGTGAACGCGCACTGTGCAGATGCGCTGGTCTGCATCTCCAACTGCGACAAGATCACCCCCGGGATGCTGCTCGCGGCCATGCGCTTGAACGTGCCGACCATCTTCGTCTCCGGAGGGCCGATGGAGGCGGGAAAGATCGTCGGCACTTACGACCGTGACGGCAAGGCCCTGATACGCAAGCTCGATCTGATCGATTCGATGATCGCCTCCAGCGACTCGAAGGTAAGCGACGCCGAGCTGAAAGAAATGGAGCGCTCGGCATGTCCGACCTGCGGCTCTTGCTCGGGCATGTTCACGGCCAACAGCATGAACTGCCTGAACGAAGCGCTGGGGCTGGCATTGCCGGGCAACGGCACCTTGCTCGCAACGCACGCTCGGCGCTGGGAGCTGTTCGCCGCGGCCGGCGAGCGCATCGTACAAATGGCCAAGCGGTTTTATCTCGATGGCGACGAGACCGTGTTGCCGCGCAAAATCGCCACGTTCGATGCCTTCGAAAACGCAATGACCTTGGACATCGCGATGGGTGGCTCGACCAACACCGTACTCCACATCTTGGCCATCGCCGAAGAGGCCGGGGTGAACTTCAAGATGTCGGACATCGATCGGCTGTCGCGCAAGACGCCGAGCATCTGCAAAGTGGCGCCGTCCTCCAGCTACCACGTGGAAGACGTGCATCGTGCAGGCGGCATCTTCACCATCCTCGGTCAGCTCGACCAAGCGGGCTTGATCCACCGCGGCGTACACACCGTGCACGAAAAGACCATCGGCGAGGCCATCGATCGAAACGACGTTCACCGACCGACCGCCACCGCCGAGGCAAAGCAGCGCGCGCTCGCGGCGCCCGGTGGCGTGCCAACGCAAACCGCGTTCTCGCAGGATAAGTACTTCCCCACCATCGACTCCGATTTGGAAAAGGGTTGTATTCGTGACGTGCCCCATGCGTACACGACCGAAGGCGGGTTGGCGGTCCTCTACGGCAACATCGCGGTCGACGGCTGCATCGTGAAGACGGCCGGGGTGGATGAGTCGGTTTGGAAATTCGAGGGCCCCGCGCGTCTCTTCCAATCCCAGGACGCAGCCTGTGACGCGATCTTGGCCGATCAGATCAAGCCTGGCGACATCGTCGTCATCACCTACGAGGGGCCCAAGGGCGGCCCGGGGATGCAAGAGATGCTCTATCCCACCTCTTTCTTGAAGGGCAAGGGCTTGGGCAAAGCTTGTGCCCTGATCACCGACGGGCGCTTCAGCGGCGGCACCTCGGGGCTGAGCATCGGACACGTGTCGCCGGAGGCCGCCGAAGGTGGCGCCATTGGCCTGATCGAAGAGGGCGACCGCATCCTGATCGACATCCCGAACCGACGCATGGATCTATTGGTGGACGAGCGCGCCATGGCCAAGCGTCGGGAAGCGGCGGAGGCCCGTGGGCGCGACGCATTCCGTCCGAATCGGGATCGCTACGTCTCGACCGCCCTGCAGGCCTACGCGCTGATGACGACCAGCGCGGCGCGCGGCGCAGTGCGTGACCTGACGCAGCTGACGCAGCCGAAGCACGGGCGATGACCACGCGAGTGCTGCTGATTCGTCACGGCGCAACCGTGCTCAGCGCCGAAGATCGCTTCGCCGGCGCGACCGACGTCGCGCTGTCCGAAGAGGGAGAGCAGCAGGCGCGCGCGCTGGGTGAGCGCCTGGCCGACGCCGAGCTCGCGGCCATCTACGCGAGTCCCATGCAACGAACCGTCGCGACGGCGAGCTTGATTGCCGCGCCGCACCAGCTGAATTTGGTGACCGACGCCGGCCTGCGCGAGATCGATCACGGGCGCTGGGAACAGCTCAGCCGCCGCGAGGTCGAGCAGCGCTTCCCCGAAGAATATGCCAACTGGGAGGCCGATCCTTTTACCTTCGCCCCCGAGGGCGGGGAGTCGGGGTTGAGCGTGATGGCGCGCGCTCTACCGGTCCTGAGGCGGATCGTGGTGGCGAATACCGACAAGACGGTCGCCATCGTCTCCCACAAGGCCACGATTCGGCTGGTGCTGTGCAGCCTACTCGGCATCGACGCTCGCGGTTACCGTGACCGACTCGATCAGTCTCCCGCGTGCCTCAACGCCCTCGACTTCAAGGACCCAGTGCGGGCGCGTTTGCTGGTGTACAACGACACTTCGCACTACTCGGTGCGACCGGCCAAGTCTCACTCTCGATTGTCGAAGTGGTGGGGCTGAGCACCAGCCGACCGGCTTCGCGTTTCGACTGCGTGGCGCGAAACGAACGCTGGTTACACGCTGCGCGCAATTTTGAAGGTTTCGCCAGACTTTCGGTCAGTTTGCGGCGGGTGGCGCGCTAGCGCAGCTGTTCACGTACCCTGCCGAGATCCGCCACCGTGATCCGCGGATTCAAAGGATCGTTGTGGCTCGGACCGAGGTAGTGCAATGCTGCTTCGATCAAGGTTCCGATCGAAGTGGCCCGCACCGACAGCCCCCCCTATCCCGAGTCGGATGACCCGGTAAGCGAGCAGCGGTTCGTCGGTGAAGCCGTCGCCGTCAAGCTGCGTTATCGGCAGGCGTTGATCACGCTCCGTACCGGCACGCTGTTTCTGGGCCGAAGTCCCGAGTGCGAGCTGGCCATCAGCGATCCGGCGGTTTCGCGTCGCCATGCGCGGTTATGGGTCAGCCCGACCCAAATCGTCATCGAAGACTTGGGCAGCCAGAATGGGGTGTATGTGAATGGCCAGCGCCTTCAGGGCCCCTGTGAACTGCAGGCCGGCGACAAGTTACGCATTTGCAGTCACGAGCTTTCGCTGGTCAATGCGTTCGAGGAGGCGGAGCTCGAACCGAACCGCTATCGGATTACCGGCGACACGTTGAGCGGCTCAGACAAGACGACGCTACTCGAACAGCTCCCGCCGCTCGCTCGCACGCCTGAGCGAAGCCAACGACTCAACATGCGCTTGGATTCGTCGCCCGGCGTCTCCTCGTCCGCCCCGGCCAGGTCGCGGCCGAGCAGCAATCCGCCAGGCAGTGACTCGCTGGCGCGCGCCATCGTCGTGCTCGACGAAGCGCTCGACGCCGGCGACGCGGGCGAAGCGGAGCGCCGGCTCGGCCCGATCCTGATGCGCGTTCACGAACTGTTGTTGGAAGAACACCCGAGCGGCCTCGAGTTGGCCGAACACGTCGTGATCTCCGCTGCGCGCCTCGCAGCGGAAACGCGCAGCGCAGCGTTCATGAACTATGCCGTTACGCTGTATCAGCTGCTCAATCGTCCCCTGCCGGAACCGGCGGTCAACGTGCTCCACTCCCTGGTCCGGGCGGGGCTGTATCCAAACCGGTTGGCCCTCGAGAGCTACGTGCTAAAGATCGCGGTTTACGCTGAGCATTTCGACGAAACCGAGCGGTTTTTGTTGGCCAGCTTGCAGCGCGTGATCGAAGAAAAGTAGGGGCCACGACCGGGGCTGTCCGCATGGCGAACGGTTTGACCTCACCTCTGGTTTTTTTTGGTATCCCACTCTTGGCGGCGCTGCTCGTGGGGCTACTCGCGTTTGGGGTGGGACGGGCTGAACGCGAACTCGGCTCGCCGTTGCGCTTGGCCGTGCAGCGCGCCGCACTCAGCGGATTCTTGGGAGTGAGCTGGGCAAGCCTCACGCTGCTGCTCGCGCAGAGTGGGCTTTTGACTCGCTTCGAAGCACGGCCACCGCCGCTCTTGCTGCTGTTGACGTTCAGCCTGCTCGTCGCAGTGGGACTCGGGCAATCTCGTTTCGGCGATCGCTTACAACGCGGCCTCCCGCTCTGGGTATTGGTCGGATTTCAAGCCTTCCGGGTGCCCCTGGAGCTCGTGCTGCACCGGGCCGCGTCGGACGGGACGATGCCGGTCGAGATGTCGTTCTCGGGCTACAACTTCGATATCCTGAGCGGTGCGAGCGCCTTGCTGTTGGGAGCGGGGCTCGGATTCAGACGGTTCGGCCCGCGCGCGGCGCTCGTTTGGAACATCGGCGCGCTGCTTTTGTTGTGCAACATCGTCGGCATCGCCGTGGCCGCAACGCCCATCTTTCACGCCTTCGGGGCTGAGCACGTGAACGTTTGGATCACCCATGCCCCTTACGTCTTGCTGCCCACGATTTTGGTGACGGCCGCCCTATTTGGGCACGTGCTCGTGTTCCGCAAGCTCGCAGCGCTTCGCAGAATCAACGCTTCAGGCACGGATTCAGCGGGTCGCCGTCGTCCCGACAGGGCTTGACCGGCGGCGCCGCGACCCCGGAGCCGCGCGTTGGCGGCTGCGGGCGCTTGGCACCGAGGCTGGGGGGTGGTGTCGCCCGCTGTTCACGGTCGGTTCGTAGCGTCTGCTCCACCGACCCAAGCCGCGCGGCTAGCTCGTCAGCACGGCGCAGAGAGCGCGCTTCGCTCGCCTGCGCTTCCATCCGAGCTCGGCGTTCGTCGAGTAGCGCTTGTCGTGCGCTCGCCATTGCGCGTTCCGCGCTCGGTCGCAGAGCCCCGAAGTACAACCCGACTGCCCCTACGACCGCGCACACAGACAGCGCGCAGGCAACGCTTACGAACAGGCGCTGGCGAAGCAAACGCGAAGTCAGGGCAAGCTCCGTGCTGCGCCAGGAGTCTCGCTCCCGTACGAGCTGCTCGTTCAGCCCGGCACAGACCTGACGCAGCCCTTCCGTTCGGTCGAACTCAGCGTTTCGCGAGAGCTGCGCGCGCGCCAGCTCGGCCCCTTGGCTGGACTCAGCGAACTCCTGCGCCGCCCGCTCTGCGCGCTGCCGTTCGCCGTCGATGCGAGCGGCTTCGCGGTCAGCGGCGTGCCGCGCCCGCTGCTCAGCCTCGGCGCGTGCGCGCGCAGCTTCTGCCTGCCGCTGGACGCGCTGATTCTCGTGGTCACGCAAGGACGCCAGCGAATGCAGCCCGGAGCTCTCGAGAAGTTCGGCCATTTCCCAGTCAGACGCGGAGGCACGCGCAGCTCTTGGGTAGTCGACGCAAGAAAAGAACGAGCCACACTCACGCTGAGTGTGGCTCGCCCCCCTGTCACGAATCCCCCCAAGCCCCCCACCACGCGCCGAGTCGAACGCGTTCCCCCCATTCCCCCGACCGTTCACACGGTGCGGTGAGTGATGCCCCCTGACCCGCGGATCGAGGTTCGAGGTTCGAGACCGCGTTCGCGACGGACCGGCTCAGCGCTGTTCAGCGACTGGTCCGGCCTACTGACCGGACGCCAACACGAATGCTCGGTGTCGGCATCCACGGCGGCATGCTGATAGGGGGACGGGCGAGCGCATCGCTTGGAACGGCCAGCCGATTCCAGCTGCGTCGAGCGGGCACCGGCGCCGCGCGGGAGCCACCGGTCAGTCCTGCCGGAGGCTTCGCAGCGAGACCAATTCGCCTTCGCATCGGCAGGCTCGCCGGGCGAGGTGGAGGTCCGCGGCCAGGGCAAAGCGCTCCCCACAGCCCAGCCGTGACCGCCGGGATGACCGGCGAGAT
>Ga0302323_100002548_pt1 | contig 14784 bp, 14 predicted proteins | sample Fen_T0_3_FD_201950 | JGI IMG/M metagenome (GOLD analysis project Ga0302323, IMG submission 201950) | Peat permafrost microbial communities from Stordalen Mire near Abisko, Sweden - Fen_T0_3 | ecosystem: Environmental > Terrestrial > Soil > Wetlands > Permafrost | place: Sweden: Abisko... | reverse complement strand
TTGTTGAAGTCGATCTGGCCGTCCAGCCAGCGCTCCAGCCAGCCCGGGTCGGGCAGCTTGGACTGGACCGTGTCGAGCGGGAACATCGACTGGTTGACGTGCAGGTTGGTGGGATGCAGCGCCTGTGCGGTGCGGTGCGCCGAGGCCATCAGCACGCCGATCTTGGCAAAAGCGGCGCGCGCGGTGTCCCCGAAGGTGTTCACGGCCCGCTTCATGTATTGCAGGTAGGCGCCGCCGTGGCGCGCCTCGTCGCGCGAGATCAGGTTGTAGATGTGCTTGATCACCGGCTCGGTATGCCACTCGGCGGCGCGCCGATACCAGTGGTTCAGGCGGATCTCACCGCAGAAATGCAGCATCAGAGTCTCGAGGGCCGGCGCCGGGTCGAAAGGAAAGCGCACCTGGTGCAGTTCCTCTTCGGTGGGCATCATTTCCGGATTGAAGCGGCGCAGGTACTCGAGCAGCACCAGCGAATGCTTCTGCTCCTCGAAAAACCACACACTCATGAAAGCCGAAAAATCGCTGTCATGCTGGTTGTCACGCAGGAACATCTCGGTGGCCGGCAACGCCGCCCACTCGGTGATCGCGTTCATCTTGATCGTGCGGGCCTGCTCGTCCGTCAACTGGCTGGCGTCAAACGAATCCCATGGCACGTCGCTTTCCATGTTCCAGCGCACCGCTTCCAGGGATTTGAACAATTCGGGGTACAACATGAGATGCTCCTTGGCGGCTGCACGGGTCGCCTTGCGCCCGCCAATCAGACCGCACCAAAAACCCGGGTCGCGCCCGTCATAAGACCACTGCGACGCCCATGCCAACACAATATTGGCGGGTGCATTCTAGCAAGCTATTACGACAGCCGCCTGACAAACAGATGCGTCTGGCGACGCTATTTCCGGAGCCAACGCCAGAATACGCCTAATCGCGCCGTTGAGGCGCCACAGTTGTTTTAATACCACCAACTTTTACTCCCCTGCTCGGGGACCGGACTGTGCGGAACAGCACATATGGGAGTCCGCAGCATCATGCGATTGGCATAGACCCGGGGGGCCGCCCCACTTGCTTCGGACAAGAGCGGGCCATCCGACCGCGCAGCCGCGCTCAGCGCCCCGACCTTGCACGCCAGGCCTCCACCTCAAGGTGGATCGCTTCTAGCCCCTGCAACACATGCACCCCGGGCGGCGGGCGGCGCGCCAGGCTGGCCGCGCTGCCGCCAGCCCAGATTTCGACATCATCCGGAAGCCGGGCGCGCAATTGCGCCAGGCCGTCGGTCACCTGCGCCGCCGGATAGGCCGCGCTGAAGGAGAGCGCGACCACCTGGGCCCGCTGCGCCACCGCGGCCAGCCCGATGTCGCGGATCGGAGTCTGCACCCCCAGCGAGATGCAATGGGCCCCTTCCAACGCCAGCAGGGCCTCGGCCATCAGCAGCCCCAGGCCGTGCGCCTCGTTGGGAAAGGTGGTCAGGAGCACGCGTGGCGTCTGCCCCTGGCGCGCCAGGCTGGCGATCGCGCCGCGCAGCACGATCTGCATCGATTCGGAATACAGGTGCTCCTCGAAGACCTCGATGTCACCGCGCATCCAGGCATCGCCCACCAGGCGGTTCAGGGGCCCCACCGTGGTGATCACGAAATAGCCCAGTCCATGCCTAACCACCGCCTGGGTCAGGGCGCGCCGCAGGTCGTCCACGCTATGGGACTTGAGCAGGGCCAGGAAATCCCGCTGGTCGGGACCCGCCGCCGGCGCCGCCGCCGCCGACGCCAGGCCAGGGTCCTGGATCAGAGACAGCAGTTCCGCCAGGCTGCTGTTGACGAGTTTGCCGGGCCGCAGGCCGCTGTCCATCAGACGCTTGATCAGGCGCAGCTTTTCCACCTGGTCCGGCGGATACAGGCGCTCACCATGGGCATCGCGTCCGGGCCGGGGAAAGGCATAGCGCCGCTCCCAGACCCGCAAGATGTCCTTGGACAGGCCGACATCCCGCTCGACCGCGCTGATACCCAGGCCTGGCCCGGAATCGGATGCCGAAGCGGGTTCAGGTAATCCAGGATCAAGAGACATTATTTTCCTTTTGTCCTGGACAAGCAATTGACATTTCCATAATTGATGGCTATATTAAGTCAAGCAGCCACTTTTGACCAGGACAAACGGCGATAAATTTTCAGCCGATCGGCCTCAAGGCCTTCAAGTGGAGCCGCACTATAACTGCGTTCAGGCGGTTTGTCCTGGACGAAACGCCCCCCCCGCTTACTCTCCCGAGGTCCGGCCCATGAATGCGCCCGAACGCCTGCCACTCCCCGATATCCAGGCCCTGCCCGATCTGCGCCAACTGGCGATTGCCCGGGTCGGCGTCAAGAGCGTGCGCCACCCGCTGCGCTGGAGCGAAGCGAATGGCCATGCGCAGAACACGGTAGCCACCTTCGACATGTATGTGGGCCTGCCGCCGGGGCAAAAGGGCACCCACATGTCGCGCTTCCTGGAAATCCTCGCCCTGCATGGGCGCGAGATGGACAGAGCGGGCTTTGCGCTCCTGTTTGAACGCATGCTGGACCGCTTGGAAGCGAGCACGGGGCTGGTGGACATGCGCTTCACCTGCTTTTATGAAAAGGCCGCGCCGGTGTCGGGCGTCGCCAGCCTGATGGACTACGAGGTACGCCTGCGCCGCGAAGTGCGCGCGCCGGGTGCGGACTGCGAATCCTGGATCGAGGTGCTGGTGCCGGTCACCAGCTTGTGCCCCTGCTCCAAGGAAATCTCCGCCTACGGCGCGCACAATCAGCGCTCACACGTCACCATCCGGGTGCTCGAGGCCCCAGGCGCCGCGCCGCTGGCGCTGACGGAGATGATCGGCATTGCCGAGGCCGCCGCCTCCTGCGAACTCTACGGGCTGCTCAAACGCCCGGACGAAAAATACGTCACCGAGCGCGCCTATGACAACCCCAAGTTCGTCGAGGACCTGGTGCGCGATATTGCCCTGGCACTGCAGGCAGACGCGCGCATCGCCGCCTACTCGGTGGGCTCGGAAAATTTTGAATCCATCCACAACCATTCCGCGTATGCATTGATACGGCATGACAAGCGCGCGGCACACCGGGAGGTGGCAACCGCGGTCGCCATCACGCATGTCGTCAACGATACGATCAAAACCGTTTGAACACCGGGTTTTGAACACACGATTAAGCCGCGGGGGGCTGGTTAAGCGGCGCGGAGTTCTCCCCTTCTCCTCTCTCCGGTTGCTTTTCCCCCGCGGCTTACCAGGTTGCTGCCAGTTGCCTCGAGCGGCCCTGGTGATAGCCCCACCAAGCCGCGGCAACCTGAATCCCCGCCTTACATCCAAGCAACCGGCGTGCTGCGTATTCCGGGCACTCAGGCAGGCACCCCGGCATTGACTTCCTCACAGGAGACCAGCATGCACGTAGCGATCATCGGCAGCGGTATTGCAGGGCTCTCCTGCGCCCACGCCCTCACCAAGGCGGGCGGAAATCGCGTCAGTGTCTACGAGGCCGCCGGTTACCTGGGCGGCCATACCAATACGGTCGACGTGACGGTGAACGGAATCACCCACCCGGTGGACACCGGCTTCCTGGTATTCAACGATCGTACCTACCCGCGCCTGATCGAGTTGTTCAAGGAGCTGGATGTACCCACGGTGGCCAGCGAGATGTCGTTTTCGGTCAGCTTGGACGGCCGCCTGGAATGGGCCGGCAACAATCTGGCGACCGTATTCGCCCAGCCAAGCAACCTGTTGCGCCCGCGCTTCATGCGCATGCTTGCCGACTTGCTGCGCTTTAACCGGGCGGCCCGCCAGGTAGGCACTGACAGCGCGGCCGACGCAGGCAGCGCCGGTGCCGGCCTGTCGCTGGGCGACTATCTCGAGCGCGGCGGCTACAGCACGGCGTTTCGCGACTGGTACTTGCTGCCGATGGCAGGCGCCATCTGGTCCTGCCCGACCCGGACCATGCTGGACTACCCGTTCGCGACCTTCGCGCGCTTTTGCCTGAACCACGGGTTGCTGCAGGTGACCGACAGGCCGCAGTGGCGTACCGTCAAGGGCGGCGGGCGCGAATACGTGCGCCGGCTCGCGGCCACGCTCCCCGACGTGCGCCTCGACTGCCCGGTGCAAAGCGTGCGCCGTGTCGCCGGCGGAGTGATGGTCCAGACTGCTGCCGGCAGCGAACGCTACGACCAGGTGGTACTGGCCTGCCACAGCGACCAGGCGCTGCGCCTGCTCGCCGAGCCCGGCGCGCAGGAGCGCGCTCTGCTGGACGCGATCCGCTATCAGCCCAACCTGGCTTACCTGCACACCGACACAACCCTGTTGCCGCGGCGGCGCCGCGTCTGGGCGGCGTGGAACTACCTGTCGACCGGCCCGGACACCCTGGGTGAGCGCCCGGTGGCGGTCAGCTACCTGATCAACCGCCTGCAACCCCTGCCCTTTGCCACCCCGGTGATCGTCACCCTCAATCCGTTCCGCGACCCGGCGCCCGAGCACGTCCAGGCACGCATCGAATACGCGCACCCGGTGTTCGATGCCGCCGCGATCGACGCGCAGCAGGCCCTGCCAGGCATCCAGGGCCAGGGCGGCGTGTGGTTCGCCGGCGCCTGGACCGGCTACGGCTTTCACGAGGACGGCCTGGCATCCGGCCTGGCGGTGGCCGATGCCCTGGCCAACCGCGCGCAATGGAAGCTGGCCGCATGAACCGCGCACCCGCAGCACAATGGCTGTACCGCGGCATGGTGATCCACCGGCGCCTGCGCCCGGCCGAACACCGGTTTCGCTACCGGGTGTTCTATTTGCGCTTTCCGCTGAGCCGGATCGGCGAATTGCGCAACCGCCTGTTTTCCCTGAACCGCTTCAACCTGTTCTCGTTCCACTTCGCCGACCACGGCGACGGAGGCGACCCGCAGGCCTGGATCCGCGGCCTGCTGGCGCGCGAAGGCGTGAGCGGTGCCGACGGCGAGGTGGTGCTGCAGACCTTTCCGCGCGTGCTCGGCTATGTGTTCAACCCGGTCAGCTTCTGGTATTGCCACGCTGCCGACGGCGCCCTGCGCGCCATCGTCGCCGAGGTCAACAACACCTTCGGCGAGCGTCACTGCTACCTGCTGGAGGGTGCCGATGCGGGTGCCGGGATCCGCGCCGGCGAATTGCTGCGCGCCACCAAGGTATTTCACGTCTCGCCGTTTTGCGCGGTCGAAGGCAACTACCGGTTCCGCTTTGTCGCCAGCTCAGGCCAGCCAGGCACCGCCCAGCGCAGCGTGGCCCGCATTGACTACGCCGACCCGGCAGGCGACCTGCTGCATACCAGTGTGAGCGGCACGGCCGGACCGTTCTCGGCAGCCACCCTGCTGCGGGTAGCCCTGTCCCACCCGATGATGACCCTGGGGGTGATCGCCCGCATCCACTGGCAGGCCCTGCGGCTCTGGCTCAAGCACGTGCCGTTTCATCACAAGCCCGCGCCCCCGGCGCAGATCGTCACCCGCTGATACCCATGGAAACCACCCATCCTTACGCTTCCGCGCCCGGCGCGCGCCTCCCCTACGCGGCCCACCTGGTGTTCAAGCTGCTGGCCCAGTTGCGCGGCGGATCCCTGACTGTGCACGGCCCGGACAGCTACTCCCGTACCTTCGGCAACCGTGACGCCGCCCTGCACGTACGCCTGACACTGGCCGACTGGAGCGTGGTGACGCGCGTGGCCGCCAGCGGCGACATCGGCTTTGCCGAAGCCTACCTCGACGGGCTGTGGGACACCGACAACCTGCCCGGGCTGATCGAGCTGTTCTGCGCCAACCGCGCCGCCATCGAGAAGGCCATGTACGGCTCGCGCCTGGGCGGCCTGCTGTACCGCATCCGCCACCTGTTCAACAGCAATTCCCGGCGCGGCTCGCGCAAGAACATCGCCGCCCACTACGACCTGGGCAATCCCTTCTACGCGCTGTGGCTGGACCGCAGCATGACCTACTCGAGCGCCCTGTTCACCGGCGACTCCAGCCTGACCCTGGAACAGGCGCAACTGCGCAAGTACCGCCGCGTACTCGATGCGCTGGGCGCGCAACCCGGCCAGCGCATCCTGGAAATCGGCTGCGGCTGGGGCGGCTTCGCCGAAGTGGCGGCGCGCGACTACGGCGTGCACGTGACCGGCCTGACCCTGTCGAAGGAGCAGCTCGCTTACGCCCAAGCACGGCTCCAGAACGCGGGCCTGACCGACCTGGTCGACCTGCGCCTGATGGACTATCGCGACCTGGACGGGCAGTACGACCACATCGTCTCGATCGAAATGTTCGAGGCCGTCGGCGAGGCCTACTGGGACGGCTATTTCGCCTGCCTCAAGCGCAACCTCAAGCCGGGCGGCCGGGCGGTGGTGCAAAGCATCACGATCGACGAGGCGGTGTTTCCGCGCTATCGCAAGAGCAGCGATTTCATCCAGCAATACGTGTTTCCCGGCGGCATGTTGCCCAGCCCCACCGAGTTTTGCCGCCGCGCCGCGCTAGCCGGCCTGAAGTTCGAGATCGGCTTGCGCTTCGGGCGGGACTACGCCGAGACCCTGCGGCGTTGGCGCATCGCCTTCCTGGAAAGCCTGCCCGCGGTACGCGAGCAAGGCTACGACGAACGCTTCGTGCGCCTGTGGGAGTTCTACCTGGCCTACTGCGAGGGAGCGTTTGCGGCCGGCTCCACCGACGTGGTCCAGTTCGACCTGGTTGCCGCATAACGTGGAACCGCGGCAGCAGGCAGGGCTGGAATTGCCCCGTACCGATTGCGACGCGGGTCGGCGCCGCTGCCTGCTTGCCGGCGCCCTGCTGCTCGCGGCGCGGCCCACGCTGGCTGCCGAGACCCAGGCGCCCGGCGCCACCGCTGAACCCTATATCGAGTCGCTGGTCCCCAACGCACGCCCGGTCGGCAGCGCGCGGCTGACCTGGTTCGGCCTGCGCATCTATGACGCGGTGCTGTTTGCCGGCAATGGCCGATACCATCCGGAACAGCCATTTGTGCTGCAGTTGACCTACGCCCGCGACCTGATCGGCCAGCAGATCGCCGAGCGCAGCATCGCCGAGATCGAAAAACAGGGCGGCGGCACGCCGCAGCAACGCGCGCAATGGCTGGCCACGCTGCGGCGCCTGATTCCCGACGTCAAACAGGGCGACCGTCTGAGCGGCGCCCATCTGGGTGGCCAGGGGCTGCTGCTGCACAATGGCGCGCGCCTGGGCGAGATCGGCGACCGCCAATTGACGCAGGCGTTTTTTGCCATCTGGCTGGGTGAACGCAGCTCCGAACCCGCCATGCGTGCGCGCCTGCTGGGCGCCACATGAGCGCCGCCCTGCCCCGTGGCGCCTTGACCCGCGGCGAAGCGGCGCGCTATGGCGCTCTGGGCCTGCCGCTGGCCTTCGTGGCCCTGCCGGTCTATGTCTACGCGCCGCGCTTCTACGCCAATCTCGGCTTGTCCCTGGCCAGTGCCGGTGCGATCCTGCTGGCGGCGCGCGTTGCCGACGCCCTGATCGACCCCTGGCTGGGCACCCTGTCGGACCGGGCCGCCAGCCGCAAGGGCTTTATCGCGGTCGCCCTGCTGTTGCTCGCGTTCGGCCTGCCGGCCCTGTTCCACCCGCCTGTCGGACATCTGGGCGCGTGGTTTGCCGGCACCCTGGCGCTGGCCTACCTGGGCTTTTCAGCGGCCAATATCGCCTACCAAGCCTGGGGGGCACGGATTGCGCGCGACGCGCGCGAACGCACCGTGGTGGCCGCCTGGCGCGAAGGCCTGGGCTTGGTCGGGGTGGTGCTCGCCTCGGTGCTGCCGCAGGTGTTCGCTCCTACGGTGGAAGCGGGACTGGTCGCCACCAGCCTGGCCTTTGTGCCGATCCTGGCGCTGTGCGCGGCCTGCACCCTGTTGACAGTGCCGGCCGGCCCGCCCAGCGGCGCGGCACCAGCGCCAATGCGCGCCGCCCTGCTGGGCGCCCTGCGCAGCCGGCGCTTCGTGCGCCTGCTGGCGGTGTTCGCCCTGAACGGCATCGCTTCGGCACTGCCGGCCACCTTGTTCCTGTTTTTCGTCGGTGATGTGCTCGGCCTGGCGGATCAAAGCGGCGCCTTCCTGGCGCTCTATTTTGTCGCCGCCGCCCTCGCCCTGCCGTTCTGGACCGCGGTATCGCAACGCCTTGGCAAACCGCGCACCTGGCTGATTGCCATGGGCATTGCCATCGCATCGTTCATCTGGGCCTACTTCCTGGCGCCCGGCGACAGCTTGTGGTTCGGTGTGATCTGCGCCACATCCGGCGTGGCCCTGGGCGCCGACCTGGCGCTGCCGGCCTCCATCCTCGCCGACGTGATCGAGGCCGATGGCGCGCAAGGCCGCGAAGGCAGCTATTTCGGCGTCTGGAACCTGGTCACCAAACTCAACCTGGCGCTCGCCGCTGGCGTCAGCCTGCCGCTGCTCGAAGCGGCAGGCTATCGCAGCGGCGGCGCCGGTGGCCTGGCGGCCCTGAGCATTGCCTACTGCCTGGCGCCCTGCGTCCTCAAATTGCTGGCCATCGCCCTGTTGGCCAGATCCGAAGCACTTCTTGGAGTTGCCTGATGAAGCGCCTTATTTGTACCTGTACCATCCTGCTTGCCAGCCTGCTGGTCGCCGCCTGCGGCACCGTCAACCCGGAGGTCTACAAGGACCAGCAGCCGCGCCTGGAACTGTCCACCTATTTCAACGGCACCGTCGATGCCTGGGGCGTATTCACTGACCGCTCCGGCAAGGTGGTCAAGCGCTTCACGGTGGTGATGCGCTGCACCTGGCAGGGCGACACCGGCACCCTGGACGAGGACTTCAGCTATTCAGACGGCACGCGCGGCAAACGCGTCTGGACCTTGCGCAAACTGGAAGGCGGGCGCATTGTAGGCACCGCGCCCGACGTGGTCGGCGAGGCGCTCGGCGTGGTGGTAGGCAATACCCTGAACTGGAAATATGTGCTGCGCCTGCCGGTGGACGGCAGCACCTATGACGTCAGCTTCGATGACTGGATGTTCCTGATGGACGACGAGGTGATGCTCAATCGCGCGGTGATGAGCAAGTTCGGCATCACCCTGGGCGAAGTCACTCTGTCGTTCAGAAAGCGCAAGTAGCCATGGCTTTGAACCGCCCGATCCGCGACTGGGCCGGCAAGCGCGTCTGGATCGTCGGCGCCTCGACCGGCATAGGCGCGGCCCTGGCTGAAAAACTGAGCCGGGCTGGTGCGCGCCTGGCCATCTCGGCGCGCGGTGCCGACAAGCTGGCCACCCTGGGCGCCCGCCTGAATCAGCCCCTGCTGCTGCCCTTGGACGTGCGCGACGCCGCGGCCCTGGCTGCCGCCCACGCGAAGATACTGCAGGCCTGGGGCGGCCTGGACCTGACGGTGTTCAACGCCGGCATGTACAGCGCGATGCGCGCCGAGGACTTCGATCTGTCCGCCATGCAGGAGCATTTCACGGTCAACTACGGCGGGGTGGTCAACGGCCTGGCGGCGATCCTCCCCGATTACCTGCGCCGCGCCGCCGAGCACCCGGCGCTGGCCATCGTCGCCAGCGTCGCCGGCTATCGCGGTCTGCCGCAATCGCTCGCCTACGGTCCATCGAAGGCCGCGCTGATCAACCTGGCCGAGTCGCTCTACCTGGACCTGGCGCCGCGCGGCATAGGCGTGCACCTGATCAGTCCGGGCTTTGTGGACACGCCGATGACCCGCGGCAACGAATTCAAGATGCCGGCGCTGATCACGGCCGACGAGGCCGCCGACCAGATCATCGCGGGCCTGGCGCGCGGTCAATTCGAAACCCACTTTCCGCGCCGCTTCACCCGCACGCTCAAGGCCTTGCGCCTGCTGCCTTACGCGGCGTATTTCAGCGCGATCCACAAGGTCACCGGATTGTGAGCACCTCGCCCGAGCTGGCGCGCATCGTGGTCTTTTTCCAGACCATGGACCGCGCCGCGTTGGCGAACCTGGCCAGCATCTATACGGAAGACGCGGCCTTCAAGGATCCTTTCAACGAGGTGGCCGGGCTGGCGGCGATCGGCGCGATCTACGCGCACATGTTCGAGCAGGTCAGCGAACCGCGCTTCGTGATCCGCGAACGGCTGCAGCAGGACGGGCAGGCCTTCTTGACCTGGGATTTCCTGTTCCGGATGCGGCGCTTCGAGCCGGAAGTCACCCAGGTGATCCATGGAGCGACCCATCTGCGCCTGGCGCAGGACGGGCGCATCACGGCGCACCGCGACTACTGGGATGCCGCCGAGGAACTGTACGAGAAGCTGCCGGTACTGGGCGGGCTGATGCGCTGGCTCAAAGCCCGCGCCGGAAAATAAAGCGGCCGGGGCAGAGCCAACACTCCGCGCCCGGCCGCGCTTCCGAAGAGGAGACCACGGAAGCCTAAGAGATGCGTGCTGCCGGAATTATTGAGGGTCCGGCACGCACTTCGCGTTGCATCGGAACCTAGTATCCCTTATGGGCGGCGCGTGGAATATAGACCAGATGGCCTAATACCAGGGCATAAGCGCCCGGCCTAGGAACTGCGGTACATAGCAGACGTCAGCAATTGTCAACATCGGTCACACGCCTGTCATACAGCCGTGCTTTAGCCGCCAATCAGGCAGACTACTTGGCGTCGCCGGTCTTGCGCGGCGCCACCGGGATGTATTCGAACACCCGCACCACCTGCTTGACGCCGCTGGTGCGCGAGGCCACCGTGGCGGCAAGGTCGCCTTCTTCGCGCGTCACCAGGCCCATCAGGTAGACCACGCCGTCCTCGCTGACCACTTTGAAGGCGTTCGATAGCAGGTTGCGTTCGTCGACGAAATTACCCTTCACCTTGCTGGTAAGGATGGCGTCGTTGGAGCGCGACGCGATCGACGCGTTGCCCGCCACTTTCACCTCGTTGAGCACCGCGAGCACGTTTTCCACGCCGCCGGCGATGCGCGCCACCTCGGCGCGCGCCTTCTCGTCCGGCACTTCGCCGGTCAGCAGCACGCGCCGGTTGTATGGATTGACGTTGACATGCACCTTGTCGCCATAGACATCGTTGATGCGGCTGTCGACCTTGATGCCTATCGCCTTGTCGTCGGTCTGCGCACCCAGGGTGCGGCGATCGTCGGCCACCAGCACGCCGGTAGCGACTCCGCCGGCGATCAGCGGAAAACAGCCCTGCAATAGCGGCAGCGCGAGCAGCGCCGCAATCAGCGCGGGCCGCGGATTGAAGCGGGCGCGAAACTTCGCTTGCGTCATTCTTCCCCCAATAGCGAACAATCGATGCCATCGCACAGGCAGTGGATGGCGAGCAGGTGGACTTCCTGGATGCGCGCGGTACGATCGGCGGGCACGCAGATTTCGATGTCGCCCTCGGCCAAAAGTTTCCGGATTTTTCCGCCGTCGCGGCCGGTCAGGGCGATCACCCGCATTTCGCGGTCGTGCGCGGTGTTGATGGCGGCGATCACGTTGGCCGAATTGCCGCTGGTCGAAATCGCCAGCAGCACGTCGCCCGGGTTGCCTAGGGCCTGGACCTGCTTGACGAAGATCTGGCTGTAATCGTAATCGTTGCCCACCGCGGTCAGGATCGAGCTGTCGGTGGTCAGGGCGATGGCCGCGAGGCCCGGGCGCTCGCGCTCGAAGCGGCCCACCAGTTCGGCGGCGAAATGCTGGCAGTCACCAGCCGAGCCGCCGTTGCCGCAGGCCAGGATCTTGCCGTTGTTCATCAGCGCCGCGACCATTGCCTCGACGCCCGCGGCGATCGGGTGGTCGAGCACGTCCATTGCCTTGCGCTTGATCTCGGCGCTGGCCGCGAAATGATCGCGAATGCGTTGCTGCAAATCCATGGGTTTGGTCAGACTTCGTGGGGGAGACCGATTATAGCCGTCCCGGACCCGCCCAACGCACCCCTTTGCCGAAGCGGACCGGCCGAACGGCCGGCAGCCTGACGGACTTGAAAAATCGAAGCGAAAAACGCGCTGGGCGCGGACAGATCTGTCCGCGCTTCGAGCCCCTGGCCGCTCGATGGGCGCCGAAACGAGGGAAAATACAAAACGGTTAGCGCGTTTTGCAGCCGGTTCCCTTCAAGTCCGACAGGCTGCTAGGCCCCGAAGGCGTTCTTGAGCCACTCGACGGCGGATGGGTCGAGCTTGTCGAGCAGCACGCAGTCGAAGCGGCACGGCACCTCGCGCTTGCCGGCCAGGTAATGGTTGGCGGCTGCGACAATGCGCGCCTGCTTGCGGTGGCTGATGCTCTCGCCGGCGCCGACAAAAGCGGTATTGCCACGCAGGCGCACTTCGACGAACACCAGGTCGTCGCCGTCACGCATGATCAGGTCGATCTCCCCCAAGCGACAGCGGTAATTGCGTTCCACCAGGGTAAGGTTCCTGCCCTCCAGGAACTTGAGCGCCAGAGCTTCGGCGGCGGCGCCCGAGGAACCGCGTCGTTCGCGGCGCAGCCAGGCCATGCTAGCGGGCTCCGGTGGGCGCGAGGGCGCCGTCGTGGGCCAGCACCGCGGGATTGAAGGGCACCGGCAGGCCATCGCGGTATTCGGCCTCCATCGGGGTGCGCTCGATCAGGCCGCCCTTGACCAGCAGCCGGCCAGTGACACCGTCGATCTCGAATTGACCGCGTTCGTGGGTTAGCTGCTCGGCCACCCGGTAGGCGTCTATGCCCAGGGCGTAGAGTCGCTCCAGGTCGGCCGAAAGCGGCGGGTCCGGGCGCGGAAAGACCATTGCGGCGGCATGGTCGGGCTGATGCAGCCAGGGCATGTCGATGAAGCGCAGGCCGTTCAGGTCGGGGATTTTCGGCAAGTCGGCGCGCGCGATGCTGCTGCCGTCGGGCTTGAGGGTGCCCGAATAGACCTGCGAAGTGGCGATCACCTGGACATTGCGGCCCAGGAAAGGCTTGATCAGGCGGGCGCGCTCGGCGTCGGCGGCCAGGAACACCACGTCCGGCCGGACCTTGTCGACCCCGTGCTTGACCCTGGCGAGGTTGCCGCTGTATTCGATCACTTCCCTGACCACGCCGCCCAGCCTGGACCAGGCCTCGAGAAAAGCCGCCGAGGCCCGCTTGGAGAGCGCCGAGGTGGTGGTGACGATCACCGCGCTGCGCGCCTCGGGCCGGTAGGCGGCCTCGGCCGCGGCGCGCGCCTCCAGTTCGGTGGAAAGCGACAACAGGTACAAACCACGCGGCGCGTCGGTGGGGCCGTCCGGCGTATTGAGCATCAGGGTCGGCACCCTGATCGGCTCTTTCATCACAGCCGCCACTTCGGTCTTGGTCAAAGGCCCGACGATGACCGCGACATGCTGATCCACCGCCTCCTGGTAAGCCGCCAGGGCGCCAGCGGCGGTGCCGTCGGTTTCCAGCATCAGGACCTCCGGCTTGTCCGCGCCCAGGTCGCGCGCGACCATGAAGCCCTTGCGGGTCACTTCGGCAGCGCGCGCGAAGTTCTCCGCCTTGGCGGGCAGAATCAGCGCCATGCCGCGGCGGACTGCCGGCGGTGCAGGCGCCGGCAGGGGCACAGCACCGACCTGGGCAGCGGCGCTGACGCTGGTCAGGCGGTCGCCCCCAGGCGCGGGGTCGGCGCCGGTGGAAGCCGCCATTCCGGACGGCGATGAGATTGCCTCTGCCGGCGCGGCAGTAAATGGCGCCGTTGGCTGCGTGGCTTCGGAGGGTACAGCCGGCTGCTGGGTGCCCGGAGACGTGGCAGGCAGCGCTGCCGGTGCGCTGTCCGGAGCCGTATCATTGCCCTGGGGCGCGGCCGACCCGATGGGTGGCGGTGCATGCGGGCCGCCCGGGCGCGGCGGGACCGGCTTGAGCAGCCAATCGATAAAGGACCTGAGAGGCGCGGGTTTTCCGGGCGGCTGGGTTTCACCGGTGCTTGCCGGATCGCTTTGCGCAACGCACAATGCGGGCGCGGTGGCCATTGCCAGCGCGACAAACGCGGCGAGCGCGGCCCTGAACCAGCCGCACTTGCGCAAGGAAGTTTTCCAACAATGGCTGCGACCGCAGATCAAATGCAATTCCCCGACGGTGATCCGGCAAGCGCAGCGAAAGCGCAAACACCGGTCGGTGCATTATATGTGGTTGCCACGCCGATTGGGAATCTGCGCGACATCACTTTACGCGCCCTGGAAACCCTCCGGAGCGTGACGGTGATCGCCGCCGAGGACACCCGTACCTCGGCCACCCTGCTGGCCCATCATGGCATCTCCACCAAGGTGATCGCCGCCCACGAACACAACGAGGCGCAGGCGGCGCAGCGCATCATCGGCCTTTTGCAGGCGGGCCAGGGCGTGGCCCTGATCACGGACGCGGGGACCCCGGCGATTTCCGACCCGGGCGCACGCATCGTGCGCGCGGTCCGCGATGCGGATCTGGTCGTCATCCCGATTCCGGGCGCGAACGCGGCGATCGCCGCCCTGTCCGCGTCCGGCCTGGAAGGTCCGTTTCATTTCGCCGGTTTCCTGTCGCCCAAGAGCAGCGCGCGGCGCAGTGCCCTGCGCGCCTGGGTGACCCTGCCGGCCACCCTGGTGCTGTACGAGGCGCCGCACCGCATCCTCGAGCTGGCGCGTGACCTGGCCGAGGAATACCCGGGCGAGCGCCGCGTGGTGCTGGCGCGCGAACTGACCAAGCGCTTCGAGTCCATCCATGCCACCACCGTGGCGCAGGCGGCGGGCTGGCTGGAAGGCGACCCGAACCGCGTGCGCGGCGAATTCGTGGTGCTGATCGAGGCGGCAACTCCAGCCCCGGCCGCGGCGCTTGACGCGCAGGCCGAACGGGTTCTGGATTTGCTGCTGGCCGAAATGCCGGTCAAGAGCGCGGCACGCC
>Ga0302323_100002547_pt1 | contig 14785 bp, 12 predicted proteins | sample Fen_T0_3_FD_201950 | JGI IMG/M metagenome (GOLD analysis project Ga0302323, IMG submission 201950) | Peat permafrost microbial communities from Stordalen Mire near Abisko, Sweden - Fen_T0_3 | ecosystem: Environmental > Terrestrial > Soil > Wetlands > Permafrost | place: Sweden: Abisko... | reverse complement strand
CCACGGCAACAGCCAGACGCTTGCGCTCGATGCCACGCTGGCAGTTGGCAACGGCACCGAGACGCTCAACTTCAGCTCTCTCGGTGTCAAGATCACTGTTGTGGGCGCTGTCGCCAAGACGGCTGCCGACCTCGCAACCGACCTCAACCTCAAGACCGTCGTCACCGGCGCCACCACCCAGGCCGTCTTCCAGATCGGCGCGAACGAGAACGACACCCTCCAGGCCAGCTTCGCCGACGCCGAGACCTCCGCTTACACAGGCTTCGACACGGCCGTCGCGAACTTCAGCAACCACCTCAATCCCACGTCGGCCGGCGCGTTGATCACGGCCACCGACACGGCGATCGCATACATCTCCGGCATCCGCGGCGGCTTCGGCGCCGTCGAGAACCGCCTGACCCACACCGTCGCCAGCATCAGCGTGGCGTCGGAGAACCTCAACGCCTCGGAGTCCCGCATCAAGGACCTCGACGTCGCGTCCGAGATGGTCAACTTCACCAAGACCCAGATCCTGCAGCAGGCCGGCACGAGCATCCTGGCCCAGGCCAACTCCGCTCCGCAGAGCATCCTGACTCTGCTCCGATAAGCTAGCTCACCCCGGCTGCGCCGAGGACCAGCCCACGCTGGCCCCCGGCGCAGTTGTGGTTAACGCCCGGGCCTCGGCATAGAGGCCGAAACGACGGCCGGTGGCTTCACCGGCCGTTTCTGATTGCCATCTCGAGATCGGTGCGTCGCGAAAACTTGTGTGACACATTCAGCTAGTTACCTGGTATTGTATTAGTCGAACTCTACCCGCACGGGTGGGACGGTCCGGCCTTCGTTCGGGGCCGCCCCAGGGTTGCGAGCCGCAGTACTGTGCCTGGCCCGATCCCGGCCGCGGCGAGACAGAAGGAAGCCACATGGAATCTCCGGCCACGTACCTGGACATCGGGTTCATTTCGATCTCGCTGCCAAACCTGCTGGTGGTGCTGGCGATGATCGGGGCTTTCGTGGCGGCGTTGCTGCTGCCGTTCCCGAGGCACAAGACTCTGCCGCCCGGCGACGGAGCCGTGGCCGCACCACCGGCTGAGTCCGCTTCCGAGGTCAACAACTGGACCACCAAGGTGCGCCGGATGCTGACCGGAACCTGGCCGTGGCATCAGCTTCTGCCCGATCGCCAGCCGCGCTTCGTCGCGTCGTGGATGTACATCTTTGGGGTCGGCGCCATAGCCGCGCTCATTTGGATCATCGGCAGCGGCACGATCCTCGTCTTCTTCGGCCCGACCTGGTGGCACGTGAGCGCTGCCGGCAGGCTCGTCAACAGCGTTCACTTCTGGAGCGTCCAGGTCTTCTTCTTCTGCACGGTCGTTCATCTTTGGGGCCAGTACTTCATGGCCGGCTGGCGCCACGGCCGCGCCAGGACCTGGATCATCGGCGTCGTCATCTTCGCGATGTCGATCGTGGCCGGGTTTACCGGATACGTATCGCAGCAGAACTTCGACGCCCAATGGATCGCCCTCAATGCCAAGGACGCGGTCAACTCGATCGGCCTCGGCTCGCTCGTCAACGTCCTCGACTACGGTCAGATGTTCGGCATTCACGTGATGTTGCTCCCGATCGTGGTCCTGACGCTCGTTGGACTCCACGTCCTGCTGGTCCGCCGCAAGGGGGTCGTCCGACCCATAAGTGACGAGTCCGAAGTGGCCGCCATCGCCGGCGCTGAGGGAGGCAAGTAATGAAGGCCAAGAATCTGGATCAGGATCGCTACTACCGGGGCGTGCCCATGGTGGCCTACGATCTGATCAAGGAAATCGTTCTGGTAACGCTCGGTGTCGGGCTGGTCGTGCTGGCGCTCTCATTCGGTCTGTCGTCCCCCGACTCGCCGTCGGTGACGATCAAGGGCTGGGCCAACGCCGATCCGGCCGACTTCACCACCACCGCGACGGCCGAGCTTGCCGGCACGAGCGACACGGCCCAGTACGGCCCGCCATATACGGACCAGTCGGGGTCTGTCCAGGCACTCGGCCCGGTCGTACCGCAGCAATGGGCCGGCGACGCGATGCACATCGACACGGCTCAGGAATTCGTCCTCGGGCCGCTGGCCACGGCGACGGCCGGCGATCAGGCGCTGCAGGTCGCGCTCGCTTCGTTCGCCGGGGCGACCGCGGATCAGCAGCAGGCGTGGCTCACGGCCTATTCGGACGCGCTGGACAAGGCGACCTTCGATAACAACACGATCACCGTCGCGGCCGGCGACTACGGCCCGGTTCCGGTGCTGATGCAGCACGAGTTGACCCTGGCCCAGGGCGGCTCGCTCGACGGAATCCTGATGGCCGGTTCCGGCACGTTCTTCCAGACGAACTACACGGCGCCCCTGCTCTTCATGGGCGACGGCGGCTACCTCGAGTCATTGGCCGAACCCCTGCATCTGACCGGTGACCGGTGGGGCGTGATGAACGAGACCGGCAACTACCCCGGTCAGACATGGCTGTGGCTGTATTCGGCGCCCTACCAGCTTCCGCCGTTCAACACCGCCGACAACGCCGACATCCTGGTCGTCATGACCGTCGGCTTGCTGACCCTGCTCCTGGCCCTCGTGCCCTTCATCCCGATCCTGCGCGACATCCCGCGCTGGATCCCGCTGCACCGGCTCATATGGCGCCACTCGGCTTCATCGGATGGCGGAGACGCCTGACGCCCGACGCCTGACGCAGGTCTGAGCGCGGACCGGTGGTTCGCGCTCAGCTGCCGTGGAATTCGGGACGGCGCTTCTCCAGGAAGGCCCGGATGCCTTCCTGGTAGTCGTCGCTGTCGTAGACCTCGCGCCGTAGCGACTGGATCCGTTCGTACGCCTCAGGCGTGAGCGGGTGTGCGTTCGCCAGAACGCGCAGCTCTTCCTTCATGATCCGGTGCACGAGCGGTGAGGCCGAGGCGATATCGGCGGCCAGGGCAGCCGTTCGATCCTCGAGTTCGTGAGCCGGGATGACGGCGTTCACGACACCGCAAGACTCGAGCCGGACGGCGGATACGGGCCGGGCCGCGAACAGCATCTCCTTGATGAAGTGCATGTCTGCGACCTTGAGAAGGTTCAGCGTGCCCGACAGGTTGTACGGAACGCCGAGGCGCGCAGGCGTCAGGGCGAACGTGGTTTCGGTCGCGGCGAAGACGAGGTCGCACGACAGGACGAGCTCGCAGGCGCCGCCCCATACCGAGCCTTCGACCATCGCGATGACCGGCGCCGGGTATGTCTCGACGTTGCGGACGAGAGTCCGGAGCGGGTCGTTGTAGGTGAGCGGGTCGCGGCCGTTGGTGGGCAGTTCGCGAACGTCGTGGCCGGCGGAAAAGACCCTGGAGCCATGCGCGGCTCGAATGACGACCACGCGAATCTCGGGCGGCCGGTTCTCCGCGAGCACCTCGGACAGCTCGTCCATCAGCTTGGTGCTGAGTGCGTTCACGGGCGGGCTGGCCAGGGTAACCCAGGCGATTCTGTCTCGGATCTGAAGATCGATCAAGGACATCTAGCGGATGCTCCTATGCGACTCGGCCGTGAGGGTCTGAGCGACCGGGGACGTCCCTGGCTCGATGCCTGCCACAGGGCATCCTATAGCTTCGCCCCTTCGGTGTTCGAAAGGCCTATGTCGGAGGCCCTCCCGGCAGGGATATGCTCCTCACAAGGCGAGTGTTCGCTCCGATACCACCGTTAAGATGATTTGCGAACGCTGGTCTATCCATTCGGTGCGCCGGGCGCATGCTCGGCTCGTTGTCCGCGTGGTCCGAACCGGACTGCGGGGGTATCGGTCGTTGCCCGGGTCCGGCCTCAGGGATGCGTTGCAGCCATGAACCGCAAACTTCTGGTGGCCCTCTTGCTTCTGGCCGCGGTGGCGGTCGGGGCCGTTCTCATGGTGGACGGCCTCGCGGTCGCGGTGGCAATCGCTGTGGCAATCGCTGCGGCGGCGTTGCTCGGGTGGGCCTTGGGCCGGCAGGACGAGCGGCGCACCCTCGAGGCGCCCCTATCGCAAATCGCCGAATCCCTGGAGATGCTCGGCGCCAGCGACATCTTCTCCGTCATCGACACACTGGCCAGTCTGGTTCAGGGCGAGCGGCCACGCCGGCTGGAGATCCACGCCGCCACCGTGTCGCTGCCGGTCGATCGCAGGGCCAGGCGGGTGGCCTCGGCGCTCAACACGACGATTTCGAGACTCACCATGGGCGCGCAGCAGGTGTTCGCCGCCTCCGCCGAAGTGTGCCGGCGCCATTTCTACGTCGGCCCGGACGACTACCTCCTCGGTTGCGCCGCAGCCGAGGCGATGGGGGCCAGGCTGCCGGACGGTGGCGAGGTGCTGCTTCTCACCGTTCCGTTCAGGCATGTCGGACTCGAACTCAGGCGGCGTGGCTTCGAAAACACGCTGCGTGAGCGTTTCCCGACCGCGCGGGTCGCGGGTGTGCTGGAGACGCGGCGCGACACGGTAGCGACCAGGGAGACGGTCCGCGCGTTCATCAAGCTCCACCCGCGGTTGGCCGGTGTCTATTGCACGGAGTCGACCGGGGTGCCCGGCGCGATCGAAGCGATCACGCGAGCCGGCCTGTCGGGCCGGACGGTGGTCATATGCCACGACACCGTTGACGCCGTCGTGGCCGGGATCAGGGCGGGGTCGATTTCCGCAACCGTGACCCAGCATCCGTATGGTCAGGGCCACGACACCGCGATCTATCTCTTCAACGCTGTCGTGTACGGCTGGAGGCCGGCCGAGCCGCGCATCGTCTCATCGTCATCCCTTGTCACGCGCGAGAACCTCGGCCATTTCCTGATGTCGGGCGAAGGCGTGATCGAGTCGGAGGTCAAGGCCGCGCTTCGACCTGTACCTCAGGGCCGGGCGCCGCGTCCCATCCGTATCGCCGTCCTCGGCCTTAGCGACAGCCCCTTCTGGGAGACCATCCGGGCCGGCGTGCTGGCCGCCGGAGTCGAACTCGAGCCGCTCAACGCCGCCGTCGAGTGGATCGTTCCGGAGGACGACGGCGGGTTGGACGTGGCCGTCAGAGGCCCGGCGGTGGACGCTCTGGTCGAGGCTGGGTACGACGCCATCGCGACCGTCAACTACGACTCGGACCTCATTCCGTACTTGAACCGTGCGGTTGACAGGGGCGTTGTCGTGTCAACTCTCAATGCCGAGTCGTCGAGCTTGCAGGATCTGGTGGCGACGCTCTCCAAGCAGCGCAAGGACCTGGAGAAGGAGGCCGGCGATCTCGAGATTGCGGCCACTCACGACTCGCTGACCGGAGCACTGAACCGACTCGTAATGGATGGCGATCTGGAGAAGGAATGGGACGGCTTCGTCGTCGGGCAGAGGCCGGTTTCGGTGATCATGATCGATATCGACCATTTCAAGGCCTACAACGACCTGTACGGCCACGCTGCCGGCGACGAGGCACTGCGGCTGGTTGCCCGTCGGATCCAGAAGGAGATCAGGCCGACGGACCGCCTGTACCGCTACGGCGGGGAGGAGTTCCTGGTCCTCCTGCGCGACACGGGGATCGACGCCGGTGAGGCCGTCGCGACCAGGATCGCGCGCGGCATAACGACGCTGGGCCTGGCTCACGACGGCAACCGGCCGTGGGGAGTTGTGACCGTCAGCGCTGGTGTGGCCGCGGCCGATCGTCAGCACCGCTCGGCCAACGATTGCGTTTCCGATGCCGACGCCGCCATGTACCGGTCCAAGCGCTCCGGCCGCAACACGGTGGCCACCTACCAGGGTGAGGCAAAGCCCACAGGCGGCGCGATTCACGAGCTGCAGGCCGACCGACGCGAACACGTCTGGCTGGTCGAGGACGTGGGCCTGGTTGATCCGTCGGTGGGGACCATCCCGCTCGAGTCCGATGCGGAGCTGTGGCCGCCCGAGTCCCGGGTGGGTGGCTGACCGGCGAACCGGCCCGACGGCGTGACCAGGCGCGGAGGACGCGACGGGGTCCGGCTGTCATGATTGGCGGTACGCGGTAGCCGGCACTTCCTCAACCCGGCGCGGCGCGGTACGCATGGAGGCCCCTTGGGCTTTGGACGACGGATCGTATCGACCCCTTTGACCCATCCGGTACTGGGTCCGGCAGTGGCGATCTACGTGGATCTTGGGAAAGCCAGGCTGAACGCCTTCGTTGACCTGTGGTTCCTGGCTCCGGCGGCCCTGGGTCTGTGGCTCGGTTCCCACGACATGCAGAACGGCCCCACCGACGTCTTCGGCATCGTCGTCCCCGGCATCGTGCTTGGGCTGGCCCAGATCGTGGCCGCCTTCATCGTCGGTGGCTGGGGCATCCGCGGCACGATCATGAACGTCCAGCTCTACCGCCGAAAAGTGATGCTGGTCGTCGGCCGGGATGGTTTCGAGGCTTCACTGGGCAAGGGACCGGTCGGCTGGGACGAGGTCGCCTCCGTGGTCGATCCGTCGGCGCGCGGTGGCCCGGCGCTGAACGTTCGCGTTCAGCTGGCCGACGCTTCCGACTACGCGGCCAAGCACTCGCTGTCGCCGCTCGATCGCATCGAGTTGTTCCTGGCCAAGAACACCCTGACGGTCGGGCCGCCCAACCTCATCGCGACCGAGTTGGTCGAGGACCTGATGCTCACGCGGTTCAAGGAGTTCCAGAACCCCGGTTCCGCCGCCACCGCGCCGTCGGGCCGCGTTCGGACGAGGCCACTTCGAAGGCCGATCAAGAAGTAACCGGCGGGGACGGGCTCTAGTCCACGACCTCGATTCCGACGGCTGCGGCCAGCACCCCGGCCGAAGCGAGCACATCCGGCCACGGCATCCGCACGCCGCGCAGGCGTTCGGGGTTGCCCGCGCCCGATATGTCCGTGCCGCGCATCTCGCAGGTGGTGAGCGTTGCGTCGGTCCAGAGCGACTTGACCAGGATGCAGTCGATGAACGCGACCGAACCGAGTTTCGCCCCTCCGAAGTCGATCTCGTCGAGGCGGCAGCGCTCGAATCGAACGCGGGTCAGCTTCGCCGAGCGCAAGGACGCGAGGTCGATCCGGCAGTCCGTGAGCGACACGTCCTCGAAGACCGCCGTCGCCAGTGTCGCGCCCGTCATTCGGACGCCCGCGAGCGTGACGCGCCGCAGCTGCATTTCCTGAACCCGCAGGTTCGCCCAGCTGCCCCCCGTCACGACGGCGTCCCGAACCAGCATCCGGGCGATCGTGGCGCCGCTGAGATCGGTCTGGATCAGCCGGCATTGATCGAGCCGTGTCTCGGACGAGACCTGGCCCGAGAAATCGGCACGTTCCAGCCGGGCCCCTTCGAGCGACAGCTTGTCCAGCGTCGGCCCGGCAGGGGCCGGCTGCAGCTCGGCCGGGATGTCGGGCGGATCCGGGTTCTTGAGAGGCTTGGGCGGCAGGTCGAGACCCTCCAGGTGCGGTGAATCGGCGAACGGAGCCGTCAACGCAAGCTTAGCTCTCACGGGTTCGCCCGCTCCGGCGCCGCGCCACCTAAGGCTTCAAATAGTGGCGCCGACACCACTAGTGCACTAACCTCAAGAGGAAGCCGTTTCCCGAGGCAAGGACTTGGCTATGTTCACCGAGACCTGCGCGGGGAGGCTCATCTTCTCGAGTTCGAGGAGGGCGACATGCAGCCGGTCAACATGGTTCCCAGGCGACCGTCGGGACTTTCGATGCTCGTGATCACTGCGTTCCTCTGGCTGCCGGTGGGCTGCGGACCGGCCGCGAGTCCCTCGCCCAGTGCCCCTCCGCCGACGGCGCCCGCCGTTCCTTCCGTCGTCGCGGCCACGCCGACTCCGGTCGCGGTGGTTCCCACATCGGCCGACACCGTCGCCCCGACTCCGACCCCAACGCCGACTGCCACGGCCGTGCCGAAATCGATCCGAACGCCGACTCCCGCACCGCGACGAGTCACGCCGCGGCCGACGCCAACGATGATCACGGGCGGCTTCGGGGATCCGGAGGACGCGATCAAGGTGTGGGTCATCGGGCAGGGATTCGCCTATGCCCACGACTGCGACCTGGAACCGGATGCCGGCTACTGCTCCCATATCTGGGCGTCGTTGTCGAGCGCACGGGTCTATACCGTCGCTCCGGTGGGTGCGGAGCCCGCCTTCTTCTTGCTCGTGCGCCACATCGGCTCGCTCTGGTACGTGGCCGCTGCCGCCTCGTTCGGAGCTCACTACCCGGCATCCTGGACCTGACGAGGTTGCGGGCCCGGCGGCCGTGCTGTTCGGCCGGCGCAAGAGCAGGCCGGGTCCCCCGGATCCCTCAGGTCCGCCGCCGGCGGTCTGACCCGGGCTTCAAACGGCGATGCGACGCCGGAGCGCGGACGACTGGCTCGGCGCCACGTCGATGGTGGCCGGCGCCGCCGGCAGTGAGGACGGCGACGGCGTCGGCTTCGGTGTCGGGCTTGGGGTTGGCTTGACGCCGATCTGCTGCAGGCCGTCTACCTTGATGTAGTGCGAATTCCACGTGTCGGTGTGGATGACGTTTCCGGCCGAGTCCTTGACGGTGCGAGTCCTCGACGTGTCGAAGCCGTCGGTGGGGTACTCGGCCCTGTTCTTCTGACCGGGCGCGAGCGTGGTCACGTACGCCGTGTGATCGGCGGCCTTGATGATCTTGTCCTTGTGCTCGGGGCTGAAGGTGGCGATCCGGTCGAGCGGCAAGCTCCACAACTCGATGGTGATCGTGCTCTTGGACCCCTTCGTGGTCCGGGCTCGGATCAGGATCGGATTCGGTGTGTCGTTGGTCCACCGCAGGTCCATCGTCTCGCCGCTGCTCTTGAAGACGGTCGCGTCGAGCCCGACCGGATAGCGGTTGATGTAGTAGGAATGGGCGTGCCGCTCGTCGATCTGGAGGCCGGCCCTGGCGGCGGCGTTGAACATCGTCGTCGAGGCCGAGCAGATGCCGCCGCCGATCGCGCCGGTGTGGTCGCTCTTGCCGTGGACGATGACGCCACCCATCGCGTAGCCGTGGGCGAGGTCGATCGGTGAGACGGCCGACAGGAAGCTGAACTGCTCGCCGGGGGCGACGACCCGGCCGTTGAGCAGGTTCGCCGGAATGCGGATGTTGGCGCCCATGCCGTTGCTCACGTCCGGGTAGAACGTAGTCGTCCACTTTCCCTTGCCTTCGCCGATGATGACCATGCCGGTAAGGCTGTCGATCGTCAGGCGCGGCGACACCGGCCCGGTCGTCAGGGCGACGCTCTTCGCCGGAGAACCACCTGCGCCGAGGGCGTCGAGGTAGCGCTCAATGGCCTGGGCGGACCCGGTCACTTCGAGGCCGAGGCCGTCCTGGCCGCCCTTCAGCGACGACGGCTTGCCCGCCTTGTCGTACACGACCGAGGGCTCGACTGCCGGCTTCCCGAACTTCTTGGACAGGGCCGAGACATATGCCCCAACCTGGCCCGGGTCGGTTGACGGGCCGTAGCTGCCGTCGCCTCGGGTTCCGAACACGATCCAGCTCTTGAGCGTCGCGGCATCGACCGTCGCGGTTCCTGCCGGCATCGACGGCAGCCTCGGGTTGTTCGCCGGGGCGGCGCCGTCCCAGCTCAGGGTCAAAGGAGCGGTCATCTTTGCCGCCGCCGCGATCGCAGCAGTGGCGTCCTTTGTGCTGACGCTCGGATCCAGCTCCACGAACGGCGCCGTTATCCGGATGTCGGCCGGCGCCCCGGGCGCGACGAGTTCGGCGATGAGCAGGTTGGAAAGGGCCTTTTCATCGATGCCCTTGCCCTGGGTGGAAGGGGAGGCGACGAACGATCCGCCGACGGCCGTAACCGCCGCGTTGTGGGCCGGCATGTCCACCGTCCCGACCAGCTGGCGGATCCTGGCTGCCAGAGCCGTCGGATCGATGCGGACGATGACGGGAACGGAGCGGCCGTTAGCGGCGGAGCGGAGCATCGAGACGGCGTCGGTCAGCGGGTAGCCGCTGTGCCCGATGGCCATCGCGGCGTCGGTCATGGCCTCGATGTCCGGTTCGCGGCCGGCTTGCGAGTAGGTCACCGTCGTGATGCCCTGCGGCGTAGTGATGGTGGCCTGGCCGTGGCCCAGACCCTGGTATTCGGCCCTGAGCCTGGCCATGACCTGATCGCGGGACATACCGGTGACGTCGATCGACCCGACACGCACGCCCGGCACGGCCCGATTCGCGTATGCGCCGAACGCGATCGCCGCCGCAGCGGCGATGAGGACGGTCGTGGCGACGGCTCCCACGGCGAACGCCACGGCGATTCGGGTAGCCGTTCGCCGCCGTGTTGCCGTCCGCGAACGGCCGACGGTGCGGAACGCCTCGCGGACGTCGGCGTCGGGATCGAGATCGTCGCGCGAGTCGCTGCTGCGGGCACGACCGGCGAATGGGTTGCGCCAGTGGTCGCGCTTGGGCTTCACGTATTCCGCCGAGCCGCCGAACGGCGTCGCGTCCCAGCCGATGGACGCAGCGTCCGGAGTGGGCTCGACGAGGGCGCTGGACGGGTTGGAAGGCTGAGTTACGGACTCCGGCTCGGGCGCCCGCTTCGCATCCCACTGGTGGGCGGCCGTCGGGCCGAGGATCTCCTCGACGAGGTCGATTTCTTCCGTAGTCATGCCATTCCCCCGAAGGCTGCGCCGGCGTATGCCGAGCCCTGCTCGTAGGCGGCGAAGGGGCAACTCCCGCTGACGAACAGAACATTCATACGCTTCCTCCTCCTGGAGTACGCGAGTGCCACGGCCAGAATAGCGCCTTTCGGGCCGAGATGGCCTTCTTTCCAGGCGGCGTAGCCGTTGGTGCGGCCGCCGCATCGGATGGGACGGCAGGTGCCGTGGCGCCACGCGAGTGCCAGAATGCGACCCCAATCCCAGGTCCAGGTCGGCGACGCCGACGTCCAGCACGAAAGAGGCAGCTCATGGCCGACACCGTGAACCCCGCGGTCTACAAACCCGTCTGGGTGGATCTGGCCACCCCCGATGCCGCGGCGTCGCGCGATTTCTACAGCAAGGTCTTCGGCTGGAGCGTGGATGTCGAGTCCGACCCGCAGTACGGCGGCTACGCCCAGGCCAGAGTCGGCGGCAAGGTCGTGGCGGGCATCGGGCCCAAGATGATGCCGGAGGCACCGACGGCCTGGTCGGTCTACATCGGCACCGGGGACATCGCCGCGATGATGGCCGCCGTGCAGGCCGCCGGCGGCACGGTCGTGGTTCCGCCCATGCAGGTCGGCGACCAGGGCAGCATGGCGGTGTTCCAGGATCCGACGGGTGCGTTCCTGTCGGCCTGGCAGCCCAGCGCGATGCCGGGGTTCGCGACCGGCGGCCCGGGTTCCTTCGGCTGGGCCGAGCTGAGCTCGCGCGGCATCGACAAGGCCGTCGCGTTCTACTCCAAGGCCTTCGGCTGGACCACCAAGACGACCCCGATGGGCGAGGGCCAGCCGCCGTACGTCGAGTTCCTGGTCGGCGGCGACAGCATCGCCGGCGGCATGGAAATGAACCCCATGGCCCCGGCCGCGGTTCCGAGCTATTGGATGGTCTACTTCGCCGTGGCCGACGTCGATGCGTCGTTCAAGAAGGCCCTTGGCGCCGGGGCGCGGGAGATGGTTTCGCCGGTGGATTACCCCGGCGGCCGATTCGCCATACTCACCGACCCACAGGGTGCGACTTTCGGTGTGATCACGACCAGCGCGGCGTAACCGCCGGCATTTCGCTAGGCTGTTTTCGCTCGGCCGTGGCCCCTTCGGGCTGCGTCGTCGTGAACCGGGCTCAAGCGGAGGGCGATGATGTTCGCGTACCGGCGCTTCCTGGCGGCGTCTCTCCTGGTCGTTGTCGTCGGCGTTGCCGGGGCTTGCACGGCCGTCGCATCGCCGGTGGCTCCGGTCCCTTCGCCCGCGCGCAGCCACGCCGCGAGGGTCACGCCCGCATTGGTATCGCCGCCGGCCCGAACGGCGGCGGCCACGCCATCCCGGACGGCTTCCCCGACGCGGGCTCCGTCCTCGGCGACCGGCGGCCCGGTCGCGCGCGGCGGGAACCTGTGCTCGCTCCTCGGACCCGGCGACTTCACGGCTGCCGGCGTCGCCGGAGCCTCGGCGCCCACGGTCAACTCCGACGAGAACGGCGGCCGCTACTGCGTCTACGCCGGCACGTCGGGCGCGACGGGCGGCATCGAGTTCGACGCGTTCACGGGCGACCCGGTCGGCACCTACCAGACGATCGCCGGCGAGACGGGCACGCTGACCGAACTCGCGGCAGCCGATCTTCCCGGCGCGGACCAGGCCGGGGTCAACCTCAGCGGAGCGGGCGGCATGGCCGCCATCGTCGTCCGCAAGGGCCAGTTGATATTCGACATGTCGTTCCCGGCCGGTCCCCAGGCCAGAGCCGAATTGATCGCCCTCTCGGCGCTGGTGATGGAGCGCGCGGCCGCCCTGGAGTAGCCACTCAGCTCGGCGTCGCCACTCGGTGCGGCGTCGCCACTCGGTGCGGCGTCGCCACTCGGCCCGGCGTCGTTGCTCAGCCCGGCGTCGTTGCTCAGCCCGGCGTCGTTGCTCAGCCCGGCGTCGTTGCTCAGCCCGGCGTCGTTGCTCAGCCCGGCTTCGTCTCCGCCAGGCAGCGCTCGATGGCTTCGAGCTCGGCCGGCTCGAAGGGCGGGCCGTCGAGGGCCTTGACGTTGGCCTCGAGCTGTTCGACGGAGCTGGCCCCGATGACCGCCGAAGTGACGCGCTCGTCGCGCAGCACCCAGGCCAGGGCCAGCTGCGCCAGCGTCCGGCCGCGCCCCGCCGCGATCTCGTTGAGACGCCGGATCCGCGGCAGGTTGGCCGCAATATCGTTCTGCTTCAGGAAGATCGAGTGCGTCGGCCGCGATCCGGCCGGAATGCCGTTGAGGTAGCGGTCGGTCAGCTGGCCCTGGGCCAGCGGCGAGAAGACGATGCAGCCGACACGCTCCTCGCCCAGCAGATCGAGCAGCCCGTCCTCGATCCAGCGGTCGAGCATCGAATAGCGCGGCTGGTGGATGAGGAGTGGCGTGCCCAGCCGGCGCAGGATCTCGAGCGCCTGTTTCGTCTCAGCGGGGCGGTAGTTGGAGATGCCGGCATACAGCGCCTTGCCCGAGCGGACGGCCGTGTCGAGGGCGCCCATGGTTTCCTCGAGCGGCGTGTTGGGGTCCGGCCGGTGCGAGTAGAAGATGTCCACGTAGTCGAGGCCCATCCGGCGCAGGCTCTGGTCCAGGCTCGAAATCATGTACTTGCGCGAGCCCCAGTCTCCGTACGGCCCGGCCCACATGTCGTAGCCGGCCTTGGTGGAGATGACCAGCTCGTCGCGATGGGGGCCCAAGTCCGAGGCCATGATCTGGGCCAGACTCTCCTCGGCCGATCCCGCGGGCGGACCATAGTTGTTGGCCAGATCGAAGTGGGTGATGCCCAGATCGAAGGCGCGGCAGGCGACGTCTCGGCGACGTTGCGGCGGAACGTCGGCCCCGAAGTTGTGCCACAGGCCGAGCGACAGCGCGGGCAGCTGCAAGCCGCTGTTGCCGCAACGGCGGTATGTCATCGTGTCGTAGCGGTCCGCGGCGGGGACGTGGCCCGGCCGGCCGGTCGGCGGAGGTGTGGACACTGGCTGGGGTCTCCTAAGCTTGCGGCCAGCATACGACAGCGGCCGTCCGGCGTGGGACGATAGGGCGGCCCGGCAGATGGCCCGGGACGAAGCGGAGAGAGTGCTCTTGAGGTTCGATCAGGCGAGACTCGGCGCTGCCGTGCGGACGGCTCTTGGCCCGGTTGCGCTGGCGGTCTACGGCTTGTCGCAGTACCTGGGCACGAATCCGTACGGATACGGCGGGCTCCTGTGGCTGGCGTTGGCCGGCGCGGGCGTCGCCGCGATTCTTGTCGTCAGGCGCCGGATCACGACAACGCAGTTCATGGCCGTCGAGGTCCTGGCCAGTTGCCTGATCGCCGACTGGCAGAACTCGACTTCGGACCCCCTTCGCGATCTGATCCTGTACCTCCACGCCGGCAGCCAGTTCCTGGCCGGGGCGCCGGTCTACACGACAGTGCCGCTGGACCACTACCCGCACCCGGGCTACCTGCCGTTCATGTACGCGCCTCCGACGGTCCCGATCTTCGCGGCCCTCTCGACTCTGCCGTTCTGGTTGGTCGGGACGGTGTGGGTGGCGCTTTCCGTCGCGGCGGTCATCTGGTCGCTGCGGCAATTCGGGCTTCCATGGAGCTGGGCCGTAGTGGCTCTGCTCTGGACTCCGATCGAGCAGGGCTTGTTCGTCGGCAACGTCGTCCTGATGTCACTGCTGCTGCTATCCCTTGCACCGCGGCTGGGCGGAATACTTGGTCTGGGTCCGCTGCTGAAGCCGCAGAACGGCATCCTGTGGCTCTGGCTGGTGCGGCAACGCAAGTGGCGGAGCATTGCCGTGAGCATCGCCGTGGCCTTGGGCGTGGTCGCGGTGACGTTGCCGCTGACCGGTGTCGGTCTGTGGGTTGAGTGGGTCAAGGGCTTGGTCACGTATCAGCAATCGCAGCAGTTGCTGCCGGGGCTGTACGGGTCCGGTCTAGGCCGGTGGCTCCCGACGCCGGTGTTCGTCCCCCTGGCCGCGGCCGTGATCGCGGTGGCTCTGATACCACGCGGCCGCAAGGGGCTTGCCCGCCTCGCTCTCGCATCGGTCGTGGCTTCGCCGTCGCTTTGGAGCCATGGTTTCGTTTTCGTGGTCCCCGAGTTCCTGCGCCTGCGCGGGCAGTGGTTCTGGTTCGCAGTCGCCCTGACCGTCGGCAGGTGGCCCGGGCCGCAGATGGCCGTGGGATTGGTGGTGGCCGGCTGGTTCGTCGGTCCGTTGGTCCACCGCCTCACGGAACGCTGGCTGCCG
>Ga0302323_100002546_pt1 | contig 14793 bp, 13 predicted proteins | sample Fen_T0_3_FD_201950 | JGI IMG/M metagenome (GOLD analysis project Ga0302323, IMG submission 201950) | Peat permafrost microbial communities from Stordalen Mire near Abisko, Sweden - Fen_T0_3 | ecosystem: Environmental > Terrestrial > Soil > Wetlands > Permafrost | place: Sweden: Abisko... | reverse complement strand
GAGATCCTGATGTGGATCTCGCGCGGCGAGCACCTGCCACCGTCGACCTTCAACGCGGAAGTGCCGCCCGAGCTGGATGCGGTGGTGAAACAGGCGACCAGCGTACGTCCCGAAAATCGCTTTGCCAACGCGGACGAGCTGCGCCGCGCGCTGGCGGTCTTCATTCCGCCCGAGGTCCATCCCGAGCTGTGGCTGTCCCTGGCCATGAAGGAAATCTTCGCACCCGAACAGGAGAGAGTGGAGCGGCGTTCGCTGGTCGAGTCGGCCCGCCATCTGCTCGATGACGAGGGCCTGCCAGAACGACGGGCCACGCGCAGTGCAAGCTTGCCCAGGGCGGCGACTTCGCGGCCCGAGTTGCCAGCGCAGCGAAAGCGGCTGTGGCTGGTGCCCATCGCGGTCGGAGCGCTGTTGGGCCTGTGCATACCCATTTGGCTGCATCTGACCGCGGCCGAGAAGAAGCCTGCGCTGGTCGCGGTTCCAGCGAGCGAAAGCGTTGCTCGATCATTGGTTGCGTCGCCTGCTCCGGTCCCCGCACCGGCTGCCGTGGTGCCGCACGCGCCAGCCCTGGCCACGGCGCCACCGCCAGCCAGCGCTCCGCACGCGGACGCCGATGCCTTGCATGTAGCGGCAACGGCCAAACATCCGGATTCCGCCGTAGAGATCCCTGTTTCTAGCCCGAAGCCAGACCATCTGAGCCTTGCGCGGGAAGCCTTCAACGCCCGCGACTGGACGCGTGCCCTCGACGAAGGCAAGCGCGCCGTGGCCGCGGGCGGTGGCGCCGAGGCCCACGCCATCGTGGGCAACACCAACTACAAGATGGGGCGCTTCGCGGAGGCCGAGCAGGAATACACGAAAGCCGTTGCCCTCGAGCCCTCGAACAAGCTCCTGCGCGACCGCCAGAGCATCGCCCACGCGCGCGCCGTGGAAATCAAAAAGGGCAAAGAACCTTGACGGCCCTGCCAGGATCGTAAAACGTCCGCGCATGAACCTTCGTTTCCCCTGCCTCGCCGTGCTTGCGTGGTTGCTCTTGCGCGGCTCCACTTTCGCTCACGCGGCAGAGACCGCGTCCGACAAGCGCCTGGTGGTCGTTGAACCGTCGACCAGCGGCCAGTTGTCGAAGAACGCAAAAGAGCGGCTGCGCAAGGCGATCACCGAGGTGGTCACGCGCAACGGGATCACGCTGGTGCCGTCCGCCACCTTGCCCGACCGACTGCTTCACTGCGAAATCCCCGGGTGTCTGCCGCAGATCGCGGCGGCCACGGGGGCGACGCTGGTGCTGCACGTGCAGGCGCGATTTGCCAAGGAGAGTTTCAAGCTGACCGTCCATCTGTGGAACGCCGACGAAGGCAAGCTGCTGGGCAAAGACGGCCGCGATTGTCCGATCTGCGACGAACAGGATCTGTGGGGCTCGGCCGCACTCCTCACCCAGGGCCTGCTCGAACAAGGGCTGCGCCCGCCCGAGAAAGCCTCGCCGCTCATCCCGCCGTCGGCCGCAGCGGCGGCGCCACCACCCCCGCCACCCCTCGTCACTGCGCCCGCCGCTCCGCCGGTCGAAGCCAAGGGACCGAACAAAATTGCCGAGTACACCGGTTTCGCGCTGGCGGGCGCAGGTTTGGCGACCTTGCTAGCCGGGTCGTACTACATCATCGTCGATGGCAAGTCCGCGTGTTCGAAGTGCGACGATGTTCGTGACACCGCCAAGTATGGCAGGCCCATGGCCATCGCTGGGGGCGTGGCTTTGTTGGGAGGCGCGGGACTTTTGACGTGGAGCTTGTGGCCCTCGAACACGCAGGTGGCGGTCGGGCCGTCCGGGCTGCTGCTCTCGGGGAGATTCCAATGAACGGGCAGGATGGTAGGACGATGCGATCTTCCACGCTTCTTCTCGCGGCAGCACTCGCTGCGGCAGGCACGTTCGGGCTGGGCTGCGATGCCACACGTCGCGACTGGAGCACCTGCTACACGACGACCAATTGTGGTCCGAACCACTCTTGCACAACAGACCATCGGTGCGTACCCGACCTTGACGGTGGTGTATTGGATACCAGCCGAGCCGACGCTCCACTCGCTGCCGCCGACGCACCTTCGCAGGTGACGCTCGACGGATCTCACATTGATCTGTCTTCGCCGATCGATGTGGGCGTCGACGTGCCGGTTTCGCTCGGCCCGCCCGACGGCGCCGTGGCGCTGGACTCATCGACCGAGGCTGGTCAAGCCGGTGTGGTCGATGCCGGGGCCGTGGACATCGGCACCGTGGATGCTTACGTCCCCGATGCCGCGGGAACCTGCGCCAGCGACGACGATTGCACAGGCAAGGAGGCACCGTACTGTGCGCAAGGCCGCTGCGTTTCCTGCAAGACCGGCGCGCAGTGTGGCGGCGGCGCGCCCATCTGTTCGGCCAGCCACACGTGCGTGTCCTGCGCCGCGGTCGATGCTGGCTGTCCGGCGGCCACACCGGCCTGCGAGGCGAATTCTGGCCGCTGCCTGGAGTGCTTGGGCGACGGCGATTGCACCAAGGACGCTTCCAAGTCCTTCTGCCAGGCTGGAACCTGCGCGGGTTGCGCCGGGGCAGGCGCCGCGGCCTGCGTTGGGCGAAATCCGGCCAAACCCGTGTGCATGCCAGGCGGTCTATGCGTCGAGTGCGGCACCAGCGACGACTGCAAGTCCGCCGCGAAACCGATCTGCGACACCACCGCGAATGCTTGCGTGGCTTGCACGCGCGACGAGCAATGCCAGGCCAAGGTCGGTGGACCGGGCGTGTGCATGGCCCAGCAAGACGGCCACTGCGCGACTGACACGGAAACGGTCTACGTGGGGAAGAACGGCGCAGGCACCTGCTCCGACTCTGGCGCGGGCTCCGCGCAAACGCCCTACTGCACGGCCCAGACGGCCATCGGAGTTGCCAAGTCCGCGAGCAGGCCGGTGGTTGTGGTGATGGGGCAGGTGGGCGGCTTCAGCCTGGGCGCGCTTTCGGCCCCGCTGACCGTGGTCGGCAGAAGCGCGATCATCTCGCCCGCGGACTATGCGGACGGCATCAGCATCACCAGCGGCGAGATCTACCTGCGCGCGTTGACCGTGGCGGGCAACCCCTCGGGTGTGACCGGCATGGGCGTGAACGCCCAGGCCGCCACAGGCGCCACCGTCGTTCTTCACATGGACGGTTGCACCGTCAAGGACAATCCAGGCGGCGGCATCTTGCTGGCGGGCGCGTCTTTCGACATTCGCAACAGCAAGATCACCGGCAACGGTCCCGCGCAAACGGCGGGCGGTACGAACTGGGGCGGCCTCCGAGTGGAAACCTTGCCCGCGGCCGGCCAGGCCAGTCTGAACCTTGTGACCATCCAGAAAAACTTGGGGTCCGGGCTCTCCTGTGCGGGCGCCATCCAAGGCCAAGGCGTGCTCGCCTCGGGCAACACGTCACCCGATATCGCTACGAGCTGCGCAGTGGTCGCGTGCACGACGCAAGACTCGACTTGCGGCGCACAGCTGTAGGCGCCCTGAGCACGATCCGACTCGGCGCTCTCCTCCTTGACAAACTACCGTCGGCCAGCAAGCCTAATTCCGAGGACGGAAGTACCCATGCATCGATCATTCTCCCGCGCCCGCGCCCTCGCGCTCGCGAGTCTGTTTGTCACTTTGTCGGTTTCGCAACTCTTGCTGGCGGAAGGCCTGGCGCCGCCCGCGGGCTACAAGCCCGACAAGAAGACCAAACGTCTTTTCGAAGCCAAGTGCGCCACCTGCCACGGCGACGATGGCCGGGCCAAGACCGAGCTGGGCGAGGAAATGGGCATCGCGGACATGACCAAGTCGGCCTACTGGAAAGACTTGACGCTCGAAGGCGCGCGCAAGTCCGTCCTGGAAGGGATCAAGCGCGTGCAACGGGGCAAAGAGCAGGAAATGAAGCCATTCAAGGACCGGCTCACCGCGGATCAGGTCGATGCTCTCGTACTTTACTCAGCGTCGCTGAAAAAGTAGCCAGCGGCGAAGGCCGATGCCTGATAGAATCGGAAGCAGGACGTAACAGGAGGACGCGAAGCAACTCAACATGGCGACTCCAGGGGTAGGCGAGGATATCGAGGACATCTGCACGCGTTGCGGGGACACCTGGCACGTGGTGATGGCCAAAATCGGCGAACGCGTCGCCAAGGTCGTGTGCAAGCTGTGCGGCAGCCAGCACAACTACCGTGGCGACAAGAATGCGCCAGCGCCTACCAAGGGGGGCAGCGGCAGCACCTGGGGGAGGCCGCGCAGGCGCAAGGCGGGACGCGCGACCGGCACGCCGGCGCCGACCATGGCGGATTTCGATCCGTCCAAGCCACCGCGTGGCTACTCGCCCAAGGATGCCTACCTTCCAGGCGAACGCGTGATCCACGCGACCTTCGGTGTGGGCGTGGTGGCGGCAACGCCCGGTCCAGGCAAGGTGGACGTGCAGTTCCCTACCGGGGCACGCACCTTGGCCTGTGCCAAGATCGCATCCACGCTGGAGCGTCCAGTGGCGGTGACCAATCTGTCGGTTCCAGACAGCCCCTTGCCCAAGGGCGGTATGGGGCGCGCCTAGCCGGCTGTACGCGCGGCGCACGTGGCAGACCAGCAGTTACGGCCGGGCGACGCCCTCGAGGCAGTCAGCACGGACATCGACGACACCGGCGCGGGTGTAGCGCAAGTCGCCTGCGCAGGCGAGCAGCTGCGCATCCACATCTCGGGTGCGCTCCCTGGCGAGCGCGTGCGCATCCGGCTGGATCACCTGTCCGCTCATCGCCGCGGTGACGAACGCGAGGCTTGGGCCAGTCTGCTCGATGTGCTCGCGCCGTCGGCCGATCGGGCTCGTGCATCGTGCCCGGCGTACGGCGCATGCGGCGGTTGTACGCTCATGGAGCTCGCCTATCCGGCCCAGCTCGCCTGGAAACGGGAACGCGTGCTGGGACAATTCGCCAGCTATCCCGCGCTCACGGCGCTGAGCATCGACGCCTGCGTACCGTCGGTGCGCAGTCTTGGCTATCGCAACCAGGCCAAATACGTTTTCGGCCGTGCCCACGATTCCGGCCGGCTCGTTCTGGGCGCCTTTGCCCCGCGCTCGCACGACCTGGTCGATCTGGCCGGATGCCAGGTGGTCGAGCCCGTTCTCGACGAAGCCAGACAAGCCTTGCTAGCGGTCTTGCTCGAGAACGCCGTGGAGCCTTTCGACGAGGTTCTGCGCACCGGTATGCTCCGCTACGGGGTGCTGCGCGCGACGGCCGAGGGCCAGGTGATGGCCACGCTGGTGACCGCGCGGGGCGAGTGGTCGGCTGCCGAGGCCGTGGCGGCGGCGCTTTGTCGACGCTGCCCGGCCGTGACCTCTGTGATTCTCAACGTGAACGCAAGCCTGGGCAATGCCCTGTTCGGCGAATACGAGCGCGTGCTGGTCGGCCAGGCGCGTGTGGAGGATACCCTGGGCGACGTGCGCGTGCGCCTGTCCTCGCGATCCTTTTTCCAGGCCAACCGTCAGGTGGCGTCGGCGATCTACCGCGCCATCGTGGCCGCCGCGCCGGACGGGATGGCGCGCGCTGTGGACGTGTACGCCGGTGCCTGCGGTATCGCGCTCTCGCTGGTGAGCAAGGCCAGAGACGTTGTGGCCATCGAAGAGAATGGCGCCGCCACGCAGGCAGCGCTGGATTTTCTCGCCGAGCAGGGCGCGGTCGCGGCTCGCGTGCGCGTGCTGACCGGCGACGCCGCCCGCTGCCTCACCGACATCGACGAGGCTGGCTTTATCGTGCTCAATCCCCCGCGCAAGGGGTGCGGCGCCGAGGTTCTTGCCGCCGTTGCACGCCTGCGTCCCAAGTTGCTCGCCTACCTAAGCTGCGATCCGCGAACCCTGGCCCGCGATCTCGCCGTGCTGGCCGCTGGCGGTGCGCAAGCCATGCAGGTGACTCCCTTCGACATGATGCCGCACACGCCGCACGTGGAGACCCTGGCGCTGGTGCGGTTTGCCTAGCTTGCGGAAGGCGCTTGTTTTTCAGCGCTTGTCGCGGCCGCGCGCTGGTTTGCCCAATGCAAGACCAGCCAGCCGATGCCCGCCAGCAGAACCGAACCGTACTGACCGGGCGTGAAGCCGAAGTAGCGGGCGTCGTCCCAGCGTAGGAAATCCAGGAGGAAGCGCACGGGCGCATAGGCCAGGGCGAGCAGACCGACGTAGAAGCCGGTGGCGCGCGGCTTGCCTTGGCTCAGCCGATAGAAGAGGAACACCAAGGGCACGATGAACAGGGCCTCGTCGAGGCCGAGGTTGTGGCGGATGACCCCGTCGGTATAGCGCTGGGCCAGGAAGAACTTTGTCGCGTAGCCAGGGTGATCGAAGGCGAGCGCGCAGCCCATGCGGCCGAACAGCCACGCCGAGGGAAAGGCGTAGGCGATGACGTCGAGGTAGCGCCAACCCGGGGTTCCGGTCAGCTGTCTGCGCACGAACCAGATGGCGACCAGGGTGCCGCCCAAGATGCCGCCGAACGAGCTGATGCTCTCCCAGATGTAGAGCAGGCTGAGCGGGTTGGCCAGCACGTCGCGGGGGAAGTAGGCGATGCGATCCACGATGTGCGCCGAGATGAAACCGACGATGACCATGCGCATGGCCAGGCGCTCGGCCAGCACCGGATCCAGCCCCTGCGCGGCGGCGCGCCGGCGGATGATACGGAAGGCGAGAAGAATGCCGGTCGCCACCAGCACGCCAAAGGCGTGGATGGTGATGGGGCCAAGGTGAAGCTTGGGTTGTGCGAAGTAGGGGATCACGGACGGCCTCCAGGGGTGTGGGCCACATAGTGCCGGCGCGTCCATTCTGCCATGGCAATCCCTGCCGCCACCGTGACGGGAAAGGAATTGTTGATGCCGTACATGGGAATGGCCAGGACTTGGTCAGCGGCTTCGATGAGCGAACTGGGCACGCCGGTGGTCTCGCTACCGAACACCATCAGGCATTCCTCGGGCAGTTCTGCGTGCCAAATGTCCGCGCGGGCGTGTTCGCGCTCGAAAACCAGCATAGGAATTTCATGCTCGCGCGCCCACGGGATCAGCGACTCCTCGTCGGGCAGGTAGACCACGTTCTCGTAGCGCTGCATGCCCATGGCCGCGCGCTGGTAGAAGGGCTCGTCACCGACGAGGACGATCTGCTTGACCAGGAAGGAATGGGCCACTCGGATGATGGCGCCCACGTTGAAGGGGTTGCGCGCGCGCAGGATGGCAATTCTGAGCGGGCGGCGCAAAGGCTCAAGGCTGGCCTTGACCTCGTCGAGCGACATATCGAATCCTGGGACCTTCATGAAGGGGCAAGAGTGTAGCCGCGAGGCGGCCCAAGGGCTACGATGGGGTTGGGTCTATGTGCAAATTCAATCGATGTCGGAGGGTGGGGCGGTGAGACCAGCGCTGGTGCTGGTCCTGCTGCTCGGTCTGCTCACACCCGCCCAGGCGCAGGAGGAGGACGTCCTGACGCCCGAGGCGCTGGCGCGCTTCAATGCCATGTCGCTCGAGGATCTGCTGGCCTTGCCTGTGTGGAACATTTCCACGGCCTCCAAGATGGAGGAGGAATCGCGGTCGGCGCCGGCCACGGTGTTCGTCATCACCGCCAAGGACATCCATGCGCGGGGCTATGCGACCGTCGTGGATGTGCTGCGCGACTTGCCGGGCATGGAAATCGAGGAGTTCTCCTATCCGGCCATCGGCACCCAGGTGGCCGTGCGTGGGGTGCTTGGCAACCACAAGATCATCGTGCTGGTCAACGGTATGCGCGTGAATCCACCGGGCGGCGATCCCATGCCGTTCTTCAGCGACTTCAGCGTGCGCGAGGTCGAGCAGATCGAGGTCATCTACGGTCCCGGGTCGACCCTGTTCGGCCAGGATGCCATCAACGCGGTCATCAATGTGAAAACCAAGCGCGCCACCGCGGGTCAGCCGTGGGTCGAGGCGGGTACGGGCGCCGGTCTGCCCTGGCGCTACGAGTCTTGGCTCAGCCTCAATCGCAAATTGGGGGACGCCGAAATCAACGGCCACCTTCGCTACTACGATGCCACCCTGACCGACTGGTCCAAGGCCTATCCAGCCGAATGGAACACGGAGTTCGTGCCGAGCTACCAGGGCCGTGCGAACGCCGACGAATACATCAACCACACCAAGCGCTGGGATCGCGGCCTGAACGCATTTTTGCAGATCATCGACGGCAAGACTTCCTTCCAGCTTTGGCACCGGCAATCTTGGCGAAGCTCTTCCGAAGGCAGGGACAGCGAAATGCGCTTCAGCGACGACGCCGAATGGTCGGACGTGGCGACTGTGGTCGAAGCGAAAAACACCGTGAAGCTCGCCAGCCACGTGGACCTCACGTCGGCGCTCACCTTCAATCGCTACGAGGTGCTGCCCTTTTCAAAGTTCGTCATGATGTCCTATGCGGACAGTTCCAGCTGGTTCACCGTGCGCAAGTTCTCGCGCGAGACGGGCGTCACCGTCGAGGAAACGGTCTCGGCCAAGGTGGGCAAGCGCATCAGCCTGCTGGGTGGCTTCATGTACGGGCACTACGACATCATGCCCATGGGCAACATCCTCCCGGGCGCGAACACCACCGCGGACGTCAGCTCGCAGTCGGGAACCATCAACTACTACACGGTTCAGGGCGACCCCAACTCCCTCGTCAGTCTCAATGCCCTCAACAATCCGGTGTATCAGAACGTCGGGTTCTATGCCGAGGGAACGCTGCGCTTGCACGAGCGTCTGCAGTTTCTGCTTGGTGCGCGCATCGACAAGGACGGCCGCTTCAGCGAGATACCGATCTGTCCGCGCGCCGCCGCGGTCCTCGATGTCTCGTCCAGCCTCACGCTCAAGGCCATCTACACGCAAGCCTACGTGGCGCCCGCCGCCTACACTATGTACGACGTCTACGTCATTGCTCCCTACTACATCAACGGTCCGAACCTGGACCTCAAGCCAGAGAAGGCCCGGTCGTTCGAGCTCAATGCGACGTATCGCCGGGACAACTTCATGGCCAGCGCCAGTGGCTACTACAACCGGCAAGACAACCTTCTGGTTGCCGGTGGCGTAAGGTTCGGGAGCTCTATCCAAAGCTCCCCAGTCTACCTATCACCAGATCCAACAGCGACTCCGACACTTCTCGGGCATGACATCAACAGCGGTGAAAACCGCGTGCTCGGCGGTGAGCTGTTCGGGCGCGCCAGCTTGAAAAGCAACCGCGCATCGCTGTGGGGCTCGTATTCCTACGTCGATCTCAAGAACACCAACAACGGGGTCACCTCGGGATTGCCCGGGATTTCGCACCACAATCTCAGGCTGGGCGCCACCGGCAATATCCTGCGCGATCGGTTGCTGGCCACGCTCATGTTCAGCCTGCGCTCCACGCCCGAGAATGTGGACTTTTCCAAGGGATTCGTGCCCTCCACGTATCCAGTTCCCGGCACCACCACCACCGTCACCTCGACGCTCGGCAACGCCATCCAGTGGCCCTATTCGCTTGGGCTAAATGTGGTGTATCGAATCCGAACCGATCTGGAAGGCTTCGCAACCCTGAGCAATATCACCAATCACCACTATGCCAACGTCTACGATTCGACCGGGTATCCGGCCGAAACGTTCAGTGGAATCCTTGGGTTGCGATTCAAGAGGTAGTCGTCCGGCGCATGGGCAGAAATTCACAAAACGGATACCGACCAAGAACCGCGAAAGTGGCCGCGCTCGCGTGGGTTCTGGTGTTGTTCGTGTGCGGTCTTCCGTGTCGGATGTGCCTGGCTGGCGGTGAGGACAGCGTGCCTGCCTCTCGGCAGGTCGTCATCCTGATGCGCGCCCTGGCCTACGACGGCAATCTCAAGAGTCGGGCCGGCGAAACCGTCAACATCGCGATCCTGCACAAGAAGGGCCATGCCGCTTCCGAGAGCATGGCCGGGGCCATGGCCAAGGCCTTCGGAGCCCTCGAAGCGACCCAGGTGTCGGGCTTGCCTATTGTAGTCTCGCGCCTGAGCTACACCGGTGAGGAAGCTCTGAAGAAGGCCATCACGGGCGCCGGCATCGACTTTGTCTACGTCTGCGAAGGACTGGAATCCGAGCTCGATGCAATCGAACGCATCACGCGGCAGATGAAGGTCCTGAGCGTGGGCAGCAAGCAAGCACACATCGAGAAAGGCCTATCCATCGGCGTGTTCCAAATCGCAGACAAGTGCACCATTCTGCTCAACCTATCTGCCAGCCGGCAGGAAGGCATTTCGTTCGCCGCGGATCTGCTCAGGCTGGCAAAGGTGATTCGGTAGCGGCCCTAGCGAAATTTCCGCCAAAACAACCCGCCGGCGATCCCCAGGGCCATGGCTACCAGGATAACAGCCCAGAACCAGCGCGTGCGAGTCACGGCTTCGCGGGGCTGGCTCTTGTTGATGCTGAGGGTGAGCGTGGCCTTGGCCAGGATCTGCGCCTGCATCTGCGCGGCCAATGCGTCCTTGGGGTTCTCGTCCAGGCGTTCGCGGTAGAGGCGGCCGGCTGCGGCCAGCGTGCCGGTCTGCAGGCAGTGCTTAAGAAGCTCCTCGTGGCGGGCGGCATCGCTCCAGTGGGCCTGCACCGATTGCCATAGTTCGTTGCCCCGGCTGTCCAGTGGCACCAGTGCGGCGGCGCCGTCATCCCTCCACAGCGCGAAGACCAGTCCGCAACGCGGACAGGATTCCGCTTCGGGCAATCGCTTCTTGCCGCACTTGGGGCAGCCGGATGCGGTTTGGGTTTCGCTCGCTGACATCTCTACGATGATAGAGGGAAAAGGCCGAGCCTTCCAGTTGGCGCCGGACCACCTACGGTGTGGGATGAAATACCGTGCTGAATACGCCGCCCGAAGTGGCCCCAACGTGCAAGCCGTGGAGGATTTCACATGAGGAAGCCGAATGCGTGTGGTCTAGGAATTCTGGCGCCGATCGTCGCCGGGTTGGTGTTGGCTAGCTGCGGCGGGGGATCGCACGGCGGTGCTTCGTCGGGGAGCGGGGGCACGCAGTCGAGCGGTGGTGCGCTGGACACGGGTGGCCTTGCCGCCGCGGGTGGGACTGTGTCCACGGGTGGCGTCGTCTCATCGGGCGGAGCACAGGGAAGCGGCGGGGCTGCGCCGGGGAGTGGTGGCGCTTTGAAGGGAACGGGTGGCGTCCTTGGCACGGGCGGCGCAAGTGCCGTTCGCGATGCTGGCGCGGGTCCGGCGGATGCTGGCTCGGGGTCGGTCGAGGTCGGCGCGCCGGCTGAATGTCCGTCGCCACCCGCCGGCGCACCCGCGGATGCGGTCGCGGCTCTGGGCGCCGAGAACGCCGCGCGCGTGGCCATGGGCATCCCTTGCGCCTCCCTGGTTCTGACTCTTTGCACGTCCGCTCTGAATCACTGCAACTACTACACGACCAACCAGGGCAGCGCCACCTGTCAAGCCTCGAGCGCGCACAGCGAAATCTCGGGTTGTCCCCAATTCACCGGCGCCGACCCCGGTGCCCGCATCAAGGCCGCCGGCTACAGCGGCAACGGCTGGAGCGAGTGCATGGCCTTTCTTGGCAATCCCGCGGGCGCGGTGAAGATGTTCATCGATTCGGTCTATCACCGCACGCCCGTGCTCTCGCCCTGGTACCGCGACATGGGCTACGGCAGCGGCACGGGCTGCGACACCATCGATTTCGGCCCGGGCACGTCCACTGCGAAGACCGTGACCGCGGTCTATCCCTACGACGGCCAGAGCGGCGTGCCGGTTTCGTTCAATGGCGCCCAGGAAGGCCCCACGCCCCCGGTGCCGTCCTCGGGCTGGCCCAGCGGCTACCCCATCACCCTCTACGGCCAGGGCATCACCGTCAGCAGCCACCAGATCGTCGTCGACGGCACTAGCACGCCGCTGGCGCACCAGTGGCTCGACGGCGACAGCACGCTCGGCTCGACGGCCAAGGTGCTGTACACCGACGCGCCTCTCACCGCCAACACCACCTACCGTGTGACCATTACCGGCACCACCTCGTCGGGCAGTGTCAGCTTCGATTGGAAATTCACCACCGGCGCTGCCTCCGGCAATCCCGGCGGTGGCGGGCGACGCGGGTAGGGTGTGAACCATTTGGTCACGTTGGGTGGCTATCGTAGACTCGCCTGGTGACGGACGACCAGGCGGCCAGCTACGCGTGCGACGTGTCGGTGATCATCACGGCCTACAATGCCCGCGATACTGTGCGCGCCTGCCTGGCCTCGCTGGACGCGCAGCGGACCTCGCACACGTTCGAGGTGCTGTTCGTGGATAGCGGCAGCGACGGTACGGCAGAGCTGGTGGCGGCCGAGTTTCCCCAGGTGCGTCTGCTTCGTTCGGAAAAGCGTCTCTACGCTGGCGACGGGCGCAACCTGGCCATCCCGCAGGCGAACGCGCCGTTGATCGCGTTCCTGGATGCGGATTGCCACGTAGAGCCCGATTGGGTTGACGCCGTGCTGGCCGCCCAGCAGCACCCAAACTTGGTGGCCGCCGGCGCCGTCCACAATGGCTCGACCGAATCGCTGACCGGCTGGGCGTACTACTTCTGCGAGTTCAATCTGTGGGCGGCCGGCCCGGAGGCACCTGCGTGCGAGATCGACGAGGCCGCTGGCTGCAGCCTGTCGATGAAGCGCGAGGCCTTCGATCGCTTCGGCCCATTTCCCGGGGGCAGCTACTCGTCGGACAGTGCCTTTGCCCGGCGTATGCAGGAGGCTGGCCACCGCGTGCTCTTCTGGCCGGCCGCTCGCGTGTACCACCACTACGACCGGGGGCTGCGGGATTTTCTCGAACACCAGGCCCTGCACCGCCGCGGCTACGCATCGGTGTTGTGCCGGCAGCGCGGCCTTTCGCGCTTGGGTCGTCTGGGCAGAATCCTGGGACTGCCATGGCTGCCCAGTTTGCTGTCGGGGGCGCTGGTCTATCGCCTGCGCCGGACGCCAGGACTCCTCCGTCCGTTGGCCGCCGCCGCGCCGATGGTGTGGCTTGGCTTCTGCGCGCGGGCCTGGGGTGAATTCACGGGCTACCTGCGGCCCGGGGCACCGTCGGCACAATCAGATTAGCAGGTCGTCTCAACGCTGCAGCCAGTGGCGAACGGCGGCCAGTACGACGGTTATGTCTGGGTTGACCAAAGGCACGAAGACCTGGAAATGATCCTGCCACTACCGGTCGGCGTCCGGTACCTCGACGTGGGGTTTTGCCGTGGACCCGACGTTGGTGCGGATGGGGACGGGCATGAAGATGAGCACGAAGCTCGCCACCACGGTCCAGAACAGGCGATCACGGCTGCGCGGCAACGGTCGATCGTCGACCGGGGGATGGTCGATCCCGCCGGACAAGCGGCGGAGCAGGCCCAGCATGACGTACCAGATCAGCCACTGCAAACCCGCGGGCACGGCGACGCTCCAGGGAGAAACCCTGCCTTCCATACCCGAGCGGGCCAGGTCGTGGGTGGTCGTGTAGTACACCACCAAGGTCACTGCCACCGCGAGCGGGAGCAGCATCTTGCGCAGAAACTGGCTGGCGCGGCCGTAGCTGTTACCGAAGAACGCAATCGCCACGTGCCCGCCGTCGAGCTGGCTGATGGGAATCAAGTTGAGCATGGTGACGAACAGCCCCGCCCAGCCGGCGAAGGCGATGGGGTGAAGGTTGACGTCGATGCCACGGTCGGGCAGCCACGCGCCACAGACCAAGCGCTTAAGTACGGCGTAGAGCAGCGAATTGCCTTCTTGCAGCCCGCCCTCGATCGGACCCACCTTGGAAAGGTAGAGACCGTAGACGAGCACCGGGATGGCGACGACCAGGCCAGCCAGGGGACCGGCGGCACCGATGTCTATCAGCTTGCGTCGATCGGTCGTGCGCGATTGCAAGATGACCGCGCCCATGGTGCCGAACATTCCAATGCCGGGCGGGAGCGGGACGAAGTAGGGCAGGGAAGCCGGCACGCGGTGGATGCGGGCCGCGATATAGTGTCCCATCTCGTGGCACAGCAGGATGGCCATGAGTGGAATTGAGAAGCTAAACCCGTCGCTGAGGGGGAAGATGCTGGAGCTTCCATGCTGCATGACCGCACCCTGGATGGTGGTGGTCAGCAGGGTCGCCAGGAACAGCGCGATATTCAGGATGGGCATGGTCTTGTTTTACTCGGCGCCGGTGTCTCGCGCACGGGCGCGGAAGGCCTGGCGCCGCGGGTAGGCGGCATCGTCGAGCGTGCTGCCCAGCTTGGCCAGGAGGGCGCGCGCCTCGTCGGAGAGCTGGGCCGGGGTTTCAACGCTGATGCGCACATGGGCATCGCCGCGGCCACCGCCGCGGGGCAGTCCCTTGTCCCGGATGCGGAATACGCTGCCAGTCTGTGTCCCCGCCGGAATCTTCATGCGCACGCGGGCGCTCGGCAGCGGAATCTCGATCTCGGTGCCGAGCGCCGCTTCGTCGAGGGACAGCGGCACTTCGCACACCAGGATGTCGCCCTCGACCCGGTACAGCGGGTCGGGCTTTACGCGCACGATGACGTGCAGATCGCCGGCGGGTCCGCCACGCCGGCCGGGCGACCCTTCCCCGGCCACGCGCTGGGTGTTTCCGGCGTGCGAGCCGGGCGGGATGCGCACCGTGAACACGCGCTCGGATTCCGTCAGCCCCGCGCCCGCGCAGGTCTTGCAGCGCACGCGCGCCACCTCGCCGGCGCCGCCGCAGGCCTGGCATTCCTTGCGCGTAGACAGAAAACCCGCCTTCTGGCGCGTGAATCCCTGGCCCTCGCAGCGCGTACACGCCACCAGCCCCGCGGCGCCGCCTTCGGCGCCGGTACCGCGGCAATCCGCGCAGTCGCTCGT
>Ga0302323_100002545_pt1 | contig 14794 bp, 14 predicted proteins | sample Fen_T0_3_FD_201950 | JGI IMG/M metagenome (GOLD analysis project Ga0302323, IMG submission 201950) | Peat permafrost microbial communities from Stordalen Mire near Abisko, Sweden - Fen_T0_3 | ecosystem: Environmental > Terrestrial > Soil > Wetlands > Permafrost | place: Sweden: Abisko... | reverse complement strand
ATTGTTGGAGCTGTGCCGGTGCACCTATGCCGGAGAGCAATAATAGTTTAGGTGACTCAATAGCGCCTGCACAGACAACAACTTCCAGGCCGGCGTAAGCAACCTTTTTTACATCGTTCTGGCTATACTCAACACCAATGCAGCGTTTGCCGTCGAAAAGAAGCCTGGTTGCCTGTGCATTTGTTTCCAACGTAACGTTTGAGCGTTTTAACGCGGGCGTCAGATACGCCTCATTTGCGCTGTAGCGCTTCCCGTCTTTAATATTTACATGATGCCATCCAGCGCCCTCCATCTGGCGACCATTAAAGTCTTGTGTTAGAGGGTAGCCGAGTTCCTGGCAAGCCTCAATAAAGGCCGCTGAAGTTGGATTCGGCTCATGCAGGCTGGCATTTGCCACTGGAAGCGGGCCGCTCTTTCCCGCCCAGGGGCTGGTTGAATCTTCCTGGTTTTCCAGCTTTTTAAAGTAGGGAAGAACGTCCAGGTAGTTCCAGCCGGGGCAGCCATGGTAGGCCCAGTTATCGTAATCGGAGTGGTGCCCCCGGATATGCATCATAATATAGAGATTGCTGCTCCCGCCGGGGGTTTTGCCGCGTGGTTCGTATGTTATGCGCCCATCCAGCCCCGGCTGGGGTACACTTGTATATCTCCAATCAATGGATGAGCCAAACAGCGTATACCAGAGCGATGGATCAGCCACGTTGGGTGGAACTTCGCTCCCACCAGCCTCCAGCACCAGCACACTTACAGATGCTTCGCTGAGGCGACGCGCCAATACTGAGCCAGCAGACCCCGCGCCAACAAGAATAAAATCGTAGGTATCCATTCTGTACTCTCCCGTTCGGGTTTGCACCATCCCCTGCTATACTTCATCCAGCTTTTGATTGACGAAAGGTGCGAAGGGAACAGTATCGTGAAAATTCGCCATATAGACAATCTTGTTATTCTCCAGGCGAAAATAGTTTGCCGTATTCGCCTCAATCGGCACACCGCTGGCATTTGCCGCCGAGATGTGTGTGACGACGCATGCTTCATTTCCCTGGATAACCATATGCTGTGGTTCATTTTGAAAGCGGGAGTATCCCTTTTTGATGCCAGCGACTGCGCCACGCAAGATCTCAATGCCTTGTACGTGGCCGGCTAACTGCTCATCTACCACGACATTATCGTCGAACAGTGAGAGCCAGCTGTCCCAATCGCCTCCGTTGACTGCACGATAATAGGTCGTGATGACCTGTCTGGTGCTATTCATTGTGCTTTCCTTTCCGCTAGAGAGCGGTTGATCCTGGCATAGGCGTGAGCGCCTGCACAATATAGGTAACAATTACTGGTTGCTGATTCTGGGGGGAGAGACGTACGATCCACTTCTGTGCAGCATCAAATCCTAGCCACTGGCTTTTTGCCGCTGGTGGATTCCAGATATGAGCCTGCCAGTTGACGACGAGTTGAACAGTAGCGGTATCTCCCGCAGTCTCAATGGTCAGTTCTTTCATAACATGGATTTCGTCAAAGAATTTGCGAGTTACGCCTTCATACCATGTGATAAACTCATCTTTACCATGTAACGTCGCCTCTGGAAAGCGCATCTCCAGCCCTTCGTCAGCCAGTAAAGGCAGAAACTCTTCAACTGGAGCATGAACGTCTAGCTTTGCATACCAGTCATCAACAAGCTTTTTGGTCTCGCTTTGCGTCAAAGTTGCTACTGTGCTCATATCTACCTCTTTCTTTTGTATGAGTCTGGGTGAGCTGTCTGAGCAGGCCAGACAACTCGTTGTCCTTAGGAAGGTACGATGCCAAGTTGCTGTGTCAAGCGTAGAAGGTCGGCACAGGGCCAGCGCTCCACAATCTTGCCATTTACGATACGCAAAAGGTCAATGCCTGTCCAATCCACCTTTTTCCCACTTGGTGGAGCACCAAAGAGATCCGCCGGACCAGTATGTGTGCCGGTCATGAAACCACGTACTGCGACATAATCGCCCTCGGCTACAAACAGATCAAGGTCGGCTCTGAAGTGCAGGTTGGGTAGTGCTTGTCGAATCATCGAGTAGGTCTGGATGGTGCCTTCAAAGCTAACTGCTCCCCAGGATGGGCTGTGCTCGACGTAGTGTTCCAGATCAACGACTTCTCTGATCTCATCAAGGTTCCAGCTGTTAATTGCTTCGATGAACTGGAGCGTTACATCTTTATTGGTCGGTGGTGCCTGGCGGAATTTCTGCTTTGGTGTATATATTTCAGGTTGCCCTTCTCCCACTCTTTTAGGTGGTGTGCTGCGCTTGAGTGGTGGAACCGCACCAATCTGGCGCATCAGGCCTAGCATGTCCAGTTCGCCCCAACCTTCCACAATCTTGCCATCGGTGATGCGGTCGATGCCAATCGACATGACTTCGATTTTTTTGCCGCTGGCGGGTGTGCCGTAGAAGTCTCCCAGATGCGTGCCACGCCAGTAGAGCAGTGCCGCGACCAGATCATCCTCCGTCACCAGCAGGTCAACGGACATCTGCCCATCAGGGAATGCGGCGCGCCAGGTCTTGATAAGTTCAACGACACCATCAGGCCCCTGTTTCACTGCCTGGCCTCCGGCTCCGTGCACCATCATGCTTGAAGCAACGATGTCGTTGGCAACTTCATAATGCCCTTTGTTCCAGGCTTCATCAAACCAGCGATGAAAGAGCACCTTGTTTTGTTCTGCGACTGTTACAACCATGGATCTTTCTCCTGCTTGAGAGATACAGAGTCTATCTAACTCACGCCGATAGACTCTGCTCGAACCTCTTTTAGCTCTGTACTGTTTCTTTGCTTGCTGCCATCTGCTCAACGACTTCTTTCATGATGGCCTGGGATTTGCCCATGATTGCGTTGTACTCTGGCCCGGTGAGCCAGGCAAGGTCGGGCATAGGCTGACCTGCGATACCCCAGTCATACATTTTGGTCTCTTCGATGACAACATAGGTGAAAGGGCGAACCACTTCACCAAGTGTGTTGACAAAGGTATTCGTCATCTCTCTGACGAGTTGGTGCTTCTGATCGGTTGTCGCGACGACATTCTCAATAAATTTGATGTTGATGATAGGCATGGAATGATCCCCTTAGTTCTCTTTTTTGTGTTATGAACGGTCTACGATTGGCGACCAGAACTGGTCAAAGCGAGTCGTGCCGTCGCCAAAGATCGCGCCTCGACCCTCGATAACCTGGCCATTACGCCAGCGCAATACGTGGACGACATCGATATCTAATTTCCCATAAGGGAGCTCTCCACTCTCCAACCACCCATCACGATAGCCTATATTACGTGTGACATCTGCTGAATACTCGTCGTTGGTCATGATCGCGATCGATTCCATGTTGAAGCTGTTGGCCGTCAGCCTTCCTACATTGCCCATAAAGCCCAGGAATGCGTCGCGCCCATGATACCAGCCAGAGAGTGCATGATGCCCTGGAACAAGCCAGTTCATATCTTCAGACCAGTACTTCTTGATCTGTTCAATATTGCCTGAACTCAGAGCTGCATATGCCTCACGCACAAGTTCGGGAGTAACATGTGGCATAATGAATTCCTTTCTCTAATTAGCTCAAGCGATCAGGAATAGCTTTAAGTGAGAATGCAGCCCAGAAGAAATTATCCGCGCCATGCTGGTCGCTCAAGTATACCTGGACATTCTGGATCTTACCGTTGACAATCTGGTAGTGGGTGCAGTTCAGAGCATCAAGGCTGGCCCCATTCACCGGCGTTTGCGTGTATCCGTGGTGAACCTCGACGACTGTGTCTTCGTGGAACTGGTCCAGGCCAATCAGGTCGACACGGATGCCGGCTTTGCCAAGTTCACCGAAGAAGGCGAGCACTTCGTCTGCACCATGTTTTGTACCGGCCAATGGATGGCGCCCTGGCAAGTGCCATACGATATCAGGCGCAAATACGTCCTGCCGAATTGCCTCCATATCGCCTCTGTTGAAGCACTCATACATTTTCTGTACTACAGAAAGGCTGTCCTTATGCGTGACGGTGGAAGGAGATTTCTGCAAATTGTGCGGAACAGTTTGCTGTTTCGTGTCGCTTACCATTGATTGCAATCCTTTCAACTGTTTGGTCAACACACATCGATAATGGGGTAGAATGAAAACACTGAACAACATAAGTAGAAAAACGATCAAATGGGATACTACTGTTTGCACTCATTGCACATGCGTCTCTCGTTGACGCGCCCGTCTACAATCGCGCCGTGTTCATGCCTGGCTATAGCACTGAACAACATTCTGGACCAGATGGTTTGGTACCTCGCTGGTGATTACCAGGTCGATCAAAAAGGGCCGATCGTCAGCGAGTGCTCGCTGGATCGCCGGGCCAATCTGCTCCTGCGTTTCAACGCGTACCGCCTGCACTCCCATCGCCTCCGCCAACTGGTCAAAACGAATATCGGGATCACTAATATCGAAAGAAGTGGGAAAATCGCGTTCGGGGAGTTGCAGCGTGCGCCAATACTGTTGGACATTAAGCTTAAGCAACTCGTAACTGTGATTGTTGCAAATGACGAATTTTGCACCGATGTTATAATGTGCAGCAGTCCAGAGCGCCTGGATCGTATACATGCTGCCTCCATCGCCACTAAAGCCAACCACCACGCGCTCGGGATATGCCAACTTGAGACCCAGAGCTCCTGGCACGCCGACTCCTAGCGAGCCACCTCGTGTCAGGAAATACTGACCTGGTGTTGTTGGTGGAATATGATGGACGAGATCTGGTGCACTGGTAAGGGCCTCATCGAAGATCACTGCATCTGGTGGCAGATAAGCCGCCAACTCTTCCATAAACCTGGAAGGATGAAGTGGTAGCTGATCGCGTCGGAGCAGATCGGCCTTACGCCGTGTCTCAAGCTCCTGAGATTGTGCCTGCACGCGTAAACGCAAACGCTCTGCAGCAGCTGCACGTTGCTCACTTGTAGTTATCGCTTCCAGCGCCCCGGCGAGCTGTGCAAGGGTTAGCTTGGGATCGCTTACCAGCCCGATATCGACTGGAAAGTTTTTTGCAATTTCATATGCATCTAGATCAATATGGATAACCTTTGCATGCGGCGCGAAGACGCTCTCTAATGCAGGGAAGACCTCTGGAAAGACATAGGTACCGCAGATGAGTACCGCATCAGCCTGAGAAGTCGTAAGCTTACTCTGTTCTCCGAACATATGCCCGAGCGCTCCTCTAAACAGGGGATGACGCGCGCTCATATTGACCTCTGATGAGTTCGCTTCCCATACGTCAGCGCCCAGCAGTTCTGCCATGTGGGTAAGTTCTGCCTGTCCGCCAGAAGTGGCTACGCCGTCACCGATGATCATGATCGGTTTTTGTGCCGAGGCAAGCAGAGCTGCGGCCTGTTCAGTTAACGATGCTGCGGGTACAACCCGCGTATTTGGGAATGATGTGGGTACGATAGCTTCTTGTTGTGGAGCATCAAGTATATCCATAGGCAGACATACAAAGACGGGCCCCATTGGCGGTGTGGCGGCAATCTTAATCGCTCGCCGTAAGACGCGCAAGAGTGAGGATGGGTCGACAACCCTTGTGGCCCATTTGGTTACCGGGGTGGCCATCGTCACCAGGTCTGCGGCCATCTGAGCATCCATCGCATCGTAACGCAATCCTGCCTCACCATTCAGCACCACCAGCGGCGAATGGCCGCGCAAAGCCTGATAAAGCATACCGATTCCATTGCCCAGGCCCACGCTACTATGCAACTGTATGATGGCTGGTCGTCCGGTTGCCCGCGCATAACCATCCGCCATTGCTATCGCCACTGTCTCGTGCAGTGTCAGAATATACTTCATATCTGGATAATCGCTGAGCGCATCCAGAAATCCCTCCTCTACAGTACCTGGGTTTCCGAATATATAGTGAATATTTTCTGCGAGAAGCTGTTCAATAACTGCAAAGCGACCAGTTTGACCTGCCATAATGTTTCCTCATCTCTTTTCCAGTGATCAAATGCTTTTACCGTCTGTCTCCGTATCGGCATCTATCTTCACATCTACCATCCGTAGCGTAGCAGGCCCTTTTCCAAAACCTCGACAAGCTTTTCGCCAGTCAGGTACGAATCAGGTGTTGAGCGACCGGTGATAAATGGATAATCAACGATGACAGAAGTAGGATGTCCGAAATTGCCGATATATGCACCATCAGGGCTTGTTGCATCGCGCAGAATATATTCCAGAGGATAAGGTGGCGGACCCATGTTGAAGTCTGTGCCCATAAAGCCAGTGCCGTCTTTGTAGTCATACTCTTTACAGTGGCCGGTGACGTGTTTGTTGCGGATCAGGCTCTGGCGGTTGACAAGGTCGCGAGCGAAAGCCAGACAGGCAACTCCATAGCACTCGGCGGCGATCGGTTTACCCTGCCTGTAGAAGCTCAGAATAAGATCGTGTACACGTTGATTATTTGCCAGGTCGACGATTGGACCACTCCCACCAACGATCAATAGTGCATCATAAGGCTGTAGTAATGGCTGAACCTCCTCCAGTGCTGTATAGTAGGCCTCCATCTGGCGGAGAAAATTCTCGGTACTCCAGTAAGGCATCTCTGGTAGAAGTTCTGACAGGTTCAGTGGGTTGCTCAGTCGATTAGACTCGTCGATTTGCTGAACTTTGATCGCCATCTCGACACTTGTGACGGAACGTCCAAGGGGCGGATCAATATAGTTTGGGTCCATGCTTGGGGGGAGTGCTACAGGTCGCTGCCCCTTTGGTGTTGCAAAAGTAGAGATGTATCCGGCGGCGTCGAAGGTCTCCAAGGGGCCAAGCAGTTCTTCGCCCCAGTATCCCCGTTCAGATAGCACGATCAAAATTTTTTTCGGCATTGGTTTTCTCCTTGTCTTATTCCCTAAAATAGATCTCTCTTCCCGGCCCTACCAATTGCTGGAAGTTTACCATGCATAACTTTACGGAATCTTTATCTTTGTTCTACCTCTCGTTTGTTAAAAAATAGAGCGTACACTATGCCATTTATATATAATAATGGTGTTTCACTAAAGAGAGGTGTTGAATAAATAAAGGGAGACTTGAAAAATGAATATATTTGAATGTATACTACGTTATATGAATATGAATAGTGATTTTGGGATGGTAGAGCCATATTTCAGATATCGTTGGCGATTGAGTTCTCCAGGCTCAAAATATATAGTCATTTCTATCAAAATGAGGATGAATTTGAGGTTCGCCAGGTATATCACAAAGTGGAGGCCTTGTTTAAGCTTATTTTTACACGCTGCTTTGAACTGGAGTACCTCTAGTATTGATATTAAAATGAATGAAGATAAAAGTTCCTCAACACACGTGGAAAAGCGAAAAGCTGATCTCTCGGAGAAAGGATTCGTAAGCCCACGCGCTTTCCTGGTTGCCCACGAAAAGCCAATGTTGCCTCCAACTGTTTCATTCTGGTGACGATGAGGTCATCTTCTTTGGGAAGAGCTTCCTGGAGAGTTCTGTTACTCATCTCTAATTGAAGCGTCAATATGTGTTTTAACTAGCATACTTTTCAAGTAGGTAATGCTGTACGCCGAAATGCTAGCAGAGTCTCCTGGTAGTGAGGGAGAAATAGCGAAGATGTTGGCTGGCGCAATTGCAGAACCGTGAGGAGATGTATCACAGAAATGCCCGGGAAGTCGCCTTGTTGTCTGCTGCACCTACAGCAGAGTGATCTCTGTCCAAAAATGGGTATCGGATGAGAAAGAGCTTATGGATCAGACATATGCCATTAGCAAGACAACATGCCCGGCGCTCCTGCCGACCGTGCTTCATCGGCCGTCACTCGTAAACGCGTTGAGTGAGGCTATTACCAGTACCGTTTCCACAGAAGCGGGACAAAAACCTCTCTATAAAGTTGTGCTACTTTGCGCGTCAGCAGGTTATGGTAAAACGACGTTGCTGACCGATTTTGCGAAGCATAGCAAACTTTCTTGTTGCTGGTATTTCCTGGAACACACCGACGTTGACGAGATTATGTTTCTTGAACTCCTGCTTTTCAGTATACGCCAGCGTTATCCCCGTTTTGGTTCCACACTCGATAGCCGCCTGGAGAAGGCACGTGAGGCCAGTGCCGATAAAGTAATCAAATCGTATCGTCTGAAAACCTTTATCGATGCTCTGACCGATGCTATAAATCAGGAAATTGCAGAGAGTTTTGTCATCATGCTCTGTAATTATCACGAGGTCAATCACAGCGAGGTGATTGCGATGCTAGTCAACCGTTTCATCCAATATTTGCCACATCAATGCACGCTTGTGCTAGAGAGTCGGGCGCAGCCGAACCTGGATCTGGCACCTCTTCTTGCGCGAGGCGAGATTTTTGGCATGGGCAGTGCCGAACTGCGTTTTAACACGAAAGAAATTCAGGAATTGGCACAGCTCCAGAAAGGTCTTTCACTAACATATGGCGAAGCAAACCAGATAGCACAATCTCTGGCTGGCTGGGTTACTGGGATCTTGCTAAGTACACGGCTGGGAGACCTGCGCCTGCCAAATCTTATCTCCTCAGATGAAGCTGCGTGGGGATCGCCAGCCATGCGTACGGAGCGCCGTTTCCTGCTTGCTTACCTGGCGGGCGAAGTTTTTGCGCGTGAAACAGAGGCATACGCTTTCTTGCGGGAAGCAAGTATCCTTCGTTCTATGTCTCCACGTGTGTGTAACGCGCTTCTCTCTATTCAAGATGCTGAAGCACGCTTGATCTACCTCGAACAACAGGGCTTGTTTGTGACGCATTCGGATGAGGGCGAAGATGTACACTATATCTGCCATCCAGTTTTACGTGAGTCATTGCATGATGAACTCCGCGCTCTCGCACCCGCCCGCTTTTCTGAATTGCATATGCTTGCCGTGAAATTTTATCGTGATACACAAGAATATGAGTCTGCTATTTACCATGCGCTTTCTATTCCTGCATATGATGTTGCTGCGAATCTTATCGAATCCATCTACGAGCGCATGTTTATCCAGGGCTATTCCACCATTCTTGCTGATTGGATCGATGCGTTACCCTCTGCTATCATATCTCAGCATCCACGCCTTCTGCTCGCACGAGCGAATATCTTTCTGACAATGGGGGAATGTAGCCAGGTGATGTCTTTGCTTGATGCTGCTGAAGCGGCAAATAGAGCCGTCATAGACGAGAGTTCGATGCTCCACGTCGAAATTCTGGTTGCTCGTGCAGCCACCCTTTTTCAGAATTGCGAGTATCGAAAGGCGCAAGAAGTGAGTTGGCAGATACTGGATATACTACCAGCCACTGAAACGGCATTGCTTGTAGAAGCGTATCTGCGCCTGGGGGTCTGCGGATGTATGTTATGCGATTTTGCTGCAGGGATCGAGGCGCTACGCCAGGCACTCCAACTCTGTGGGAGCAACGAAACTCGTCAGGCGGCCAGATTACATAATGCCCTTGCTAATGCCTACGATATGGTTGGGTTGCATACTCTTTCAGAACACTATCGTACGCGTGCCCTTCACTGCTGGGAACATCTGGACGAGGTCTGGGGGAAAGTAGATAGCTTCGTAGGCCTGGGATGGACCAGGCGGCTACAAGGAAATTATGTTGAAGCGGAGCAGTTGCTAAAAGAAGCCATACGGATGGCTCGCGGTAGTGTCCATTATCCTCAAGGCGAGGCATATGCCCTGGTCAATCTAGGTGAAACTTATCTTGATCAAGGTCTGTATCAGCCGGCCCTCCAGGCGCTGGAGGAAGGATTATCTCTCGCCGGTAAGGTTGGAGATGACTATATAGCCAATTACACGCTTTGTATATTAGCTACTGTCTATCTCTTGATGGGTGATGAGCAGACGCCTCTGCTCTTCCTTGAACAAGTCCGCAAGCAATGCTCTACGCACGAACAGGCACATACCTATGTACTCATGTTATGTGAATTGACCAGGGGAGCGGTTCTTATACATCGGGAACACTATGGTGAGGCATATCAATCTTTGGTCAAGCTTGAACCGACACTTCATGCTGCCGGGTTAAAACGCGAACAACTACAAGCGATCATCGGTCTTGCAATCTGCCTATTCAAACAGCGTGATGTTCAGGCCGCAATTGAAAAAGTGCAGAAAGCAGTGACTATGGCTGAAAAGCACGGCTATAAGCTTATTTGTCTGGTTGAGCTACAGCGTTGCCCTGAACTAATTCAAGTTATCCAATCAATACCAGGGGCAGCCCAACTCTATTCACGCCTATTGGGAAAGAATGAGGCTATACCAAATAGCTCTGCACTAAAAACAATTGCGCCTCCCTATAAAACCCCTCTCGTCATATCTTCCTCTCATGGGCGCAGCCAGCTATCGCTGCGCGTACTAGCATTAGGTGAACCGGAAGTATATCTTAATGATGTCCTGGTGAAACGCTGGCGTATGAGTCAGGTTATGGAGATATTTTTTCTTTTACTCAATGCTGGAAAACCTGTGCATAAGGAGCAGATCTGTGCTGTTTTATGGCCTGATGCTGATAGTCAGCCAGATCAGGCTTTGCGATCAAGTATCTATTATCTGCGTAAGATATTAGGGAATTCTTGTATCATTTCGAAAAGAAGCACCTATGCACTGAATCTTGATAGTGATGCTAACATTCAACTCTGGTATGATGTGCAAGTCTTTCGCGATTCTTATGCGATCGCCAAAGCCGCTTTGGCGGTAAATGATGATACGGCAGCACGCAGTGCTTTTAACGAAATGACCTTACTGTACCGTGGGGATTACGTCTCGTCATTTTATACAAACTGGTGCTCCTCGCCCCGTAGTGAGCTGAAAGATGCCTACACGGACGCACACCACCAACTTGCGCTCATCGCATGGCGTGGTCGGCAATTTGATGAATGTATCTCTCATTGGTATCATCTGCTGGCTATTGACCCTTGTCTGGAAGAAGCGCACTATGGATTGATGAATTGCTATGTTCAATTAGGGAAACGTGGCATGGCTTTGCGTCAATATCAGCGTTGTGCCACGATTCTCAATGATGAGCTTGCAGTATCGCCGGGTCCTGCTATGCAAAATCTGTACCAGAGCCTGCTTGCAGACTCGTAGTGAACGCGATGTGCTGTTTTTCTGGCCTTGTGAGTTCGAAGATCGCGCTATTTTTGTTCTGTTCGATCGCACAGAAAACGGCTTGGAAATAATGTGCACATTGTGTTCGCTAAGAAGCGACAACCCCCCGTTTCCCATGCTCAGTTGAACCCTCGCGCCCCACGTTTTTTGTGAATGCATTGTCTACACTGATTTTGTACGCTTATGTTAGACATGCACGTGCGCTTGCTCTCTGGTGCAAATGGATCTGTTGCGAACACACTGGCATCAGGCTTCTTGTGAACGAAACAGGAGAAAATTATGGGCTCATCCCTCATTTCAAAGCTTCAAATATTGACAAACGACACGGACGGTGTTCACGGTCGTCCCATTGAGATATGCAATGAAGCATCACAGCAAGAACACATCCAGGAACACACCAATGAAGTTACGACTTTGCTCTCAGCCTATTCTCGTCTTCAGCAAAAAATGCAGGAACTGCTTACTCTTTCTGCTGAAATCGAGGCGGAAATGAAAGCAGGCAGAATAGCACTGTCTACGCTACAAACGGGGCTTTCCCGAGAGTCTTCCAGCCTGACTATACCTGCGCCTGGAGATATCCAGCCCGTAGCAACGACGCCTGATCATACTCAATTTACATTCTATGCGTCCTGCTTTGGACGCTTTGTTATCTATTATCGAGGTAGTCCTCTCAAACTGTGTTCCAATCGGAATGCGCAGGCTATGTTACGCTTTCTGATCGCACAACCCGATCATAGTGCCTCGGCTGATACGCTGATGGACATGTTTTGGCCCGAGGACGACGCAGATGTTGCTTCGCGAAAAATGCATGTTACGGTCAGTATTCTACGCAACACCTTGCGTGGTGGCTGTAATCTCCCATATCATTTTATTCTCTATAAGCATGGCGTCTACCGGCTTGACCCGGCTGTTAGTCTACACTCTGATATCGAAGAGTTTCTCTCTCTTTATCATATGGGGCAGAAAAGCACGGGCGAGGCTGCTATCGGGCACTTTGAGAAAGCCTGTGCACTCTACACGCGCCCTTTTCTGATCGAGGATCTCTATGCAAACTGGTCTTTTGTGTACAGGGAGCAGTTTCGCCAGATGTATCTGCACATGAGCGATGTACTTTCCTCTTATTACCTGGCTCTACAGACATATGATGCTGCGGCCCAATGGACGATGAGGATCATTAAAGAAAATGCTTGTGATGAGGTGGCACATCGACGACTGATGCGAATTTATACCCTGCAGGGCAGACGAAATGACGCATTGCGTCAGTACCGAACCTGTCAACGCATCTTGCATGAAGAACTTAATATGCAACCACTTGCTGAAACGGAGGCTCTTTATCAAGCAATCTTAAAAGGCGATCTCGAAATGGTGGCGAACATACACATGTAGAGAATGGAGTAAAAAGATTGCCTGCCGATCTCTATTCTCACTCTGAGTAAAAAGATGGTGTGATCTCATCTGAGATCACACACCATCTTTTTCTCATGCGAAAATCCCACACGGGCAAGCGCAATCCACCATTTAGCTATGAGAAAACCAGCATTACATAGATTCTACGAACAAAAAGATACGAAAGTTACTAAGGCCATTTTCCTATTGAAGATAGGAAGAAAGATCGCAAGAAACAGGAAAAGAGGATCTGCTTGCCTACCTCCAGCAACGGGTTGGAGCGTAGCTGAAAGAACTTTGACATAAGTAGCGATTCCTTTCTTAAAGAGAACAAGTAAGATTTTTGTCGTTACCGTTGTAAAGCATAAGTGACATGTGTAGACAGTTCGTAGGCAATACATATACAATATCTATTTTTCATAGGTCTGTATAGTAACAATAACACATAATGACACAAGAAACTGTTTGAACTGACCATCAATATGCGGAAATATGTCTCGCGGAATTGTATAGAACCACGATAAAGTATTTATAAAGCTTATTATGCTATTCTTTGCCTGAGATACCAGAAAATGTCCTAATTAGTAGCATTCTCTCTATGAATATGTAGGACGTTGTGGATAACTAGCACGAAAGGATAGCGTTATGGATAAAAAGAGAGTCACGTTTCTCAGCGATAGCCTCACTATCGTCGGGGACCTCTATCTTCCCTCAAGATCGTCCGGGCATCCAGCTCCGGCGATTGTCTTCACTGGCCCGTTTACCGGCACGAAAGAACAGGTGACCGGAAACTACGCCCGCCGTCTTGCTGAATCCGGTTTTGTGACCCTTGCATTTGATCATCGTAACTTTGGTGAGAGCCAGGGTATGCCACGCCAACACGAAGATGCCCAGGGAAAGATCAACGACCTGCGGGATGCAGTCAGTTTTCTTGCCAACCACCCTGCGGTTGACTCCAACCGTATTGGTGCCTGTGGTGTCTGCCTGGGAGGAGCATATGCATTGCCTTTTGCTGCATTCGAACCGAGAATTAAAGCGCTTGCGTTTGTAGCGAGTGCCTTTAATGAGGCTGAGAGAACGCGCCAGCGCTTCGGAGCTGAAGGCTATCGACAACAACTTGAAAACGCGGCTGCGACCGCGCAACGGCAGTTTCAGACTGGCGTTACCGAATATCTTCCAGCTGTAGCACCCGACAATGGCGTTGCTGTGATGTGGGGGCAGGAACCATATGATTACTACGGCACAGACCGCTCAACCAGCCCCTACTGGGTGAATCAGGTCTCGGTCCTCTCCATCAAAACGCTTCTTACACTCAGTGTTAGCCCTGCACTTCCTATGCTTGCACTTCCTACGCTACTGGTCCATGGAAAAACTGACATGGTCTGCCCACCAGAGGATGCAACATGGGTCTACGAAAATATCAACGAGCCAAAAAGAATTCTCTGGCTACCTACCACAAATCATATCGACCTGTACGATAACGACGAGTTTGTTGCTCCGGCCGTCAGTGCCGTTACAGATTGGTTTAACTCTCACCTTGACTAGTTGTTGCATAAACACAAAGTGTTGGAGGCCACACTATGCCTATAGCAGGTGTAGCAAATGGGCGCCGTTTCGCAAATGTCCTGGTTCTTCTCGCAACTTTAAATGAAGGAGTGCATTTCTATGGGCATCGATTCTCAAGATATAACAGACACATTGCCTCTCCATCATGAGGAGCAAGTCCCCGCTATCACTGCTGATGCGCTTCCTATCGAGATACAGACTGTATTACTCTCTGTTAATGGGACACATTATACCCTATCACTGGATACTCGTGTAACGCTACTGGATGCTCTACGTGACTATCTAGGCCTATTGGGCACGAAAAAAGGCTGCGATCATGGCCAATGTGGCGCATGTACAGTCATGCTAAATGGAGAACGTATTAATTCTTGCCTGACACTGGCAGTCGCACATGAAGGTGATTCAATCACGACGATCGAGGGGCTGTCGCGCAACGAAAAGCTCCATCCAATTCAGAGTGCGTTTATCGCTCGCGATGCTTTCCAGTGTGGTTCATGTACCTCTGGTCAGATCGTTTCCGCGCTGAGCCTACTTTGTGAAGGCCATACTGGCTCAGATGCAGAGATCCGCGAATGGATGAGCGGGAACCTGTGTCGCTGTGGCGCATATGCGAACATCGCTGCTGTCATCCACGACATGGTGAAGGGAGAGGGGAATGCAACCGTTTAGTTATCTACGAGCCGCTGACGTTGAGACTGCAGTTCACACTATAGCTACTCATTCAGCGGCCCAGTTTCTTGCCGGAGGGACGAATCTCCTCGACCTGATGAAA
>Ga0302323_100002543_pt1 | contig 14799 bp, 9 predicted proteins | sample Fen_T0_3_FD_201950 | JGI IMG/M metagenome (GOLD analysis project Ga0302323, IMG submission 201950) | Peat permafrost microbial communities from Stordalen Mire near Abisko, Sweden - Fen_T0_3 | ecosystem: Environmental > Terrestrial > Soil > Wetlands > Permafrost | place: Sweden: Abisko... | reverse complement strand
TCGATGCTGCCCTGGCGCTGGCCCAGGTTGCGCGTGCGCGCGCGCTGCTCGACCGTCATGACATCGCCACCGCGCGGAACCACGCGGGAAAGGTCAGCGGCCAGGTCGCGCGCCAGGGCCACGGCCTCGTCCACCTGGCCGTCGAAACCGATCAGGTTCTGCGACGGCGGCCGACTCAACGCGACCTGGCGGCCGCTCAAGTGTTGCAAGTGGGCAAGCCCGGACTCCAGGCGTTCGGCCTCGCGCTGGGCCTCGTTCCACTCCTTGGCCGGCAGCAGGCGGCGCAGCTGGCGCACGTTTTCGCGCACGGACCCGACGGCGGTCTCGGCCGAGCTGCCCAGCTCGCGCGGAAGATTGCCCGCCACCTTGCGCTGAATCTGCTCGAGCTTCTGCTTGGCCTTGGCCAAGAATTCCGCCTGCTGCGCCTCCACGCGCTTGCCCAGCTCGGTGTCGACCTCCTTGGCCAGCACACGTCCGTCCTCGGCCACCGAGCGCTGGTCGCCTTCCAGATCGCCAAGCTTGCGCGACAGTTCGGCCAGCGCGCGCGATTCCTGCGGAAAACGGGAATTGCCAAAGTCCCCGGCGTTCTTGTCGAGCATGTCGCGCAGCGAGGACAGGGAATCGCCGAGCTCGGAAAGGGCGTCTTCGAGCGAGCGCGCATCACCCTTGGCCAGCAGTGAATCCAGGCGCGCGGCCTGCTCCATGGCCTTGCGCGTGTCCGGCATGTTCATGAAGTCCGGGCTGACCTCGTTGCGTGCCTTGACCTCGGCGATCTTGTGCGCCAGCTCGGTGATGCGGGCACGCAGCTCGCGCACTTCGCGTTCGATCTGCCGGCGCAGCTGCTCATCGCCGGTGGCCTTGTAGCGTTCGAGCAAGTCCTGCAAGCGCTTGTGTGCCGCCACCAGCTCTTTGCCGATGCTGGCCAGATCGTCGAGCCGCTGGCGGCCGATCAAGTCGTCTAGCGCCAGCACGCCCGCCTCAAGTTCCGCCACATGGCGGGGGACCACGGCGCGATAGCGCGCCCACAGCGCGGCACTGGCCCCGGCACCCTTGGCAAGTGCAACCAGCACGTCTTCCTCGTCGCGCAGAAGCTTGCCCAAACGGGTGGCGACCGCGGCCAGCGAGCTGGCGAGGAGCTTGCTCGCACCGCCGGCGGCGCGCTGTTGTTCGACCAGGCGCCCGAGCCCGACCAAGGTGGCCGCCTCGCCGTCATGCACCTCGCGCAAGCGCTGGGGTCGTTCCGGATCCTCGCTGGCCTTGCCATCGACCTCGATGCGGTCGGCGAGCGAGGTGATCAGCTTCTCCAGGATCTCGCGCTCGCGCACCAGGTGTTCTTCCAGATCCTCGCGCGGATTCTGAATCACCAGGGTCAGCGTGCGTGACACGCCCGCCTTGCTGCCCGACACCTCGTCGCGATCCGTGGCCTCGATGTGGTAGGCGACCCGCGCGCCCGGGGTCAGCATGGCGCTGGCTGGTTCGAAGGTGGTGGTGGCCCGGACCTCGCGCATGCCCTGCGCGTTCTTGAGCAGCGTGCGCTGTTCGGGCCCGTCGTTCACCCGGTACACGAGAGCGATCTCGGCCAGACCGAAGTCGTCGCGTGCATGGTAGCCGACCTCGACTGGACGTGGGGAGGCCAGCTCCAGCCGATCGGCGGGCCCCACGATGTCGACCTCGGGCGGTTGATCGCTCTCGACCACGATGCGATGGGCGCGCTCTTCGCGCACCGGCCGACCGAGAAAAGGCAAAAGCCACACCCGGTACGCGCCGTTCTCGTCGAGCGCCAGCGTGGCCGAGAGTTTGCCGTGGTTGAGATTGGCGGTCAGAGCACCCGCCTCGCCGCTGTCGCCAAGCAGCAGCCGGGCCTGGCGGGCCGAACGCAGCGGGCGCATTTCGATGTTCACGCGCGTTCCGCGCAGGGCGTGCAGATCGCCGGTCGACCCCTCGATGATCTGGCGGGACAGACCGGTATAGGCCGGGAAATCGTAGGTGACGCGCACGTCGCCCACCAGCGGCTCGCGAATGACTTGCGCGCCTTCGAACAGCGTCGGCGTATGGAAGAGCGTGCGCATGCCGCGGCCCACGGCCGATGGAAAGACCAGCAAGGCCGCCAGCAGCGCCAGCAACGCAGCCGCCGCGATGGCGACGGCGCGAACCGCGCGATCGAGCGGGATGAGATCCTCAAGGACAATAGGCTCGGTGGCCTGCGCGACCGTGGCGTAGAAGGCACCCGCCATGTCCGCCGAGATGTCGGCCGAGACGTCCGCCTCGACCGCCGGCCTGGCCTGCAATTCCACGGCGGAAAGCAGGTCGCTGGCCAAGGCTGGCTGGCGCTGGCCCACCATGCGCGCGATGGCCGAGGGCTGTTCGAACACGCGTGACGGCCGCACGAAGCCGAGAGCGATGCCGCCCGCCACACAAGCCGCGATGGTTCCCAAGGCAACGTAGGGCCACGAGACAGCGGGTCCGGTCGCCGCTGCCGCCAGCGCCAGAATGAGGAAAGCCAGCACGAGCATCGCGCAGGCGTGGCCGCCGGTTCGGATACCCGTTTCCAGAAGCGCCCGGCTGCGCGCTTGGCGCAGAAAGGAATGGATGCGCTCGCTGTCGGTCATCGGCGCACCCAGTATAGCCCTACTCTGCGATGCATCCGAGGGCACATCCGCGGTCAAGGAAGGGGCATATCTCACCTGAACGAAAGAGCAGCCGATGCCCAGCCGACAACGGTCCCGACCTTGCAGAAGGATGTTTCCGTCATGCAAACAGCCGGAGAAATCGGGACCTTCCAGCGCCAGAGCGCAGAAGTGCCACACCAGGCAGTGGCATTTACGCTCATCGATTCCGAAACTCCAGAGCGCGTCGAGTCAAACGCGTCTCCATGCGCAACGCCAGCCGAGGCACGCGTAGACGACCTAGTCGAACGCGCCAAGGCGGGCGATAGCGCGGCTCTTGATGATTTGCTGGTGGCCATGCGGCCGCGGGCACTGGCCGCGGCGCTCAAGGTTTTGCACAACCGCGACGACGCCGAAGACGCGGTTCAGGATGCCTTCCTCAAAGTCTGGCGCTGCCTTGCCGCTTTCGAGGGCCGTTCCTCTTTCTCGACTTGGATCCATCGCATTGTCACCAACTCCAGCCTGGATTTGCTGCGCAAGAACAGCAGCCGTTCGGAAACGGTGGAGCGAACGGACAGCCAAGAAGTTGCGGCCACCGACGCTGAGCCCAGCAATGAACAGACGCCAGAATCTGAGCTTTGCGGCTACGAGATTCAGATGCTGGTGCGTGCGGCGGTGGCCACCCTACCGGCCCCGCACCGCCAGGCCGTCGAGCTGCGCGAGTTCGAAGACTGCTCGTATCAGGAGATGGCCGAGATCATCCAATGCCCGGTGGGAACGGTCATGTCGAGGCTCCATCACGCCCGCCACAAGCTCGCCGACGAGCTGCGCACACCGCTGGGGGAGTCGTTCGCCGAGCCACTCAGCCGGTACGCCGCGTGAAGCGGTCGGTCAACTTCTGCGAAAACAGCGGTTAGCACGCTAACCATCTCTGGGTACAATGGCGCCTCTTTGCCATGCTGCCCGGAGTCGCTTTTCGAACGCGCCTGTACCGCCTCTTGCTGAACAAGCGGGTGTGGTTTCTGGTCGCGCTCGCGGCCCTTGCCGCCACCTATCCCATCTCCTGTGGTGTGCTCGGGGGCCGGCTCGTGACTTCCAAGCTGGCGACCAAGCTCGGCATACCGGTCGAGTACAGCAAAGCCAGGGCGGGCTGGGGCGAGCTGCACATTTCGGATCTCGTGCTTGGGCCCAAGGCGCGGCCAATCCTCACCATCGCGAAGGCGGACATCTCGTTCGCCGCGGCCTGGGGTTCGGGCACCGTGGTTCTGGAATCGCCTCGCGCCGACATTCGCCGCGGCGGCGAGGGTGACAACGCCAGCGCCATGCTCGATCGACTGCGCAAGAAGCCTTCGGCACGCGGGAGCGGCGACAAGCCATCCGCCTATCCCGTGGTCGTCGTACACCATGGCAGCCTGCGCGTCCTGGACGCCAAGTCCGATCTGTCCGCGGTGGTGGGAAGTTTTGAGGCCACCTGGGAGCCCTCGCGCCGCTTCTCGATCGCGGCGGTCGAAGTGGACGGAAAGCTGGGCGCACGCAACAGCGAGAACGCCCCTTCCTTCGGCGCGGATTCGCTGACCATCGAGGGTCCGCTGGCAGGCATGCGGCCGCACGGCTTTCCGCAGATCTCGGTGAAGGAAGGCCAGGTGCGCCTTCTGCCCACGCTGCCGCTGACCGGTATCACCGGAAGCCTGCGGCCAACCCAGGCCGGCGAGGACGCGGTCGATGTCTTGTTCGCGGGCAGCTACGCCGGGGCCAAGCGCTCGTTGTGGACCGCCACCGGCAAGGTCAAGCCAGCCGTGGATTGGTCGAACGTGGACGGACAAGTGGCCCTGCGCGCTGAGCGCTTCTCGCTGGACAAGATCGCGGAAGTCTTGCCGGCGTCAATCCTGGAACCCGAAAACACGGAGATCGACGCCGCTATCGAAGCGCAATTCACGGGTCGGCGCGTGGCGCTCACGGGAAAGCTCGACGTTTCTGGGCTGAGCGTGTCGCACGAGAAGCTGGCCACCGAGCCGGTCGAGAATGCCAGTTTCACCCTGCATTTCGACGCCACCGTGGACCGCGACAAGCGGTTGCTGGATCTGGCCTCGCTGGAGGCCAAGATCGGCAGCTTGGTGGTTCGCCTGGCCGGTTCCATCGAGTTGCCCGCCGGCTCCTTCAAGTTTAAGGACGGGCGCGAGCTCAAGGTGGTGCCCAAAATCGAGCTTTCCTTGCGTGTTCCGCGCACGCCATGCGCGAAGATACTCTCCAGCATTCCAGCGCCGCTCGTGCCCAAGCTGCAAGGATTCGCCCTGCAAGGCCTCTTCGAGGCCGACGTGCACGCCAAGATCGATTTCAGCAACCTGGATGCGCTCGACATCGGCGGCAAGGTGGGCATCGACGGCTGCCAGGTGGCCAAGGCACCGGAAGAGATCATGGCCCTGACCGGCCCCGAGTCGATCTTGCAGACTGTCGAAGTTCCCCCGCCACCCTCGGGCGGCAAGGACAACGATCTCCTGACCTTCGCCATCGGCCCCGACAACGCGGATTTCGTACCCTACGAGAAGATCTCGCCCTACCTCACCGCCGCCATCATGACCACCGAGGACTCGGGCTTCTTCAAGCACCGTGGCTGGGTGTCGGCCCAATTCAAGACCGCGCTCCGGCGCAACCTCGCGGGCGGCGGCTTCCGCCTGGGCGCATCGTCCATCACCATGCAGATGGTGAAGAACGTGATCCTCAGCCGCGAGAAGACCCTGTCGCGCAAGTTCCAAGAGTTGTTCCTGGTCTGGTTCGTGGAACAGATCCTGACCAAGCAGCGCATCCTCGAGCTCTATTTCAATGCCATCGAATTCGGACCGCGCCTGTACGGCATCGGGCCCGCGGCGCGCCACTATTTCGGCAAGAACGCATCCGACCTGTCAGCCGCCGAGGCCGCCTTCTTCTCCTCCATCCTGCCCAGCCCTAAGCGGCGCTACGTGCAGTACTGCCACGGTTCGCTGACCCCGCAGTGGGAGCGCTACGTGCACCGCATCTTGAACAAGATGCACGAGCGCGGCCGTCTGGATGACGAGGAATACACCACCGCCCTTGCCTCCACGGTGGTGTTCGACAAGAGCGAAATGACCATGACCGAAAAGCAGTGCATGGATTGGGTTCGCAAGATCACGGCCAAGCCCGAACCCGAACCCGAACCCGAACCGGACGAGAAGTAGCCGCCATGGCGAAGAAGAAGGGCAAGCGCTCGTGGCTTCGGCGCCTCATCTTGCTGGCCATACTCTTGCTTTTGCCGGTGATCCTGGGCGCGGGAGCCCTGGCGAGTATCTTCTATTACTACGGCAACGACCCAGCCATGCCCAGCCTGAGCGGCATCGGCGACTACCGCCCGGACCAGATCATCAAGGTGCTCGACCGCGACGGCAAGGTCATGGGCGAGATCGGCGCCACCCACCGCACCGTGGTGCCCTACGCGAAGATCCCCAAGGTCATGGTGCAGGCGCTGCTGGCCGCGGAAGACGCCGAGTACTTCGAGCACGAGGGCATCGACTACAAGGGCATGGCGCGCGCCTTCATCGAGAACGTCATCCGGCGCAAGTTCGCCCAGGGCGCATCCACCATCACCCAGCAGGTGGTCAAGCAGCTACTGCTCACGCCGGAAAAGAGCATGCGGCGCAAGGTGCAGGAGATCATCCTGGCGCGCCGGCTATCGCAGCGTTTTTCCAAGGAAGACGTGCTCACCGTCTATTTGAACCAAATGTATTTCGGGCACGGCCGCTACGGCGTGGAAGAGGCCGCGCGCTATTTCTTCGGCAAGTCCATCAGCGATGTGGACGTGGGCGAGGCCGCGCTGTTGGCCGGTCTGGTGCAGTCGCCCGAGCGGCTGTCGCCCTACAAGCATCCCGCCGCGGCCAAGCAGCGCCAGATCTACGTGCTTGGTCAAATGGCCAAGTTAGAATTCATCTACGACGATGTGGCGAAAAAGATCGCGGCCGCGCCCATCGCGGTCATTCCTGAAGGATCGGCCACGCCAAGCGTGGCACCCGAGGCGGTCGATTCGGTCCGCAAGCTGCTGGAAGCGAAGTACGGGGCCGACAAGCTTTCCACCCTCGGCATCACGGTCAAGACCACCATCGATTCGCACCTGCAGGCCCTGGCCCGCTGGGCGCTCGAACGCGGGCTGGAGGAAGTGGATCAGCGCCACGGCTTCCGCGGCCCCATCGTCCACCTCACGGGCAAGGCGCTGGACAAGAAACGCGCCGAGCTCATGGCCGAGCGCAAGAAGCCCCTCACCGACAACGACAAAACCGACGGCATCGTCGAGAAAGTGGACAAGAATGCCGACGATCCCACCAAGCTCAAGCTGACCGTCTTCCTGGGCGACAGCAGTGGCGTCGTCGATTTCGCTTCGGAGCCCCGCTACATCCAGGGTACCAAGCCGCCGCTTGCCGATCGTTTCCATCCCGGCGACCTCGTGCGCGTGCGCCTGGCGCCCGAGCGCAAGCGTGACAGCGAGGGAAATGTGCCCCTGGCGCTGGAGCTGGGCCCGCAGGCGGCCATGGTCGTCATGGATCCACTGCGCCGAGAAATTCTCGCACTCGTCGGCGGCTACGGCTACCGGCTGGGTGGCTTCGATCGCAGCCAGCGCGCGCACCGCCAGCCTGGGTCGGCCTTCAAGCCCTTCATCTATGCCGCCGCCATCGATTCCAAGCGCTACACCGCTGCCTCGGTGGTCAACGACAGCCCCGAGGTGTTCAAGCTGTGGAAGCCGCAGAACCACGACAAGGACAACTTCCGTGGCCCTATTCGCCTGCGCGTGGCCCTGGCCAATTCCATCAACACCGTGGCCATCAAGGTGCTCTCGGATGTGGGCGTGCTGTCGGTGCGCGAAATGGCCGCGCGCGCGGGGCTCGATTTGCCGCCGGTGGAGAAGTTGGACCTGTCCCTGGCGCTCGGCACCGCGACCGTCACCCCCATCGATCTGAGCAACGCCTACGCCACTTTCGCGGCAGGCGGGCAATCAGCGGATGTGCGAATGGTGACCGCCTTCGGCAACGAAAACACGCCCGGCCCCGAGCTGCAGCAGTCGATTCGGCCTGAAACCGCCTTCGTCACGGTTTCGCTTATGCGCAGCGTGGTCGAGTCGGGAACCGCACGCAGCGCCGCCCCCAAGCTAAAACGCCCTGCCGCCGGCAAGACCGGAACCACCGACGAAGATCGCGACGCCTGGTTCGTGGGCTTCACGCCCGAGCTTTTGGCCGGGGTGTGGGTCGGCTTCGACGAGCGCCGCGTGCTTGGCCGGGGCGAGGAAGGCGCGCGCACCGCCCTGCCCATCTGGACCGAATTCATGACCAAGGCCCTGGCCGGAGTGCCGGTGAGCGACTTCGCCCAACCGCCCGGCATCGTTGTCGCGCGCATCGATCCCGCCACCGGTCTTCTGCCCGCGCCCGGCAGCGAGGGCATCGAGGAGTTTTTCCTGGACGGCACCGCGCCCACCGAAAGCGCCGCCGCCCCCGGCGAAGAAGCCACGCCCGATCAGATGCTACTGGAAGGGCACGGGCAATAGACTTTCACGGACACACTTTGGATCCGCCGGCGGCGCGGTAGGCGGTGGTCTTGGCGACGAAGTTGCCGCCGTCGCTTTCGGGCGTGGTCATGCCACCAGCGCCGGCACCGAAGAAGAGACCGACGACGTGCGCGGTTACGACCTCGTCCATGTGGGCGAAGAAATAGTCCAGGCGGTTGTCTCGCCAGTGATCCGTCGTGTTGTCGAGCTTCATGTTGCCGACTGGGATCTGCCAAAGAACGACTGGCAGTTTCATGGTTTCGGCGATCGCCTTGGTCCAGGCGAAGGCCTGGTGGAAGTTGGGCAAGGAGGCGTTGGTATCGTCCCACCACGTGTTCCGGCCGGTGGATTGGTAGTAGCCAGCATCGCGATCCGAGGGATCGGTCACGATGAAGTCGCCATCGCCGGCCCCGAGCGCGGTCAGGAAGGTGCTCATCTTCTGGGCCTCGCCCAGCACATCCAGCTTGGCGTCGCTGTTGCCGAAGACATCGAACTTGGTTCCCCACGCCGACGCGTGCAAGCCGACCTTGGCGCTGGGAGCGTAGACGCGCACCATGTGGATCATGCACTTGGCGAATCCGCTGGCGCTGTTCTCGTAGCCCGCGCAATCGGTTCCGTTTGCGGTTGTCACCTTGGCGGGCACCGTGTGCGGGTCCGAGCTCAGCTGCTCGACATAGCCCCAGAAATCCGGCTCGATGTGCAGCAGCGCCGCGTGCGTGCCGATCTTCTGCAGAACGAACCGCCAGTCGGCGAGATAGCGCGTGAGAAAAGTCGCGTCGTTAAGCGCCGCGACCTGGGCCGTGCCCTCGCCGAGACCAGAGGCTTGCAACTCTTGGTAGTAAGTGAACATGGGGATCTGCTTGGCCTGCTCGTTAACGCTGACGAAGTCGCTCACGTATTTGCCGGGGGGATCCTGGTCCCACTGCCAGCAGCCCCACCACGCGCACCCACCCGCCGCGTTCGAGCAAGAGGTTCCGCCCGTGGTGCAACCACTGGCGCAAGAGGTGCAAGGGGCCGAGCCGTCGAACAGCCCGCCGGACAGGTACAGATACCTGCCATCGTAAGGCGCCTTGGCCGCGGTGGCATCCGCCATCGTTCCACCGACGAGGACAGTGTCCTTGCCAAGCGACGCGAGGAGGGTTGCCCCGAGACAGGCGCCCGTGGCGGTCGTGCCGGCCGTGCCGCCACCAGTACCAACGACCCCACCCGTGCGCGCCACCCCGCCCGTGCCAATGGCGCCACCGGTGGTGTTTGCACCGCCACTGCCCACTGCACCGCCCAGTCCGCCGGCCCCTGCGCTGTCAGCCAACGCGGCATCCTGAACGCCGCTGCTGGAAGAGGAGCACGCAAGGGCAGCGTAGAAAATGAACAGGAACCAGATGCGCGCATCGGCCCATCGAATGCCTAGACTATCCATGAGGCTCTCGTGCATAGCTCCGATCATAGTTGAACCACGCCCTCATTTCTCTGCTCGCCGACAAGTTTCCGTCTATCCCACAACCTCCGACCTCAACGTCATCAACCGTTGACAGAACCCAGCTGTCCCCCGAAACCCCGGCCTACTCAACGCCTTGAACCGGGCGCCGAGCGGCCAGAGCCGCACCATCACGAAGGGATAGGCTGGCGAATCCTAGCTGCCGAAGACGATTCTGTTGAGGCACAGATTGGTCACCGAAACGGCGGCGAACCCCGACGAGACTTGCACACTTATTTTGTCGATCTTGTACACGTCCGCGAGCGTGAGCAAGGTTCCGCTGCCATCCCAGCAGGACGTGTTGAAAGAAGTCAGCGAGATCTTCATATCGGATTGGAAGGTCGCGCAATACCATGTGCTATCTGGATCGCCCTGCCGGTGGACTTCGGCACGCAGCCCGGTTGAAGGCATGCCCGACATGCTTAGCGTGATGGTACTAAAGGAAAGGCCAAGCACGCCGCTCGGATCGCGGGCGCCCACGCCCACCTGGATTCCCCAGTTGTTGGCATAGTCCGATGAGGTTGGAGCGGCGGGAAGCGCGGGGATCGAGCCCGTGACACAAAGGGCGCTGGGGTTGTTCCAAAGGATCTGTGTTGTGCAAGGGGCCGCGTTGGTAATGGGAACTCCGCCCGAACAAGTTGGGCTGCTCACGCTTTCGACTGTGCCCATGGCAATCCAGCCCGCGCCCGTCATCGCTCCTTGGGCCATGCCGCTGGCGAACACGACGATGTTGCTGCTCGGAATGGAAGTTGACGAGCCTGTCGAACCACCGCTGCCCGTGGGGCTGCTCTGCCCGCCCGAGCCTTGATCGCCACCCGTTGGAAGCGCGCCGCCCGTCCCAACCACGCCGCCTGTCCCAACCACGCCGCCTGTCCCAACCACGCCGCCTGTCCCCACCACGCCGCCTGTCCCCACCACGCCGCCTGTCCCCACCACGCCGCCTGTCCCCACCACGCCGCCTGTCCCCACGTTTCCGCCGAAATCCTCCACGCCACCCGTCGCAGGGACACTGCCTATCGTCCCTCCGCTGTCGTTGGCGCCGAGGACGACATCGGCCCCCGAATCGTAGTCTCCCTCTCCAATTATCAGATTGTCGGCTTTGCACGCGAGGGCACCCATCCACAGGGCTGCGGTCAGTAACGTCTTGCACGAGTTCATGTCTGCCTCCATTTCTTGATGCTTGGTGCAGCGACAGCAGGCAAACCTATCTGCCTTTTTCGGGTGACTTATTGATCGTCTCTAGCCATCGCCGGACCGGCTCCCCATACGCCCCATTGGGAAAGCGTTCGAGATAGCGGCGAAGATCGTCGACGCTCCCACGTCGATTTCCAAGCTTGGCCCGACACACACCGCGCCCATAGAGAATCCGTTCAAGCAATCCAGCGTCTGGACTGTGCGTGAGGGCAGCCGAAAAATCCTCCTCGGCGCGGGCGCAATCCAACCGGGCACGCAGCTCGCCCCGCACCACCTGTAGCTCCGCCGAACGGCGGCCCGTATCGAGCGGTAGGCCTTCAAGCGCGGCAAGGGCATCTTGAGAGCGCTCGAGCATCAGCAGGGCGTCCACGCGCGCAAGCCGGGCTTCACGATTGAGGATGCCGCGTGGGTAGCGGCGAAGATAGTTGTCGAGCATGGGCAGCGCCGCCGCCGGATTGTGTTGCCGGCGCAGAAGTCCGATAGCCTCGTCGAGGGTTCGCACTTCTTGCGCGGGCCCCGTCACGGGCGCGACCGCTGCAGGCTTTTCGTCCCGGGCTGCCGGCGGTGGATTGGCCGCTGGCGCTTCGAACACGTTGGTTTCCCTTGCCGCGGGCATTCTGGGTGGTTCGACGTCGGGCCGATCGACGGAAGGAGAAAGCGTTCCGGACCACGTGGGTGAGGCCGCGGCGGTTTGCCGGGTGACACGTGGGTGAGGCCGCGCGTGGTCCACCACGGCCGGCTGCACTCCCGTCGATGGATCCGCTTGTGGGGGTGGATCCGAAACTACACGTTCAGCGTCTTGCAGGGTGGTGTCCTGGCCTTGGGCGACATCATTCGCCGCCGGCACGGCAGCGGCAGGACGAGCGCTCCGCCGCGAGGACGGTGCGGGCACCGGCGGCTTGGGTGGCGCCTTGGCGGGCCGCGACCACGCGAACCAGCCAGCCATTTTGGCCAAATCGTACGCTTTCGCCGTGGCAACGCCAGCGACGAGGAACACGCCCGCGAAGGCCAGGCGGCTGGCCAGGGATGAACGGCCTCGCTTGGCCGTACGCTCGTGAATCCGCCGCTCGATGCGCGCCAGCTGCAAACCATCAGGTTCGCCTGGTACCAAGGCACCGCGGAGGATCTCCGCCGCGCGGTCTTCGGGAGCCGCGTCGCCGGGGCTACGATCGCGCCAGCGCACCATGGGATTCTGCGCGTCTCTTTTCATCGTTTTTCCCTCGCTTCCCGGACCAGCATGCGCGCCATGAAGCCACGCCGTGCGCGGCTTAGGCGAACCCATACGGTCCCTACGCTGGCACCCGTGATCTTCGCGACTTCCTCGCCTGACAGGCCTTCCAGTTCGAACAGGATGAAGGTCGTGCGCTGCGACTCGGGCATTTCGTCGAGCAACTGGTACAGCAGAATCGTACGCTCGCGTGCTTCGAGCAGTGCCTGGGGATCGCTTGGCATTTCCACCGGCGGCACGAACCTCTCAAGAATCCGTCCTCGGCCGGGATTTTGTCCTCGTCCCGTCACCCACATCCACCAGCGCGCGCGCCTGCGCCACCGTTGTGCAACCCGGACGGTGATCGCGTAAAGCCACGTCGTGATGTCGGCCTCGCCGCGAAACTCGGGCAGGCGGCGCTGCACCACCAAGAACACATCCTGGACCACGTCGTCCGCGTCGCCCTTGGGCCCCAGCAAGCGCAAGGCCCAACGCGCGACCGTGCCGGCGTGCGCGCGGTACAGCGAATCGAACGTCCACGGCGTCTGGCCCATGGGGAGCCCCGCCCTGTCGCGCAGGGATCTCTCGGGATCGGCAAGCCTGGGTTGAGGCATGGGTTTCAATTGGTGCCCCGACCCCGCGGCCACCTTACGGCCCCGAGGTCGATTGCCTTAAAGCCAAGCCCACGCTTGCAAGCGCCTGAAACTGCGGGAGCTCGCGCTGAGCCACGATGGGTGCGCTGGACACCGTCTGGCTGCGCGTCCAGTACAAGCCGACCACGTCCAAGCAAACCGCGAGATGGCGCGCTATTCCCCAAGACGCGCGAGCACCCAGCACCGCGCCGGGTGAGAACGAAGTTCGAGATTGGTTTTGCTGAAAGTTCACGCCCGTGGCTGAGAGCCAACTCAGACCAAGTCCCGCGTGCATATCCAGCGCCACGCGACCGCGACCAATCCGCCAGTCGGCCTCCAGACTGCCCGTCCACCGCCGCCAATCTGCCTGTCCCTGGCCAAGCTCTACGGTGCGCGTGGATTCGCCGGCCGCAAAAAGGCGCAAGCCCAAGCCCGCAGCGTGGGCAATCCAGGTTCCAGAAAGCGTACCACCGGCGGCAAACGAGCTTGCCCACGAGAACGAGGGACCAACAACCACGTCGTAGTAGGCGGGCGATCGGGGAACTGGCGTGGCCGGGGCCGTGACCGGTGCCCGACTCTCGGCGACTGGGATGGGATCGGCGCGCGAGTGCGTGAATTCGGGATGAACGTCGCTTTCCCAGGATGCGATGACCACGGCCGCCACGGCCGCCAGCTCGGTGCACGAGCCTTCCACCTCGAGCGAGCGCTCGGCAACGACCGCCGCATCGGAATTCACGAGCTCGATGCGCAATCCCCGGTCGATCCGGGTCACGTGCGCCACATCGTGCCGGGCCGTGTCTGGCACGGCCGGCAGCATGGACATCAATGCCTGCTCCACTTGCGGTCCCGATGGGCAGGCTTGGGATTCGACCTGAACCGGCAACGCCGACAAGACCAGCACGCTGGAGAGAGCGGCAAGCATGATGGCGCAAGAGCATAGTCCATTCGCCAGGTGAATGGCGCGCTTGGTGTCGGAGCGAGCTGCGGCGACCACGGAACGAACTTGCAGGAATCCAAGGCTGGCGTGTCTAATGCCGGTGAAGGAGATCTCCATGGGCAGATTGGCACGCACGCTTGTCCTTTTCGTTTGCGCTTGTGGCAGTGACACGCCGGCCGACGTGGCCGGCACCTACACCCTGTCCCTGACCGTGCAAAAAAACGAGTGCGGGATCCTGGGCAATGCCGTGGGCGAAAGCTCCAGCGGCGTTGGGCTGGTGGCGGCCCAAAACGGGTCCCAGGTCGACGCCCAAGTGCAGGGCGTGGCGGGCCTTGCCCTCGCGCTCGTCATGGGCAGTGACACCTTCAAGGGCACGGTCGCAGGCAACGCCCTGGACCTGTCCATCAGCGGTACCATGCCTGGTTCGAACGGCACCTGTGCCTATACCCGCGACGCACGACTGGCCGCCACGGTCTCCGGCGATGTCATCCAGGGCAGCGTGACCTACCGCTATGTCACCAACAAGACCGCGGACTGCGGCACGCGCGATACCTGCCAGGATGTGCAGATCTTCAACGGCACGCGGCCCCCGAAGGTGAGCCCCTAGAGCACAATAGGGCTCCTGGCTCGGTGCTTGCCCTCACACGCTGTCCCCCTGCGAGATGGCGAAAAGCATCCGCTCGCCTCGCGATCCTTCTTCGCGGGGGCGGCTTCTGCTAACCTTCTGCCTTTCCGCAATGTTGTTCTGAGCCCTTCTTGGTACCCAGGGCCACCAACTGAGGAAAGGAGTCCGCGATGACCACGATGGGCCGAAAGAATTGGTTCATGATTCTACTCGTCGGCGCGTCGATGAGTGCCTCCGCTTGCAAGCAAGATGCCCCTTCTACGCAAGGTGCTCCGGGCAGCGGTGGGGCCAAGTCCGGTGGCGGCAGCGGCGGCTCGGGTGGCAATGGCGCGGGCGGCATGGGTGGAGCAGGCGGCAATGGCGCAGGCGGCACGAGCAGCACGGGCGGCGGTTCCGGGGGCAACAGCACGGGCGGCGCCGGTGGAAAGACTGGCGGCGCCGGCGGCAGCGCGGGCTCGGCCAGCGGCGGTAGCGGCGGCAGCGCGGGTAGCAGCGTCGGGGGTGTCGGCGGCAGCGCCGGCGGCAGCGCGGGCTCGGCCAGCGGCGGCAAGAGCGGCACAGGGGGCAACGGCGGCGCGGCAG
>Ga0302323_100002542_pt1 | contig 14800 bp, 10 predicted proteins | sample Fen_T0_3_FD_201950 | JGI IMG/M metagenome (GOLD analysis project Ga0302323, IMG submission 201950) | Peat permafrost microbial communities from Stordalen Mire near Abisko, Sweden - Fen_T0_3 | ecosystem: Environmental > Terrestrial > Soil > Wetlands > Permafrost | place: Sweden: Abisko... | reverse complement strand
ACCCGGCGAGATGGCCAGCGCGGCGTTCATTCAGGACTTTCCCGATGATTGCGAGAATCGAGCTAAGTCAATGTCTGAATGGTTCGGGGATGCTGTCAAGAGGAAGGTCAAGACTGCCTTGAAGTACCCTGAAAGGTGTGCGCCGCACCATCTGATCGCTTTGGTCGTTGATGAGGCAGCCGCGTGGTCCGGCAGTGTGCTAGCCAGCACGCTTCTAGGTAAGTTGTGCTGGGCTGGACGGGCGTATCGGGCTGTTCCAACCCCAGCGCGTGACCTTTATGCGCAATCGTTGGGTCGAGGACGCGGAGACCTGCTGAATTGTGCTCAATTTGACCCCAATGAAGCGAGCCTTAGTCCGGAGGGTTTGTTCTTCGATGAATGCATTTGCACAGGAACAGATGGCGTAATCGCCTTGTACTACACAGGCGAGCTTCAGGTTCTTCTCAACCCGTTCACAAGCCGCATTATCGAGCCCCTTCGACAATTGTTTCCCGTGAGCCTGTTTCCATTTCTGGCCGGAGCCATCTAGCCGGAGGTCGGATGTCAGGCGCGGCGCTTCGCCTTGGCTTGCGCGGAGTCAGGCACGCTCCGCCCGTATGCTGCTCGGCTGGCGTCACCTGGCCGCGCATTGCGGCGCTGAATCCGCAATCGTACGCACGGCGACCACGCCGCAAGCCTTGGCGGCAGCGGGTGACACAGCCATCCCTTCATCCCATGATGGACGCGAACGAGTAAGCTATCGCCGTAGGAAGGGAGGCCGCCCCTGCAAACCTGTGTCACGCATGCAAGGGGGTAGGGCGAACAACCGTTTCGTCTAGCTCTTGCGGTCTTTTCGAGAGGCCGACGGGGCTCGGGTTCTTTTCGGTGGCTGATGCGCCATTGGAGCGACGTCGTCGTCACCAATCAGGGGGAATACCCTGGACGAAGGAAATTTTGCACGGTAGCGGGCACGGGCCTTTTCATCTCTCCTCGATTCCTCGACGAGCGCACGAATATCGGCGGGTAGGTCCGGGTCAATCGCGTCGTCGATTCTTGCGCGTGCATCTTTCGCCGATGTGTTCGATGACGATGTGACGGGCGGTAGTCCAAGGAGGCGAAGTGCAAATTCTTGGATTTCCGCGTAGCTGACGTGCCGACCGTTCTCGCGTTCCTCAAGCTGCCTGCGCGTGTACAGCGGACGAAAGGGGCTACCCGTTAGTTCTTCCGGGCCTTCTTGTTCAACGACAGTCCGCACAGGGAAAAGCTTGGTGCTCGACGTCCCTCCGAGGGCTTGTACGATTGCGCCAGCTGTTCGACGCAGGTTTCCTTCCAGGCTTTTTTCTTTGTTCGTCTCCTTTTGGAGCCGGGCCAGCACTCGTTCGATGTCACGAATATCATCGAGCTTTGGGTCATCTTCTGCTGCCCGGTTGCGCAGGACTCTATCCCGGCCCAGCACAACCATCGCCACTTGGATGTTTTGGGCAAGCTCGGTGAAGTCGCGTTCATTCGGGGGCGTCCTGGACGTGCGTGTGCGCCGCTGGTACTGGCCAAGGACGTCCATGACGTGCGTCAGCACCGCGTAGGACCGGAAGTCCTGGGTGCGCAAAACATTCTTCGACGTGGAAGACCGTTTGAGTGGCAGCCTGTCCCAGTGCTGGAGCGCCGACTGGCACACGGTACGAAGGAAGTCTTCATGGTAGGCCATGGTGCTGGGCGACCGCCCGGCACGTTTCTCGGCGACCCACAAGGTCGCTACGCGCAGAACCTCCCTGATGGCCTGTTCGACGTCTTCGATGTGGAGCGGCTTCTTTGGCTTTTCGGGCGTCCTGGGCATTATGGGCAGGAGCGTACCAGCGGGGTCCAAGGCGGCCAAGCTGCACAGGATGCCGTCACCTGCGCCGGAGAAATCTCACGCAAGGGCTTTGGGCCAATCTTGGGCCAATTGCTCCCAAGGTGGGCGTGCAAGCCGGGGTTGACAAGCACGAGACCCCTCGTAACATGGGAATCTGAAAGGACGACAAGAGGCGCAAGAAAGCCGCTGCCTTCTCATAACCCGAAGGTCCCAAGTTCAAATCTTGGCCCCGCTACAATCTTTTCGCAGTCTTACGATCCAAATCGCCTTGCTCCGGCGTTCCTCATTCCGAATGAGGGAATCATGAGGGAATGGGCGATGCGTCGCCCACCCGGTTTGAACTCTCAGTTTGAACTTGTGGCGGAAAGCCGGCGTGGTCGCGTCGTCCCTCATGCGCGTGGCGTGCGTTCCTCATTCAGACGGCGTGGCCGGTCGTGCGGATTCACGCCGCTCCAACCCTTGGTGTCCGGAAAGTCGTCGCTGGAATTCTGGCACGAATACGCGGAGATACTCAGCTTGAAGCATCCTGTCTGAGCGAGCAAAGTGGCGACCAATGCTGCCGGCGACGCTCCAATTTCTCATCGCGACGATCGCGTGTGCGATCAACGAGCGGATGCAGCGGAAGCTGGACTACACTCAGGAGGAGGTCCGGGTTCTCAAGGAGATCGTCGCGGCGCTCACTGGCAACGGTCGGCTTTCGTTCACCACGGATCAGCGGCGTCGGCTGGCCGTGACGGGGAAGGCACTGAGCCCGGACGAGCGGAGGACGTGTTGCCAGATCGTGAAGCCTGGAACGGTCTTGGGGTGGTTTCGGCAGATGGTGGCGCGGAAGTACGACAGCTCGGAAAGCAAGGTGGGTCGACCGGGGAAGAAGAAGGACATTCGAAAGCTGGTGGTTGAGATGGCGCTGGCGAACTTGGGCTGGGGCTACACGAAAATCCGCGATGCGCTTCGAACGGGATTGAAGGTCGAGATCGGTAGGACGACGGTGGCCAACATCTTGGGGGCAGAGGGAATCGAGCCGGCCCCAGAGCGCGAGAAGAAGCGCACGTGGAAGCGGTTCATGAACAGCCACTGGGACACGCTATGCGCCTGCGATTTCTTCAGCGTGGAAGCCTTGGGCGCATTCGGCACGGTTCGTTACATGGTGTTCTTCGTCATCGAGGTCAAGACCCGCGCTGTCGAGATAGCCGGGATAGCTGTTGACCCGGGCGAGGAGTGGATGAATCAGGTGGCCCGCAATTTGACAGATCCTGTGGATGGATTTCTTCGAGGAGCAAAGTACCGAATCCGCGATCGGGATCCGCTGTTCTCGAAGGTGTTCATCGCGATTCTCAAAGCCGGGGGCTTGAAGAGCGCGAAAATCCCAGCGCAGAGCCCCCATTGCAATCCGTACGCGGAGCGCTTCGTGAAGACCATCAAGTACGAGTGTCTCAATCAATTCGTCATCTTCGGCGAGCGACATCTGCGCCACCTGATCAAAGAATTCGTCGAGCACTACATGACCGAGCGTTTTCACCAGGGCATCGGTGGCCAACTGATCAGGAACGTCGGTCCGACGAATGACAACGCGGCAGACGGCAAGGTCGCCCGTCGCTCGCGCCTCGGCGGACTACTGAACTACTACTATCGGGAGGCCGCATGAGCCTCGGCGATCAGTTTTTGGACAGCAAGGGCCCGCGCATCCTAGCATTGAGGCAGAGCGGAATTTCGGGGCTGTGCCTCGGTCGGGGCGTTAGCAGCCGTGTTCGTCGTTCAGCTTCGCGATGGTGTCGTCATCCAGCTCGCCGGTCACGTCAAGGTCGTGGTCCGCTTGGAACTCCCGCAGCGCTGCTTGAGTCATCGGACCTTGCTGGCCATCGATCTCGCCGGTTGCGTAGCCGAGGTTGACCAGCCGGGCCTGCGCACCGCTGGTGCCATTGTCGTCGGTGTCTGACAACGGGTTCAAGTGACCGATGAGGATGGTTCGCCTGAGCTGCCCGATGGTGACCTCGGCGCGCGTGATGTCAGCGGGGATCTTCTGCTCCAGAACGCCATCGCCGTCGAGTGCTCCTGTGCGCTCTAAGTCGCCTGCTTTGAAGACGTAATCCCCGCTCATGGGTTTGCCTTCCTCGTCGAGGAAGCGAAGGCGGATTAATCGCTTGGGCCGCGGGACGACAACCTTGTGTCGCTTGCCGGTGGCCAGGTTGAATTCCTTCGGCTTGGGCTTGGAAATCGAGACTTTATCGCCTGGATGAAGCTGATTTCCATCGCCCCGCAACTGTTTGAGGGAGGCATTCTGAGGGTCGTTCCAGATGTCGCTGCCGTCCGCGAAACCGTATTGGGCGGCGATGGATTGGATGCAGTCCCCGTCAACAACGATGTGTTTCATCGCGGCCTCGCTGGCGGGGAGGGTGAAGGCTGAAGGCTCGTACCTGCGGCCGAATCGTGCGTGGCCCAAGCCCGTGCGCCAAGCGTGGCGCCAGTCTTTCTCCACAAGACCAGCTCCAGCGCGCCGAACGCCACGAGCCCTGCGAAGCTAGCGATGGCTGCGCCCGGGCTCGATGGGTGGCCTAGCATTGGTAGGATGGGTACGACGATGCACGCAGCAACCAACCAGTCGATGAAGTTCAGGCCTGCGTGCAGTCCTCCTCTCAGCGCCGGAAGCGCCGGATCTCGCAACACGTGCAAGCCCGAGATGAGGTCCGTCAAAGGCCGCCGCCGCGACCCAATGAGGAAGGCAAGGTTAAGCGCGAGAGTCACCAAGCCCGCCAACGGGGCTACCGTCTGCACGTCTTCGCCCATGTCCCGAGCCTGCTGGATCGCGGAAAGGGTCAAGAAAGCCACCACGAAGATCACGGTGAGCAGCAAGGGAGTGAGCGCGAGGGCCAGCCACTTTCGCCCCCTGTCCACGCCAAGACCGAATGCTGCCATTCCAAGGGTGCGACCGCGGATGAGGAAGAGAACCGAGTTCATGACGAACAAGAAGGTGCTGCACGCCGAGGTGAACAACGTACCGCCGAGTGCTTCGAGCCCAACCATGCCGAGAATTGCCGGCCAAGGCGCCGCGAGGAGGGCAAGGTCGAGCAGGTAGGACAACACCCTTCGCATGTCACTCAGCCCAGGAGCCAGGCATCGCAAAGGAACCGCCGTTCGGCGATGCCCATAGCCAATCGTTGTCGCTGATTCCGTTGCCCTTGGTGGCCGCGTCGAGGATGTACTGATCCCGGATATCGATGGGGGACGCGAAGGAGAAGCTGAGATTTGAGTCAACCTGGATGGGCCAGCAGACCAGGTGGCTTGCGTCGGTGCGCTGTGCCCTCGCGAGCTGGTTCCAATTGACAAGCCCCTTGAGCCGCATGGCCTGCGAGCAGGCCTGCTTCTCCGGCGTATCCCAGCTCGGCGGCAGACCGCCGAAGTGCTCGGTCCAGGCCTGCTTGCGGAGCCCCTGGATCTTGTCTTTGGCCAGTTGCTGCTTCTTCTCGTCGGCGAACATATAGACGCAGATCTCGGTGTCGCGACTACCTGCCAGGCTTCGCTCGTTGAGGTTTGCACTGCCAAGGATCAGATAGTCGTCGTCGCAGATCATGAGCTTGCTGTGGACGTAGACCATGTAGCGCTGGTTTGCCTGAACGCGATCCTTGCGATCCCCATCTTTCTTGACGGTGGAAACCTTGGTCCAATTCGCGAGGAAGTAGAAGCTCAGATAGTCCGTCCAGTCCTTGCCGGCCGGGCGCGCCGCCGCCGCAACCGCTTTGACCATGTACATGATCGTCTTCCACTCGAACTGCCGCTGGTCCGGCGCCGCGCCCGAGACGGGATCTCCCTCTGGGAACATCGGAATGACGATGTAGGCGTGGAAATCATCCTTGTGCGCGATCTTGTCGATGATCTTGTCGACGATGGTTTGGGGAATCCGGTTGGTCACGCTCGGTCGTTGCCAACTGCTGCCCGATCCGATGAAGTACTGCGACTCGATGTAGAGGAATCGCTTGGTGTTCTGAATGGCGTTCACATACGCCTGCTCGATGCTGTCCTCGTAGTCCTTGGGAACGTTCCAAGTGAACTCGGTCTGGGTCTTGCCATCTGAGGTCGGCGTGTTGCACGGGATCGGAGCTCCGAGAATGCCGTGGCTGTGGCTACGCCGTTGCCCCCAATCCGCCTTGACGATGGACCGCACCACCCGGGCCGTGAAGAGGCCGCCGTGATCCTCCCAGGGCTTTTTGATGGTGCCGTCGCTGAACAAATCGAGAAAGAATTTCTCCACGCGTTCGCGATCTTTGTCCGAAGCGTTGCCGTGGGGCAAACCGGTAAGCGGCAGCGCGTTCCACCTCCCAACGAATTCTCGTAGGACGTCCCACGCGGCCGGTCCCGCGATCTGCGCGTAGTAGTCCTGCCAGGGTTGCCGGGGCATGGTCACATCGCCCGGCTCCGAATCGCCCGTTGGGCTGTGCTGGCTCCACCAGTCGGTCTGTTTGGAATCAAATTCGGCGCTGTACCAATCGTCGTACGTGCGCCCCTTCTTGTCGGTCAGTTTACTGCCCAGCGGACCGCTGGCGCCCGGATAGAGGATCGGGTGCTCGCCCCAATCGAAGCGGCCTTTGGTGAGATCGAGGCCGCCGAAGAATGCCTTCACCACGCCGCCCGAGTCGAGAATGACGTACTTCTGGTGAATGCTGAAGCTGATGTTTACGCCCGAGCGAGAGCTTTTGCGCCAAAGCAGGTTCGCGCTGCGCCCCTTGTCGCCCAGCGCTTTCGCGATGTCGTCCATGCGGCTGCCGGCGTCGTCGTTCTGGTCGTCGGGCGCACCCGCGTTGGTGTGATCCCACGCGTGCACCGCCACCAGCACGCCGGCCTTGGCGCGCGCGTTCAGTTTCGCGCCCACGGTCTGCGCCAGCGATGGCGCACCCGTGCGCGACCCCAGGCGCACGTAGGGCTGAAAGGACCAATCGCAGATGAAGATGAACTTCTGCGCGGCGTTGATGGCGGCGTTGAGATCAGCGAACGCGCCGGAGGTTCCGTCCGGGCCGCCGCTCCCGAGCTCGTACAACGTCACGTCGTTGCCGCTTCCCTCGAGGTAGGTCGCGTACGGCTTGCCCGCGGACGTCAGATGTTGTTGGTGCGGATCTGCCATGGCTTCTCCCGTTTCAACTGCTTTGGCCCGACCACTTCTTGATGAATTCCTCGCGCGACAGACCTTCATCGTTGGCCATGGCAAGCGCCTTCTTCACGTCGTTGGACAGCTCGCCGTCGGCCGGCCAAACCTCGTATTCGCGCTGAAAGCGCAGCAGGTTCTCGGCCAAGCTGCGCTCGGGCGGATAGCCAAGGTTGTTGATGTGATCGAGCGCTTTTTCCTCGCCGGTCCGGCTGTCGTCCGTGCGCAAGATGACATCGAGAGAGTAGTCGAAGGGACCGCCGCGCCCCCAGCGCTTGCGGCGCTCCTCGTCGGTGATGCCGTACTCGGGCGGATAGCCCCATTCGACCGTCACTTGATTGGGCGTCTCGACATTCTGTTCTACTATCCAGCCCTGTGCATCGGCCTGGCCCTCGCGAACCTCGCCATTGCCAAGCGTGAGTAGGTACGGCGCGTTCGCGATGAAATCGTTTTCCGAGTCCAGCAGGCGCAGACGGATCGCGGTGCGCGCCACCTCGCAAGGCGAACGGCGGGCCATCCGGTCGTAGAACCGGCACGCCATGGTGTCGTGGGTCTTGCCGTACACGCGACGCTCGGAACCAGTCGAGCGCCGGGTGTCGCCATTGGGCCAGAAGGCCAATTTGCACTTCGGCGGCCCATCGCTGGCGGCCGGGCACGGCCACTGGCCGAGCTTGATCTTGGTTCCCGGTGGAAAGAAGAACACCAGCACGCGGCGGTTGGGCAGATTTCCGGCGTTCCGTTCGACCTTGTTTTCGGGCTTGGAAAGCTCTTGGTCTTCGTCCTTGGAAAACACCAGGACCGGGTTGAACTCGCTGCAACCTTGCACGTCGCCGCGGAGATCCGGATCCGATGCATGGGCCAGGAAGTCGTCCTTCGCATCGAGCTTGAATGGCTGCCCGCCGTCGTCCTGGCAGATGGCGTCCATGTAATCCGCGAAGAGCTCTTTGCGCGTTTTCGGGCCGGCGTCGCCATCCATCGCGAGATCGCCCTTGCTCGCCTGGTAATCCTTGATGGCAGCCTTGGTGCGGCCCCCGATCTTGCCGTCGATGACGCCGGGGTCGAAGCCGAGCGTGCGCACCATCATTTGAATCGATCGCGCGCCCCAGTCGTCGCCGCCAAATTTGTTGCTATAGAGTTTTTCCCAGACGTCCACGTCGCGCACCAGCAACGCGTAGATGGCCTTCGCCCGTCGCCCACTCAGGGTCTTGTTGTAGTCGTCGTTGCCGGTCGGGTCGGCGTGACCGAAGATGGAAATGGGCGCGCCCGCGTGAGCCTTGTGCATCGACGCCAGATCGGCCATCTCGGCGGCGGCCTCCGGGCGAACGAACGACGAATCGAAGTCGAACCGGAGATCTTCGATGCGCCAGCAGGCGATGGGAAGGATCTGCAGGCGCAGCGTGTTTCGATCGCTCGCGGGTGTGGGCGCGACGTGGAAGGCGTCCACGGCGCCCGGATGAATTCCTGACACTCCGCCGGAATTGGGCTGGTCGTCAGCCACAGCTCACCTCGACAGAGCCTCGAACCCCGGGAAGACTTCTCCCGCAAGGAGCGCGAGGACGGCGTCGCCCCCGGCTGCGGTTTTGAACTTCTGAGCGAGACCGAAGTCGCGGATGGCCCGCACGGTGTCGTCACCGGCGGCCATCGCCCGGGGGGCGAGCGCGGCCATTTGTCCCACGCGAAGCGAGCCGCTCTGGGTCTCGGGCCGGGAACAATCGCCCAGAAGCCCCACCCACAAGACTGTCGCGGACTGCGCCAGCACGCGCCCATACGCGGCGCAGGTTTCCCGTCCAAGGTCGACCGCTGCCTCGTGCGGGAGCAACGCCCGATCAAGGGCTTGATTGTCGTAGCTTGGGCTCGCGCCCGCGTTGTTGCGAATCACCGCATCGAGCGGTGTGTGCACGGAAACGCCGAGCTTGTGGGCCAGCTCCAACAGGTCCCTGGCCAAAGCAATTTCGTCCAGCTCGTGCGGACTACCGCCAGGCCGCCAGCCCTGGGCCACGAGAAACGTGTTTCCCACCGCCCCGCCCACGAGCAAATCCCTGCAAAGTGGCAACACTGCCCGAATCAACGGGTCGACCTGTAGCAGGCTCTGGCCACCAAGCAGGAAGGTGTAGGGCTCCGGCGCAGGGGCGGCAATGGCATCGTGAAACATATCGAGCGCCGGATCGATCGCGAAACCGACACCGTGCGCGCAGACTAGGCTTGGCAGCTCCACCACGGAGGCTCCGCCCTCGCGGGCCGCCTTGAGCCCATCCAGGACGTAGACATCGATGGCCGAGGCGATACGCAGTGCCCAGCCCTCGACGTGCTCGGCTTCCTCTGGGAAAATCGACAGATCGGGCGCCACCGCGACTTGCCCTTCGGCCAGCCCTTTGAGCTCGCGCTCGAATCTCGGAGAGAGCGCGAGCACCGGTAGCCCAAGCAACTCGGCCAGGCGCTCTGCGATGCCCCGCGTGGCCAATCGACTGGCTTCGCGGCCAGCGGTCGCAAGACGCGTGGCCACCACGACCTTCGTGCGCTGGCTCACAAGGTATCGGAGCGTCGGCAGCAAGCGCACCAGCGGCAAGTCGTCCAGGACGGCGCCCATGGCAGAGAACGAACTGCCCACGTCTACGCGCACGAAGACCCGCCGGCCAGCCACGTCGAGTTGCTGCAGGCGCCGGATTCGTTCGAGGTCGATCAAGGGGGAAGCCATCGCCAGGGACCATCTGATAGCGGTGGTCCGGCGCAGTCAATGGGAATTGCCTGGGATCCATCCGATGCGTAAGAGGCGATCGCCATGCGTGCTTGGGCGGTCGGGGACCGAGGCCATCTTCCAGTGGACAATGCCGCCCACCCGCTGGATATTCAAAAGTTGATTGTGGCAGATATCTCCTGCGCATCGCTTAGGTTGACGTCTCCTTGGGACAAGGAGTGCGTGGTGTTGGTTCGCGCCACGGATGCGATCCGCCTGTGCCGCGACGATGGCTACGAGGAGCTGCCTTCCCATCAGGCCCTTGCCTGGCTCAAGCGTTTGGGGCGCCAGCAAGCCGCTGAGGTTCGTGCCTTCGTCTCGGGTACGAGAATCTCCAGCGTGTCGCTCGCGAAGGTCGACGACCCAAGCTTGTTGACGCTCCTTCGCGGCAAGGTGCGCATGGGCGAGCTGGCCGCGATCCTCGAGGGCGACGGCGTGGGGAGCGGCGAGGGCGACAGCGGCATCGCGCAAAGGCGCCTGATTCGCGAGATCGAGGCGAAGACCCAGCGTCGCCTAAGCTATGGTGGCCGCCAGTACCGCCTGGTTGTGGATGCCAGTCTGCGCCGCCTCTCGGATCGCGACAGCTACGAAGTGGTCAAACACCAGGATGCCGTCACGGTTTTGCGCGGCCTAGCTGGCCAAGGCGGTCCAGGTAGCAGTGGATTGGGCACGGTCCTCACCGAGGCAGCGGACATGCTGACCCAAGACTGGCGGCCGCCGCAGACTCCGGACGGGCTTGTCTTGCTACGCAGGATCCTTGTCAAGAACGCCTACAAGCCCGACATGGAGCCGGCGCTGACCCCCTCGCAAATTAAGACTCTGGGCAAGAGCGACTGGATCGAAATCGATCTGGTCGACCAGGACGACGAGCCCTACGCCACGCACTACAAGCTGGAGTTGGTGGACCGGAGTGTCCGGGAAGGCGAGTTCGACAGCGACGGGTACCTGGGGGTGTTCGAGATCGAGTCGGGGACGTGCAAGTTGACTGTTGGCGAGACAAAGCTGCCAGCGGGTGAGGCTGAAGCGGCGAGAACGACGACGGCGACGACGGAGAAATCCGAAGGACCCGGGACACCGACGGGTGCACCGCAGGTCCCATCGCCCGAATTCGAGGCACAAGCAGCCGCGCCAGTCGAGGTAACGATTCCCAACATTCTGCGCTTGAAGCTCCTTGATCTGCTGGGCAACCCGGCAGCAGGTGTCACGGTCTCGGTTGTGGGCAAGGAGGTGACCAGCGATGACGACGGCATGGTCGAGACGGAGGTCAACGCCGCGCCAGGCAGCCTCCTCGCGATCTTGCCCGCGGGAGAAGTTTCCTTCGACGTCGGCGCGCTTGATGTGACCTCCACCAAGGACGACGTCTGGAAGATCCGCCTTTTCAACCTTGGGTTTCTCTGGGACGCCAAGGCTGAGGTGACCGACGACGAAATGATGATCGCACTTCAAGATTTCCAAGCCCAGTTCGAGATCAAAATGACCGGCCAACTCGACGAGGCGACCAAGGCGAAGCTGGCCGAGGTGTACGGGTGCTAAGAGCTAAGATGAGTGACGACGCAGATGCTGGCATAAGCGTGGCCGAGCAACACCCTGGTGTCCTCGATCGGACCCAGCTTGCCTTGGCGAAAATCGACGGCAGCCAATTCAATACCATCCGCGCTCCGATGGTCCCGGTGGCTTGCTGGCGATTGGGTGCGCCCGGGTTTGCCTTCGATTCGTCGTTCGTCGCGCCGGCGTTCAAAGACGAGATCTCGAAGCTCGGCCAGATCGTCACGGCCAATCCCGGCTGTCCGGCGGCACTTTTTGGTCACTGTGACCCAGTCGGCAGCGACGACCTCAACAAGACGCTAGGCGATCGACGCGTGATCGCCATGTATGCGCTTCTCACTCGGCAAGTTGCTATGTGGGCCGGCCTCTATGACAACCCACAGGTGGGGGATACGTGGGGAACCAGGGCCTTGCAAACCGTCCTTGCCTCGGTCGAGGACAATCAGGGCGAGCCCTATTACGCGGGCGCGATCGATGGCGACTACGGCAGCGGAACGACCGCGGCCATCAAGCAATTTCAGCCAAGCGCAAACCTGCCTGCCACGGGAAAGGCGGATGCCGCGACTCGCGATGCACTCTTTGCGGCCTATATGGACTGGTTGTGTACACCGGCGGCGGGCAGCCAAAGTCCGTCGCCTTTCAAGATGGACACCACTGATTTTCTCGGGACAGGCAAGCTGGGCGACCTACCGAAGGCGTCTTTGCAAGGATGCAGCGAATTCAATCCCATTGTCTTGTTGCCGGCCTCGGAAATGAAGGGCAGCGCAAACAACTCCCAGCGCGATGCCGCCGATGCCCCCAATCGCCGCGTGGTGATGTTTCTTTTCCAGAAGGGCACCAACGTGGATGCAGCGGCATGGCCATGCCCGAAGGTGAAGGAGCCGCTTGCCGCGTGCAAGAAGGCGTTCTGGCCGGACGGCGAGGCGCGACGACAAAGCGGAGAAGACCTGCGCGAATACCGGAGCACGCGCGACACCATGGCCTGCCGGTTCTACGACCGGTTTGCCAGAAGGTCACCGTGTGAGAGAGGGCTAGCTTCGTTCAGAATCCGCGTCTACGACCTGGGCGGAGTCAACATTGCCGACGCACCTTTTGAGGCCACCATCGGATCGCGCAAGCCCATCAAGGGAAGCGCAAGCCCGGAAGGGATCGTAACTTTGCACGATGTCACGATACCAAGCCAAATCACCGTGCGTTGGGGATTGAAGCCCGAACCGGGTGACAAACCCGACTTGGCGTTCTCGCTTGAGATGTTCCTCACGCATGAAGGTCTGGCGCGTGAGGAGGAGGCCCGGCACAAGCTCAATAACCTCGGCTACCCGAAGGAAGACGAGCTGTCCGAAAACGTCAAAGGCTTCCAACTCGACTATGGACACCTCGTGGATCCGGCTTTGCCCGTTGACGGCAGCCTGGATCAGGATCCGCGGACCTACCAGTTACTTCAAGATGTGTATGACGAATGCGCGCAGGACATTCGCAACACCAAGCCGATCTAGGACCAGAACCATGGGAAGAAAGAAGCCCCCGTCCCCGTTTTCGGCGCCACCGCAACCTGCCCTGACGCAGACGACGGTTTGCGAGGTCGGTCGACGTTGCCACGTTGCCGGGCAGAAACTCAAGACATTCGGCACCGCGTTCCCGCAGGCCACGATCAGCGCTATCGCCTCCTCGTCGGTATTGCTGGTCGAAAATGCGTCTGGGCAGCCGCAAAGACCCATCGCGAGCGGAACCCTGATCTCCGATACGGTAGTTCTATGCGCCTCCCACTCGCTGCAGGGAGTGAATCCGCTGAACATCCGCGTCCTGCTTTTCCACGAGGCCAGCGCGGCGACCGCACCACCTGGAAACCGCGATCAGCATCCGCGCAACGATCCCACCGCTTGGCGCGCGGGCACCAGCTTACGCACGAACCCTCAAGCAAAGGTCGTCAAGCTGCTCGAAGAGGGTGACCCACTGGGGTTCGACTACGGATTGTTGGCAATTCATTGGACCGAGCTGACTGCTGATCCAGGTGGCAACTTCGTTGCGGTGCCGCGCGCATCAGTCCTGTCGAGATCGCCCAGTCGGACATATTCCAAGGAGGTCGTCGTCGTTGGCCATCCCGTCGAAGTCTTTGGCCATTCACCACCACAAACCATGTCCGATGTGGAAACAGCTCAGGCCACGGTGGGAATCTTGACGAAGCAGTTCGGGCCAAACTTCGAAACGAACAAGGGCCTTTCCTACAGCTATGCGACGTACTCGGGCGAATTCGGCATGTCGGGTGGCGGTGTCTTCAACACGAGCGGAAACATCATCGGTGTGCTCAAGGGGTGGCGTGCGGGGTTGGGGGGCTGCTTCCTCAACCTTGGCGAAGCCGCCACGGGCCTTCCCACCAGCCGACTTTCCAATTGGTTCAATGGAGGATCAGCGCTTAGGCCGGGCGATCCAAGTCAAACGATTGTCTTCGTGAAGGCCAGCTCATAGTTGTGTGCCGCAAGAACTCGGTACCAAGTCGAACCGACCGCAGATTTTATCGGGATTTCTCGGGTGATTGTCTCGTGCTAGGTCTTTCGCCGCGACGTTCCTCTAAATCTTCAAGACCGTCCTGGCCACGCTACGTTCGGCCTTCCGCTGCCGCGCCTTCCTCCTCGCCGAAAACGCTGTTCTCCTCCTGTCTTGTCCGAAAACTCGTCGCTGGAATTCTGGCACAAATTCGCGACGATACACTGGAGTTGAATCAGCCTGCCTGAGCGAGCAAGGTGGCGTCCAATACTCCCGGCAACGCTCCAGTTTCTCATCACGATGATCGCATGCGCGATCAACGAGAGAATGCAGCGCAAGCTGGACTACACGCAGGAAGAAGTCCGGGTCCTGAAGTGAGATCCTCGCGGCGATCACTGGCAACGGGAGGATCCATTTCACCGCGGATCAGCGCCGTCGCTTGGCCGTGGTGGGCAGGGCCTTGAGCCCGGACGAGCGGAGGAAGTGTTGCAAGATCGTGAAGCCTGGAACGGTCTTGGGGTGGTTTCGGCAGATGGCGGCGCGGAAGTACGACAGCTCGGAAAGCAAGGTGGGTCGACCGGGGAAGAAGAAAGACATTCGAAAGCTGGTGGTCGAGATGGCGCTGGCGAACTTGGGCTGGGGCTACACGAAAATCCGCGACGCCCTTCGCACCGGGCTGAAGATCGAGATCGGCCGGACCACGGTGGCCAACATCCTGCTGGAGGAAGGGATCGAGCCGGCACCGGGGCGCGAAATGAAGCGCACGTGGAAGCGGTTCATGAAGAGCCACTGGGACACGCTCTATGCGTGTGACGTTTTCAGCGTGGAAGCCTTGGGGATCACGGGAACAGTCCGCTACATGGTCTTCTTCGTCATCGAAATCAAGAGCCGGGCCGTCGAGATCGCTGGGATTGCCATCGACCCAGGCGAAGCGTGGATGAAACAGGTGGCTCGGAATTTGACGGATCCAATCGACGGGTTCCTTCGTGGCGCGAAGTACTTGATCCATGAGCGAGATCCATTGTTCACGGATGCGTTAGTCGCGATTCTCCAGGCGGTAGGCGTGAAGAGC
>Ga0302323_100002541_pt1 | contig 14802 bp, 12 predicted proteins | sample Fen_T0_3_FD_201950 | JGI IMG/M metagenome (GOLD analysis project Ga0302323, IMG submission 201950) | Peat permafrost microbial communities from Stordalen Mire near Abisko, Sweden - Fen_T0_3 | ecosystem: Environmental > Terrestrial > Soil > Wetlands > Permafrost | place: Sweden: Abisko... | reverse complement strand
GCAAGTAACAGCGTCCATCTCGCCCTGGTTCACGAGGCCATTGCTTGCCTCGGCCGACTGACGGCGGCTTTCCAGCGCCGACGCGAGCAACTTGCCCTGTCGGTCGATCTAAGCGACGGACAATGGGGTTTGTTGGAAGAAATTTCCCACGAGCACTTCATGCCCAGCATGTTCGCCAAGACCCGCGAAAGCTCGGCCGCTGCGGTGTCGAAGACGCTGCGCCAACTTCTCGACAAGGGCCTTGTCAGCGTCACCCTGTCCAAGGCCGACGGACGTCAGCGCGATTATGTCCTGACCGCCAAGGGTAAGCGCATCCTGCAAACCCTGCGCGACGAACGCGAATTGGCTATCGAGAACATCTGGCTGACTCTCGACCACAGCCAACTGAAGAACTTCATCACCTTCGGCACCGACCTGACGGATCGTCTGGAACAGTACGGAAGCAAGGATAAGGACAACTGAACATGGCCCAAACACTCTACGAAAAAGTCTTCGACAAACATGTGGTTCGCCAGCTGCCATCCGGCCAGGCCCAGTTGCTGATGGGGTTGCACCTGCTCCACGAAGTGACGTCGCCGCAGGCCTTTGCCATGCTTCGCGAGCGCAAACTGAAAGTGATGTTTCCCGAGCGGACTTTCGCTACGGTTGACCACATCGTTCCCACGCACACCAAGCTGCGCCCGTACCAGGACGCGATGGCGGAGGAGATGCTGCAAAGCCTGGAAAAGAGCGTGAAAGACTTCGGCATTCGCTTCTTTTCGCCGGCCGCCAACGAGAACGGTATCGTCCACGTGGTGGGTCCCGAGCGCGGGCTGACCCAGCCGGGCATGACCATCTGCTGCGGCGATTCCCACACGGCTACCCACGGTGCCTTCGGTGCCCTGGCTTTCGGCATCGGCACCTCGCAAATTCGGGACGTGCTGGCCACGCAAACCTTGGCCATGGAGAAGCTGAAGGTCCGCCGCATCGAGGTGAACGGAAAATTGCGACCGGGCGTGTATGCCAAGGACGTCATCCTTTACATCATCCAGCGCCTGGGCGTGAACGGCGGTGTTGGCTTCGCCTACGAGTACGGCGGCGATCTGTTCGACCGCTTCACCATGGACGAGCGCATGACCGTCTGTAACATGAGCATCGAGGGCGGCGCACGTTGTGGCTATGTCAATCCCGACCAGACCACCTACGACTATCTGAAAGGCCGCGAATACTCCCCGACGGGTGCGGCCTGGGATCGCGCCGTGGCGTACTGGAACAGCATCAAGAGCGATGCCGGCGCCCAATACGACGACGTGGTGACCATCAAAGCCGAGGACATTCCGCCCGTCATCACGTGGGGCATCACGCCGGCGCAATCCGTAGCCGTAGACGCTGCCATCCCGGCCGTCGATGCTTTCGGCGAAAACGAACGCGATTCCGTGCGCGAGGCCTACGCGTACATGGACTTTCAGCCCGGCCAGCCTATCGTGGGAACGAAAATCGACGTCGCCTTCATCGGCTCGTGCACCAACGGTCGCCTGTCGGATTTCGAAGAGGTGGTCAAGGTCCTGAAGGCTGGCAACTACAAGGTCCAACCGAGCGTCCGCGCCTTGGTCGTGCCCGGGTCGGAGCAAGTGCGCAACGACATGCTGGCGCGTGGATGGGACAAGGTCTTCGCAGACGCCGGCTTCCTATTCCGCGAGGCGGGCTGCTCGATGTGTCTGGCCATGAACCCGGACAAGTTGAAAGGCCGTGAAGTGTGCGCCTCGTCGTCCAACCGCAATTTCAAGGGGCGGCAAGGCTCGCCGCAAGGGCGCACGCTGCTCATGAGTCCGCTGATGGTGGCCGCCGCAGCCATCACCGGCAAGGTCGCTGATGCGCGCAAAGTTTTCGGGATTGGCTAAGGAGATCACCATGGAAGACGTCAAACGCAACCTGTTCGAAGGCCGTGCCATCCCCCTGCGCGGCAACGACATCGACACCGACCGCATCATTCCCGCGCGCTACTTGCGCACCGTCGTGTTCGACGGCTTGGGCGAGCACGCCTTCGAAGACGATCGCGCCCAGCTTGCCGCCAGCGGCAGCTGCCATGCCTTCGACAACAAGGCCTACCAGGGCGCGCGCGTGCTGCTGGTGAACAAGAACTTCGGCTGTGGCTCTTCACGCGAACATGCACCCCAGGCCATCACGCGCTGGGGTGTTCTGGTCATCGTGGGCGAGAGCTTTGCCGAGATTTTCTATGGCAACTGCGTGGCCATCGGCGTCCCCTGCTGCAAGGTCAGTCAAGAGGTCGCCGAGGCGCTGATGGCGGCGGTCGAGGCGGATCCCACGACATCGCTACAGGTTAGCCTGCAAGACAAAGCCATTGTCATCGCCGGGAAACGCTACGCGTTCGACATGCCTGATGGCGTTCGCCAGCAGTTTCTCACCGGCCGCTGGGACTCCACGGCCGAGCTGCTGGAAAGTGCCGAACAGGTGAAAGAACGAGCGAAGACCATCGGCTACTTCAAGAATTTCGCGTAGGTGAGGCGGTGGGGCCAAGGGCGGGAGGTCGCGATGCGACCATCGTCACAACTCTGTGCGCCAGTTTGGAAACGTGACAGTTACTCGGAATCGGGATAGAAAATACATATGTGTGTTGATGTAGGACACATGGTGCGTCACAGCAGCCTCCGTACTCAGCTCATCAACAAGAAAAAGGAATCAACATGACCCGAACGAGAATCAGTATCGTCGCCTCGACCGCCCTTGCGTCGCTCCTCATCTCGGCCGTGCCGGCCCTGGCCCAAGCCCCCGTTGCGCCCCCGCCGCCTGCGCCGGCGCCCGAAGCATCCTCGGCAGTCATGCCGACCGCGCCCTTGATGCCAGCCCGCATCTCCGATGACATGACCGGCTCGGTCGGCCTTGGTGTCGGCGTCGATGCCGGCACCTCCCTCATCATCCCCGCTACCGGCAACCTCATGCTGAAGTACTGGATGAGCGACGTCATGGCCCTCGTGCCCCGTCTGGAGTTCCTCTACTCGAAGACCAAGGATGCAGATGCACGATGGCAACTAGCGCCTCAGGTGCTTGCTTCGTTCGTTCTACTCAAGGGCGCCTCGACTCGCCTGAGCGCAGGAGCCGGCTTCGGCTTTGGTATCGGCAAGAACCTGTCGGCCACGCCAATCGTTGCCGGTGGTGATGCGACCGCAGCGCAGGTTCAACTCTTCGTTCCCGTCGAGCTCGGTGTCGAGCACTTCTTCACGCGATGGTTCGCTATGGGCATCGCCGTGAACGAGCATTTCATCGACTTCAAGAAGCAAGGCAGCCCCTGGAATATGACCATCATGGCAAATTCCGTCAGCTACATGGGCTCGCTCTTCTTCTACACCGACTAGTCCTCGGCTCTGCGCAACGCTCAAGGGCGTGTTGGTCCATGACCGACATGCCCTTTTTCTTTGGCTCGGCTAGCGCCGCCGCGCGGTCATCGCTTCCAACCGGTCGACGATGGCCTGGGCAGCGCGCGGATAGGCCAATCGCTGCATGGCTTGGCTCATCTGGGCACGCCTCTGCCCGTCGCCTGCCAGCGAACGGATCGTGGCTGCCAGTCTTTCCGCGTCGCCCGACCTCTGATCGAACATCACGGCCGCTCCTGCCTCGGCGAAACGCGCAGCATTCTTGCTTTGGTGATCGTCTGCGGCGGTGGGAAGGGGAATCAAAATGGCGGGCTTTGCCGCTATGGCCAGCTCGGCCAAGGTCAAAGCGCCGGCGCGCGCGATTACCAAGTCCGCCTGACCATAGGCCATCGCCATGTCGTCGATGAAGTCCTTCACCGCAACCTGGGAAGCCAGGCCAAGCGAGCGATAGTGCTCTTGAATGCGCTCGCGATCGGCGCTTCCGGTTTGGTGGACCAGGAAGAAGTCCAGGTGCTGGGACGAAAGCAGCACGACGGCGCCCATGACCAAGTCGCTGACGGCGCGCGCGCCCTGACTGCCGCCGACCACGAGAATGCTCAACCGCTGAGGGCTGTCGACTGCTTGGCCAACACCTTGGCTAGCCCCCTGCAAAGCAGCTACGATCTTTTGGCGCACCGGATTGCCGAGGCGCTCGATCTTCCGTGCGGGAAAAAACGGAGCGGCGTCTTCAAACGCGATGAAGACCGTCCGCACCAGTCGGCCCAAGGTGCGATTGGTGATGCCGGGCACGCTGTTTTGCTCTTGGATGGCGGTAGGGTAGCCCGACAGCGCGGCCGCCAGCACGACTGGCCCCGACGCATAGCCACCCACGCCGACAACGATGTCGGGGCGAAATCGCCTTAGGATCGCGAATGATTTGATGACAGCCAAGGGCAAGCGAAAGAGGCCACGAAGAGTTCGCAGCAAGCCCATGCGCTTGAGGCCGCTCACCTCCAAGGTCTCCAGCGCGTAGCCTGCCGCAGGCACGGCGCGGGCTTCGAGACCCCGCAGAGTTCCCACGAACAGCACGTCGCCGCCGCCACGCCGGACAACTTCGTCGGCCAGCGCGATGCCGGGATATAGGTGACCGCCTGTGCCGCCACCCGCAATCAGCAAGCGCACGTCAGCGGACCTCGACCACGACGCGAACGTCGGCGTCGCCATTGCGGCGGTTCTTGGAGCGGTTGCGCACGGTGCGCAGCGATTGCCACAAGGTCATGCGCGACGGCTCGGGTGCGCGCGCCGAGATGTTGACCAGAACGCCGGCCATGAAAAGGCTCATGACCAGGGCCGTGCCACCGTAGCTGACGAATGGCAAAGGCAATCCTTTGGTCGGCAGCAAGCCGAGGACAACGCACATGTTGACGACGGTCTGTAGTCCGAAAAGGCAGCTGATCCCGAAGGCAAGGTAGCAGCCGTAGGGATCGCGGGCGCGCCAGGAAGCGCGCAGACCACGCCACACCAACACCGAGAAACAAATCAATACGGCCAAGACGCCCAGCAAGCCCAGCTCTTCACCGACCACCGCGAGAATGAAGTCGGTATGCGCCTCGGGAAGAAAAAACAGCTTCTGATGTCCTTGGCCCAAACCCTGGCCCCAAACCCCGCCTGAACCGACACTGATCAGCGACTCGTAGAGTTGGTACCCGGTGTTGCGACGGTATTGCCAGGGATACAGGAACGCCAGCAAGCGCTTCATGCGCCAGGATTCGCCGGTGATGAAGACCTTCCAACCTACGGGCGCGGCGACCAGCACCGACAGCAGGATGTAGCTCGTGCGCGTGCCTGCCACGAACAGCAAGCCCAGGGCCGTGATACCCATGATGACAGCGGTTCCCAGGTCGGGTTGCTTGAGCAGAAGGCCCAGAAAGATGCCGGTCATGAGCAGCGGCGGCAAAAAGCCCATGGAGAAGTCGCGCACCTTTTCCGCTTTGCGCGCCAACAGCACTGCCAAGTAAAGCGCCAGCGCGAACTTGGCAAGTTCGGACGGCTGGAACGACAACGGTCCAAGGCGAAACCAACGGACTGCCCCGTTGATGGCCGGCCCGAGCTTCAACACCGCTGCCAAGAGGACGACCGAGAGAAAAAGCAGCGGATAGGTGATCTTCCTGTACACGGAATAGTCGAGGCGAGAGCTGACCAAGAAAGCCAGCAGCCCGGCACCAGCATAAAGTGCTTCACGTTTGAGGAAATAGGTCCAGTCGCCATAGGTCTTGGCGGCGAACACCGCCCCCGCCGAAAACACCATGACGATACCAAAACCCGTCAGGGCCAGCACCATCGCCACCAAGACCAAATCGGGGCCCTGGGCAGGCGGCGCTTCGCCCAGCTCGGCGCCAACGTCGCGCTTGCGCACCGGCAGAAACGCAACGATGCGCTCGCGCAGGGACATCAGTCCACCTCCGGATCGAGGGGAATCCTGTCCGACGTGCTGGAAATCAGCTCGTGAACGGCCGCCCGATACACCTCGGCGCGATGGGCATAGTCGCGAAACATGTCGAAGCTGGAGCATGCGGGGGAAAGAACGACGGCATCCCCGCGCTGAGCCAGCTCGGCGGCCAGCTCGACGGCCTCTTCCATGCTCACCGCCATCTCGACGGGAACCACGGGGGCCAGCACCTCGCGCATCTTGGCCGCCGCTTCGCCGATCAGCACGGCGGCCCGGCCCGAGCGCCGCATGACCTCGGCAAGCGGCGCGTACGAGCCGCCCTTGTCTTTGCCACCGGCTATCAGCACCACACGACGGGGAAATCCGTCCAATGCCGCCACCACGGCTCCCACGTTGGTGCCCTTGGAATCGTCGTAGAATTCGATGTCCCTGAAGTTGCCCACCAACTCCATGCGATGGGCCAGCGGCCGAAACGAAACCAAGGCCAGGCGAGCCTCGGACGGAAGAGCACCGACGAGACGGGCGGCGATGAGCGCAGCCAGCGCGTTTTCATGGTTGTGGCGTCCGACCAAGCCCGGCAGCTGGGCAGGGTAGTATTCTACCGGTCCCCCGGGCAGGCGAATGCACAAGGAATCGCCCTCGACCCAGCCACCGACGCCCAGCGCCCGGTGGGTCGAGATCAAGACGCAGCGGCTTTGAATGCTACGGGCCGCGGTTTCGACGTTGGGATCGTCGATGTTGACCACGGCAAAATCGGAGGCGGTCTGTGCCACGAACACCCTTTGCTTCGCCGCAAGGTAGTCGTCGAAATCATCATAGCGGTCCAGATGATCGGGCGTGATGTTCAGCAACACAGCTACCTGCGGCCGGAACGTGCGCACGGTTTCCAGTTGGAAGCTCGAAACCTCGACGACGCAGTTGCCGCCCGGCTGACCGGCCGATGTACCCACCGCCTCGGACAACGGTGTGCCCAAATTGCCCCCCACGAAGGTCGGCCGGCCGTTGGCGCCAAGAATAGCCCCGCACAAAGTCGTGGTGGTCGACTTCCCGTTGGTGCCCGTGATGGCCACCATGTTCGATTCGATGAACCACGACGCAAGCTCTAGCTCCCCCGTCACGAAGACGCCGCGAGCACGCGCCGCCGCGATTTGGGGCAAGGGCGGAACGCCCGGCGAAAGAACGATGAGGTCCTGGTTTTGAAAAATCTCGTCGGGGTGCCCGCCTAGCACCTGGCGAATATCCGGCGACAACTGGAGCAGGAGCCCCTGTAGCTCGGACACCGATTTGGCGTCGTTCACTGTCACGCGGGCCCCTTGGTTGGCGCACAGACGAGCCGCCGCGATTCCAGATCGGCCAAGACCGACCACCAGGACCCTCTTGCCGGACAAATTATGCTGGGGCAGCTGCATCAAAAACGCCTCAACGAACCTTCAAAGTCAGAAGCAGGCCAACGATGGCGCAAAAGAAAGAAACGATCCAGAAACGCACGACGATGCGCGATTCCGGCCAACCCTTCTTCTCGAAATGGTGGTGAATGGGCGCCATCAAGAAGATGCGGCGCTTGGTGGCCTTGTAGTAGCCCACCTGGATGATGTCGGACATTCCTTCGACCAGGAAGATTCCACCGATGACGGGAAGAGAGAGCTCGGTCTTGGTGGCCAAGGCCACGAAACCGATAGCGCCGCCCAAAGCCAACGCCCCCACGTCCCCCATGAACACCTGGGCGGGATGCGTGTTGTACCAGAGGAAGCCGATACCAGCGCCGCCGATGGCGCCGCAAAACACGGCCAGCTCGCCCGCCCCGACCACGTGGGCCATGCCCAGGTAGTGCGCGATGTTGAAGCCGGCCAGGGTTTGCCCGGCGGCGTAGCTGAGCAGCATGTACGTGAACGCCGAGACGATCACCGGCCCAATGGCCAGGCCGTCGAGCCCGTCGGTCAGGTTCACGCCATTCGAACAACCCATGACCACGAGGACAAGCCCGACGAGGGAATAGAGTAGGAGCGGTAGGCGAAAGGTGTGGTGCTCGAAATTGAGCAGAGGCACGGCCACACGACCGCCGATCTCCGGCGCAAATCCGCCGCCATAAAACAGCCAAGCTACCGCCAAGCCGCCGATGAGAAATTGCATCAGCAGCTTCAACTTGCCGGGGACGCCCCGCTTGTTCTTCTTGGCCAGCTTCAGGTAGTCGTCGACGAAGCCAAGCGCGCCGTAACCCACGGTCACGAACAGGGCAGGCCAGACCAAGGGGCTTGTCAAATCGCACCACAGCACGGTTCCGGTGACCAGCGCCATGATGATGAGAGCGCCCCCCATCGTCGGTGTGCCCTGCTTGCTGGCGTGCCCCGCCGGCCCGTCCTCGCGAATGATTTCACCGAGCTGCCGGGCACGCGCACGCCGGATGAACCACGGCGCCACCACCAGGGTGATGAGCAGCGAGGTCAGGGTCGAGAGCATGGTGCGCGTCGAAACGTAGCGAAAGACGTTGAAGGCGCCGACTTCGCCGCGCAGCCGCTGGAACAGATGAAACAGCATGGATTAGGCTTCCAACTTCGTTTTCAAAGCTTCCATCACACGCTCCAGTCGCATGCCACGTGATGCTTTTACCAGCACCCAGTCCCCCGGCTTGGACCAAGCGACGATATTCGTCGCGGCCACGTCGGGATCCATCGATGAAACGATCCGATCGCTGGCCATGCCGCCGGCTTTCGCGCCGGCCGCTATGTGGGAAGCCAGCTCACCCACAGCGGCCAACCCCGCAAATCCCAGGCGAGCGGCGTCGCGCCCCACGTCTCCATGTTGGCTAGCGGTCTCCGGACCGAGCTCGAGCATATCGCCCAGGACCGCGTAGGCGCGTCCCGATGACCCCGCCCATGCAGCCACCGTTCGCAAGGCTGCCAGCATCGACGCGGGATTGGCGTTGTAACAATCGTCCATCACCAAGCGACCAGCGAACACGTGAATACTCGAGCGGTGAGGCGGCAAGACCGTAGCCTCGAGGGCCTTGGCTGCCGCCGAGAGGGGAAGCGACAAGGCCGAGACGACCGCCAGTGCCGCTGCAGCATTGCGGGCATTGTGTTCGCCGGCCAAAGGCAGTCGCAGCACCAGCGGCGTGCTTTCCACCGAGACACGCATGACCGATCCTTTCTGGCCCACGGGGACGAATTCCAGAACCCGCACGTTGGCCCGCATCGGATGCGGCCCCGCGATGGCAAAGCGTTTTTTGCGCTCGTCCGGCAAGTGGGCCGCTTCCCTTTCGATGCGTGCATCATCGGCGGGAAGGACGGCTAGACCATCGGGTGTCAGTCCGTGGAAGATTTCGCCCTTGGCCCGCGCCACCTCGTCGATCGAGCCCAGGCGCTCCAGGTGGGCGCCGGCTACGTTGGTGACGACGCCAACGTGGGGCTGCGCGATGCTCGCCAGATAGGCGATCTCGCCCCGCGCACGCATGGCCATCTCCAAGACCCAGAAGTCTTCCTCCTCCGTAGCACCCAGGACGGTCAAGGGAAGGCCCACGTCGGTGTTCAAGTTCCCTTGGGTGCGCAAGACCGAGCCGGAGGACGCCAGCGCAGCTGCGATCAATTCTTTGGTCGTGGTTTTTCCGTTCGAACCGGTAACCCCGATCACCCGACCCTTGAAACGCGCGCGCACGGCACGCGCCAAATCGCCCATCGAACGCCGAACGTCAGCCACGGCAATCACGGGCAACCCTTCGCATCCTGCTGGCTCGCCCTGCGCGGCCGAAACGACGACAGCAGCAGCGCCAGCGGCCTTGGCAGCCGGACAAAAGACAAAGCCGTCGACTCGCTCGCCGGGAAGAGCAAAAAACAGCTGACCTGGTTTGACCGCTCGGCTGTCGACGGCGGCCCCGGTAAAGGTCGCATCACCGGATGCCGGATCGACCAGCATGCTTCCGCCCATGGCGAGGCAAGCCCAAGCAAGCGGCCGAGCTTTGGCTGGCGAACCTGGCGTCTCGGTCATGCCCCTCGCCTCGCGGCAAAGGCGGCCGACGCTATTTCGCGGTCATCGAAGTGCGTCTTCTCGGTACCGATGATCTGGTAGTCCTCGTGGCCCTTGCCCGCCACCAGAATGACGTCGCCCAGCCGCGCCACGGCCACGGCACGAGAAATCGCGGCCGCTCGGTCGGGTTCGACGTGGAATCCCGTTTGACCTTGGGCAAGCTCGCCGGCTGAGCGCTCGCTCTTCTTGGTGCGCCGCACGCCCTCGAGGATCATGTCGATGATGGAATCCGCCTTTTCCGTGCGCGGATTGTCGGATGTCACCAGCGCGATATCCGCCCGCTTGGCCGCGGCCTCGCCCATCAATGGGCGCTTGCCATGGTCGCGGTCGCCACCACAACCGAACACGCAGATCAGGCGCCCTTTCGTCAAAGGTCGCAGGACATCGAGCGCGCGCTCGAGCGCGTCCGGCGTGTGGGCGTAGTCGACCACGCACAGCACGCCCGCTTCGTTGGCCACTGCCTCGAGGCGTCCCGGAACACCGTGCAGCCGGGCAATTCCGGTAGCGATGGCGCTTGTGCTTATCCCAAGTCCAAGGGCGATACCCACTGCCGTCAAGATGTTGGCCAGATTGAACTCGCCGACCAGGTGCGAGGTGATAGCGATGGGCCCGTTCGGTGCCCCGAGGGTCAGACGAATGCCATCGTGACGAAGCTGCTGGTCGAGGACGACCACGTCCGCACCGTGGTTCTTGCGGCTGAGGGTGAGAACGGTACACGACGCTTCTTCCTGCATAGCCAAGCCTTGAGGATCGTCGGCGAAGAACACAGCCACGCCCGAGGAGGGCATCATCAGCTCGCGAAAGAGGATGCTCTTGGCCACGAAATAGCGCTCCATCGTGGCGTGATAGTCGAGGTGGTCCTGGGTCACGTTGGTCAGCGCAGCTACGCGAAAACGGCAACCCGCAACGCGCCCCTGGTCGAGCGCAACGGACGACGCTTCCATGACCGCGTCGCTGGCACCCGCCTGCTTCATCTCGGCCAAGAGCCGGTGCAGCTCGAGGGCGCCCGGCGTGGTCAGGGCCGCTTCCTTTTGTTTGCCGCCGAAGCGATACCCGACGGTCCCGATAACGCCGGGCTTGCGTCCGGCGGCGGCCAGAATGGATTCCACCAGATAGGTCGTGGTGGTTTTTCCGTTGGTTCCCGTGACCCCGGTCAACGTCAACGAGCTCGAAGCGGCAAAGCGATTGGCGGCTACCCGTCCCAAGGCCTGCCGCACATTGGGAACCAGCACCAGCGCCGCCTTACCGGCCAGTTGGGCGTCGAACGCGCCCGAGGTTTCAGTCAGAATGGCAGTGGCGCCCTTGGCCAAGGCATCGTCGATGTACTTGCGCCCGTCCTGGACGGTGCCGGGTACTGCCACGAACAGATCTCCGCGATGGACCCGACGGGAATCGTCATGGACCTCGCCAATGTCCAGATCCGGTTGCCCAGAGACGATACGCGCCTCCGCGACGCCTGCCAGTAGTTCCGAGAGCCGTGCCATACCTCGTTCTAGCCTCCCCCGCGCTGGAAAGAAACGCGACAAACGGTACCTGCGCTGACCCAACCGGGCTTTGGCGATTGACTGGTGGCCACCCCGCTGCCCGACGGAAGCAACTCGACGCCGGCTTTGCGAGCGGCGCGAATGGCTTCGCCCATGCTCATACCCGTGAAATCGGGCAAGCCCACCGGCCCATCGCCATCGGCCGATCCCGCGCCGGCCGCAGTGTCGTCGTCGGCCAAGGCACCATCGTCCGACTCGTCCTCTTCCTTGGCGACAACGGCGGCTGGCTCGTCAAGCCCTGGCACATCGGGATCGACATCGACCACGGCGTGTTTGGCATCCGGCTTATCCGGCTTATCCGGTTTGCCCGCAGCCTTGATCTTGGCAAGCACGGGCGCGGCGGGAGCAACGCCCAAATAGCGCAAGGCCGCTTCCGCGATGGCCTTGAAAGCGGGTGCTGCCACCACACCGCCATAGTGGATGCCCTGCGGTTCGTCGATCATCACGGCAATGACGAGACGGGGGTCGTCAGCCGGCACGACGCCAACGAATGAAGAAAGGAACTTCGATGGATCGTAGCGCCCATTGCTGACCTTCTGCGCGGTGCCGGTCTTGCCGCCGACGGCGTACCCCGGAATGGCGGCCGCCTTGGCGGTCCCGTCCTCTGTCACGCCCTGCATGATGGTCAGTAGGGTTCGCGCCGCACTTTCCGACATCACCCGCCTCTCGCTGCGCGCTTCTGGCGGCCGTTCGATCGGCTCTTGCTTGCCCTTGGCATCCAGGTAGTGCAGCGCCAGACGCGGCGGATGATAGATGCCATATGCCGCGATGGCGGCAAATCCGGCAGCCAGCTGCAGCGCCGTCACGGTCATGCCCTGGCCGAAAGCGTGGGTTGCGAACTCGATTTCCCCCCAGCGCGAGACGGGCCGGAGAATACCGCGGCGTTCGCCCGGCAAGCCCACGTAGGTCGGCTGGCCGAAGCCAAAGCGGTCGAGTGCGTTCCACAGCCCTTCTCTGCCGATGCGTCTCGCGATCTTCACCGTGCCGATGTTGCTCGAGTGTTTGAACACGTCGGCGGCACTCAGCACACCCTTGGGGTGGTCATCGCGAATGTGGAACTTCCCGATGATGAGCTGGCCCATCTGACAGTCGAATTTGTCGTCGGGCCTGACTTTGCCCGCGTCGAGAGCGGCGGCAAAGGTGAAGGTCTTCAGCGTCGATCCGGGCTCGAAGGTATCGGAGATGGTGCGGTTGCGCGCGCCACGTTTGGCCGCATCCGCGGGATCGTTCGGGTTGTACGAAGGCACGCTGGCCATGGCCAGAATCTCGCCGTTGTGCGGATCGATCATCACCGACATGCCCGCTTTGGCGTTGTATTTCCGTACCGTCTCGAAGAGCGTTCGTTCGGTCACGTAGGTCAAATAGCGGTCGAGACTAAGCACCAGATCTTTGCCCGCGGACGACGACGAATCCACCACGCCATCCACGAGCAAATCTCGCCCCAGGCGATCGTGTACGCCCATGATTTCCATGCCGCTGCCCCGCAGATCCTTGTCGAACCCCAGCTCGATGCCTTCGAGACCGTGACCATCCAGCCCGGCGTGGCCAATCACCGTCGCAGCCAGCTCGCCGTTGGGGTAGACCCGACGCGGCTCCTTGCGCATGCCAACCCCGGTAAGCCCCAAGGCAAGCACCGCTTTGCTCTCGTCGGGCGTGACCCGCCGTTTGACCCAGGCGAAATATTGTTCCTGCTTGCCGGCCAGGCTCTTGTCTAGCTCGCGCACATCGAGATGCAGTGCCGCCGCCAACTTGCGGCTGCCACTCGCAACGAAAGCCAACTGTCTTGGGTTGCAGTAAACACTGTCGAGCTCGGCCGTCGAGGCAAATTCGTTACCCTTGCGATCCAAGATTCGCCCGCGGCGCGGGGGAATTTCGATTTCGCGCAGGTAGTTGTTCTCAGCCCATTCGCGCAGTTGCGCCGATTCGCGAACCTGCAGCTGAAACGCGCGTCGTCCGACCAACAGCGCCAGGCCGAACAAGATCACGCCGAAGACGCCCAGGCGCAGCTTCGTCCACGACGAAATCATCGGTGGCCCGCCTCGGTCACCCTGCGCATAGGCATGCGAATGTCTGTTGGTGCCGGTGGTCCCATACCAAGTTGATCGCGAGCGATGGCGATGATGCGGGCTGGATCCTTCAGCATCCCGATCTCGATTTCGAGGTGACGCCGCTCTTCCGTCAGCGCGCGAAAGTTGCGTTCCTCTTTGCCGAGCGCGATCGCGACCTCGATGCGTTTGGCGTGGACTGCCACGTGCGCAATAGCCACGGACGTGACACCCAGCACGACCAGGCCGATGAGTCCCATGCTAAGGCGGCGTTTTCCATCGCCGGACTCGATCATGGCCTTGGGGCCGGCCACGACCGTCTTCATGACGGCAACCTTTCCACTGCACGCAACTTGGCCGAACGCGAGCGAGGATTACGTGCACGCTCGGCGTCGCTGGCCGTGACGACATGTTTGGTCAAGATGCGCAGCTGCGGCTCGAGCCGAGCTTCGTCGTTGCGCCCTGCCAGCGCCCGAAAGCGGCGCTTGGCCATGCGGTCTTCCAGCGAATGGAAACTGATGACCACCAGCCGTCCGCCTGGCTTCAGGCAAGAAGGGGCATCGGCCAGAAAGTGCTCGATCTCGCCCAACTCGTCGTTCAAGGCAATGCGCAACGCCTGGAAGGTTCGGGTCGCGGGATCCTTGTTGTGCTCACGTCTCGGCGTCACACGGGCAATCAACCCGGCCAAGGCGCCGGTGGTAGAAAGGTCATCGCGGTCGCGGGCCTCCACGATCGCTTGCGCGATCTTGCGCGCAAAGCGCTCTTCCCCAAGGTCGCGCAGGATTCTCTCGATTTCGTCTTGATCAGCGCGCCGTAAGAATTCGGCCGCGTTTTCCCCCTGCGATTGGTCCATGCGCATGTCCAGCGGACCGGAATGGCGAAAGGAAAACCCCCGCTCAGCACGATCGAGTTGCAGCGAGGAAACCCCCAAATCGACCAGACAGCCATCGAGAGGTGGGACCTTGGCCTCGGCCAAGAGGGAACGAATGGAACCAAAGCGCGCGTGAACGAAGGACACTCGGTCGGCAAAAGGAGCCAAGCGCGACTGAGCCAAGGCCAGCGCCTCCTGATCCCGATCGATCGCGATGAGTCGCCCATCGGGCGACGATCGTTCGAGAATGGCCTTCGCGTGCCCACCAAGCCCCACCGTGGCATCGCAGTAGACGCCACCCGCGACGGGCGCAAGGAACGACATGACCTCGTCCAAAAGGACGGGCGAGTGACCGGCGTCAGAGCTGTTTTCGATGGTCATTTTTCTAAGGGTTGGTCACCCCCACCCCCCAATCCCTGCTTCGTCGGATCGCGACGCGTCGCGCTTCACAGCCGAGGAATAGACGGGCGCCGAAGCAAGTTCAGATGGGGTGCGGGAAGCCCAACCATCATCCTGCGTCCAT
>Ga0302323_100002540_pt1 | contig 14802 bp, 8 predicted proteins | sample Fen_T0_3_FD_201950 | JGI IMG/M metagenome (GOLD analysis project Ga0302323, IMG submission 201950) | Peat permafrost microbial communities from Stordalen Mire near Abisko, Sweden - Fen_T0_3 | ecosystem: Environmental > Terrestrial > Soil > Wetlands > Permafrost | place: Sweden: Abisko... | reverse complement strand
AGAATTAGAGAATATGGGCAAAACAGAATTGACCATTTTTGACCGGAGAGGATATCGTGTTTATATTAACCCTGATTATGATAACAAATGGAATGGTGTGGACTTCAATAATAAAGCTCTGCCGGAGGATACGTATTACTATATTCTTAGACCTAAAAATGGTAAATCAATAGCAGGGTTTATTGTAATTCGAAGATAGCATTCTGAATCTCCTTATAATTCATCTTTCCTGAATTGCATATCACAGGCAAGCATCTTTAATGTCATATGATTTAGGTTATCTTTAAATCAAAAATGCCAATTTTAAAAAACACAGCCGGAATCAATATGCGATCACTGATCTTAAGCTTAATTATTCCTGTAGCTTTTAATTGCTTATCATCATGTGATAGTGGGACAGTTTCAATAGGTGGCATTGTTTCGTCCGGGAAGATAGATTCCGGCAAGGAAAGAGTAGCTTCTGATGAAAACCCTCTGGCTTTTGAAATGCTGTGCTTACCCAGGAATCCCAGTCCCGGAGAGCCATTTCGTATTTTAACTGTTGGCGGGTCAAATCTCCGGAAAGCGAAAGTCGTTGTCACCGGTCCGTCGGGAACCACCGAATCGGTAAAAAGTAATTTCGGAGAGGAATTGCCATTTTGGAAAATTGATGATTTTAAGGGATGTCCGGCAGGTAAATATAAGGCTGCTTTTTTTGTCAATCAAAAGGAGATCAGTAATCTTGAGTTTATTATTTCTCCAAGGGGGGAGGCTTCATCTGTAAATGCTGTTTGGGAGACTATGAATGGATGGGACAGCAGCAAGGAGAAAATTTATTCCGCCTGGATAAATGCTTTGTTTCACGGCTGCAGTGAGAACTCTTCATGGTCAGCTCTTCACGTTGTGATTCAGAATCAGGCTCAGAATTTCCTATACAACTATCTCTCCTTAGGAGAAGATGACCCTAATGGAAAAAACAGGTTGATAATGCAGCCGGATTGTGCCGATAATCCATTTTTCCTTCGGGCATATTTTTCCTGGAAACTGGGATTGCCATTTGGTTACCATATCTGCGACAGAGGCTACCTTGGACGTAATCCCCGGACAGGCCAATGGATTACAAATGAAACTTCCAGCGCTAAAACAAACCCTGTTCTGGCATTTAATGCTTTTCTCAGGAGGGTCATGAATGAGGTGCATTCCGGTACCGCCAGGACTGCGTTGAACGATGAAAATTCAGATTATTACCCGGTTGGACTTGACATTGAATCTTTGCATCCGGGTATTGTTTTTGCTGATCCCTATGGTCATACCTTGATAATTGTCGGCCATGTGCCGCAAACCAAAGATAATACGGGATTACTTCTTTCTGTTGATGCCCAGCCAGACGGGACAGTTGGAATAAAAAGATTCTGGAAGGGGAATTTTCTTTTTAACACCTCCGAAGTGATTGGAGAACCGGGATTCAAAGCATTTCGTCCCATTTCAATGAATAAAGGTGTCATGTCACTCATGAAAAATGAAGTCCTTACTGCATCAGCCGGGTTCACTCCGTATTCTCTGCAACAGAGGAAGATGGAATCTGATGTTTTCTATCATACGATGGATAGAATAATCAATCCGGAACCACTGGACCCTGAGGCTGCTATGCTCGATCTGATACAAGCGCTTTATGAACAGCTGTTGGTGCGTGTTACTTCAGTTGCCAATGGTGAAGCTTATCTTAAATCACATCCGGGGACTGTGATTCCCATGCCCTCGAATGCTTCTGCAATCTTTGAAGCCGGTGGTCAGTGGGAGAACTTTTCGACTCCAAACCGGGATTTAAGACTTTTGATTGCAATAGATGCCGTGCTTGATTTTCCCGACCTGGTTACCCGTTCACCCGAAGATTTTAGTATTTCAGGAAAAAGCTCTCCCGGGCAAGTTAAGAAAAAGCTTCAGTCTATTCTCGATCAGAAGGTTGCTGAACTTAACATCAGCTATACACGAACAAATGGAGCAATACAAAAATTGTCTCTACGGGAAATCCTTGAAAGAAAAGATGCCTTTGAGATGAGTTATAATCCCAATGATGGAATTGAAATTCGATGGGGAGCATCCGAAAACAGCGATGAGATGGCTTCATGTCGTCGTCATACACCCTCATACCAGTTAGAAAGGATGATTTCTGTTCGAACCTGGTTCCATAAACGCCAGCATCCCCCGACTTAAAACTTATGTTTCAATATTGATTATTTATGATATTGTGAAAAAATTAAAGGAAAATAATAAATCCGGATTGAAAGCTGGCAGCAGCCGCAGGGAATTCATAAGGAAAGCTGCCACCGCAACAGTCGTAATTGCAGGGAATAATCTTATCGCTTTCACTGCTTCCGGCACTGAGAGAAAGACGAATATTGATATTAATGTTCCATGGTATCTGCGCGTGAAAAGGTGGGGGCAGACTAATATCACTGAAAGGGACCCCGGTCAGTATGATATTGAATGGTGGCGAAAACACTGGAAAAACACACAAATTCAGGGAGTAATTGTCAATGCAGGCGGAATTGTTGCTTATTATCCAAGCCGTATTCCTTTGCACAGGCAGTCAAAATTTCTTGATGGACATGACCTCTTCGGGGATCTCTGCCATTCGGCACATGAGGATAAATTGGCCGTTTTTGCCAGGATGGATTCAAACAGGGCGGACGAGGAGTTCTTCAAAGCTCATCCTGACTGGTTTGCGATTGATTCTTCAGGAAACCCTTACAGGGCAGGTGATCTCTTTATCACCTGCATAAATGGACCATATTATAACGAACATATTCCGGCAATACTGAGAGAAATAGCTCAAAAGTATCATCCTGAAGGATTCACCGACAATAGCTGGAGCGGACTTGGCCGTGACAGTATCTGTTACTGTGGGAATTGTAAAAAAGATTTTTTCAGCAAGACAGGAATGCAATTGCCGGAAACAAAGAACTGGAATGATAAGTCATACCGCCAATGGATTGGGTGGAGCTATAACAGAAGACTGGAGATATGGGATATGAATAACCGGGTCACGAGATCAGCAGGCGGTCCCGATTGTATCTGGTCGGGAATGAACAGCGGTTCTGTAAGCGATCAATCCGCTAGTTTCAGGGATTATAAAGAATTATGCAGCCGCGCTGATATTTTGATGATAGATTCTCAGTCACGTACAGACAACAGCGGATTTCAGCAAAACTCATATACCGGCAAACTTATTCACGGCCTGCTGGGTTGGGACAAGTTATTACCCGAGAGCATGGCAATGTATCAGGCGGGAAGGCCAACCTTCAGACTCGCTGCAAAACCGGTAGCAGAGGCTCAGATGTGGATGATTGAAGGGATGGCGGGAGGGATACAACCCTGGTGGCACTATGTCGCTGCATATCACGAAGACAGGCGTATTTATAAAACTGCAGGATCAATTTTCATCTGGCATAAAGCTCATGAGGAATTCCTTGTTAACAGGATGCCGATGGCGACCGTTGGAATTGTCTGGTCGCAGCATAACATGGATTTTTATGGTAGGGATGATGCCGAGATTTTGGTAGATCTTCCGATGCGTGGCATGATTCAGGCATTAATCCGTGCTAGGATACCTTACTTACCGGTCCATGCCGATCATATACGGCGCGACGGGAAACAATTTGCTGTCCTGGTTTTACCCAACCTGGGAATTCTTAATTTCAGGCAGCTGGATGATATCAGGGAGTTTGCAAGTGCCGGCGGAGGCATAGTTGCTACCGGAGATACTTCATTATATGACGAATGGGGTGACCGGCTTTCGGATTATAAGCTATGTGATTTGTTTGGTGCGCATATTATTGAGGAAAAAGAACCAGATCAGAGAATCCTTTCAGTCAAAAGGGCTTCTGAGACACTGCATACCTATCTTCGGCTAAAACCTGAATTGCGGGGAAGTATTGATGGTCCTCTTACTGGAAAAGAACCTTCCGTATCCGGAACGCGGCATGAAGTTCTGAAAGGATTTGAGGAGACTGATATTTTATCTTACGGGGGTAGTCTTATGCCGCTGAAAACTGATCCTGGAACAGAAACAGTGATGACATTTATTCCGGAGTTTCCGGTGTATCCTCCTGAGACTTCCTGGATGAGAGTACCGAAAACAGATATTCCGGGACTTATTCTCAACACTTTGCCGGGAGGAAGCAGAGTCGCATTTATGCCAGGTGATATTGATCGCCAATTCGGGAGATACAACCTGCCTGACCACGGGAACCTGCTGGCCAACCTTGTACGATGGGCATCAAAAGACAATATCCCTCTTGCTGCAGAATGTCATGGTCTGATAGATTGCAATATCTATACGCAATCTGATAAGCTCATTATGCATATAGTTAACCTTACAAGTGCAGGAACATGGCGTCAGCCTGTTGATGAATATATTCCAATTGGCCCTGTAAAGCTGAGGGTAAAAGTGCCAGATGGGATTTCAGGAAATGATCTTAAGCTGCTTGTTGCAGGAACAAACGGAACAGTTAAAAGAGAAAATGGATGGTGCAGCTTCATTATCAATACTATAAGTAATCATGAAGTTGCGGTGATCAGTTGATTTATGCCCTGGAATTTTTCCCGGTTCATCGATTATAATACAAAAGTTGCAGACATAATTCCCGGACAGGTATATCGGTTTATTAAATCGGCTGGTAAGTAAATAGATTTGTAATCGGATCTATAAATTATTTTAAATAAACCGATATGTTTAAGAGTTTTATAAAAATTGCGTTACGCTTGTTCCAGCGTAATAGATCATACACTATTCTCAACTTTCTGTGTCTGACATTTGGCCTGACCTGTGCAATTTTTGCATCATTATATATCATGGATATATTTAGTTTTGACAGGTTTCATAAAAACTACAACCGATTATATGAAGTCGAATCCATGGTCACTTATTTTAACGGGGACAGTTTCGCAAAAGAGCCTCTGTCTGCTTCACTGGATGGGGTATTGATAAAAAATGTCCCTGAGATAGAATATCTTACCAGGATTGCAAACCGTAGCTTTACACTGTTAAACGGGGATAAGTCATTTTCGGAAAATGGTATATATGCTGATGAAAACTTTTTCAGGATGTTCTCATTTCCGATGGTTTCGACCACGGCTTCAAATGTGTTGTCAGACATAAATTCGATTATTATTTCCGAGCGTATTGCACGAAAACTTTTTGAAACCACTGATTGTATCGGGGAAAGGCTGATAGTGAAAGATGGTAATAAGCAGGATGTATTTAAAATTACAGCAATAATCAGGAATGTACCTTCTCAGTCATACCTTCAATTTGATTTTGTAATTCCATTTGGGAAATTCCTCTCCGTTAACAGCTGGGCAAATGAAACCGGAGCTTCAGCTGCTCAAATATGGGTACTGCCAAGGAACAATGTAAGCATCAAAGATATTAATGCCAAGTTAAAGAATTTAATTAAAAGCCAGGAAGCTACTTTAAACCAGGAACTGTTTTTATTTCCTCTGAAAGAAAAAATCCTTTATTCCTATTCCGGTGACAGACGTGTATGGAATAAAATGCAGAATGTTGTTATTGTCGGCTGTATCGGTCTCTCCATTCTTCTAATCGCATGTTTCAACTTTATTAACCTGGCCATTGCGCTAAATATCAGGAGATACAGGGAGGTTGGGATCAAAAAAGTTGCAGGAGCAAATAAAACGACCATTATCATACAATTCCTGGGTGAAACTCTTATCATCATTCTGATTAGCCTTCTAGTTGCCATTATTCTTGTAAGGCTGCTTATTGGTGGCTTCAATACAATGTTCAACGGAGATATTCATTTGAGATTTACTGATATAAATGTCATTCTTGTTTTTACAGCTATTACTTTATTTACAGGATTGATTTCGGGTTTGTTACCTGCTCTTTACCTGTCTTCGTCTAATCCGGCTACAACTCTTAAATCAAAGATAATAACTAGTCATTCCTACAGTTTATTCAGACAAACCCTTATTATTATTCAATTTGCGATACCTGTTGTTTTGATAATTTGTATGATGATAATTAAGGTCCAGAATAAATACATGGAGGACTTCGACTTAGGATTTAATAAAGAGAGGCTGATCGTTCTCAAGAGCACAAAGAACCTGGAGGATCATGAAGAAAGTTTTAAAGCGGATTTACTTTCAATCCCGGGGATCGAATCAGCGAGCTTTACAAATTGTATACCTACACGTGGGGCCACTGTTTCTAATGAAGTAAACTGGCCGGGGAAAGACCTATCGGAAAAATTGCATTTCTGGTGTGTCAATACTGATTATAACTACAACAAAACTGTTCAGATCAAAATGATAGCCGGAAGGTATTTTGATAAATCATTCCTTTCTGACTCAACAAGCTATGTAATTAACGATATTGCAGCAGGTATTATAAAATTTAGAGATCCAGTCGGTACCTCAATAACTCTGAATGGGAAGAAGGGTACAATAATAGGTGTTTTTAAAGACTTCCATGCCGTAGATCTCAGAGGTCCGTTTACGCCAATGATAATCTCTCTTTCACACAGGGACAGGGATATTCTGCTGATCAGGTTTTCTTCCGGGACTTATTCTTCCATAACTGAAAAGATCAGCAATGTGTATAAGCGTTACGAGACCGAAATCCCTTATCTTCCGGTTCTTTTCAGCGATCTTCCTGATTTTGCAGGATTGAAAACTACTTTCAATCTGGTGGGATTAGCTTTTTTTATTGCACTCTTGCTTGCTTGTCTGGGATTATCAGGGCTTGCCTCGTTTACTGCAGAAAAGAAAACCAAAGAAATCGGAATCAGGAAGGCTAATGGAGCTACAATTATTTCAATTATGCATCTATTGCTAAAAAGCTATAGCAGGTGGCTTACGATAGCATTTTTTGTTGCTTTGCCTCTTGCAATTCTTCTTGGTAAGATCTTTCTTTCAAGATTTTATTTTCATTCCCCAATGCCGGTTTGGGTATTTATAGCCGGTCCATCAATTGCTTATATAGTTGCACTGTCGACGGTGAGCTGGCAAAGTCTTAGAGCTGCGACAAAGAATCCTGTCGAAGCACTGTGTTATGAGTAATACCGGAATCCAGGAATACAAGATTTGATTGACAAGTCTCTCTGTCATGAGCTGTTCAACAAAAAATTATAATCAGCAGGAGATCGGTTTAACCCTGGGAGATCCCTCGCTCATCCACAATAAATGCTTAAGTTAGTGTAAATGAGACAGGTGGATTCGCTCGGGATGACATGAATTTAGTGGAAAAAAGGGGGAAGGAAGCAGCGGCGATTCACCGGAATCTTGATTTTCTTATAAATGAATAATGAATCGCTGCTGCTTCCTTCCCCCAATACACCCCAAAAACCTGTCATACCGAACGAATCCACCCTCCATACTTTTCGTAAGCTATGGGTTAAAGGTGGATGAGTGAGGGATCTCTACGGTTAAAAAGATGTGTATAAAGAATAGCTATCTCATGTATGGGACTTCCATAATGTGGTCTTTAAAACACATCTAATTAGCCGTTTTATTTATTAATGCGTCCAGAATAGGTTTTACCCATTGTTCTTTATCAATGTTATAAACAATAAAATCGGCATCAAATTGCCAGTAAGCCCAGCAAAAACCAAGTTTTTCAGCAGTACGGGCCACGAAAGCTGTATACCGGGCCCTCGATTCCATCTCACCTTTATCGTATGAGCCAAATTCACCAAGGAATATTGGCCTGTGGTTTTTCAACGACCAGTCAGAAGCAACCTTAAGCTTTGATTCAACCTCTTTCTTTTCATCCGGAGTGCCTGTCCATTTTATGCCGCTCAGGTTCTTAAATTCACTGGTCCACGATGCTCCCTGATGTGTAAACCGCATTGGATGATAAAAATGTACAGTTACAATGATATTCCGGTCATTTTCGGGCAATACCAGTGTATTTAGAGTTTCTATGCCATTCCAGTTACCGGGTCCGATGATCAGAGTTCGATCAGGATTAGACTCCCTGATGATTTTCATCGCATCCATAAGAAATCTGTTCCACATTTCCACAGTGAGTTTCTGGTTGGGCTCATTCAATAATTCAAACATCACACTGGCCGGTTTGTCCTTGTACCTTGGAGCAACCTGTTGCCAGAAGGCAAGGAACATTGCTTTCTTTACCTCCGGGTTTTCAGCCATAGTGGTAAATTCATGCAAATCGAGAATAATCACAAGATTGGCTTCGAGACTTTTATTAATCACCCAGTCGAGAGTTTCCAGCCATTTAGGATTTATTATATTCTGATGGTCCATTTGTGAGAATGGATTCAGATTTACGCGGACTGATGAAAAACCTGCGTCTTTGATCATTTTAAAGTATGTTTCCTTAAAACGGCCTTTTGAATGATCTTGCCAGAATGCGTTATCATATCCCAGGATGTTAACCCCTTTGCCTATTTTCAGACATTGATCACCGGCAGAACCGGTTTGCGCCAGTGACTTTTGATTGATTAGAATACACGCTGTAAAAAGAACAAATAAGAATACTAGTTTTTTCATATTTTATTGTTTTAATTTTAAACGGTTCGTCATATTATTGCATAAGCAAAATGAGAAAATAAATTTAGTCATTTATTGATAAAATTGGTTACTTTGGTTAACGTATACTCTGATAAACATTATAAAGATTTTTAAGAGATATCTGAGCAGAAATCTCAGCTGACTGAAGACACATGTCCTGAACCTTGACTTGAGAATTGTAACCTATAAAAACAATGGCAATGAAACTAAAAATAGTCTCTCTCATCGTATCAATTGGTGCATTGGTATTCTTATTAATTCCGTCAGGAAGTATCTGGAAATCTGTCAGTCTTAAAAAGCATGGAGTGAGCACTGAAAGCACTGTAATAAGTGTTTCTCATCATGGTAAAGGGTTACCCGATGTTACTGTAACTTTTAAAACAACGGATAACAGTGAGGTTACAGCCAATGCAACAAAACGGCGAGTTGTATCCAGAGGGGATATAGTGAAGATATGGTATGATCCTGCTTCACCACAGAAGATAGATTTTGGCGATACAATTAGCTATAATATGAGAGGAGTAGCAGCAGCCGGCTTCATTTTCATTATTGGATTTTATTATTTTGTGAAGTATTCATTAACCGACAGAAAAAATAAGAATCTTGTCTCATCAGGAATGAAGATTGCTGCTGAATTTATTTCAATTGATAAAAATGAAAAATACAGGATGGGGGACAATAACCCCTGGGTAATAAGGTGCAGATGGACCGATAGCAGGGATAGTCATGAATATTTTTTCGTGAGCAAAGATTATACAATAGACCCGGTTCCCTTCCTGAACGGAAGAACCCATGTCGATATATTTGTTGATCCAGCTGATCCCGGCAAATACTATATGGATACCACTTTTATGCCGATCGGAAATAATACAATTGGCTGAAAGTAAAAGAATTGTCTTATATTAATTCAGGACTTCGTCCAGTGAGTTAGCCTCACATTCCAATTTCAGGGTATTTGCATAAGGTGAAACAGGTTTTGAGGGTAATGAAACGCTGAGGCCATCATTTTCCTGCTCCCATTGAATATTTTTATCATATCCTAACATTGAAAGTTTTTTAATTTTTAAACCCTTCAAAGAATTTATGGTTATTGCATGATCCGGCCATTCAAGCAATATAGCATAGAGAACATTTCCTTTCCGGGTAAACCGGATATCACCGGATTTAAACTGGTATTCTCCCTTGTCCTTGTCCCATGAACCGATTTCTTTAGTGGTAGGTCCTTCGCCGTATACTTTCCATGGTTTGGTTCCATAAATGGCCTCCCCATTTACCGAGAGCCAGGCACCAGCTCCCTTAAGACGGTCCTGCATAACCTCAGGGATTGTCCCATCGGCTCTTGGACCAATGTCAATCAGCAGATTCCCGCCTTTGCTTACAATATCCGCCAGATAATCCACCAGCTCATTGGTTGTCATATATTTTGTATCGGGAGTGCGCCGGTTATAACCCCAGGAAGTAGGATCAAGCGCATCACATGTTTCCCAGGGAGTGTTAAAAATTTTGGTGATATTCCTGCGTTCCGGTGTTTGAAAATCACCAAGCAACGCACCGTCATCCACATGCCATTCTTTTGCATATTGTGCAAAAAGTGAGTTCGAAAAGTTATGTTTAGATTTGAAACCCGCCCTGGTAGTATCCAAACCCCACCGATCATTTGTCACCACTTCATCAGGGTTTTTTGAATGATTGTAAAAGTAGGCAATAACCTCTTTGCTGTTCCAGTGTTCAGCACTCAGGGGTTTCCCATTTGCGTCAAGATAGGGACTAACAACCACATCTCCCCATAGGATATCCGGTTGATACAAATCAACCAGTTCTTTTATAGAATTGTTCATGTATTCTACCCATTCTTTGTCGGGATATCGTTTATCCCAGAATGAGTAAGATGTATTATGATAAAAACCCATTTTGAGTCCCCGGGAACGAACCGCCTTTAGCAGATCTCCCGCAAGATCGCGATGGGGTCCCATATCCATAGAATTACGCCCGGTATATTTGGTTGGCCAGAGGGCAAACTCTTCCCCGTGTTTTGCAGTCAGGACTACATATCTTGCCCCCGATTTGACAAATAAATCTGCCCATGCGACTGGATCAAATTTTTCTGCCCTGAACATAGGGATGAAATCATCATACTCAAAATCAACGCCATAGTTTTGCCGCTGATATTGATTTGCCTCACCACGGTAACCCAATGTTTCCTGCTTAAAGACACTGTCGGGAATATCACCCTGTGCTGCTGTATAAGGCGGACCTAGCGGACGTTTCCCCCAGGTAGACCTCGGACTCATAAGTTCCACATACCACTCATGAAATGCAGGTACTGAATAAACTCCCCAGTGGATAAAAATTCCAAACTTGGCATCAGTGAACCATGCAGGAGTCGGATGGGTTTCAAGTGATTCAAAGGTTGGTTTATACAATTTCTTTGGTTTCTCCGTACATCCTGTTACAATGATCACCGCGAGAAAGAATGTTACTGCCTTTTGAAAAAATGTTAATTGATTCTGAAGTTTCATATTACAGATTATCTTAAGTTGCTGACTAGGGTGGAATATAATATTTTAAAGTATTGTAAATGAAAAATATAATATTAATAAATTTTTAATATATTAATCTGTTATTTTTATTGATTTGATAACCAAAACTTTTAGCAAGTATATAAGTAAAAATTAAGTGTTCACTGGGAGATATCAGAAATTGCTTAAACAGAAGCCTGTTAAGGCTATAAATAATTAAAACTGAAGAGTATGAATAATTCAAAAAATCCATCCCGTCGTAAGTTTATCGCCAACACGGGTATGATGACTGCAGGGGTAGCCCTCGGAATTCCTATGATGACTGCTGCAAGTTATTCCAGAATAAAAGGAGCCAATGAAAAAATCCGGACCGGTTTTATTGGCATCGGTAACCGGGGATCACAACTTTTGAATCTTTTCATGAATCAGCCTGATTTAGAAGTTGCAGCTCTTTGTGATATATATGAACCATACCTGCATCGTGACTACAGCAAAGTTGACCCACGTTATCTCAAAGACAGGTCCGGGCAGGTGCCCAAAATGGGTGAAAAATTCTCTAAAGCACCTGAATTTTATAACGATTATCGAAAACTACTTGAAAATAAGAATATTGATGCAGTTTGTATTGCTACTCCCGACCATTGGCATGCTCTTATGACTATTGATGCTATGAAGGCAGGGAAAGATGTTTATGTCGAAAAACCTTTAACAGCAACAATCATGGAAGGGAGAACAATGGTCAATGTTCAAAACGATACGAACAGAGTTGTTGCAGTCGGTCTCAACCGGCGCGGTAATCGGGCGTATCAGAAACTTGCCAAAGAAATTTCAGGAGGGAAAATCGGTAAAATATCTGTCGCACGTGCTGCCAGGATAAGTAATATGTCTCCCGATGGAATCGGGAAATTGAAACCGGAACAACCACCTAAAGATTTTAACTGGGATATGTGGCTTGGTCCTCGTGCATACCGGCCATATCAATACAATATTGCTCCCTACATGTTCCGGTGGTGGAGCGATTATTCAAGTCAGATGGGGAACTGGGGCGTTCATTACATGGATGCAATCCGCTGGATGATGGGAGAAACGGCACCGGTTGCCATTACTACCCATGGCGGAAAATTTGTGCTTGACCATGACGGGGATATACCTGATACCATGCAGGTTACATTTGAATTTGCTTCAAAAGCTATTATTTCGTTTAGTATTTATGAAGCCAGTGGTGGAGATATACTTCCTTACGGGGAACTTGAGTTCCGGGGAACAAAAGGAAATATTTATTCAAGTGAAAGAGGATACCGTATAATTCCAAGTCAGAGCGGCCAGTTTCAATCATGGGAAAAACTGGTGAATGCCGAAGAATATATAAATCCAGATAAGACTCTGGACGATGGCAGCAGCTCTGACAGTACTTCGGGAGTGATCCGAAATTTTCTCGATTGCATTAAAACACGGCAAAAAACTATTTGTACCCTGGAAGATGGACATCGTTCCACTTCATTTGCCCACCTTGCAAACATTTCATTAGCTGTCAGACAAAGACTGGAATGGGATTCAGTTAATGAAAGATTCACAAACTCTGAAAAAGCAAACCATTTGCTGAGTTATGAGTATCGGAAACCATGGAAAATTTGAAAATTTGAAATACAAAAATATGAATCAGTCGAGACGGGATTTTATTAAGACAGCTTCAGCAGTATCTGCAGGTGCTGTTATAAGCCCAAAACTATTTTCCGGTTATGAAATTTCGAAAGCCAGAACTTATTCTCTCTGTATTTTTACCAAATGCCTTCAATTTCTGAATTACAATCAACTTGGAGAAACACTTGCAGGTGTCGGCTTTAAAGGAGCTGAATTAACTGTCAGGGATGACGGGCAGGTTCTACCTGAGAATGTAAAGACAGATCTTCCGAGGGCGATAAAAACATTGCAACAGTCAGGAATCAGCGTTCCCATGATAGTAACCGGGATAATTAATCCTGATGATCCGCTGACAGAAATTGTTCTTGGAACAGCTTCAGAACATGGAGTAGGTTATTACAGGATGGGATACTTAAATTATGATCCAGCCAAAACCATAATGGAAAACCTGACTATCCATAAAAAAGCAATTGATAAGCTTGAAAAGATTAATCGTAAATTCAGGATTCAGGGTTGTTACCAGAATCATTCCGGAACAAGAGTGGGTGGTCCTGTATGGGATCTGTACTGGCTTGTAAACGGTTGTGATCCAGACTATATAGGCGTTCAGTATGATATTCATCATGCCATTGTTGAAGGAGGAACATCCTGGCCATTAGGGATGGATCTGCTCGCTCCATGGATCAGAACACAGGCTATCAAAGACTTTTACTGGAAGAAAGAAAACAATGAATGGAAAATAAAAGATGTCCCATTAGGTGAAGGCATGGTTGACTTTGATGCTTATTTTAAAAAATATGTCAGTCTTGGAATTTCAGGTCCGGCCACTATTCATTTCGAGTACGATCTTGGAGGAGCAGAATCAGGTTCCCGTAACCCTACCATGAGTATAAGTGAAATTTCAAACTATTTGAAAACTGATCTTAGCTGGTTGAAAAAGAAATTCAATGAATACGGCATTAATTCCGACTTAAAATAATGTTAAACCGGAGGGATTTTATTAAAACAACAGCATTTGCAGGAGCTGCAGCCTTTTCCGGAATTGCCCCATTTTCAAAACCCGGAAGGAAAGATTCATTTAAAAACATCACGATTCAATCAGTAGGATCAAACTTCGAGCGCGAACCACTTATCCGTCCTTTTGGGTTTAAAGGTGGTTATATGACAGAAATCTGGCAATCAGCCAATTTACTTATTTCGACAGCCGGAATCAAAAAAGTGGGCTTATGCACCCAAAGTGTCCTTTGGTCAGATGCTTCTGTTTTCGCATCTCATTCCGAAAGTGGAGGGAATGCACTTATGTATGCAATGACAGAACATGCACTTCAATTAATTAAAGGGCGCTCCTTTACTAATCCCATTGAATTAATTGATGATATTTTTGAAGAAGTATATCAATTTGGGATTAAGATAACTGCGAACCCTAAATTGAGAAAAACTTTTGCTCTGAATGCACTTGTAGGTGTCGATAATGCCTTATGGATGCTGTACGCAGCTGAAAATGGAATTGGAAATTTTGACGATATGATCCCTGAAAAATATCGTCCTGCTTTATCGCAGCACCACAAAACAGTTGCCAGCATTCCGCTTATGGCTTATTCAATACCCGTTTCGGAAATCATCCAGGCTGTCGATTCAGGATATTTCTTTTTGAAAATGAAGATCGGACAACCTGGCACTCAGGAAGAAATGCTTGCTAAGGACATCGCCAGGATTTCTTCAATTCATGAAGCAGTTGGCCATTTTCGTACACCTCATACAGCTTCTGGCAAACTTCCATACTATTTCGATGCAAATGGCAGGTATGAAAAAAAGGAAACACTTCTGAGGCTTATTGATCATACAAAAAAAATAGGTGCTTTTGATCAGATAGCCATTATTGAGGAACCGTTTCCGGAAGAACTTCAGATTGATGTCAGGGATATTCCAATTCGCCTTGCTGCTGATGAAAGTGCCCATACTGACAAGGATGCTATTACCCGAATCGGAATGGGATACAAGGCAATAGCCTTAAAAGCTATAGCTAAAACACTCAGTATGACAATGAAAATTGCAAATGTGGCAAAAGAACGAAATGTTCCATGTTTTTGCGCTGATCTGACAGTTA
>Ga0302323_100002538_pt1 | contig 14806 bp, 14 predicted proteins | sample Fen_T0_3_FD_201950 | JGI IMG/M metagenome (GOLD analysis project Ga0302323, IMG submission 201950) | Peat permafrost microbial communities from Stordalen Mire near Abisko, Sweden - Fen_T0_3 | ecosystem: Environmental > Terrestrial > Soil > Wetlands > Permafrost | place: Sweden: Abisko... | reverse complement strand
CAGCGGTTCCGGGCCAAGGCATGCTCCCAAGGCTCCTGCGAGTTTCCAGTCGCCGGCGCCGAGGCTGTGGATCATGACAAACGGGAGAAGCAAAACCAGACCCAGCCCCATTCCCAACAAAGCCGTCTTCAGGCCCGGCCAGCGGTAGAGAGTCGCGTTTGCAAGAATGCCAATCGCTGCACCAGAAACGGTCAGCCAGTTGGGAATCTTTCGCAAACGCCAGTCAAGAATGCCGGCAAGGATCGCGACGACAACGGCGGGGATCAGTGGACCGAGTTGGTGCAGGTTCAGATGTGACAGAGAAAGTCTCCCGACTTCGCTCAGAATACTTTAGCAGGGTGCGGAAAGAGTGTTTTTCCATCGAGACAGTCCCTCAGCGGCTGGAAGCCGCCATCGATTTTGCGGCAGTTACGGCACGAGTGGAACTCGTGCCCTTCCCTAAACGGGGCGGAGTTTGAGTGTTTCCGCGTCCCGTTAGGGGTCTTGGCGAGGGCTCAAGTGGTTTTCGCGAGAACCGATTGGCAGTCCGATCATGTCCTTGAATCGGGCGTTGATCCTACTTGATTCCTACTTCGTTACTCCTTCGGATTCTGTGCCTTGAAATTCGATGGCGAGGTCACGCCCTCGAACGCAGGATTGCTTTCCAGGTGGGAAGGGAAGTTGTGTTCGTAAGTCGCCAGAGATGGGCAAATGACATGATGAACTGTGGAGAAGCCGAAGAACTTCATTTCCTGCATGGCGTCGTCGGAACTCCAGTCCTGGGCGGCCATGCGGTAGGAGGCGACCATCATGCCGGTACGGTCGTCGCCTAGGCGGCAGTGGACGAAGACCTTCTTGTCCGGATTGTCGCGCATGAGTTTCAGGAACCGGGCCATCGCGTCGTCGTGCGGAAATGGACAGTGCCAGGGAATGGAAACGTAGGTCATTCCGTGCTTGCTGACGATTTTGCCTTCGCTGTCAGCACGCTCGCCGCGTGCGTCCACGACGATGTTGACACCCATTTTTGCGAGCGCCGCGAATCCTTCCGGAGTGGGTTGCGCACCGCGAAATAGTTTGGGCGTGACTTCGCCAAAGTTGCCCACACCTTTCAGCTTGTGCCGTTCTCCGAAGATGCGGGCAGCCTTTGGGCCAGTGGGACGCTCGCTCTTGGGCTGCGGCTCTTCGGAGATTGAGAGGGTCACGGCAAGCAGCAGAGTGATGCCGATGAGCACGCGGCGGCTGAAAGTCGGGATGTTTGGTGAGCGCAAGCTCATGAGATGCAAATAACAAAAGGCCCGGTAGTACAGGCCTTTTGCGGGGATCAATTTTGTAAAGCGACTAGCGTCGGACCGGGGCGGCGTTGCGCTCGGCGATTACTTTGCGAGCGTTGTCGGCGAGGGCACGCGCTTGCGGCATTAGTTCGAGAGCCTTCACGATTTCCGGATCGGTCTGGGCGCGAACTTTCAGGCCCTCTTCCTGTCCGAAGGAATCGATGAAAATTTCGCTCTTGATGTTGGAACGGAGCCAGTCGTTGTTCTCGAGGAGTTCCGCTTCGGTGAAGGTGATCTTTTCGCCGTCGAGGAATTTGCGGAATTCCTGCAGGATCGCGTCGTCTACTTCGAAGCTCTGCGCGACTTTGTGGGCGTTCGCGTATTTCTTCGCGAAGTTGAAGAGCGCGTAGTGCTGGAGCAGCGTTTCCTGGAACTTGTTGGACTTGTAAGGCGGAAGTTTCACGTCAGGAGTAATGCCGCCGCCGCCATACACCGTGCGGCCGCCGTCCGTGAGCTTCACTTCCTTGTTGGCGTTATTGTCTTCGTTTTCGCGATTGTAGTAGTAGTCGTAAAGAGACAGGTTGCTGTAGTCGCGCTGGATGAGACGTCCACTGGGCGTGTAGTACTTGGCCGTGGTGAGCGCGAGGCCGGTATTTTCGGCGAGCGGATAGACGGTTTGTACGAGACCCTTGCCGAAGGTGGTTTCGCCGACGATGAGGCCGCGGTCGTGATCCTGAATTGCTCCGGCAACAATTTCGGCGGCGGAAGCAGTGCCGCGATTCACGAGAACCACGAGCGGGTAGTCCTTGCCACCATTGCCACGCGCAGCGGTGTAACGCTTTTCGGGTGAAGAGCGGCCATGGTGAGAAACGATGAGCTGGCCTTTCTTCAGAAACTTGTCGGCAACGCCTACGCCTTCGCTGAGCAGGCCGCCGGGATTCTGGCGGAGATCAAGGACGAGGCCTTTCACGTCACCCATCTGCTCAAGAGCTTCGGCGACTTCATGCTCGGTTGTTTCCTGGAAACCGGAAACGTGCAGGTATCCGATGCCGGGCTTGATCATGAAATGGAGATCGACGCTGTAGCGGGGAATCTCGTCGCGGACCACGCTGAATTCGAGCGGGTGGTCAGAGCCTTCGCGGAGCATGGTGATGCGAACGGTGGTGCCTCGTGGACCCTTTAGAAGATCGGCCACGTCGGAGGTGGTCATGTTGTCGGTAGCTTTGCCGTCAACGGCGGCGATGATGTCGCCGGGACGAATACCGGCGCGATAAGCAGGAGTGCCGACGAACGGAGCGATGACGATGACTTTATTATTACGGGGGCCAACCGTCATGCCCACGCCGTAATACTTGCCACGCTGTTCTTCACGAAGCGCGGAATAGGATTTCGGATCGAAGAAATTGGAGTGCGGATCGAGCTGGTGCAGCATGCTCGGAATGGCACCGTCGTAAATGGCCTTGTCGGGATTCACCACATCGGCGTAGTTATCCTCAACCGCCTCATAGACCTCGGTAAATTGCTTGAAGCTGTCACGGACGTCGGAGTCAGTGCTAGGTGTGCCGGGTGGGTTGAGCTTCTGGGCGAACAACATGCCGAGCAAACCAAACATGCCTAGAACGAACACGACGGCGGTGAGAGAACGACGGGAACTACTGGCCATTTTCCAAGATCCTCAGGGCAGGCGGGTGGAGGGTTCAACCGACCGCATATTTGCGCAGTATAGCATGTGACTGACGCATATTCCTTAGACGCAGACTAGCGGGTATGGTTACCCCGGTTCGCCATCTTTCGACAATAGAAACCACTCAAAACAAACGAGTAACACCTTCTTCGAGGACGACAACCTTGTCTTTGACGCCGGACGCTTTGGCCTCGCGATCGAGCAACTCAAGGGGTTCTCCCATGGGCTCGTGCGAGAGACGAAAAGTGCCGTAATGCATAGGCACCATCCAGCGCGATTTCAGATCGAGAAATGCGCGGGTGGCATCCGCTGGACTGGTGTGGACATTGCGAAATTGTGGAGGATCGTAGGCTCCGATGGGGAGCAGGGCGATCTCCGGGGACAGGCGGCGGCCGATTTCGCTGAAGCCGTTGAAATAGGCGGTGTCGCCAGCGTGATAGACGGAATGCTTGCCAGCGCGCAGAACGTAGCCGCCGTAGCCGCGATGCGAATCTTTCAGGATGCGAGCTCCCCAGTGCCGCGAGGGGACATGCGTGATTTCCAGCTTGCCTTGCTGATGCGTGTTCCACCATTCGAGTTCGATGATGTTCTTGAACCCAAGATCGGAAACGAGATCGAAGACATGGTGCGGGACGATCAGGGTTGGCGCGGTGCCGGTCTCGCGACGCGTAAGACGCGCGATCGTGCGCAACGACTGGCGGTGCAGGTGATCGAAGTGAGCATGCGTCACGAGCACGACATCCATGGGAGGCAGATCGCGCAAGTGAAGTCCGGGCTGGCGTAGGCGCTTGAGGACGAAGAGCCAGCGGGCGAAGTTGGGATCGACGATGACGTTCATGCCAGCCATTTGCAGAAAGAAGGTGGAATGGCCGATGAACGTGATGCCAAGCTGTCCGTTCGAGACCAGTTGCGGTTTATAGGTGTGACCGGTACGGGGAGTGACGACGGAATGGCGGACCAGTCGCGTGAACTGGCTGGCGCGCTTGCGTAGTGCTGGATTTCTTAATGAGGACTTTAACATTGCTGCTTGCGCCCGCTCCTTGCGCGGGAATGTGTTAGACCAGTAACGCTCACAATGTTAGATGCGGCAAAAGCAGCCGCGGAACTATCTGCTTTGGGCTGAACGGACACTGATCAGTCCATCGACAACATTTTGTGGCAAAAAACTGGCTTTAGTGTATGCCAAGTGCGTTGTTCTTGACCGTTACTTTGGTGGTCATATCTAATCGAATTCGGGCGAACAACTGGATCGAATTTTGTTAGGGGAGGAAGGAATTCCGATGCGTGTTGCATTTCTTGGATTGGGAATTATGGGACGGTCGATGGCGGCCAATCTGGTGAAAGCCGGACATGAGGTCGCGGTGTGGAATCGTACGCCGGGCAAGGACGTGGAAGGCGCGCGCACCTCTGCGACTCCGGGCGAAGCCGCACAGGGCGCCGAAGTCGTGTGGATGTGCGTGTCGGACACGAAGGCGGTGGAGGCCGTTCTGTTTGGCGCGGGCGGTGTGGATGCGTCGTTGACGGCGGGCATGATCATTGCGGATTCGAGCACGATTTCTCCGTCGGCCACGCAACGGTTCGCCGTGCGCGTGAAAGCAAAGGGCGTGGACTATGTGGACGCTCCGATGACGGGGTCGAAGATCGCGGCGGAAGCGGGGAGTCTGATCTTTATGGCGGGCGGCGATGAGGCTGTGCTCGCTCGCCTGCAACCGCTGTTTCAGGCGATGGGGAAGCAGGTGTTCCACATGGGTGAGACCAGCCAGGGGCAGGCCACGAAGCTGGTGATGAATCTGCAGATTGCACTCATCTTTGAGGGATTCGCCGAGGCGCTAACGCTGGGAACGAAACTGGGCGTGGACATCGAGAAACTATTGCCGCTGGTGCAGGCTTCCATGGTGCGATCCGGCGTGGTGGACTACAAGGCGCCGTTCATCATGAAGCGAGATTTCTCGCCAAACTTTCCGCTACGGCTGATGTTGAAAGATATTCACCTGGCACTGGATGCGGCGAAGGAGTCGCGCGTGCGTCTGCCTGGGCTGGAAGCGGTGGAAGAGGTGTATGACGTGGCGGCCGAGGAAGGGCATCAGGATCTGGACTATGCGGCGACACTAACTTTGCTGGAAAAATGGGCGGGGGTGGAGGTTAAGGGCGCGTCCAAATAATTGACGGTTGCTTCTTTGCCGATTGTGCAAGTTTGAGGTTTGGCGCTTAAGATGGGGACGGACGGAGTCGCCCGTCCCCTCAGTATCTGGGTCGCCCGGCATTTTCACAGCAACTTCTGTGGCGCGGACAGGAATGTCCGCGCCACACGTGCCTATTTCTTCGCGAAGGCCTTGACGTAGTTCAGCAGGTGCCAGATGTCTTCGTCTTTGGCGCGATCACCTTCGGGGGGCATTTCGCCTTTACCTTTGCGGATCGAGGTGAAGAGGTCGCTGTCGAGGCGGCCTTTCAGCGAGTCGGGATTCGTAAAGTCCGTGATGTTCTTCATCTCGGTCGCCATGTCGCCCTTGCCATCGCCATTTTCGCCGTGACACATGGCGCAATCCATGGCGTACATTTTCTTGCCCTTCGCCAGCGACTCGGGCGTTGGCTTCACCGGGTTTGATTTGTGCGCGGTATCCGGTGCGGCTTTCTCATCGGGCGCTTTGGCAGGCGGTTCGGTTTGCTGGGCTCCTACGAAATAGACGAAGAGCAGCAGCGCCGGGACAAGCAACAACATTTTCTTCCAGGAAAACGGTCTCAACATGGCGACCTCCTTGATTTCGGGGGCACTTCTTATGCCGGGATTATTCTACGTCGGAAAAATCAATCGCGGGAAGTTCATGCGTCACTAGACTACGTATGGAGAATCACGCTCGATACGGCTGGCTGGAGCGTGTTTCCGGAATGGCGGGAAGCCCAGTTTGGCGGGGAGGATTACGGCCGTAACCCCTTGTGTCAGCAGGATTACACAAGTATTACACGGCTCAGGCCGGACTCTTGATATTGTCCTATCCGGGCTTCAACCAACCAAGATGTCGGGGGAAACACGATGAGCGAAACTGCGCGCGAGACGATGAGTGAAATTAGCGGCGAGGCGATGAGTGAAATTAGCGGCGAGGCGATGAAGGCCGCGGGCGATGGTGTGAATCGCAAAGAAAAAGCAAGGCATGACGGTTTCAATTGGGTCACGGGCATCGCGATGGGACTGTTCCATGTGGGCGCGATTGCGGCCCTATTTTTCTTTACCTGGAAGGCGCTGTTCGTCGCCATGTTCCTCTGGTGGGTCTCGGGCAGCCTTGGCATCGGGATGAGCTATCATCGGTTGCTGACGCATCGCGGGTATAAGACTCCGAAGTGGGTGGAATATTTTCTGACGTGGTGTGCGACGCTGGCGCTCGAAGGTGGACCGATTTTCTGGGTGGCGACACACCGCATTCATCACCAATTTTCTGACGTGGACGGCGATCCGCATTCGCCAGTGGACGGCAAATGGTGGTCGCATATGGGATGGATTCTGTCCGGAAAATCCATGCACCATGACACGACGACCCTGGCTCGGTATGTTCCGGATCTGACGAAAGATAAAGTACACGTTTGGCTGACCAAGTATCACTGGACCGGCAACATCATTGTGGGCGTGATTGTGTATGCGATCGGCGGGCTGCCCTGGTTGTTGTGGGGAGTATTCGCGCGCGTAGTTGTCGGACTGCATGCTACGTGGGCAGTGAATTCCGTGACGCATCTTTGGGGTACGCGCCGTTTTGCGACCAAGGATCTCTCGACTAACAATTTGGCGGTGGCGCTGATGACGTTCGGCGAAGGCTGGCACAACAATCATCATGCGCACCCGGTTTCAGCGCGGCACGGGATGGCATGGTACGAGATTGACATGAACTGGTACGGGATTTGGCTGCTGAAGAAGTTGGGCCTGGCGCGGCACATTTATAAGCTGACGCTGGATAATCTGCCACCGAAGCCTCCACTGGTGCGGGATTTGCAGGCGGCGGAGTTGGCGGCGACGGCTGCGGGGAACGACTAGAGCAGTTCTCAGTTCCTGGTTCTCGGTTCTCAGTAAGGGCTCTTGGTGCTGGCCGTGGAGGCTGGCGCTAAGAGCTTTTTTATTGTGCGTGGAATCGGGTACTCATTGACAATGGCTGCAGTTTGTTTGGTAGTCACTTTAGTCTGAGGGGAATCACATGGCGCATGTTGTTTTACTTGGAGATTCGATCTTTGACAATGCCCACTACACCCAAGGTGGGCCGGATGTGATCTGCCAGGTTCGGAAAATTCTTCCGGCGGGCTGGGCTGCATCCCTCCTCGCGGTGGATGGCGCTACGACGGAGGACCTCCCTTCTCAATTGTCTCGACTGCCAGCAGATACGTCGCATCTGGTGCTCAGCGTCGGAGGGAATGACGCCCTCATGAACTCCAGCATCCTGCAGAAGCCGGCGGATTCGATGTCACAGGCGATCGGGGAATTGGCAAGCCTCTCCCAGAGTTTTGAGCAGCGGTATCGTCGTGCCGTCGAAGCATGCCTGAAGCCGCATCTTCCGCTCACCGTTTGCACGATCTACAACGGCAACTTTCCGGACATTTTTCAGCGGCTCGTCTCAACGGCTCTCATGGTCTTCAACGATGTGATTCTGCGAGTAGGAGTCGAGATGGGACTCACCGTGATTGACCTTCGATTTGTTTGCTGCGCGTCTGAAGACTATGCGAACCCAATCGAGCCATCTTCCACCGGGGGAGCGAAGATTGCTCGCGCGATTGTAAGAGTGTTGGTCGCAGGACAAGTCGAGAATCGTGGTTCGCGGGTGGTTATCTCTTAAAGTTCGCGGGTACACGAAGGAGCGTTAAGCGCACGCCTTCAACCTGCCCCTGGGGCGTCGCCTACCTGACACCGTCCCCCCGCCCCGCTACAATCTCTCTGTGCGAATCTCGAGTCGACGAAAGGCGATTGCTTTCTTTCTGACGTTTGGTGTGTGCCTGGCGGCCGTTGCGTTTGCGGTTGGGTCGGGATGGATCATTCTCAACTGGCGCGAGGGGATCAAGGTCTTCCTCGGCATTATTTTCTTTGGCGCGATCATCACCGGGCTGGTGCTGAATACGATTTTTCTGGTGCGCGAGATCCGGCGCAATGAGCAGCATGACAGTTTTATCAATGCCATCACACACGAACTCAAGACTCCGATCGCGTCGATTCGGCTCTACCTCGAAACCTTGCAGCGGCGGGAAGTGGATGAGGGGCAGCGGCGCGAGTTCTATCAGTCGATGCTGGTAGACACAGAGCGGCTGATGAGCACGGTGGAACTGGTGCTTAAGGCAGGGGCTCTGGCGCAGAAGAAGGGGCCGACACATCAGTTGCCGTTGGATTTCAGTGCGCTGGTGGGCGAGTGTGTGGAACTGGCGCGGACGCGGCATCATCTTGACTCCGATCACCTGGAATACAAACAATCCGTCTCTGAGCCAAGTAGTGCGCGTGTGCTCGGCGATCCTGAGGAGTTGCATACCGCCGTCACGAATCTGCTCGACAATGCAGTGAAGTATTCTCCGGACGGCGTGCATATCGCTGTGGAGTTGGCGGTGCCCGACGATGAGAGCGTGGTGTTGCGGGTGCGGGATCGCGGCGTGGGAATTCCTCAGAATGAATTGAAGCGGATTTTCAAGCGCTTCTATCGCGTGCGGCAGCGGGGAAAGGCTCGCGTGAAGGGCACGGGGCTGGGGCTGTTCATCGTGCGGGCGATTGCGAAAAATCACGGAGGCCGGGTGTTTGCGCAAAGTGACGGCGTGGGGAAGGGAACTACCGTGACTCTGGAATTGCCGCGGAGGGTGGCGTGAGCCGGGTGCTGATTGTCGAGGATGAGGCGCACTTGGCGAACGGATTACGTTTCAACCTGCGCGCTGAGGGCCACGAGGTGGAGGTTTCCGGCGACGGCGAAGATGCGTTGTCGCGGCTAGTAGACGATGGCGAGACGTTCGATGCGGTCGTGCTCGACGTGATGCTGCCAGGGAAGAGCGGGTTTGAGGTGGCGTCGCTGCTGCGGGAGAAGAAGAATTATGTTCCGATTCTGATGTTGACGGCGCGCGGGCGTCCGGAAGATGTGCTGCAAGGGTTCGCGGCGGGCGCGGACGATTATCTGCCGAAGCCGTTTGAGTTGGCCATTCTGATTGCGCGGCTGGAAGGGTTGCTGCGGCGGAGTAGCTGGATGCGGCAGAGCGCGCCGCCAGCGGCCGAGCGTATGGCGAAGGGCGAGGGAAGAGGCGCGGAAGGCAGCAGTCAGTCCGCTGCGCGTCTAGATACATCTGCCGATTCAAAGCTGGAGAAAGATGCGTTTCACTTTGCGGGAAAGTCGATTGATTTTGCCGAGCTTGAATTGCGAAGTTTGGGGAACACGATTCATCTGACGGTGATGGAAGCGGACCTGTTGCGGTACCTCGTAAAGAGCGCGGGGCGCGTGGTTTCGCGGAAGGCGCTGCTGGAAGACGTCTGGGGATTGCACGAGGACACGGATACGCGGGCGATCGATAATTTTGTGGTTCGGCTGCGGCGGTATATCGAGGATGACCCTGCGCGTCCACGGCATTTGCAGACGGTGCGCGGAGTCGGGTATCGGTTTGTGGCGGAGCCGGAGGAGTAGGGCCGTCGTTGGTCGATTGTCGGTGGTCGTTCGGGCCCTCGCCTCAAACTCTATGGTGCTCCCCATCGTCCGCGTTCAGTAGAAGTCCCCGAACGACTAACGACCAGCGACTAACGACGACTTAGTGTTGTTTGGCGGACGAGCTCGCCGCCAATTCTCGGAACAGCCCCAGCAACGATGCTGCAGATTTCTGGTCGGAGAGGTTTTCCAGCGGAACGGTGGCAGTGAAGTGAGGGGACGTCTGTTTGAAGCGGACGCTGACGAAATCCTTGTCGCGCCACGCGGCAAGCGCATTTACTACGGGAGTCAGTTCGAGGGGCCAATCCTCTTTTGTGGTCAGGACCACAGGTCCGGGGTGAGAGATCATCCAGCGGCGGCTAGTCTTTTTGTCTCCCGTTTGGCCGGACCAGCGGTGGCGGACGATGTCGAGATGGAATCCCGGCGGAAAGCCCATATCGGCTTCGAAAGTGAGGGTCTCCTGCTGACGGTGCCAGCGGCTGACAGCCCACTTGATCGGCAGCGGACGCGGCAGCAGGCGAATGGTGAGCCGGGCATCGTCAAACCAGCGCGACGAAAGGTGGAGGTTGGCCTTCAGGCGGGAACTGCTGGATTGCCACTCGAAATCGGTGAGGCGACCTTTGCCGAGGCAAGCGGCCTGAACCCATTGCAGGACACCCGCTGCCCGGCGCCGGTTGTAACGAACAAACCAGCTATACCAGAGCAGAGCTAGGAATGCCGCCAAACCTGCTTCGATCAGGATCAACCGCCCCACGGAAAGCCTCTCTGGGAAAAATCGTACGTCCGTTTGGTGCAGGTGCGCAAGGGGAGAACGGGAAAAATTTGAATGGAAGGTGCGGGCGGTTTCGGTACACAAGCGCTAGCGTAAGGAGCTATTGTTTCGAGTAGTTTGATACCCCCACGGTGGTGCTGGAATCGCGCCCGGAGATCGCGACTGCCCCGGATCACATGTCGTGGAGCGTGCTAGGATCGTCGCATGTGGGAAGGCACGGTCGTCTCCATCCATACAGCGGCGGAAGCGTCGGCGCCGATGCAATCGACCACCGAAGTGCGGGCATTCCCGGGGCGCGGGCTTGAGGGCGATCGGTATTTCGCCGGGACCGGGTTTTACTCGAAGAAGTCGAGCTATGGCGGGCGCGAAGTCACGCTGATCGAGATTGAGGCCGTCGAAGCCCTTTTTGGCGGCGTGCTCAACGCCGAGGGGGAGCGGTGCGGGATCAAGCTCACCGCTGCCGACACCCGTCGCAACATCGCGACGTCCAATGTCCCGCTCAATCATCTCGTCGACCGTGAATTCTGGGTCGGCAGCGTGCTTATGCGCGGCACGCGTCTCTGCGAGCCGTGCAAGCACTTGGACGATCTGACGCAACATGGCGTGATGAGCGGCTTGATCCATCGCGGAGGGCTGCGCGCGCTGATCTTGAAGGAAGGCACCATCCGCGTCAGCGACGCCGTGCGCCCGAAATCCTCGTAATCGTCCTTGAAGCGCGCAGGCTATGGCGCGTGTTCGTAAATCACAGAACAGCGCGCGACGCGCGAAGAACTCAACAGCATGGTTGCGATCAGCCCGCAGACGGCGGCGAACGACAGCCAGAGTCCTGGAATCGCGCGATTACCAGTCGCGTGGATTAAATAGGTCGAAATCGCAGGTGTAAATCCACCGAATATGGCGGTTGCGCCGCTATGGACAAGGGAGAATCCGGCAGTGCGGACGTCGGCGGGCATAATTTCCGTGAGGAACACGATCAGAGCGCCGTTGTAGCTGGCGAACAAGAACGAGAACCACAATTCCACCGCCATCAGCCGACTGAACGACGGCGCGGATACCAGCCACGACAACGCAGGATAAGCCGTCAGGAGTGCCAAAGCACTTACAGAGCCTAGCATCAGACGCCGCCCAATTCTGTCGGAAACCGCACCCATGATCGGAAGCCAGAGAAAATTGGAAGCGCCGACGCACAGCGTGACAATCATATTGTCTCTCGACGCAAGATGAAGTACGGTGCCCCCGAACGTCGGAGTGTAGGCAGTGATCATGTAAAAGCAGACCGTGTTCATGATCGTCAGCAAGATGCCGAGTGCTACCAGCCTCCAACTGAGCGCCAGCGTGTGCAGAAGTTGGCGGGGCGATGGGCGGTGCTTGCGCTCGAGAAATTCCGGTGTTTCCTGGAGAGACCGGCGCAACAGAAACAGGAGCGGGATAATCGCGCAGCCGACGAGGAGAGGAATCCGCCATCCCCATCGAGTCATTTGATCGGCTGTGAGGCGCAACGTGAGGCCGAGCCCGAGCACTGCCGCGAACATAACCGCCACTTGCTGGCTCGCCGCTTGCCAACTGACGTAGAAACCTTTGTGTCCGGGGGACGCAACCTCGAAAAGATAAACGGAGACGCCGCCCGCCTCCACGCCGGCCGAGAACCCCTGTACCAACCGCCCGGCGACAACCAGCAGCGGCGCAATCAACCCAATCGATGCATAGGAGGGTGTACAGGCGATTGAAACCGTCCCGATCGCCATCAATCCGAGAGTCAGAATAAGCCCGTTGCGGCGTCCACGATAATCGATATAGGCGCCCAGGACGATTGCACCGATGGGGCGCATTAGAAAACCCGCGCCGAAGGTCATCAGAGAAAGCATCAGCGACGCGAATTCGCTTCCACTCGGGAAGAAAGTGTGTGCGATCGCGGCCGCGTAGTATCCGAAGACCTGGAAATCGTACATCTCCAGAAGATTCCCGCTCGCGACACGGAGCACGGGCCAGAAGGTGAATGCTGGGGTGAGTCGTGCTGATGTTATCCGTTTGGATGAACTATCTGGAATTTCCATCCTAGAATTCCGATCCGCGTTCAGGATACGTCAACCGCGTATCTTCTCGACCCCCGACAGTGTATGCGCTCGCGAATATGGAACACCAAACCGGACATTGGCAACATAGGTCCTGGGCCCTGAATCATTGCATGGGAGACTCGCTTTTCGACGTGTCGCTGGCCAACCGGGAAGAACTCCGCTTAAGTTTGCGCTCGTAGGGTTTCGTGACCCCAGCCTGACTGCGGCGCGGCTACAATGGCGGCGTGGCTTTTCACATCCGGCGATTTCAAAAAGGGGATTTCGATACGCTCTGGCGTATCGACCAGGCGTGTTTTGATCCCATGCTGGCCTACTCGCGGCCGGAGATGGCGTTTTACATGCGGCGGGCGGGGGCGTTTACCCTGGTAGCGGAGGCAAAAGAGGCGCCCGGCGATTCCCAAAAGAAGCGCAGCGGCGGGGTTGGTGAGGAAACGCAGGGGATTCTCGGCTTTATTCTGACGGAACTGCAAAGGCGGAAGGGGCACGTCATCACGATTGACGTGATTGGGGCGGCGCGGCGGTTGGGCGTCGGATCGGCGATGCTCGATGTGGCTGAAGCGCGGTTGCGCGAGAGTGGGGCCGAGGCGGTTGCTTTGGAAGTGGCGGTCAATAATGAGGCGGCGATCCGGTTCTACAAAGAGAAGGGATATTTCGTGGAGAAGACCGTGCGCGGTTATTATTCGAACCAATTGGATGCGCTGGTGATGGAGAAGGCGTTGGTGGCGGAGGAGTAGTCGGCAGGAATTTCTGGATCTGGGATGGTTATGAAAATTGCGATTCAAGGGGAACTCGGTTCTTTCAGTCATGAGGCGGCGGAGGCAATGGTGCCGCGGGCTACGGTGGTGCCGTGTGCGCGGTCACGCGAAGTGTTTGAGCGCGTGAAGCGCGGGTCGGTGGATGGGGCGGTGATTCCGATTGAGAATTCATTGGCCGGGTCGGTGGCGGAGCATTTTGATTTGCTGCTGAGTTCCGACGTGCATATCGTGCGCGAGTTCCGGTTGCGGATTGTGCATAACCTGATTGCGCGGCCGGGGACGAAGTTTGGCGATTTGCGGCGGGTGTTTTCGCATCCGGTGGCGCTGGATCAGTGCCGGGATTTGTTTGCGAAGAATGCGCGGCTGCGGTCGGAACCTTTTTATGACACGGCTGGAAGCGTGAAGCATGTGATGGCCGAAGGCCTGACCGACGCGGCGGGAATTGCCAGCCGTCGCGCGGCAGAAGTGTATGGCGGAAAGATTCTGAAAGCGGGGATCGAGGACGACAAAAAGAACTTCACGCGGTTCTTTTTGATTCATCGGGGCAAGGGTCGTCCGGCGCGCGGGGCGGACAAGACTTCGCTGGCGTTCGGTATGAAGAACGTTGCCGGCGGCTTGTTCAAGGCGCTGAGCGTGTTTGCGCTGCGCGATATCAGCCTGAGCAAGATCGAGTCGCGGCCAATGCGCGGGCGTCCGTGGGAGTATGTGTTCTTCGTAGATCTGCTGCGCGGAGATGATCAGGATGCACGGAATGCGTTGCGGCATCTGGGCGAGGTGGCGGAGTTAGTGAAGGTGCTGGGAGTGTATCCGGGGGCGTAGCGAAATTGCGGGTGAAAAGTTAAGGGCGCGGATATTATCCGCGCCCTTCTTGCTGGCTCTAAAGACTTACTAGTTCACGGTCAGAGAGACGGGTTGCGAAATCGGTGTCGAGTTGCCGGCTTCCGTGACCTGCACAGTGAAACTGTAAGGCGTCCCGACGACTGCGGTCGGGACGGTTGTTGGCGTCAGGGTTAGCGTGCCAGTTCCTGATTTTGACGTGTCGGCCACGGATGTTGCTGTGATGGTAACCGTGTGCGGCAGGCCAACCGCGATGGTTGGAGCCGTATAGACGCCGCTGCTGTCGATCGTGCCGGCAGAAGCGCTCCAGGTCACACCCTTGTTCGCGCCATCGTTGCTGACGGTGGCGCTAAACGTCGTAGTTTGGTTGGGCCAGCCGTCGGTGGCGTAGTTCGCGAACAGACTAGATTTCGCTCCTACAACGTTGGAGACGGCAATCGGGTGCGAACTGCTTCCGCAAGCAATCAGGAATCCCAGCAACGCCAACGCGACCAGCATGCTGGCCACCATGGAGTAGCGGGACAGTTTGCGTCCAGCGACACCGAGCATCACGACGCCCGCGAGTGGCAACGTCAAAGGCAGCCAGGGCGAACGGTTATCGGCACGGCGTTTCTGGGGTATCGTCGCCGTGTTGGGGCCGGTAGTTGTGATGGTGAGAGTTTCCACGACCGGGCTCGCAGTCCCGGCAGGAATCGTCGGGGCGCTGCAGGTTACGGTTGCGTCGGGGAGACCACTACAAGCGAACGTGACGGCACCAGCGAATGTGGTGACGCCAACTCCCGTGGCCGTAACTGT
>Ga0302323_100002537_pt1 | contig 14810 bp, 7 predicted proteins | sample Fen_T0_3_FD_201950 | JGI IMG/M metagenome (GOLD analysis project Ga0302323, IMG submission 201950) | Peat permafrost microbial communities from Stordalen Mire near Abisko, Sweden - Fen_T0_3 | ecosystem: Environmental > Terrestrial > Soil > Wetlands > Permafrost | place: Sweden: Abisko... | reverse complement strand
CGTTCGCCGGAGTAAAGGGTTACGTCAATCCGGACTGGCAGGCGAAGGTCATCGCGGAGTCGAGCGGAAACCCGGTCGCCAACCAGCCCACCGCCATCTGGCTCGACAGCATCGGCTCCATCACCGGCAAGTACGGCGGGATGAGCCTGAGCCAGCACTTCGACGCCGCCCTGGCTCAGGGCGCTGGCTTCATCCAGATCGTACTCGACGACCTCCCCGGCCGTCACTGCGAGATGTGGGCGCTCGACGGCGAGCTGGCCTCGGGGGCCGTGGCGCGGTATCAGGCCGAGTTCATCGACGCCATCGCCGCCATCGAGGGTGACTCCAAGTACGCCGACCTGCGCGTCATCAACATCGTCGAGCCCGACTCGCTCTCCAGCCTGGTCGTGAACGTCGGCACCTCGACGGCGACCGACGCCTGCGTGTCCGCCAAGGCCAACGGCGACTACGTGAAGGGCGTCCAGTACGCGCTGGGCAAGCTGGGCGCGCTCCCCAACGTCTACAACTACCTCGACATCGCCAACCATGCCGTGCTCGGGTGGAGCACCAACCTCGGCCCGGCGGCCGATCTACTCGCCTCCACGGTGAAGAGCGCCACCGGCGGGTTTGCCACCGTGGCCGGCGTCGCCACCAACGTGGCGGGCTACGCCGCTACGGTCGAGCCCTTCTTCTCGGCGACCACGGTGGTGAACGGTGTTCCCGTCAGGCAGAGTAAGTGGGTCGACTGGAACGACTACGTCGACGAGCAGGGCTACGCCGTCGCCATGAGGTCCGCCCTCGTCAGCCGCGGCTTCAGCTCCAGCCTCGGCATCGTGATCGACACCTCACGCAACGGCTGGGGCGGCTCGAGCCGGCCCTCCGGTCCGAGCAAGTCCACCGACGTCAACACCTTCGTGAACGAGTCCAGGATCGACCGCCGGTACCACTCCGGAAACTGGTGCAACCAGAAGGGTGCCGGACTGGGTGAGCGCCCTCGCGCCATCGGCGCCAACGGCGTCCACGCCTACGCCTGGATCAAACCCCCAGGCGAGTCCGACGGGGCGGGTACGGCAGTCCCGCAGGGCGTCGACAACCCGGCCGGCAAGGGCTCCGATCCGATGTGCGACCCGAACTACGGGGGCGCCGCGCGCAACGGATATTCTCCCGACGGCGCGCTCCCGAACGCGCCCGTCGAGGGGCGCTGGTTCTCGGCCCTCTTCCAGCAGCTCCTGGCGAACCAGTACCCGCTCTACGCGTGCGCCACCCAGCCGGTCGCGCCCACCGGTCTGGCGGCCGGCGCCAGCTCCACGCAGGTCTTGCTGACCTGGAGCCCGGTGGCGGCGAGCTGCAATCCGGTGACTTACAGCGTCTTCCGCGGAACCACGCAGGTCGCGAGCGGCCTGACGGGAACCACGTTCACCGACACTGGGCTGCTGACCAACACGACCTACAGCTACACGGTCGTGGCCGTGTACAGCGCGTCCATCTCCATGACCTCGAACCCCGTCAGCGCCACCACCTCGGGCGGCATTTGCCTGGACGTGATGCCGTTCGTGAACGACCTGGGCGGCAAGGTGGTCTCCGCCAGCGAGATCGACGTGAACTGGACGGTGTTCATGGGCTGCTTCGCGTCCTGGGTCACCTATGATCTGTTCCGGGGCACCAGCCAAGACTTCACTCCCTCGGCGAGCAACCGGATCGCGACCGGCCTCACCGGGACCTCCTTCGTGGACACCGGCGTGGCGGCCGGGACCACCTACTACTACTACGTGCAGCTGTTCAATTCTGGACTCATGGTCGCCGGCCTCGGCTCGGCGGGTATCACCACGCCCGGCACGTCGGCCTGCACGGTCGTCCCCCCCACGCCGACCAACGTGAGCTATACCAGCCCGGCGTCCTGGCAGACCAAGCTCTCCTGGACCGCGGTGACCGCTCCGGCCAACTGCACCGTCACCTACAGCGTACTCCGCAACGACCAGGTGATCGCCAGCGGCCTCACCCAGCCCAGCTATCTCGACACGAGCTCACTCTCCGGCGTGACGAGCGTCTACCGGATCGTGGCGATCGACGAGGCGGGCAAGTCGGCTCCGTCGGATCCCGCGAGTCCCGGAGCGTGCCTGGCGGTGATGCCGGGCCTCGGCGCCGTGAGCGCCAAGGGGGTCTCCTCGAGTGAGATCGACCTGACCTGGACGGTGGTGATGGGCTGCTACACCGGCGCCATCACCTACGACGTGTTCCGGAGCACCACCAAGGACTTCACGCCGTCGGCGAGCAACCGCGTCGCGACCGGGCTCACGGCCACCTTCTTCGCGGACACCGGTCTGGCAGCTGGCACCACCTACTACTACGTTGTGGAGCTGCTCTACTCAGGAGGACCGCTCTCGACCAGCAGCCCGTTCGGCGCTACCACGCTCGGCGCACCGGCCTGCACCGTCGTCCCGTCCACCCCCACCGGCGTTGTCGTCACGTCCGGTTCGCTCAGCCAGGTCAACTTGGCCTGGACGGCGGTGGCGGCGCCGGCGAACTGCTCGGTCACCTATCGCGTCATTCGCGATGGGGCCGTGATCGCCACCGGCATCCAATCGACCAGTTACACGGACACAAACCCGGGTTCGCCCAAGGGCTACTCGGTCGCGGCGGGTGATGCGGCTGGCACGTCGGCTCCTTCGACTCCCGTGATCTTCACCTGCGCGGCGATCCCGGTCCTCCAGGCGACCGCGGCCACGGTCTCTTCCAGCCAGATCAACTTGACTTGGGCTGTGGTTCCGAGCTGCGCGTCCCAACCTGGCAGCTACGACGTGTTCCGGAGCACCACCAAGGGCTTCACGCCGTCGGCCAGCAATCGGGTGGCGACTGGAATCACGGCCACCTCGTTTGTGAACACGAGCCTCACGCCCGGCACCACGTACTACTTCGTGGTTCAGGGCAACGACTCGAGCTACCCGCTCACGGCCAGCGCCAGCGCCACCACCACCGGTTCGGCCTCGGGCCTCAAGGTCCAGTACTGGACCCACCTCACCGCGGCTTCCACCAACCAGCTCGGTCCGATGCTGAAGGTCGTCAACTCCGGCACGAGCGCAGCAGCGCTGAGTAGCGTCACGGTCCGCTACTTCTTCTCCCCCGAAGGAACCGCGTCGCTCAAGTACGCCTGCGACTACGCGCCCAAGGGCTGCGCCAACGTCACCTCCAAGTTCGGCACCCTCAACGGCGCGAGCTTCCTGGAGCTGGGCTTCACCTCGGGTGCCGGTTCGCTGGCGGCCGGGCAGAGCACCGAGGTCCAGGGGCGCATCTTCAAGACCGACTGGAGCAACTTCAACCAGGCCAACGACTTCTCCTTCGACGGTACCCGGAAGGCCTACGCCGACTGGGACCACGTGGCGGCCTACGTCAAGGGAGCGCTGGCCTGGGGCCTGGAGCCGGCTCCGGTCGTCGCGACCGACACCACGCCGCCCTCGGTGCCGACTGGGCTCATGGTCAGGCTCTCGGGGTTCGACGGCGGCTACCTGATCCTGAGCTGGACGGCATCGACGGACAACGTGGGCGTGGTCGGCTACGACGTCTACGCCGGGACGAAGCTGGCCGCCTCGGTGACGGCGACCGACACCGGCACGGCGCTCTTGGGCTTGGCGTACGGGACATACAGCTTCACGGTGCAAGCCAAGGACAAGGCCGGGAACGTCTCGGCGGCCAGCGCGCCACTCCCCGTGACCGTCGGGCCGGTCTGCATGTATCCACCACCGGCCCCGACCAACCTGGTGGCCAAGTCCGTCGGCGCCAGGTTGGTGACCCTCGCCTGGGACGCGCCCTCGAAGGACGCGTGCTTCGATCCCGCCGGCGCCATCTACCAGATCTCCGCGGGAGGGATGGCGGTTGGCACGAGCAACGGCACCAGCGCGACCATCTCGAACCTGTTGCCGAGCACGGCCTACTCCTTCACGGTGACGGTGCTGGACGCGGCTGGGAACGTCTCCTCCCCGAGCACCCAGCTCGTGGTGACGACGCTCTCCGAAGCCGACACCACGCCGCCGTCGGTGCCGACCGGGCTCGCTTACAAGTTCGTAACGTTCGCGGATGGGATCACCGATGGTGGACATCTCGTCCTGAGCTGGACCGCATCGACCGACAACGTGGCCGTGGCCGGCTACGACGTCTTCGCCGGGACCAAGCTGGTCGCCTCGGTGACCGGGACGGACACCGGCACGGCGCTCTCGACCCTAGGCGACGGCACCTACAGCTTCACGGTGAGGGCCAAGGACCCGGCCGGGAACGTCTCGGCGGCCAGCGCGGCACTCGTCGTCGTCATCAGCCATAAGTGCGAGGACACCTATCCCGTCCTGACCAACGTCAAGGTCACCATCCTGAGCCCCACCATGGTGCGCATCTCCTGGGACCCGCCGTCGGCGGACAGCTGCTGGGTCATCGACGACCTGATCATCGTCTACGAAATCTACAGCGGGTCGGTCCTGGCCGGCACGACCACCCAGACCAGCGTGACCATCTCGAACCTGAGCCCGAGCACGACCTACAGCTTCACGATCAAGACGCGAGACTCCGCCGGGAACGTCTCTCCCGGCACGTCCCCGATCGTGGTCACGATGCCGGCAGCGATGACCGACACCACGCCGCCCTCGGCGCCGACCGGGCTCTCTTACAAGATGGTGGGGACCGACGGCGGGATCCCGGTGGTGAGCTGGACCGCATCGACCGACGACGTGGGTGTGGCCGGCTACGACGTTTACTCGGGGACAAAGCTGATCGCCTCGGTGACGGGCACCGACTCCGGTTCGAAACTCGAGTCCTTCGGCGCGGGAACGTACACCATCACGGTGAAGGCCAAGGATCTGGCCGGCAACGTCTCGGCGGCCAGCGCCTCGCTCACGATGACGGTTCCGATGAGGTGCTGGCTCGTGCCCTCGGCGCCCACCAACGTCACGGTGAGCCCCGTGGTCTATACGGACACCCTGGTGAGCTGGAGCCCGTCCGAACCGTCGGGCGAATGCCCGTCCATCACCGGCTACGCGGTCTACGTCGGGACGACGCTGGTCGCCACCAGCACCACGACCAGCGTGACCTTGAAGGGCCTGACCCTCGGGACCACCTACTCCTTCACCGTCGCGGGAATGGACGCTGCCGGCAACCTGTCGGCGAGGAGCACCCCGGTCAGCTACACGGTGATCTACGCCGAGCCGCCCACGCCCCCGAGCACGCCGACCAACGTGGTGGCGTCGAACGTGACGGCCACCGGCGTGGACCTGAGCTGGACGAGCTCCACCGACAACGTGGGCGTGGTCCTCTACGTCATCTACTCGGGTGAGACGAAGGTCGGCTCCACGACCACCAACAGCGCGAAGATCACCAACCTGACGCCCAACACCGCCTATAGCCTGACGGTCAAGGCGGCGGACGCGGCGGGTGCGTTCTCCGCAGCGAGCGCGCCGGTCACCTTCAAGACACTCCCAGCGCCCGACACCACGCCGCCGAGCGCGCCGACGCTCAAGGCCTCGATCACGTCGCTGTCCGTGACGCTGAGCTGGTCGGGCTCCACCGACGACGTCGGCGTGGTCGCCTACGACCTCTACGAACAGGGCTTCGAAGCCATGGACGCCAAGCTCATCGGGTCGACCACCAGCACCAGCGTGACCTTGTTCAACCTCTCTGGTCAGATGACCTTGAGCGGGACCTACATGGTGACGGCGCGCGATGCTGCCGGCAACGTCTCTTCGTTCAGCAACCCGGTCGAGGTCCGGTTCAACGAGACGCCCGAACCGCAGCCGCCGTCCACGCCAGTCAACCTGCTGGCGACCTCCTTCGGCTCGGGCGTGGTCCTGACCTGGGACGCCTCCACCGACTACCACGGGCAGCCGGTCGCGAGATACGACCTGTACATCGGGGACGTGTACGTCGGCACGGTCTCGGACAGCAGCGCCAGCATCATCGGGCTGGGCAAGGGCGTGTCCTACGCCTTCACGGTCAGAGCGGTCGACGTGGAAGGGAACGCGTCCTCGCCGAGCAACGCGGTCACCGTGAAGTTCTGAGAAGGTGACCGACCTGCCGGCGTCCTCGACCCGGCAGCCTCTTCCAGCGCGCCGGCGGGCTTCGTGCTCGCCGGCGCGGCTGTGTTAATGGAAATACATGCGATTCCTTCCTCGTCGGGCGCTGGGGCGGACCGGATTCGTGGCCACGCAGCTCGGGATCGGCGACCTGGCCGACCGCGCGCTGGGACTGGAGGCCTGCGCGGCCACGCTCCGCCGGGCGCTCGACGCGGGGCTCAATCTGGTGGACACCGCGCCGGCCTACGAGGACGGCTTCAGCGAGCAGGTGGTCGGACGCGCGCTCTTTGGACGGCGAGACGGACTCTTCGTCATCGACAAGGTCGATCACCTCGATCGGCCGGTGGCCAGCCAGGTGGAGAGGAGCCTCGATCGGCTCGGGCTCCGGCCGGACGCCTTCGTGTTCCACCGCGTGGCCAGCCTGGACGAGTGGGAGCGCCTGACCGCGCCAGGCGGCGGGATGGATCAGCTCGCTGAGGAGGTCAGGCGCGGGAGCTGCCGGTTTCGCGGCATCTCCAGCCATCATCCCGACGTGGCCCGCGCCGCCATCCTCTCAGGCGCCTGCGACCTGATCTTGTTCCCCGTCGGACCGTTCGTGGACGAGCGTTACCTCACGGACGTGCTCCCCTTGGCGCGAGCGCGTGGGGTGGGCGCGGTCTGCTTCAAGACCTTCGCCGCTGGGATGCTGGTGGCCGACACCGCAGGGTACGGCCGCCCGATCCCGGAGGAGAGCCGCGGAGTGAAGCTCGCGCCCAAGCTATCGATCCGGGACTGTCTCGCCTTCACGCTCACGCTCGACCCGGACGTGGCGCTGCTCGGCCTGAGCACGCCGGCGGAGCAAGAGGCTGCCTTCGCCGCAGCCGAAGAGGCCCGGCCGCTCTCGGCCGCGTCGCTGGACGACATCCGCTGCAGGGCGACCCAGGCGGTGCGCGGCAAGGGTCCGACCTGGTGGAATCCGGCCGACTGACGCGCCCCGTCACGGCCAGCGCTTCAGCGGCCGATATCGTCCGGAAGCGACCCCTCTTGCCTACATCGACGCACCGTGTGGGCAGAAAAATGGACGGCGATATCAGCCGGCATACAGTGAAAGCGTCATGGCTGCTCGGCTTGGCGCACTGCTCGTCACACTGCTCGTCGCCGGCGCCCTGGCGCATCCGGCCCAGGCGGCGCCACGCCGGGCGGGACCGATTCACCTTCAGGCGAGGACGCCGGCCGCGCGCCGGACTCCTGCCCGGGTGGACAAGCGGATCCCTTCGCTCCAGCGCGCCCGCGAGCTGCTGGCGGCCGTCAAGCGCGATCCCAACAAGCGCCGCTTCCGACACCACTGGGAGAAGGCCATCCGGGCCCTGGTCCAGGCGGCGCGGGGGAAGGACGCCCCGGTGGCGCTGCTGGAGGCGGCTCGAGCGCGCTACGGCCTGTACCGGTTCTCTGCGGTCGAGTCGGACCGCGACGAGGCGCTGAAGCTCGCCACCCGCGCCACCCGCCTGGGGTCGCACGACGCGGCTCGGTTCGCGGCCGCGGTCCGGCGCGAGGCTGGCGACGACGCTCCGCCGACCAAGACCCGCGTGGTCCGGCCGGCTGTGCCGCGCAGCGATCCGGCGCCGGCGCGCTCCGGTGCAGGGGCCCCAGCTGCCGTCGCGGCTTCGGAGGGGCGCAGCCAGGACGCGGCCGGCCACGCCGACGCGGCTCCGGCCGGAGACGATGCGGAAGACGAGGGCGAAGAGAGCGCCGACGCCGAGCTGGACAAGGTGGTCGCGGACGCGGTGGAGCAGCCCCAGGCGACTCCCGGCAAGGATCACCCCGCCACGGCGGGAGCCGTCGCTCCAGAGGCGGCGCAGGCGCAGGGGCCGGCCCATGTCTCGGCGGTGAAGACCTGGTCCAGCCGCGACTACACCCGCGTGGCGGTCTACCTCTCTCGCGCCGTCGAGTTCGAGCAGGAGGAGATCGCCGCCCGTTCCGGCCTTCCTCGACGGCTGGCTCTCGACCTGAGCCCGGCGCTCCTCGACGGCAAGGCCCTGGCGCGGCCGGTCGGCGACAAGCAGGTCGATCGGGTCCGGGCCGCCCAGAACGACGCCGACACGGTGCGGGTGGTCCTCGACCTGGCCGGGAGCGACGCCTACCAGATCTTCAGCCTGGACGACCCGCCACGCCTGATCGTGGACGTGGGCACGCGCCAGGCTCGCCGCGACGTGATCGCCCAGGGGCCTCGCCCGGCAGAGCAGGAGAAGCCCGAGTCGCCTCAGCCGGCGCAGCCGCAGTCTCCGGCGCAAGCTCAGGCTCAGGCGACGCCGCAGCCCGAGCCCCAACCTTCACCGTCGACCCGGGAGGAGTCCGGGGAGGAGTCCGACGAGGGCGGCCGCTCCGGCGCCATCCGCCGGATCGTGATCGACGCCGGGCACGGAGGCCACGACAGCGGCGCCGTCGGTCCGCGCCGCGTCCACGAGAAGGACGTGGTGCTCGAGATGGCGCGCCGGCTCGCGGTCAAGCTGCGCGGGGCTGGGTTCGACGTGGTCCTCACCCGCAAGGGCGACGTCTTCCTTCCGTTGGAGGAGCGGACCGCGGTGGCCAACACCGCCCAAGGCGACCTCTTCGTCTCCATCCACGCCAACGCCCACCCGCGGCGCGACCGGCAGGGGATCGAGACCTACTTCCTGAACGTCTCCGACGACCGGTACGCGCGGCGGCTGGCGGCCCGCGAGAACGGGCTGGTCACCGGCGAGAGCGACTCCGGGGGGACCGCCAAGCGGATCCTGGCCGACCTCGACGCGCGGAGCAGCGCTGAGTCCTCGGCCCGGCTGGCCCGGCTCATCCAGCGGGAGGTCTGCACGGGGGTCCGTGCCCACGTCGGCCCGGTCCGGGACCTGGGCGTGAAGAGCGCGCTCTTCTACGTCCTTCTGGGCGCGCGCATGCCGGCGGTGCTGGTGGAGACCGCGTTCATCTCCAACCGCGAGGAGGAGAAGCGGCTCGGCAGCGTCCGGTACCAGGAGGAGGTGGCGGCCGGGATCACCCGGGCCGTCCAGTCGTACGCGGCGCGAGAATCGCGCTTCGCGGCGGCGCGGTAGATGCGGTTCGCATATACTCTGTCGCTCGCATGATCTTTCCAGAGCCCTCTCTGACCGACCTGCCGGCCCCCGCGCCGGACGAGCTCCAGAACCGAATCCACGAGCTGCCCCCCCCCACGGGCGACCTGCGGGCAGATCTGGCCGCCGCCCGAGGCTTCGTGGAGAAGGCCAACCGCGAGGGCGCGAGCGGACGAACCATCGCGCGCCTGCTGTGCGTGGCCACGGACGGCATCGTCCAGCGGGTCTGGGACCAGGCCTGCGCCGAGGCGGCCAAGAGTCACCCGGCGTCGCGGCTGGCGCTGGTCGCCATCGGCGGGTACGGCCGCAAGGAGCTGGCCCCGTTCAGCGACCTGGACGTCCTGGTGCTGCACGACGAGGGCGAGCCGGACGCCTACACCAAATTGGCCAGCGAGCGGTTCGTCTACGCGCTCTGGGACCTCCGCTTCGAGGTCGGCTACAGCGTCCGCGACGCGCGGGCCTGCGAGAAGCTGGCCGCCGAGGACCACACCGCCCGCACCGCGCTGCTCGACCTGCGGCTCCTCTCGGGCGACCGGGAGCTGTACCGCGAGCTGGAGCGGGAGCAGCTCCACGGTCTGTCACAGGCGCGGGTCGATGCCTTCATCGCAGACAAGATCCAGGAGATGCGCTCCCGGCGCGAGAAGTACGGGGACTCGCTCTACCTGCTCGAACCGAACGTGAAGCAGTCCGAGGGCGGCCTGCGCGACCTCCAGTCCGCGCTCTGGATCGCCCGCGTCCGGTTCAAGGTGGCCGGCATCACCGAGCTTCTCTCCCGGGCGCTGCTCCCGGAGCGCGAGGTCTCGCAGCTCCGGCGGGCCCGCGACTTCGTCTGGCGCGTGCGCAACGAGCTCCACTACATCGCAGGCCGCAAGAACGATCAGCTCACCTTCGACGTCCAGCCGATGGTGGCGGAGCGGATGGGCTACCGGGACTCCGGGCACCGCACCGCGGTCGAGGAGTTCATGCGCCACTACTACCTGGCCACCAAGACCGTGCTGGTGGCCTGCGACGCCATCGTCGATCGCTCGCTGGAGCCGCAGCGCTCGGGCGGCTGGCGGCGCACCCCGGCGCTCGCGTCGCTCACCGGGGCGGAGCGGCGGGTCGGGACGTCCGGCGAGGAGTGGCACCTGCCGGGCGGTGAGTTCAAGGTCTTCCGAGGTCGACTCACCGTCAACGACAACGAGGTCCTGCGCCGGTCGCCGGCCGCGATCATCCGGCTCTTCGCCGCGTCCGACAAGCAGAACCTGGATCTCTATCCGTACGCCCGCAACCAGGCGGCCGAGGCGGCCTCGAAGCTCGGTCCGGAGGCGGCCGAGGACCCCGAGCTGAACCAGGAGTTCCTGGCGGCGCTCCTCCGGCCCGGGACGCGCGGTCGCTTCCTCACCCAGATGCACGAGCTGGGCGTGCTCGAGAAGCTCGTCCCCGACTTCGCGCGCATCACCGCGCGCCGACAGATCGACGTGTACCACGTCTACACCGTGGACATTCACAGCCTGTTCGCGGTGCGCCGGCTCCTGGCGCTGCGCAACGGTGACGTGCAGGAGGAGGGGCTGACCGAGCTCATGCAGGTCGTGGCGCGGCCGCTCCCGGTCTACCTGGCCACCTTCTTCCACGACATCGGGAAGGGGGCCGGCCCGGACCACTCCGCGCGGGGCGCCGAGATCGCGGCCAACGCGTGCGTGCGCATGGCGCTCGACCCGGCCGACTCCGCCGACATCGAGTGGCTGGTGGCCAAGCACCTGCGCATGTCGGCCATCGCCCAGCGCCGCGACCTCTCGGATCCGCACCTGATCCAGGCCTTCGCCGACGAGTGCGGCACCCTGGGGCGGCTCGACGCGCTCTACCTCCTGACCTACGCCGACATCGCCACGGTCGGGCCGCGCACCTGGACCGAGTGGAAGGCGCGCCTCCTGCGCGAGCTCTACCAGAAGACCCGCGACCTCCTGGTCGGCGGTGAGCGTCGGCCCGAGCCGGGCACGGCCGAGGCCACCGGCAGGGCCAACGTGGCCCGGGCGCTGGCCACCCGGATCGACGCGCTGGACGCCAAGCGCTTTGTCGATGCCATGCCGGCCCGGTACTTCCTGACGGTGGCCCCGGACCAGGCGCCCCGCCACGTCCGGCTGCTCCGCATGGGCCGGAGCCTGCCGGTCGCGGCGGTGATCCGGCACCGGCTCACCACCGGGTACTCGCGGATCACCCTCACGGCCCGTGATCGGCCCGGACTCCTGGCCCTGATCGCGGGCGTGCTGGCCGCGCACCGGATCGACATCCAGCACGCAGAGGTCTTCTCGACGCCGGACGATCCGGCACACGACTGGCTGGCCGGGAAGGCGCTCGACGTGTTCCGCGTGCGCGGCCCGGACGGGAAGGCGGTCGAGGCCAAGCGCTGGCAGGCGGCCCGCGACGACCTGGCGCGGGTCCTCTCCGGCGAGGAGCAGCTGGAGGACCTGATGGGCCGGCGGCTGCGCGCCTCGCCGCTCCCGCAGCGCCCGCTGCCGCAGGTCCCCACCAAGGTCACCATCGACAACGACAGCGCCCGGGCCTACAGCGTCATCGACGTCTTCACCGCCGACCGGGTCGGGCTGCTCCACAAGCTGGCGCAGACCTTCTTCGATCTGTCACTTTCGGTCGATCTCGCCCGCATCATGACCGAGGGCAATCGGGTGTCCGACGCCTTTTACGTCCGCACCCTGGACGGCCGCCGGCTGGAGGGCGACCTCGCCAACCGGGTGGTGGACGTCATCACCACGGCCCTGACCCGGGTTTCGTAGTCCCCGCGCGCCTGTCCCAGGCGCGGCGACGCGCCGCTCCGCCGGGTCGCTGAGCGACCGGTTTGAACACCGAAGGGGCTCCAGATCACGCTCCGGCACGCTTCGCGCTGCCCGGACGCGGCGGTTTGCCCTGGTGCCCCGCGCCCTTGTACAGCCGAGCGTGCGTGGACAGGGTTAGCGCAGGCGGTCGGTGTAGGGGAAGGGGAGCAGGCTCCTGATGAGGCGCGTCCAGATCCGTTTTTGCGTCGTGACGTCCTGGCCCAAGGACGACTGGCACAGCCGGAGGCTCCTGGCCTGCTGCGGTCGCCTCGGACCGGCCGCGTCCGTGGATCCGGCCGAGCTGGGGATCTCCCTGGGAGTGAAGCCCTTCGAGCTTGAGGTGCTCGCGCCGGCTGGCCGGAGGAGCTGCCACGTGTTCGTCCTGGCCCGCGGACTCGGGCGCAGCGGAGACCCCGACGTGCAGTTCGAGATCTACCGGGCGCTGGAGGCGTCGGGCGCGGTGGTGATCAACCGGATCGATCCCCTGCTGGCTGCGCAGGACAAGTTCCGCACCTCCTGGATGCTGCGGCGCGCGGGCGTCCCGACTCCCACGGCGGCGGTGGCGCAGACCCGCGCCGGCGCGCTGGAGGCGCTCTCTGCGATGGGGGAGGCGGTGGTCAAGCCGATCGCGGGCTCGCTGGGAGAGGGCGTGGAGCGGGCCTGCAACGACAAGGCGGGGCGCCGGGCGGTGGCGCGGCGCCTGGAGCGCGACGGCTCGGTCTACCTGCAAGCGTTCGTGCCCAACGCGGGGCGCGACCTGCGGCTGTTCGTGGTCGGGCGTCGGCTGGAGGGGGTGGTGGAGCGGCTGGCGGCGCCCGGTGGATGGTTGACCAACCTGGCGCGGGGCGCGCGTGCCCGGCCTGGCGCCTGCAGCCGGGCGGCCAAGAGCGCGGCGGTGCGCGCCACGGTCGCGCTGGGATTGGACTACGCGGGGGTGGACGTGGTCGATGGGCCGGACGGGCCGACGGTCATCGAGGTGAACGGGAATCCGAGCTGGCAGGGGGTGCTGGAGGCAACGGGCAAGGACATGGCCGAGCCGATCGCGGAGTACGCGCTGGGACTTGTGGAGAAGCGGCTGGAGCGCCAAGGCAGGTCATCGTTTCACATGGGGGCATCACATGGCTGAGGAGAAGAAGAGCACGAAGGGGGCGATGACCGTCTCGGAGGCAGGCCGGAAGGGCGGGGTCCGGGTGCGCGAGACGCGCGGTCGGAAGTTCTACGAGGAGATCGGCAAGAAGGGCGGCGAGACCGTCAAGGCCGAGCGTGGCCGGAAGTTCTACGAGGAGATCGGCAAGAAGGGCGGCGACACGGTCAAGGCCGAGCGGGGCCCGCGCTTCTACGAGGAGATCGGCAAGAAGGGCGGCGAGACGATCAAGGCCGAGCGTGGGACGCCGTTCTACGAGGAGATCGGGCGCAAGGGCGGGCACAAGGTCCGCGAGCTGATCGAGAAGGGCAAGGGGGGCGGAGAGCCAGCGAAGCTTCCGGCCGCCCAGCAGCCGGGGAGCGGCGAGCCGCAGAAGTAACTGTCTGTCAACTCAGGGAGGGGGCGAAGATGGCGGTCGATGACAAGGACGGCGAGGCGAGGCGGGACGGCGACGGCGTAGGTGCGCGCCGGGCCATGACGGTGGCGGAGGCGGGACGAAAAGGTGGCCTGGCTGTGCGCGATGGCCGGGGGCACGCGTTCTACGAGGAGATCGGGAGGAAGGGCGGGCAGAAGGTCCGCGAGCTGATCTCTCGCGGAAAGACCCGTTCCTGAACGGCCTTACGCAGGCTCGATCGGGGGCCTTTGCTTTTGTCGCGAATTGGAGGACGCTGCTTGACCTGAGGTTCTACCCCTGGTAGGTTGCCAAAATTGGGTAATTCTGGCAAAGCTAGCAAACCAGGAATGCAGGCCAAGCCCTTCAATCGCTACCTGACCAGCTTCGAGGTCGCCGAGGCCTGCGGTGTTTCCGCACGCACGGTGAGTAACTGGATCCGGCACGGGTCGATCCCGGCCCATCGCACGGTGGGTGGACACGCCCGCGTGGCGGTGGACGATCTGCGGAAGTTCCTGGAGGAGCGGCAGATGCCGCTTCCTCCGGGGCTGCTGCCGACCGCGGCCCCCAGCGAGCCCGCGCGCGTGACGTGGGGACGCGGCCCCAGACCCCGCCGCCAGCCGGTCCGGCCGAACCCGGGCCGGGGGACCCGCGAGCGGCCGAGGGTGCTCGTCATCGACGACGACGAGACGCTGCTGGCGGTGGTGAGCGAGATCCTGGAGGTCGCGGGCTACGAGGTCGACTCGGCCCGGCACGGCTTCCTGGGCGGTTACCTCCTGTCCCACTTCAGCCCGCACGTCATCCTGCTCGACATCATGATGCCGGGCCTGGACGGCTACGAGGTCCTCTCCCTCATCCGCAAGCGCCCCGAGGCCCGCGGGATCCCCATCGTCGCCTGCACGTCGCTCAAGGGCCCGGAGATCGAGAGCCGCCTGACGGCGGCCGGCTTCAACGGCTACGTTCGAAAACCCATCGACTTCTCAGCGCTCCGTGCCACGTTGGCGGCCCTGCTCCCATCATGAACGATCGGGATCTTCCCGCGCGTATCCTCGTCGCCGACGACGACGCCCTCACCCGGCGGATCATGAGCGACCTGCTGCTGGAGATGGGGCACGAGGTGATCGAGGCCTTCGACGGCCCGAGCGCGCTGGAGCGGGCCACCCTGGTGGTCCCGGATCTGATCCTGGCGGACATCGTGATGCCCCGGCTGGACGGGGTGGAGCTGCTCCGGGCGCTCCGGGCCGATCCGCGCCTGGCGGGCGTGCCGGTGCTGCTGGTCACCAGCGTGCTCCCACGCCCGGTCCTGCAGTCCTGCCTGGAGGCCGGCGCGGACGACGTGCTCTCCAAAGATCGGCT
>Ga0302323_100002536_pt1 | contig 14815 bp, 13 predicted proteins | sample Fen_T0_3_FD_201950 | JGI IMG/M metagenome (GOLD analysis project Ga0302323, IMG submission 201950) | Peat permafrost microbial communities from Stordalen Mire near Abisko, Sweden - Fen_T0_3 | ecosystem: Environmental > Terrestrial > Soil > Wetlands > Permafrost | place: Sweden: Abisko... | reverse complement strand
CGACGCGCTGATCGAGGGCTTCCGCCCCGGGGTCATGGAGCGGCTGGGCCTCGGTCCCGACGTGTGCCTCGAGCGCAACCCCCGTCTGGTCTACGGCCGGATGACCGGCTGGGGCCAGGACGGCCCGCTCGCACAGGTGGCGGGGCACGACATCAACTACATCTCGCTCGCCGGGGCGCTCGGTGCCATCGGTCGTGCGGGGCAGCCGCCCACGCCGCCGCTCAACCTCGTCGCCGACTTCGGCGGGGGCGGCATGCTCCTGGCGCTCGGCATCTGCGCGGCCATCGTCGAACGCAACACCTCGGGCAAGGGCCAGGTGGTCGACGCCGCCATGGTCGACGGCGTGGCCTTGATGATGTCGATCTTCCACGGCATGGTGGCGATGGGCTTCTGGAGCGAGGAGCGCGGCACCAACATGCTCGACTCCGGCGCGCACTGGTACGACGCCTACGAGACGTCCGACGGCGAGTTCGTGTCGATCGGTCCGGTCGAGCCGCAGTTCTACGCCGAGCTGCTCACCCGCATGGGCCTCGACCCGGTCGAGTACCCGCACTTCGACAAGGCGCGCTGGCCCGAGCTGAAGGACCGCTTCACCGAGATCTTCAAGAGCAGGACCCGCGCCGAGTGGTGCGAGCTGCTCGAGGGCACCGACGTGTGCTTCGCCCCGGTCCTGCGCATGAGCGAGGCGGCGCAGCACCCGCACAACGCGGCGCGCAACACGTTCGTGGAGGTGGCCGGCGTCGAGCAGGCCGCGCCCGCGCCCCGGTTCAGCCGCACGCCCGGCAGCATCGACTCGCCGCCGCCGCACGCCGGCCAGCACACCGACCAGGTGCTCGCCTCCCTCGGCTTCGACGACGCCCGGGTGGCCGAGCTGCGCTCGTCGGGCGCCATCGCCTGACCTGCCCGCCGCGGCGGGGCGAACGCGAACGGGGTCGGGGCCGATAGGTTTCGGTCCTCATGGGAACCCTGGTCTGCTTCCACGCCCACCCCGACGACGAGTCGATCGGCACCGGTGGCCTCATGGCCCGGGCCGCCGCCGAGGGGCACCGTGTCGTGCTGGTCACGGCCACCCGAGGCGAGCTGGGTGAGATCATGCCGGGGGTGCTCGACGAGGGCGAGCAGCTCACCATGCGCCGCACCGCCGAGCTGTACGCGTCGGCGGAGGTGCTGGGGGTCGCCCGGCTCGAGCTGCTCGGCTATGTCGACTCCGGGATGATGGGCGAGGCCACCAACGACGCCCCGTGGTGCTTCTGGCAGGCCGACCTCGACCACGCCGCCCGGCGCCTGGCCACCATCCTCGAGGAGGAGCAGCCCGACGCCTTCACGATCTACGACGACCACGGCGGCTACGGCCACCCCGACCACATCCAGGTGCACCGGGTGGGGTTGCGGGCCGCCGAGCTGGCCGGCGTCACGTCGGTCTTCCAGGGCACCATGAACCGCGACCACCTGATCCGGCTCATCCGGGCCCGCATCGAGGAGACGGGCGACCCCGACGGCAACGTGCCCGACGGGGTGTCCGCCGACGGCCTGCCCAGCAACCTCCCGTCCGACTTCGGCACCCCCGAGGTCGACATCACCCATCGGGTCGACGCCTCCGCGTTCGTCGACCGCAAGCGCGCCTCGATGCGCTGCCACCCGTCCCAGATGGCGCCCGACCACTTCATGCTCGCCATGCCCGACGACCAGTTCGCCCACGCCATGGGCTTCGAGTGGTTCATCGGCCTCGACGGCGCCACCGCACCGGTGGGCGGCGCGCTGGCCGACCTGTTCGAGCCGCTGCACTGAGGCGTCGCCCACCGGCGCCCGACTGGTTCGGGTGCACGCACGGGCGGCAGCATGGTCGACTTGCCCGTTCCGCCCCCGCTCCTCGCCACCGATGTGCTGCTGCTGCGCATCCACCGCGCCTGGGCGTGGGTGGTGGTGCTGGGCAACGGGATCGCGGGCGCGTGGGCCCTCGCCGCGCACCGCTGGCGCTCGCTGCGCAGCCGGGCGCTGTGGTGGTTCACGCTGGCTGCCGAGCTGGCGATCTTCGTGCAGGTCGGGCTCGGCGTGGGGTTGGTGGCGGGGGAGAAGCTCACCGCGCCGCGGTTCCACGTGTTCTACGGCTTCGTCGCCATCTTCGCGGTGGGGATCATCTACAGCTACCGCTCCCAGATGCGGCGCCAGAAGTACCTGCTCTATGGCCTCGGCGGCCTGTTCCTGATGGGCCTCGGCATCCGCGCCATGGTGCTGGCCACCACCGGCGCCCGCTGAGACCCCGGCCCCGGCGCCCCTCCCGTTCTCCGTGCGAAAAGCGTCGCTGGGCGACGGTATCCGCACGCAGAACGGGCAGAGGTGGTCGTTCCGGCCGTGCTGTCACACCCGCCCGGTTGACTGGCCGGCGTGCGGATCGACCAGGTGCTCCATGAGCTCGCCGCAGCCGGCCACGGACTCGTGGTGCGGCGCGATGCACTCGCCGCGGGCGTGTGCTCGTCCGCGCTCGACCGGCGGATCCGGGCGGGGTCGCTCGTCGTGGAACAGCCGGGCATCTACCGGCTCGCCGGCGTCGCCTCCACCCTGGCACGGCGCGAGCGCGCTGCGGTGCTCGCCGCGCACCCCGACGGCGTCCTCTCGCATCGCAGCGCCGCCCGGGCGCACGGCCTCCTCAGCGTCGGGCCCGAGCCCATCGACGTCACCGTCTCGTCCACGAGGCTCCCGAGGCTGCGCGGCGTCACGGTCCACCGGTCGCTCGACCTGCAGCCCTCCCACGTGCGGCTGCTGGATCGGATGCGGGTGACCACCGTCGAGCGCACCCTCGCCGACCTGGGCGATGTCGTGTCGCCTCGACGGGTCGCCGGGGCGCTCGAGCGGGCGGTGATCGAGCGACTCACCACCTGGGAGCGCGCGACCGCGATCCTCGACGAGATCGGTGGCCGGGGCCGCAACGGCCGCGGCGCACTCCGTGCGGCGCTCGACGAGTGGCCGTTCGACGGACGCCCACCCGACAGCGTGCTCGAGGTCGCGCTGGCACGGCTGCTGGCACAGAACGACCTGCCCATGCCGACGTTCCAGCACGAGGTGCGCCATCACGGTCGGTTCGTGGCCCGGGTGGATGCGGCCTGGCTCGACCGCATGATCGTGGGCGAGGTCGACGGTCACCATGCCCATGCCGGCAGCGAGCAGTTCAAGCGCGACCTGCGTCGCCAGAACGAGCTGGTGCGCCTCGGCTACACGGTGCTGCGCTGGAGCTGGGACGACGTGCAGGCGGGCTGGCGCGTGGTCCGTGACGTCCGCTGCGCGCTCGACTGCTGAGCACCCCCGGTCTCGTTCCCGTCCCGTTCTCCGTGCGTCTACCGCCGCCCAGCGACGCTTTTCGCACGTAGAACGGTGAGGGAGTTGTCGCTAGAGGTGGACGACGGGGCAGGTGAGGGTGCGCGTGATGCCTTCGATCATCTGCACCCGGCTGACCACCATCTTGCCGAGCTCGTCGACCGTCTCGGCCTGGGCCCGCACGATGACGTCGTAGGGGCCCGTGACGTCCTCGGCAGCCACCACACCCGGGATCGCCGCGACCTCGGCCGCCACGGGAGCGGCCTTGCCCACCTCGGTCTGGATCAGGATGTAGGCGCTGACGCCCATCAGTGGGATCCGGCGAGCCGCTTCTCGAGCTCGGCGAGCTCGTCGGACAGCTCTCCGGGGAGGCGCTCGCCCACGAAGGTGAAGTGCTCCGAGATGAGGGGCACCTCCTGGCGCCACGACTCGTTGTCGACGGCCAGCAGCGCGGCCAGCGTGTCGGCCTCGATGTCGAGGCCGTCGGTGTCGAGCGAGTCGGCCGTGGGGACCCGCCCGATGGCGGTGTCGACGGCGTCGGCCTCACCGGCGAGGCGGCGCAGCACCCAGTCGAGCACGCGGCTGTTCTCGCCGTATCCCGGCCACAGGAAGGAGCCGTCGTCGCCCTTGCGGAACCAGTTGACCCAGAACAGCCGGGGCAGCTTGGACTCGTCGGAGGCCTTGCCGATGTCGAGCCAGTGCTTCATGTAGTCACCGGCGTTGTACCCGATGAAGGGGCGCATCGCGAACGGGTCGAAGCGGACCTCGCCGATGGTGCCGGCGGCGGCGGCCGTCTTCTCCGAGCTCATGATGGAGCCGAGGAACACGCCGTGCTGCCAGTCGAACGACTCGGTGACGAGCGGGACGTTGGTGGCGCGGCGGCCACCGAACAGGATCGCCGAGATCGGCACGCCGGCGGGATCCTCCCACTCGGGGGCGATGACGGGGCACTGCGAGGCAGGGGCGGTGAAGCGGGCGTTGGGGTGCGCGGCCGGGGTGCCCGACTCGGGCGTCCAGTCGTTGCCCTTCCAGTCGATCAGGTGCGCCGGCAGCTCGGGCGTGAGGCCCTCCCACCAGATGTCGCCGTCGTCGGTCTTGGCGACGTTGGTGAAGATGCAGTTCTCGTCGAGGCTGCGGATGGCGTTGAGGTTGGTGTCCTCGCCGGTACCCGGGGCGACGCCGAAGAAGCCGGCCTCGGGGTTGATGGCGTAGAGGCGGCCGTCGGCGCCGAACTTCATCCAGGCGATGTCGTCGCCGATGGTCTCGACCTTCCACCCCGGGAGGGTGGGGATGAGCATGGCCATGTTGGTCTTGCCGCACGCGGACGGGAAGGCCGCCGCGACGTACTTGGGCTCGGCGCCGGGCCGGGTGACCTTGACGATGAGCATGTGCTCGGCCATCCAGCCGTCGTCGCGGGCCATGGTGGAGGCGATGCGGAGGGCGAAGCACTTCTTGCCGAGCAGCGCGTTGCCGCCGTAGCCGGAGCCGTACGACCAGATCTCACGGGTCTCGGGGAAGTGGGTGATGTACTTGTTCTCGGCGTCGCACGGCCAGGCGACGTCGGGGCGGGTGGTGCCGTCGGCGTCGACCAGCGGGTAGCCGACCGAGTGCAGGCACGGCACCCAGTCGCCGTCGCCGAGCACGTCGAGGGCAGCCTGGCCCATGCGGGCCATGATGCGCATGTTGGTGGCCACGTAGGCCGAGTCGGTGAGCTGCACGCCGATGTGGGCGATGGGGGAGCCGAGGGGGCCCATGCTGAACGGCACCACGTACATGGTGCGGCCGCGCATGGCGCCGGTGTAGAAGCCGAGGAGCTCCTCACGCATCTCCGCCGGGGGCCGCCAGTTGTTGGTGGGGCCGGCGTCGATCTCGTTCTCGCAACAGATGAACGTGCGCTCCTCGACCCGGGCGACGTCGCCCGGGTCGGACAGGGCGAGGTAGCTGTTGGGCCGCTTGGCCTCGTTGAGGCGCTCGAAGGCTCCACCGACGACGAGCGACTGCGCCAGCTCGTCGTACTCCTCCGCGGACCCGTCGCACCAGTACACCGAGTCGGGCTGGAAGATCCCTGCCCAATGGTCGACCCAGGCGCGCAGTTTCTCGTTCGTGGTGGTGGCCGTCATGCCCTCTCCGACGTCGTTGCAAAGGTGAATCGCACCGACGGATCAAGGGCGGGTCGTCGGGCCGGAACCGTCGACGACCCGGGCTCTTCGCCGGGCGTTTGGGTGCTCGACACCCTACCCACTGCCCCTCTCGCGACGCAGATCCGCACCGGGGCGGGGCCCCGGTGCGGGCGCGGCGCCGGCTAGCGGACGCGCTTGGTGATCTTGCCGGCCTTGATGCAGCCGGTGCAGACGTTGACGCGCTTGGTGCTGCCCCCGACCACGGCGCGGACGCGCTGGATGTTGGGGTTCCACCGGCGATTGGTACGCCGGTGCGAGTGGCTGATGCTCTTGCCGAAAGAGGGGTGCTTGCCGCACACCTCGCACACCGATGCCATGACGGCGAAACCTCGAAGAGAAGACCGGAAGGACGGGTTGCAACACTAGGGGCGCACCTCCACGCTGGCCAAATGCCCTGCCCCGCCGGCGGGCCCGGGTCCGGAGCCGTGGCGGCGCTCACTACGATCTCCGCCCATGACCTTGGAGCGGCTCGGGGCCGACGACCTGCGGCACGTGATCGAGTCGTTCCGGGATGCGCTGCACCTGCACCAGACCGCGGTGAACCGGCTCAACGTCTACCCGGTGCCCGACGGCGACACGGGCTCGAACATGGCCCTCACCCTCGCGTCGGTCGTGGCCGAGCTCGACACCGCCGGGCCCGACCTCGAGGCCACGTGCAGGGCCATCAGCCACGGCTCGCTCATGGGTGCCCGCGGCAACTCCGGGGTGATCCTGTCGCAGATCCTGCGCGGCCTCGCCGACGTGGTGCGCGCCTCCGACGGCACCATCGACGGTGCGGTGCTGGCCGACGGGCTGGCGGCCGCGGCCGAAGGCGCCTACGGGGCGGTGATGCGACCCGTCGAGGGCACCATCCTCACCGTCGTGCGCGAGACCGCCGAGGCGGCGGCCGCGGCGGTTGCGTCCGGCGCCGACCTGCTGGGGGTGCTCGAAGCCGCCCGCGTGGGTGGCTACGCCTCGCTCGAGCGCACGCCCGAGCTGCTCTCGGTCCTCGCCGACGCCGGCGTGGTCGACGCCGGTGGCGCCGGCTTCGTGCTGCTGATCGACGCGGCGCTGCTGGTGGTCGACGGCCGCGCGCTGCCGGAGCCGCCCGAGATCGACGAACTGGCCGAGGCCATCGCGGTCGCCCACGGCGGCGGCCACGGCGAGGGCGGCATCGCCGACCTCCGCTACGAGGTCATGTACTTCCTCGAGGCGCCCGACGAGACCATCCCCTGGTTCAAGGACGTGTGGGCCGGCATCGGCGACTCCATCGTCGTGGTCGGCGGCGACGGCATCTGGAACTGCCACATCCACACCGACGACATCGGCGCCTCCATCGAGGCGGCGCTCGACTGCGGGCGGCCCCGCAACATCCGCATCACCGATCTCCTGGAGCAGGTCGAGGAGGAGAAGTGGGTGCGCGAGGGCTCCGGCGGCGCCACCGACGAGGAGTCGCCCCTCGCGCTCACGCCGGCCACCACCGCGGTCGTGGCGGTGTCCGTGGGCGACGGCATCCGCCGCATCTTCCACTCGCTCGGCGTGCAGCAGATCGTGTCCGGTGGCCAGTCGATGAACCCGTCCACCCAGCAGCTGCTCGAGGCCGTCGAGGCGTGCCCGTCCGACTGCGTCGTGATCCTGCCGAACAACAAGAACATCATCCCGGTGGCCGAACAGGTCGACGCCCACACGTCGAAGACCGTCCGCGTCGTGCCCACGCGTGGCATCAGCGAAGGCTTCGCGGCCCTGGTGGCCTACGACCCCGAGGCCGACATCGAGGCGAACGCCGCGGCCCTCGCCGAGTCGGCCGACGCGGTCACCGCGGGCGAGATCACCCGGGCGGTGCGCGACTCGAGCTGCGACCTCGGCCCCATCGCCGAGGGCGACTGGCTCGGCATCTCCCGCTCGGGCATCGACGCCGTCGAGAAGACCCTGGCCGACGCCGCCACCACGCTGCTCGAGAAGCTCATCGACGAGGACAGCCACGAGATCATCACCCTCATCGAGGGCGAGGGCTCGTCGGTGGGCGACACCCGGCGGATCACGCAGTGGCTCGCCGACAACCACCCCCACATCACCGCCGAGGTGCACAGCGGCGGCCAGCCGCTCTACCCCTACTTCATCGGCATCGAATAGGCGGGCGGCCCGACGGCACCTGCGCTAGACACCCCGCCGTGTCCGGTCCGTCGAGCTCCGAGCTGATCCGCCGGCACTTCGAGCTGTTCGCGCCTGCCGTGGCGCACCTGCCGCTGTACCACCGCCTGGCCGAGATGGCCGCCGCCGACGCCGACGTCACCGACCTGCTGCTCGTCGCCCAGCCGGGACAGGCCCGGCCCGTGCTGCTGCTCGCCGCGGTCCACGACCTCGTGCTGCGCCGCCCCGACCTGCCCCTGGCGCGCTGGTACACCTCGGTCACGCCGCCCGCCGAGCTGGCCACCGGCGACCCGTACCCGGCCTTCCGCCAGGTCTGCCTCGATCATGCCGACGAGCTGCGGGCCGTCATCGCCACGCACGGCACGCAGACCAACGAGGTGAACCGCGGCGTGCTGCTCGCCCCGCTGGTGGCTGCCGCCACGGCCGACGTTCCCGACCGGCCGCTGGCACTCGTCGAGCTGGGGTGCAGCGCCGGGCTGCTCCTCGGTCTCGACCGGTACCGCATCGAGGTGGGCGACGCGGTGGTGGGCGACCCGGCCTCACCGGTGCAGCTGGCAGGCCGCGTCGTCGACGGCACCGCGCCGCCGCTGGACCCCTTCCCGCCCGCGCCCCCCGTCGTCGACCGCGTGGGGCTCGACCTGGCCCCGGTGGGGCTCGACGACGTCGACCGGGTGCGGTGGCTCGAGGCGTGCCTGTGGCCCGACCAGCCGCACCGGGTGGAGCGGTTCCGCGCGGCCGTCGAGCTGCTGCGCCCCGACCCGCCGCGCGTCGTGCAGGGCGACTTCGTCGAGCTGCTCCCGGACGTGGTGCGGGGCCTGCCCGCCCACGCGCACGTGGTGCTGTTCCACTGCTGGGCCCTCACCTACGTGGCGCGCGACCGGCGTCCCGACCTGGCTGCCGCCATCGCGGCGCTGGGGTCCGAGGGGCGGACGGTGTCGTGGCTGTCGGCCGAGGCGCCCCGCGTGGCGCCGGGCATCGCGGCGCCCGACCTGCCCGTGGGCGTCGAGGAGACCCAGCCCGAGACGGTGCTGGGCCTGCGCCGCTGGCGCGACGGGCACGAGCTGGAGCCCCTCGCCGCAGGGTGGGGGCACCCCCACGGCGAGTGGCTCACCTGGCTGGTGTAGCTCGAAGCGCCCCGTCCGCGCGGCCTCTGAGAAGGTGTCAGCTGGTGGGTGCGGCCGGTGCCTTCGCCGGCTCGGCCACCGTGTACACGACGTTGTCGGACGTGAGGTAGAGCGTCTTGGCGTCGACCGACAGCGACACGCTGCCCGGGGTGAGGGCGGACTTGAGCGCCGCCCCGGGACCCCGCACGCCCGTGGCCGAGCTGGCCGCGCCCGTGCCGGCGATGGTGGTGATGACGTTGGTGGGGTCGACGCGCCGCACCCGGTTGTTGGAGGTGTCGGCGATGAACACGTTGCCGGCGGGGTCGACGGCGACGCCGCCGGGGTAGTCGAGCTGCGCGGCGGTGGCGGCCCCTCCGTCGCCCGCGAAGCCCAGCGTGCCGGTGCCGGCGAACGTGCTGATGGTGCCGCCGATGGTGAAGCGCCGCACCTCGTGGTTGTTGGTGTCGGCCACGTAGACGTTGCCGGACGTGTCGACGGCGATGCCGGTGGGGTAGCTCAGCTGGGCCGACGTGGCGGCGGCCCCGTCACCCGAGGCGCCACTGGTGCCGGTGCCGGCGACGGTGTTGATCTTCCCGTCGGACCAGGTGACCCGGCGGATGCGGTGGTTCACCGAGTCGGCGATGAGGAGGTTGCCCGAGAGGTCGAACGCCAGCCGCGTGGGGTAGTTGAGCGTGGCGCTGGTGGCCGGCCCGCCGTCGCCGAGGAACAGGAAGCCGCCCCCGGCGACCGTGCTGATGGTGCCACCCGTGGTGACCTTGCGGACGCGGGCGTTGCCGGTGTCGGCGATGTAGACGTTGCCGGCGCTGTCGACCGCCACGCCGCCCGGGTAGCTCAGCTTGGCCGCGGTGGCCGCGCCGCCGTCGCCGGAGAAGCCGTTCGTGCCGGTGCCGGCGAAGGTGGTGATGGTGCCGTCGGCGGCCACCTTGCGCACGCGGTGGTTGTCGGTGTCGGCGATGTAGACGTCGCCGGCGCTGTCGGCCGCGGTGCCGTAGGGGGCGTAGAGCTCGGCGTCGATGGCCTTGGCGCCGTCGCCCGTGGCGCCGGCGGTGCCGTTGCCGGCGAGGGCGGACAGGTCGCCGGGGCCGCACGCGGTGGCCACCAGGGCCAGCAGGCCGAGGGCGACGCCGACGAGGCGGCGGGACCGGCGTCGGGGGGACGGGTCGGGTGGGAGCGACATGGGAGGGCCTCCGTCGGGTGTTGGTGGGCGAGCCCGCCCACGCCGGCGGCGTGTGACGGGCGACACAACGACGGGGACCTTAGTCGTTCGATGACGCGCGTGACTGTTACATCAGAACGCGGCAGGGTCGGTGGGGGGCGACTCGGCCCGCGTCAGCCCCGACCGGGCAGGTCGACCACCTCGTAGGCCCACAGCTCGCTCGCCGTGGACACCGGGCCGCCATGCGCCGCCGGGCGGTCGGCGCCGGCGTGGCCGTGGCCGAACGCGGGGCTGGAGAGCCACGCCTGGAAGGACTCCTCGTCGCGCCAGCGGGTCACGACCAGCCACGTGGTGCGCTCGTCGGTGGGCTTGAGCAGCTCGAACCCCTCGAAGCCCTCCTGGCCGTCGACGGCGCCCGCCCGGGCGGCGAAGCGGTGGGCGAGCTCGTCGCCGGCCTCGGCCGGCACGGTGATGGCGTTGATCTTGATCACGGACATGGCGCGGACCCTAGTGGCGTGCGGCGGGGGCGCCGCATCGCGCGGCGGGGCGACGGGGATCCGTATCCTCGGGCCGTGGCCCGCCGTCTCACGCAACTCGCCGACCTCCCGGTCACCGAGCTGAAGGGCGTGGGCCCCAAGCACGCCGAGGCGCTGGCGCGGGCCTTCGACATCCACTCCGTGCTCGATCTGCTCACGCACTACCCGCGCCGCTGGGTCGACCGGGGCAACCGGCAGCTCATCCGCGACCTCCACGTCGGCGACGAGGCCATGGTGATCGCCACGGTGCAGCGCATCTCGGCCCGTCGCACCAGGGGCCGGCCGCCGAAGGTGCTCGTCAGCGCCACCCTGCGCGACGAGTCGGGCAGCATTGCGGTGTCGTTCTTCAACCAGGGCTGGCGCGAGCGGCAGCTGCCCGTGGGCACCGAGTGCGCGCTGTTCGGCAAGGTGGGCGAGTACAACGGCCGGCTGCAGCTCAGCAACCCGGTGGTCGACCTGGTGGGCAACCGCACCGGCCGCATCATCGCGATGTACCCGCAGTCCGAGAAGGAGCGGCTCACCACGTGGGACCTCGCCACGTGGATGGAGGAGGTGCTCGAGCGGGCCGGCGGGTTCGCCGATCCCGTTCCCGCCGAGGTGCTGGGGCGCTTCGGGCTGGTCGACCGCACCACTGCGTTCCGGGGCATCCACGCACCCGACGACATGGCCGACAAGGAGGCCGCCCGGAAGCGACTCGTGTTCGACGAGCTGCTGCGGGTCCAGCTCGCCCTGGTGCGCCGCAAGCGGACGCTCGAGCGCACCGCCAAGGGCATCTCGCACCGCATCGGCGGCGAGCCCGACTTCGTGGCGCAGTTCCACGCCCGCCTGCCGTTCCCGCTCACCGCCGCGCAGCAGCGCACCATCGCCGAGATCGACGCCGACCTGGCCGCGCCGCACCCGATGCACCGGTTGCTGCAGGGCGACGTCGGCGCCGGGAAGACGGTCGTGGCGGTCAGCGCGCTGCTGGCGGGGGTGCAGGGCGGCTACCAGGGGGCCCTGATGGCGCCCACCGAGGTGTTGGCCGAGCAGCACTTCGCGGGCATCCGCGAGCTGCTCGACGAGTTCACGCTCGTCGACGACACCTCGCTGTTCGGCGAGCGGCCGCTCGCGGTCGAGCTCCTCAGCAACCGCATCTCGGCGGCCGAGCGCCGGCGGGTCCTCGCCGGGCTGGCGGCGGGCGACGTCGACCTGGCCATCGGCACCCACGCGCTCATCCAGGAGGGCGTGGCGTTCGCGTCGCTCGGCGTGGTGGTGATCGACGAGCAGCACCGCTTCGGCGTCGAGCAGCGCGCGGCGCTGCGCGACAAGAGCGGCACCGGCGCCACCCCCGACGTGCTGGTCATGACCGCCACGCCCATCCCGCGCACCGCGGCCATGACGGTCTACGGCGACCTCGACGTGTCGGTGCTCGACGAGCTGCCCCCCGGTCGCACCCCGGTCACCACGCGCTGGGTACCGATCCCCGAGGCCGACAGCGCGGGCACTGCGCCCCTGTTCGAGGCCGAGGCGCCGGTGTGGGAGAAGGTGCGCGCCGAGGTGGCCGCGGGCCGGCAGGCCTACGTGGTGTGCCCACTCATCGAGGAGTCCGAGAAGCTCGAGGTGCGCTCCGCGGAGGAGACCTACGAGCGGCTGACGGCAGCGTCGGGTGAGCTGGCCGGGCTGCGCGTGGGGCTGCTCCACGGCCGGGTCCCGATGGCCCAGCGCGACGAGGTGATGGCGGCGTTCCGCGACGGCGGTCTCGACGTGCTGGTCGCCACCACGGTCATCGAGGTGGGCGTCGACGTGCCGAACGCGACGGTGATGGTGATCCTCGACGCCGACCGGTTCGGCATCGCCCAGCTGCACCAGCTGCGCGGTCGGGTCGGGCGTGGCGCCGACCGGAGCTGGTGCTTCCTGGTGGGCGCGGGCACCACCTCCGACGGCGAGGCCCGGCTCGAGGCGCTGGTGCGCTCGACCGACGGCTTCGAGCTGGCCGAGGTCGACCTCGACCTGCGTGGCGAAGGGACTCTGATGGGGGAGCGGCAGAAGGGCCGCAACGACCTCAAGCTGGCCTCGCTGCGGCGCGACCGCGAGTGGGTGGCCCGGGCCCGCGACGTGGCCTTCGAGCTCATCGGCGCCGACCCCGACCTCGAGGCCCACCCCGGCCTGGCCGAGGAGGTGTCGCTCTTCCTCGGCGACGTCGAGGCCGACTTCCTGCTGAAGTCCTGACCGCGCCACACTGCAACCGTGGCCGACCCCTCCCGCCCGGGCGACTCCCGACCTGCCCGACAGGCCCCCGGCGCGCCCACCCCCGAGCAGCGAGCGGAGGCCAGGCGCGCGGCCGACGTCAGGGCCGGGCACGCCGGACGGGCCGCCGACGCCGTGGCCCGGTCGACGGCGCGCGCCGAGGCGCAGCGCACCGGGCGCGAGCGCCTGATCTACGCGAAGAACTGGCGCACGCCACTCCTCGTCGACATCGTGATGGGCACGATCGTGTTCGTCGGCGGCGTGGTGCTGTCGGTGAACTGGAGCCCCCTCGTCGGCGGCGGCATCGGCGCGCTGGGCGCGCTCTACGTGCTGCTCGCCGTGCGTCGTTGGAAGCTGTGGGCGGCCCTGCGTCGGGAGGCCGGACTCAACCCGGGAGGCGGCGGGCCCGGTAGCGGCTGATGAGCGCGCTGGTCGACGAGTCGTGCTCGGCCGGGTCGGGCACGGCGTCGGGCTCGAGCTCGGGCACGATCTTCTGGGCCAGCTTCTTGCCCAGCTCCACGCCCCACTGATCGAACGAGTCGATGCGCCAGATGGTGCCCTGCGTGAACACCTTGTGCTCGTAGAGCGCGACGAGCGCGCCGAGCGTGGCAGGGGTGAGCCGGTCGGCCAGGATCGTCGACGTGGGGCGGTTGCCCTCGCAGACCCGGTGCGGTACCTGCGCCTCGTCGCCGCCTTCGGCCCGGATCTCCTCGGCGGTGCGGCCGAACGCCAGCGCCTCGGTCTGGGCGAAGAGGTTCGCCATGAGCAGGTCGTGGTGCCGGCCGAGGTCGTTGAGCGGCTGGGAGAAGCCGATGAAGTCGCAGGGCACCAGCCGCGTGCCCTGGTGGATCAGCTGGTAGAAGGCGTGCTGCCCGTTGGTGCCCGGCTCGCCCCACACGATGGGCCCGGTGGTGTGGTCGATGGGCCGGCCGTCGCGGTCGACGTGCTTGCCGTTGCTCTCCATGTCGAGCTGCTGGAGGTAGGCCGGGAAGCGCTTGAGGTAGAGGTCGTAGGGCAGCACGGCCAGCGTCTGGGCGTCGAAGAAGTTGGCGTACCAGACCCCCAGGACGGCCATGAGCACGGGCAGGTTGGCCTCGAAGGGCGCGGTGCGGAAGTGCTCGTCCATGGCGTGGAACCCGGCGAGCATGTCGTCGAACGCGTCCGCCCCGATCGCGAGCATCAGCGACAGGCCGATGGCCGAGTCGTAGGAGTACCGGCCGCCGACCCAGTCCCAGAAGCCGAACATGTTGGCGGTGTCGATGCCGAACTCGGCGACCTTCTCGGCGTTCGTCGACACCGCCACGAAGTGCTTCGCCACCGCGCTGGCGTCGCCGCCGAAGGCGTCCAGGAGCCAGTCGCGGGCGCTCGACGCGTTGGTGAGCGTCTCGAGGGTGGTGAACGTCTTGGACGAGATGACGAACAGCGTGCGGGCGGGGTCGAGGTCGCGCGTGGCCTCGGCGAAGTCGGTGCCGTCGATGTTGGACACGAAGCGGAACGTGAGGTCGCGGCGGCTGTAGTGGCGCAGCGCCTCGTAGGCCATCACCGGGCCGAGGTCGGACCCGCCGATGCCGATGTTGACCACGTTGGTGATGGGCTCGCCCGAGTGGCCGCGCCACTCGCCGCGGCGCACCTTGTCGGTGAAGGCGCGCATGCGGTCGAGGACCTCGTGCACCTGCGCCACCACGTCGACGCCGTCGACGACGAGCGACGAGCCGCGCGGCATGCGCAGCGCCACGTGCAGCACCGCACGGTCCTCGGACACGTTGATGTGGTCGCCGCGGAACATCGCGTCGATGCGCTCGCGGAGGCCCGACTCGACCGCGAGGTCGAGCAGCAGCCCGAGGGTCTCGTCGGTGACGCGGTGCTTCGAGTAGTCGAGGTAGAGCCCGGCGGCCTCGGCCGTGAGGCGGGTGCCCCGGTCGGGGTCGTGGGCGAAGAGCTCGCGCAGGTGGCGGGGGGCGAGCCCGGCGTGGTGCAGCGTGAGGGCGTGCCAGGCCGCGGTCTGCGTCGGGGGAGTGGTCGGGTCGCTCACGGAGTGGCCTCCTCGTCGATCGGGTCGGTCCAGCCGCCGATGTCGCCCACCAGCCCGGAGGCCTCGCCCGGGCCCCAGGTGCCCTGGTCGTAGGGGTGCACGGCGACGGCGTCGTCGAG
>Ga0302323_100002534_pt1 | contig 14817 bp, 11 predicted proteins | sample Fen_T0_3_FD_201950 | JGI IMG/M metagenome (GOLD analysis project Ga0302323, IMG submission 201950) | Peat permafrost microbial communities from Stordalen Mire near Abisko, Sweden - Fen_T0_3 | ecosystem: Environmental > Terrestrial > Soil > Wetlands > Permafrost | place: Sweden: Abisko... | reverse complement strand
CCAAATTCATTTATGACATCAATTCTTAATTGCGAGCTCCGTATTGTCATAAATGAACCAGGTTCCTGGATTGTCACTATGTTCTATTGATCTTCTGACTTCAAAAAAAATCTTTTCAGAAAGTTTAAATATTGAACTAAAGCATTATTTAATTGATCATCAATGAAGCTTATCGTCACTTTTCACTCTATCTTCAGATTAACTAGCTCAAGCCTTGTGGTTGAAGCCCTTACCACTTTGATTATAAGGTTTCCAACCCTTATAACATCATTATTGCCGGGAATGCTGCCATGATAAAAAAGGATCATTCCCGCCAGCGTTTCATAATCATCCTCTTCAGGGAGGTTCAGATGATACTTCTCATTCAGGTAATCAATCTCCAGCCGGCCTGAAAAAATATATTCATTGTGGCCTGCAATTCTTTCAATAAGATCGATTGTATCATGTTCATCTTCAATATCTCCTACAATTTCTTCAAGAACATCCTCTATTGTGACCATACCGGAAGTCCCACCAAATTCGTCAACTACAAGCGCAATATTCTTTTTCTCTTCAACAAATAATTTAAGGAGTTTATTCGCTGGCATCGTTTCCGGAACAATTGCCAGTTTCCGGGTCATTGACCTGATCTCAGATGGATTTTTAAAAATGTCTTTTAATTCGAAATAACCAATAATATTGTCTATGGTATCCTGGTAAATAAGTATCCTGGAGAGTCTTGTTTCAACGAATTTCTCTTTCAACTGCTCTGGAGAACTGTTTGATTCAACAGCTTCAATTTCAGTACGTGGAACCATACATTCTCTCAGCTTTACATTTGAAAAATCAAGAGCATTCTGGAATATCTTTATATCGTGATGATCCGGCTCAGACTCCTCCTTGCTCTGATTGCTGAGATTGACAAAATGATCGAGGTCTACCTTGCTGAAAACCAGGTTTTCCTGTTTTTTTTCTCCCGGGTTGATTTTAAAAAATATTCTGATAAACAGGTTTGAAGCTGCAAGTGTAAACTTGCTGACAGGATAAAACAGGAAAAAGAAGATCAGCGTGGGGATGCTTAAAAACTTAAGAAAAAAATTCGGGGAAATGATAAAAATTGTCTTTGGAAGAAACTCGGCAACCAGAAGTATAATTGCTGTTGATAGAATTGTATTTATTAAAAGGATCAAAAGATCTGATCCCAGGATCGGAGTAAGAAAGGTTCCAAGTATCCTGGAAAAGACCAAACCATATATAACAAGTGAAAAGTTATTGCCGATTAGCATTGTGGCAATATACTGACCGGGATGATCAGTAAAAAGTTTTATTATTTTTGAACCGAAGACCCCCTGTTTCCTGTCGAGCTCAATCCGGAGTCTGTTTGAGGCAACAAATGCAATTTCCATACCGGAAAAGAACGCAGACAGAATTATCGCGACTAGTATTATCAGAAGTACATCCATATCTCAAAGTTAGCTCTTTTTTCGTTGTCTGAATGGAGCTATTTCGCATCTTTAAGGTAAATATCAGCCGTAACCTTGAGTATCTTTCGTCTTGTCAGATGGGAATCTGATTCGAAGCCTATGCCCTGACTTATTACATCCTCATTTGTGATTTTAACAAATCTGTCAGTGTAGATGCGGTCTTTCTCCTGATTCCAGAATAAAAGCTCAGTTTCAAGCTTTTCATTATTCTCATTGATAATCACAACACTGTCTCTTAATTCCCACAGATTATTGCTGGTACATTTGGCATATCTGGCAGTTACTATAGCTTCAGGTTTATCATGTCCGTTGAATATGTCAACTTTTATTCCTTTTCTGAATTCGGTGATTGGAGGATCAGCTTTGTCATATTTCTCCATAAGGGGGGAAGACAATATAAGCTGTACACGTCCGGAATCATTCAGAACAGTTCTGAAATCTCTGGCGGTAAGTGAAGGAAGCGTGAGTAGATCTGATTTTGGGATAAAGGGAATTTTCTTTTCGCATGACACAACCAGCAGACTAAGAAAAATCATCATAGAAATCAAATGGTGACTTCTGAATCTAAATGTCCGACTCTTCATAGCAGATTATTGAATTTCCAGCCTCCCAAATTAACCTAAGTTAGCAGTAAAATTTTTAGTCATATTTACGCTTAACAAACCAGTAATCATACAGATTCAGACTTATACCAGCCGTGAGGTAGTTTTCAGTATGAATAGTGGTTGCAAGTGAACCGCTTTTCCTGGTAAAATCAAGATAGATGTTGGCCTTTGACTGGGTACGTGGCAACGGTATTCCCAGCCCGATGCTGGCGCCATATTCTTTTATCTGTTGTCCGTTGATAATTAAATAGTTATTTCCAATATGCCCGCCAACACGATACTCGATCCGGCTTATGTAACTGTAATTAGAAAACTTCTCGGGAATAAATTCACCTCCAAATAAAAAAGTTTTGGTATCTGCTGCATAACCTTCAGACCCAGGGATTTTTGATGCTGACCACTTAGTAGTGATATAATCTATTCCTGTGGTAAATTTGTTTTTCTTCCCAAAGGCAACTCCGATACTCAAAGTACCGGGTATAAATGTTTTGGTATTATTATCAGATGTATAAGTAACCGTGTCAGAAACATTGTAGGCTGTGTACTTCAATGAAAGCTGGTTGTATTTTGTACTATAGTTTTCTTGAAAAGACAAGGACGCTCCTATATTGACAAAGTAATTGTTTTTTAAAGATGCAGTATATTGCATCCCTATATCGAAACCGAGACCTTTTAAATCCAGAGTCTCTATACTATTGTTCTGAAATGAGTTATAAAAGTCAGCAAATATAAATTGATTGGTTCTGGTTAATTTGCCGGACAGATAGGTAAGATTAGCTCCTACAGAAAAATGTTTGCCAATTTGAATGCCCGATCCCAGGAAGATTTTATTAATTCCACCGCTCCCCATATGATATTCAATGAATTCACCTATATTAGGATCGTATCCCGCATCTGCTGAAGTAACACTGTTTGTAATATTATAATAACCTGAACTCATTGGTGAGATACCGACAGCAAAACCCCAATGTTTGGCAAGAGGGAAACCCATTATCAGATGATGAAAACTAATGTCATCGGAGGAAAATTTTGTTGAACTTCCTGAAATAAAATTTCTGCCATAGTCAATTCCAAAATCAAATATAAATGAGTTTGTATCAAGACTGCTGTATGATGCGGGATTTGAATAATATATCGAAACATTATCTTTCAGAGCGGTTCCTACTCCTCCCATACCCAGGTTTCTGAACGATCCTGCTGGTTGCAATGCACCAATATTAAACCTTGAATAGGGGGAATCAATTTGTTTCTGACCGGAAGCCGTATAGGCAAAAGTGAACAGAAATATAAAAATGAAAATTATGTGCTTATTTCGCATTGTATTCCAGAATATAATTTAAACCATCAATCACAATATCAGGCATATATGTAATGTGATGATTGATTTTGTCTTTAAGAAATTCACTATCCCCGCCTGTAAGTATTATTTTAAAACCAACATGTTTATTCTCAAACGTGCGAATATACTCATTTATTTCATATGTGATCCCTGTAATCACTCCGGCCATTATTGCGTCATTTGTATTTCGACCAGGATCTGTGAAACTTCCGGAAGGAGAAACCAGAGGTAATCTGCCAGTAAATTTATTTAGCGCTTTGAACCGCATTCTAAGACCTGGTGAGATGTTGCCACCTTTATATATGCCCGATGACAAAAAATCAAAGGTAAGAGCAGTGCCGGTATCAATTATAAGGACCTCTTTGCCAGCGAACATTTTATATGCTCCGGCCACAGCAGCTATCCGGTCTGTTCCCAGTGTCTCAGGTGTATCATATTCAATTATAAACGGAAGCTTCGACTTATCAGACAGCAGATGTACAAATGAAATGTTTACAGAAAGCAAATCGATAATATAATCGGGAGTGACTCTGACAGAAGAAATTATTGCCTTGTCGATTTTAAATGGAGTTAACTTTTTTTCAAACATTTCATTACTGAGCTCTTTCGAGCGGAATTGGGATATCATTTCCTGTTTATCGAAAACAGCAACTTTTGTGGAACTGTTACCTATGTCAACAATCAGATTCATAGTGCAAAAGTAGGTTTTTTTTGCCCCCCTGCCCCCCTAAAGGGGGGTTAATTATCGGTTTTTAATTAAATTTTCTAATATTCAGTGAACAAGCCCCCCTTTAGGGGGGTTGGGGGGTTCATATGATTCCAATATCTCACTCAGCACCCTTATTCCACCTTTAACAGAGCTTATATTATTGATGGTAAGACTTAGCTTCGCGGCTTTTTGTTTCATATTCATCTGTTTTTGTTTCCTATTTACATAATTCATAATTGAAACAAAAAGCGAGCTATGATAAAAATGAGAATTCGGATCAGAAACAAAATAAGCTATAAGCAGATTGTTTTTTAAAAGTATTTTCTCAATGCCGATTCTGACAGCGATCCATTTAATTCTTACAATATCAAGAAGGGCCTGGGCTGGCGGTGGTATAATGCCAAATCTGTCAATAAGCTTTTTCTCAAAAGTACATAAAGCATCCTCTGAATCAATCTCATTCAATTCTTTATATAATCTTATTCTCTCAGAAATATTTGATATATATTCATCGGGAAACATAATTTCTAAATCTGTATCAATTTGAAAATCAGATACAAATTGTTTTATCACACCTGGCTTTTTCAGGATAGTTACTTTCTCCTCAGATGTTGAGGGCTCTTGGAACTCAGCCTCCCTTAATTCGGCCATTGCCTCATTTAATATCCGCTGATAGGTTTCAAATCCTACATCAGCGATAAATCCGCTCTGTTCCCCTCCAAGCAGGTTTCCCGATCCTCTGATATCAAGATCCTGCATTGCTATATTAAATCCGCTTCCCAATTCCGAAAACTCCTCAATAGCTTTTAGCCTTCTTCTGGCTTCATGAGTAAGAGTGCTGAGAGGAGGAGCCAGAAGGTAACAAAAAGCCTTCTTATTCGAACGTCCTACTCTGCCCCTGAGCTGATGCAGTTCCGATAATCCGAAATGGTGAGCATCATTAATAAAGATTGTATTGGCATTTGGAATATCAAGCCCTGATTCTATAATTGTTGTTGCCAGCAAAACGTCGTAGTCTCCCTGGATAAAATCGTACATTACATTTTCTACATGAGTTCCATCCATCTGACCGTGTACGATAGCAGTTTTTACATTTGGACAAATCCGGCTTATCTGCGCCTGAATAAGTTTTATGTTTTCTACCCTGTTATGTATAAAAAATACCTGACCGTTCCTTGAAACTTCATATTCGATGCCTTCTTTGATTATTTCCTCATTAAATCCGTGTAATTCAGTAACGATAGGCATCCTGTTGGGAGGAGGAGTGTTTATTATGGAAAGATCACGGGCTCCCATAAGTGAGAACTGCAAAGTTCGCGGAATAGGAGTAGCTGTAAGAGTCAGGGTATCTACATTGGCCTTGATCTTCTTCAGCTTTTCCTTTACTGAAACCCCGAATCTCTGTTCTTCATCGATAACCAGTAGTCCCAGATCCTTAAATTTAACATCCTGACCAACAAGTTTATGGGTCCCAATTATTATATCGATGTTCCCCTCCGCTAACCGGGCCAGTATTTTCTTCTGATCAGATGCTTTTTTATGCCGGCTTATATACTCGACATTACAGGGATATCCTTTAAGTCGGGCAGAGAATGTCTTATAATGTTGCAGTGCAAGAATAGTAGTTGGCACCAGTATAGCAGTTTGTTTGCTGTCGGCTGCTGATTTGAAAGCGGCTCTTATCGCTATTTCGGTTTTACCGAATCCAACATCGCCACATATAAGCCTGTCCATCGGATGAGCTGCTTCCATATCTTCTTTTACAGCAATTGAAGCTGTCAGCTGATCCGGAGTATCTTCATAAATAAATGAGGCCTCGAGTTCACGCTGAAGGTAAGAGTCCGGGGAGAAGGAATATCCTGGTGAAGCCATTCTTCTGGCATAAAGGTGAATCAGATCCTTGGCAATATCCTTAACTCTCGATTTGGTGGTTTGTTTCAGTTTCTGCCATGCACCCGATCCCAGCTTATAAATTTTTGGCTCAGAATTATCTTTTCCTTTATATTTTGATATCCGGTAAAGTGAATGAATCCCTACATAAAGAATATCATTATCCTTGTATACCAGCTTGATAGCTTCCTGGATCTTACCGTTTACCTCTATTTTTTCCAGTCCGCCGAATTTCCCGATTCCATGATCAATATGAACGACATAATCTCCGGGATTCAGACCTGTCAGCTCTTTTACTGAAATGCTCTCCTTCCTGGTAAAATATCCTCTTATTCTGAATTTATGATACCTGTCAAATATCTGGTGGTCAGTGAAAACAGAAATTTTAAGGTCATTGTCAGTGAATCCGGCATGGAGATTTAACAGCAATGAACTAAAATGAGCCTCAGGATTAATTTCTGCAAAGATCTCCCTTAATCTTTCTATCTGCGATTCGCTTTCAGATATAATGTAAGTGGTAAAACCCCCGGCATTATTTGATAATATCCTTCCGGTAAGTAACTCAAAATTCTTATTAAAAACAGGCTGCGGCTCGGTGTGGAACTTAAATCTGGCATCAGGTTCGAAAAGACTTTGCTTGCCAATCTCGATCATCCTGAAATTTTTACATTTATCAAGGAAATAATTCCCGGTCATCACAATCTCCTTTTTATCGGAAATTTGTCCGGATTCCTCACGCTGAGTAGTCTGGAAGAAGATATTGTTGATCTTTTCCCTTATATAATCTGCATCCTCAATCCATATTAGTGATGATGGAGGTAAAAAATCCGTAAATGAATCGTTGATCTCTTCAATTGAAATATCCTGAATATTTGGAATAATGGAAATCTGATTGTGAATACTAACTGATAGCTGGTCATCAGTATTAAAAGACCTGATTGTCTCGACCTCTTCACCGAAAAAATCTATTCTGAAAGGCAGGTCAGCAGAATAAGAGAATACATCAGCAATACTTCCCCTGATGGAATATTGTCCGGGTTCATAAACAAAATCTGTTCTGGTAAAATTATATTCATGAAGCATCTCTTCCAGGAACTCAAGAGAGATTTTGTCTCCCTTGCTGATATTGAAAGTGTTCTTTTTAAGGTTTCTCCTGCTCACAACCTTTTCCATAACCGACTCAGGATAGGTTACAACAATGCCTTTTCGTTTTCCGGAGGCGAGGTGATTCAGGACTTCGGTACGCAGAACAATATTTGCTGGTTCAGTTTGCTCGTATTGTACAGATCTTTTGTACGTTGAAGGAAAGAAAAAAACTGAATCATCGCCAAGAATTGAAATCAGATCATTATAAAAGTATGCAGCATCCTCTTTCTCCGGAATAATGACCACATGTGTTGTCTGGGTTTTTTGAAAAACCAGCGCTAGAACAAGCGCTCTTGAAGATCCGGATAATCCATCGATAATAATTTTGCCAGATTTTTCGGTATTAAGAGTGTCAATCAATCCCGGTAAAACAGGATGATTGCTAAAGTGGCCGGTTATCTGATTTTCTTTCATTCGTCTGAATTCGCCGGCAAATTTAGTAAAATGAATCTTAAAAGGTACGGTTAGATATGGAATTGAATTTAAAGTGGAAATGTTAATTTTAACAAAAATTAGAATTCATGAAGGTCTTTAAATTCGGAGGGGCATCTGTAAAAGACGCCGCAGGCATAGAGAATCTGGGGAAAATTGTGAAAGGAGAGTCAGATCAGCTGCTTATTGTAGTGTCTGCTTTCGGAAAAACTACTAATTCTCTTGAAGGAGTTCTTAAAGCATGGAAAAATGGTTCTGCTGACTACTCTGCTCTTTTAGACGAAGTTCATGAGGCACACCTGTCGGTCATAACTGATCTTTTTGGAGAAGGTTCAGAAACTCAGAATAAAACAGATATTTCCTTCGCGCTTCTTAAGGAATATCTGCTGGCTCCTTCAAAAGCGGCTTATGATTTTGAATACGATCAGGTCGTGTCCTATGGTGAGATCTGGTCGACTATTATTGTAGCTGGCTATCTGATTAAGAGTATTGGTGATGTTGAATGGATTGATATTCGAGAAATTCTTGTCACTGACGACAGATACAGGGATGCAAATATATTATGGAGCGAGAGTACAAGGAGAGTACAAAGCTCATTCGATTTCACAAAAAAGAAGATCTATGTTACCCAGGGATTTATAGGAGGAACAATTGCAGGTCAGACAACTACACTGGGCAGGGAAGGATCGGATTATACTGCAGCAATTCTGGCAAATATGCTTAATGCCACTTCAGTTGTTGTATGGAAAGATGTTCCCGGAATTCTTAATGCTGATCCTAAATGGTTGCCTGATGCCCGAAAACTCGACGAGATATCTTATAAGGAAGCTGTTGAAATGAGTTTCTCTGGTGCAAAAGTGATCCATCCAAAAACTATAAAGCCGCTGCATAATAAGAACATACCACTCAATGTACGGTCCTTTATTACACCTGAAGGAATAGGTACAATTATTAAAGCAGATATAGCTCTGAGAAAAATGGAGCCGGTCTTTATAAAGAAAGAAGATCAGATACTGATTTCTATTCTTCCAAAAGATTTCTCATTTGTTATGGGCGATAATCTCAGCAGGATTTTCCATACATTTATTTTATATGGTATTAAGGTAAACCTGGTTGAGGCAAGTGCCGTCAGTATAGACGTCTGCGTTGATGATGAGAGACCCAAAGTTGATTCTCTTCTGAATGATCTGAAGGAAGAATATTCCACTGCTTATAATGAGAATGTAGAATTGCTTTCTGTAAGGCATTCTACTCCTGACGCAATGGAAAGAATAACTGCAGGCAGGGTGATTCTGATCGAACAGCGGACAAGAAGCACAGCAAGATTTGTGGTGAGAAAGGATGGCTCAACGGCATAACGGCTCAACGGCTCAACGGAAGAACAGACCTTTATGCCCTTGCGCCTTTATGCCTTTATGCCATTTAAGATCTGTCAAACATCAGTCTTTGCCCCCTGTAATCCTCGTTGATAATACCGTCATCATAAACGATTGATCCGTTCACTATCGTTTTAACTACTTTTGAATTGAACACTTGTCCTTCAAAGGGAGACCAGCCGCATTTGTATAACAGATTCTCCTTTGATACTGTCCATGGACTTGCAGGATCTACGAGACATAAATCAGCCTGGTATCCTTCCCTGATAAAACCTCGTTTTCTGATATTAAACAGGATTGCAGGATTATGACACATCATCTCAACTATTTTTTCGAGACTGAATATTTTGCTGTGCCACATTTCGAGCATAGCAACCAGAGTATGCTGAATGAGCGGACCACCTGAGGGCGCCTTAAAATAGGTGTTCTCTTTTTCAGCTAAAGTGTGAGGTGCATGATCTGTAGCGATAATATCAATCAGGTTGTTTTTTACTCCGTTTATGAGAGCATCCCTGTCAAATCTTGTTTTTATAGCAGGATTCCACTTAATAAATGTTCCCAGGTCATCGTATGACGAGTCATCAAACCAGAGATGGTGGATGCACACCTCTCCGGTAATCCTCTTCTGACTTAAAGGTATATCATTGCTGAAAAGCTTAAGTTCTTCAGCTGTTGAAAGATGAAGTATATGAAGTCGTGTATTATACTCTTTTGCAAGAGCTGCAGCATGTGATGAGGATTTCATACAGGCTTCACGGCTTCGTATCAGGGGATGCATTTTAACCGGAACATCTTCTCCGAATTTTCCCCTGTATATTTCAATGTTCTTTCTGATTATTGATTCGTCTTCACAATGTGCAGTAATCGGGAGAGTGGTTTTAGAAAAAAGATCTCTCAGGGAATTTTCATTGTCAACCAGCATATTGCCTGTTGAAGACCCCATAAATAATTTTATTCCGCAAACTGCAGAATGATCAACCATTAAAACTTCTTCGATATTTGTGTTTGTTGCTCCGAGGTAAAAGGAGTAGTTTGCGATTGAGTTTTCAGAACCAATCACATATTTTTCATTGAGCAGATCGATTGTAACAGTCTGTGGATTTGTGTTCGGCATATCCATAAATGATGTAACACCTCCTGCAACAGCAGCCCTCGATTCACTAAAGATATCACCTTTGTAAGTTAATCCGGGTTCCCTGAAATGAACCTGATCATCTATTACACCGGGGATCAGCAGCAATCCTTTCGCATCAATTATTTTTGTTTCTGACGGGATGTTCATCAGATCCGAAGTACAAATGGCTGAAATTTTCTCATCAATAATGAGAAGATCGCTGACGAATGTTTTTCCCTCATTGACTATTGTGGCGTTTTTGATTAGGATGCTGCTCATATGATGGTTTTTGCCCCCTTCCCCCTAAAGGGAGTCTAATCCTCGATATTTAAGTCTAATTTTCATACGACTGTATTTAAGCCACCCTTTAGGGGGGACGGGGGGCCATTATTAGTTCTTGCTAAACATGCTTTTTATTTTCATCCTGAGTACTCCCCATAATGCCTCGTTAAATATTCCTCCTGACATTTTTGAAGCGCCTAGTCTCCTGTCAGTAAATATAATCGGGACCTCAACGATTTTATATCCAAGGATCCATGTTTTGAACTTCATCTCAATCTGGAATCCATAACCGACTGATCTTATTTTGTCAAGTCTTATGTTCTCAAGAACTTTTTTCTTATAGCATTTGAATCCGGCTGTGGTATCCATAATTTTCATGCCTGTTATAATCCTTACATAGATAGAAGCAAAGTACGACATGAGAACCCTTGAGAGTGGCCAGTTAACCACATTTACACCACTTATATATCTTGAACCTATCGCCAGATCAGCTCCATCCTCTGAACATGCACGGAAAAGCTTCATCAGATCATTTGGGTCGTGTGAAAAATCTGCATCCATCTCATAAATATAGTTATAGCCTTTTTCAAGAGCCCATTTAAATCCGGCCAGGTATGCAGTACCTAATCCTAATTTACCGGGTCTCTCAATCAGATGGAGATTATTGTATGATTTCTGGAGATCTTTTACTATATCTGCTGTACCATCAGGAGAATTATCATCAATGATAAGTATATCAAAGGCAATACTCAGACAGGAAACTGCTTTGATAATAGCTTCAATGTTTTCCCTCTCTTTATATGTAGGTATTATGACTATATTTGAAACCGCTTCCATATTATTGCGAAAGTAAGGAAATTCATTTAATAGGAACTATATCAAAAAGATTATTTGAATATTTCTTAGCTTTAAACCGGAGAATAGGAATTAATATCTGTTATAAGGGTACTATAATCCTGTAAATTAATAAATGATAATGACAGCCCGTAATATTTTTTTATGAAGAAATCATATTGGATTCTGGTACCATTGATTTTTATTACCTCAGATGCGTTCTGTCAGGAAATGAACTGGAGGCTCGATTTATTCAGTTTTTTTGATAACACTGAATTCGGAAGGTCTGCAGTGACAATTCCGCAAACAATGGCGGGTGTTATGGTTGCTCCGGAGGCTGGATTAGTTTGGGACTCTATTCATAAGGTTAATGTTGGCGTAAATCTGATGCATGAGTATGGAAGTCCGAATCCGATTGATAAATTCTACCCGACTGTGTATTATGAATTTAACAGACATGCCCAAAAGTTCATTATGGGAGCCTTTCCTCGTGCCAGGGTAATAGGAAATTACCCGCGTCTATTTTTCCAGGACTCTATTTCATATTATCGTCCCAATATAAATGGCATATTCTGGGAATTCCGGCAAAACCAGAACTATATTAATGTCTGGCTCGACTGGACCGGAAGGCAGTCAAAAACGGTGAATGAGGCATTCTTTATCGGTTTTAGCGGAAGGTATAATATGGGCATATTTTATCTGCAGCATTTTGGATACATGTTTCATCTGGCTGGGAAAATGGATCCTGTTATTGACGAAGCACTTCATGACAATCTTCTTTTTAATACCTCTCTGGGGATCGATTTAACCGGGAAAACCTTTTTCAGCACACTTGAAGCAAATGCTGGATGGGTAACACGATTTGAACGGTCAAGGGCTGAAAATTCCGGTTGGATTAAATTAAACGGATTCCTTATGGAAGCAAAAGCTGAATATAAATGTTTTGGATTTCTCAATACATTTTACAGGGGTGACGGGATGATGTATTTTTATAATGAAAGAGGAAATGAACTGTATTGGGGTGATCCGGTCTACAGGGCAAATATTTATAACCGTTCAGATTTCTATGTAATTTTTTTGCAGCGTCGTTCTGTTAATATAGAACTTACTTACTCTCTCCATTTTCTGGAGCATACTGTTTACAATGAGCAGATGCTTAAGGTTATTGTTAATCTTAATAGCTTAAGCTCGCTAAAATAAGTTATATGACCATCTTCTGTTCAATCTTCTTTATAAATAATTTAGACCCTCAATAAAGATTTCTTTTATAAATTTAAATTGAGAATTAGTGATTGATAAAACATTTCTTTGGAAGTTCCTGAAGTTCTGCTTTGTAGGTTTTTCCGGAATGATAATTGATTTTGGAACAACCTGGATATTAAAGGAAAAGATTAAAGTTAATAAGTACTTTGCTAATTCCACAGGATTTATTCTCGCAGCAAGTTCCAATTATTTGTTAAACAGGTTATGGACATTTCACAGTGATAACCCCCGGATAGCCACTGAATATACATCCTTTATACTGATTTCTTTAATAGGCCTGGCAATAAACAATCTGATTATATTTTTGCTGAATGAAAAAATGAAGATAAATTTCTACCTGTCCAAATTGTTCGCTATCGGTGTTGTTACTATTTGGAACTTCTTCATGAATTATGTAATTACATTCAGATGAAATAGATAGTAAAACTGGCTTATACCAGACAAAAGACAATACTTACATAATTACCAGGCTGGCTGATGCATTACAAAATTTATATTATTCCGTTTTTGTTTTGTCTTACCATTTCCATTAATGGTCAGGAATCAAAATTTTCAGATAGTCTGAAGGTCCGGGAAATAATAATCACAGGTAACTTTGTAACAAGTAACAGGGTAATCTTCAGGGAGATGGACTTCAAAGTTAATGACGTGATTTTACGGGAGGCAGTCGAATATAAAAAGCAGACGAGTATTAATAATCTAACAAAAACATCACTTTTTAATTTCGTTGAGATAGATATTAAGGAAACTCAGGGCAATAGTCTGAGTATAACGGTGAATCTTACAGAACGCTGGTTTATATGGCCAAATTTTTATCTGAACCAGACTGACAGGAACTTTAGTGAATGGTGGAGGACAAAAGATTTAGCAAAACTTGAATATGGGATAGGTCTAAAGATTAATAATTTCAGGGGAACAGGGGAGACTCTTATACTGAATTACCATATCGGAAATTTCACTAAGTATGAACTGGATTACCGGGGGATTTATATCGATAAGGCCAAAAGACATTCATTATCGCTTTATGCCTCATATTCAGCTCAAAATATTTTAACCTGGAATATCGAATCAAACAAAGAAGATGTATTAAAAGCGAGTCACAAGCTCCTGAAGAGTACTGTTCTGTCAATTACATACAGCTATCGTAAGGGATACTTTAACACTCATTCTCTGGTATTTGGCTACACTGATTTTAAACTGGCCGATACAATCTTATATCTGAATCCATCCTACTTCGGATTGAATAAACATGAACAAAGATATTTCAATCTTGAGTATGTATTTACCAGAGACACACGCGACTCGCGCATTTATCCCAAAACTGGCTATCTTATTGGAGCAGTCATTAACAGGAGAGGTCTGGGAATTTTGCCGGATGAATATAACGCAGTTGATTTAAATGTCCAGTTATATTCATACTGGAAGTTGCGTAAAAGGTTATTTTTAGCATCGGGGATCTGGTATGCTTCAAATTTTACTGATAAGTATGCTTTTCTTTCGCAGACAGGTTTGGGATACCTGCAGTTTGTGAGAGGTTATGAATACTATGCTGTTAAGGGCAATAATGCTCTCTTATTTAAAAGTCTGGTTAAATATGAATTATTACCAATGAAAGTCATTAATCTGAATATATGGCCTATACGCAAGCTTCATCAGTTTAACAGGGTTCCGCTTGAAATTTATGCTAACTTGTTTTTTGATGCTGGATATGTATCCGATGAATTTGAGACTTATAAGATTTATGACAATACTCTTGTTAATAAAATGATGTATGGGACTGGAGCTGGAATTGACTTCATAACTTATTATGACAAGGTTTTGCGACTTGATTATTCATTTAATGCCTTAGGTGAAAGAGGATTGTTCATTCACTGGAAAGCAGCAATCAGATAATATAGATTAATGGATAAAAAGTTAAAGGCTTTTTTAGCTGAAATTAAGATAGTTCATGTTTTGTCTGTCTGGTTTGTAGTGAACCTGGTTTCCGCTTCATTTACGTTGCTCTATTCAGATGAAAGTTATTACAAGCTTTTTAGCCAGCAACTTTCATTCGGGTATTTTGACCATCCACCAATGATCGCCCTTTTTATCCGTTTAGGATCTCTTATTACCAATAATGAGTCTGGGGTCAGATTAGTATCTGTAATAGCAATTACTTCAGCTCTGTATTTTATTTACCGACTTTCAGATGTTAAAAATCCGGTGCTGTTCATGGCTGCAATATTCTCGGTATTTGCACTGAATTTATTGGGTTTTATGGCTCTGCCAGATGCACCGCTACTTTTCTTCACTGTATTGTTTTTTGTTGCCTACCGTAAATTTTTGATAAAGGAAGATACAAAGAACACGATTTTGCTATCAGTC
>Ga0302323_100002533_pt1 | contig 14818 bp, 10 predicted proteins | sample Fen_T0_3_FD_201950 | JGI IMG/M metagenome (GOLD analysis project Ga0302323, IMG submission 201950) | Peat permafrost microbial communities from Stordalen Mire near Abisko, Sweden - Fen_T0_3 | ecosystem: Environmental > Terrestrial > Soil > Wetlands > Permafrost | place: Sweden: Abisko... | reverse complement strand
GCCATCGATTCTCCCAGTTGCCCCTCGTCAAGTTGTGGCCTCAGTATCTTTCTCAGTTTCGGTAGAGAACGTCTATGGCCAGGCTGTGAGACGCCGCGCTGTAACTTCCAGCGTTGATCGCCGGCGAGGGCTGGCCAAGGAAATTCGCGTTGCAGTTGGTGGTGTCTGTATATGGGGCAGTGCATGGGCTGCCCGGAACTTGCTGGTAGCCTCGTGCGTTCTTCTCGGATACGTAAACGCTGGGCTGGACCCGCAGATGGTACGCGAGGGCCACTTCCAGGGGCCCAAGGAAAATGGAAGCACCGAGCCCTCCGCCAACTTGCGGACCGGTGGGGAAGTCCACGCTGGCGTAGGCGGGATCCGCAACGGCGGTCTCGTAATAACCTCCTGCACGCAGGGTCAACTGCGATGGAAGCACGGCATAGTCGCCGCCCAGGCGCACCGCGATGGTGTCCTTCCAGTGCTTGTCGATGGTGATGGTGTTGAGAGCGATGCGTTCGTTCTGGCTCCTGGCCTGAAGACCGTGTGTGTCGATGGCGAACTTGTTCACGCGCGACCAGGTTTGGTACTCGACGTCGAGCTCGAGATCGAAGGCCTCGCGGTTGCCGGCCATGTTCCGATAGCGGACGCCGCCCCGGAAGAGCATCGGCAGCGGCATGGTCACGGTCACGTCGTTGGCTGGACTGCTGCCGCGAAGCAGGGTCACCCGTCCGATGTCCGCCCCGATCGAGTCGACCGTTAGATTGGCGTTTGCGACGATGTTGGTGGGCACCACCTGGCCAGACAGCGCGAACTCCAGAGCCGTTACGGGGCGAAACCACGCACCCAGGACGGCGTTGAACGTAAAAAGCGACGAGCCGTTCATCGTGGCCATGATGTCGTAGCCGCTGGAGACAGGATTCGCGGACTGCGAAAACACCGAACCGTCGATGATCAACGAATAGCGCAACCGCGGCACGTGAATCCACTGGGCCGTGGCGCCGATCCCGAACACGTCCTGGTATTTCCAGGCGATGCTGCCGACGTATTTCAGAAACATGACCTCGCGGCTCACCATTGCGTAGCGCTGCCCGCCCGACCCCGGAAACTCGAGCGCGCCGATACCTGGCGGTGCGTACGCCGCCAGTGCGAACGTGAAATCGCGCAAGCCGAGCTTCGACGCCACACCGAGGAAGGGATCGAGAGCCTGCCATGGCCTGCCGTTGTTCACCCGATTGAAGGAAACAACCTTCGGCTCGCCGCTCTGTTGATCAAAGTCGCCCCAGTCCTTGGTTGTGTCGCGCTTGTAGGCGTACGCGTTGTGCGAAAAGACATTGCCCAGCTGGATCACGTTACCGTTCGCCTTGGCCAGACCCGCTGGATTGACATCCACGGCGGTGACGTCATCCGTCGATGCCACCACAGCCCCGCCACGCCCTGCCCCGCGGGCGCCAAGAGTGCCCGAGTAGTAGCCACCTTCCGCAAGTGCGAGGCCAGCGAAAAGGACCACACCGACGAACGCGGAAGCGCCAACAGCCAACTTCATCATGCGTACAACCAAGAGCAACAGCGTGGTTCCGAGCTACGCCCTGGGCCTACGATGGGTTCAAGATCACGACCGCGATGGGCGTGGGAACTTGACACGTCGTGCACCGAAGCGCGACCGCCCAGATACCGTTCGTCTTGGTGAATCCGCTGAACTTGCCCTCTGACGACGATGTGGCGGACGTCAGGTCGGCGTCCGTGGCACCTTTGGTGATCTTCAGCTCGTAGAAGGGTGAGGCCAACCCTGGAAGATCGAGATCGAGAAACCTCTCCTGCAGCTTGCTGACCGTGAAGTCCGGATAGAAGCCGAGCTGCAATTTGTCCACGTCGGTGAAGAGGAACTCGTTTTCCAAGCCGTCCTGCGTGAGCTTGCTCCAGTCGAGAACGTAGGGCCCCGAGGTCGGCACGTTGATCGTGGCCCCGGAAAGGTCGGAGGAAAACTTGAGAATGTCACAGCTATCGGTCTTCGCATCGACCGCGGTGACGTCCGAGCCATCGGTCGGCTCGAGAAACAGCATGGTCCTTCCCCCGCTGCCCAGCTTGGTACCGTGGGCAAATAGAAGCATGTAGGTTTTCGTCGACGACACCGTATAGTCGGTCGAGGGGGTCACCACCGTCGTATCGAGCGAGAACTTCGACAGCTTGGTGCACGTCGATGACGCCGTCGTCTGGAACGAGCGCGAAATCACGTTCGAGCTATCGAGCTGGCCGGCTGTCAACTGGCTTTCGATCCTCGACTCGTCGAGGTTCTTGATTTGTAGAAAATTCAGGCTGTCGATGTCGGATGGCGAAGCGGCATGGCAGAGGAAATCCTTGGTAATTCCGGTCCAGCAAATGTCCAGATCGGCCTGAGGCTTGGTCTGCACCCGAGGGATGCCGAGTTTGCTGGTGGCCTTGTAGTTGTTCTGGTCCGTGATGACGATGTTACCGACTGTTGCGCTGCCGCCGCCTGGCGAATTGCTTCCACAGGCGACCGAAAGCAACACCGGGCAAGACGACACCATCGCCCACACCACTCGTCGAGCCGAAATCGTGAGCGCACTACCGAGCTTCATGAACGGGCATTTAAGCTGAAAGCTTTGCACGATTCCAGCGCTAACGGTTCGCTCCCGTCAGATAGGTCCACGTTGGCGGCGTCGTCGCAGAACCCAGCTCGGGATCAGAAATCTTCGAGCTAAACGAAGAAAAGAAGCCCTGCCACGACGGCGCACAAACAGAGCGGCTGTTGAGCACGATTCTCGGCAATAATGCTGATGAAAGGGTGTCAGATCGATGTCCAACAAAAATTGATTCCTTGGCAATCAACCAGATGACGTCATTGGCCATGCGTTGTTCCTTGGCACAGCTGCTAAATATGTCTATCGTTTCTTCCTCGCTTGTGTTCCTGACTTGCTGTCCGTGTGCGCACCTTAAGGTTGTTTCGAAGAGTGCCCCAGCCTTCCCCTGCCGTAGGAGTTTACTGTCGTGCGATTGATATCTGAACGAGCTGCAACGTTGGCCTTCGCAGCCCTGGCTTTGGCTGGATGTGGGGGCAATCAATCGGAAAGCTCGCATTGGTCGGGAAAGACCTTCCTCCTCGAGTTTCCCGCCAAGCACTGGAACCAACCCTCGAACAAAACCGTCGCTCAGGCGGTCGGCGACTTCGTGCCGCAATTCCTGCTGTCCCTTTCCGCTTCCGGAAGCACCGAGACGGCGCTCGTCGCCACCGCGACGGATGGGGTTCAAAATCCTTGTAACCGCACCCAGCAGTTGACAGTCACCGAGTCGCAGTACCCGGATAGTCAATTCGTCATTACGGACTTTTCCATAAGACTGAAGAGGACCGATTCAGGCACAGGGAAGACGGCGAGCGTGCGCGCGACTATCCGCAATCTCACCTTCAAAAACTTGTTGCCAGGCGCGGATGGCACGCCCCGCACCGATGGTTCGTTCTCGGCCAGTGGATACATGGGAGACTTGGCGCCTCTCTTCTTCTTGCAGGACAACCCGACCGCTGAAAGCATCTGCAGCCTGCTTGGAAGTAACCAGTACGAGACGCCATGCGAGACCTGTACCTTCAACAGTGAACAGCATTGCCTGACCGTGGGCGCGGTTCAGATCGGCGCCAAGGTCACAACCGCATCGATTACACCAGTTTCCGAGAACGATAGTGCCGCAGCCTGTCTCTAACGAAGAGTAGGCGACAACCAGGAGTTACTGCTATGCAACGTGCAACAACCGCGCTGGCGATCATCGGGGGCCTTTCTCTAATCGGCTACGGCTGTGTCCCTAACAGTGAAGGCCAAGGAGGAAGTGGGGGAACAGCTCACAGCGGAGGAAAGGGCGGCGGTGGAACGGCTGGCAGCGGTGGCTCCGCGATCGGAGGAACGGCTGGCGGCGGTGGCAAGGCCGGCAGCGGCGGCTCCGCGGGCAGCGGCGGCTCCGCAGGCAGCGGCGGCTCCGCGGGCAGCGGCGGCTCCGCGGGCAGCGGCGGCTCCGCAGGCAGCGGCGGCAAAGCTGGAGCTGGAGGTTCGACCGGAGGAAGTGGTGGCTCCGCGGCCAACGGCGGAACCGCCGGGGGAGGCTCCCCGGGCAGTGGCGGCGCAGCCGGTGCAGCGGGCCGAGGCGGAGGAGGAGGCGGCGCAGCCGGTGCAGGTGGCACGAGCTCGAGCAGCGGTACGGGCGCCTCGGGCAACTGCACGGTCACGCAACTCGCGTCGACAACCAGCACGGCGATCGGGTCGGTCGGCATCGTCACGTTCTCCACGAACCTGTCGAAGGTCAAATCCGCGAAAATCGATTTCGGCCTGACGACGTCTTACGGATTCACGGCCCCGGTGGATCTCACGCAGAAGGACTATCGAACGCTGCTGCTGGGAATGAAGCAGAACAAGACTTATCACTACAAGATCACGGCGAGCGACGAGAGCTCCACCTGCTCGAGCGAGGACTACACCATCACCTCGGGCTACGTAAAAAATGGTGGTCCCACCATCAAGGTGACCACCAAGAACGCGGAGGCTCTCTACGGAGGCTTCTTGATCGCTGGCCAGTTCGTCCAGTTCAGCTCGGGCGGGGGAGCTCCGGCCTTCATTCTCGATGCGGACGCCGAGATCGTCTGGCTGATCCCGGCGTCCTACAAGGCCGACGTCACCGGTGCCCGCATGGATTACGCCGACACACACATGTGGATCAACGCGGCCAATGTTCCGCAGGGGACCACCAACGTCCACCGCATTTCCATGGATGGTCTGCAGGACGAAGACTTCTCGGCGAAGTTTTCCGGGATGAACCACCAGTTGACCATTCTGCCCGACGAGACCGTGGCTTTCTATGCGTATAGCTCCAGCGGCTGCGAGGACATCAAGGAATTCAATGCGACCACGGGTAACGTGAAGACCGTCGTGAACTCTGGCAAGGCGCAAGGCGGGGCCACAGCCTGCCACCTGAACAACATCCAGTACTCCAAGGACGACGATACACTCGTATTTTCCGACCTCGACAACCAGACCATTACGAAGGTCAAGCGCAGCGATGGGTCGACGGTGTGGGTGCTCAATGGCAGCAAGGCGACGTTCACCGGAGATAGCTGGAAGGGGAGCGAGCACGGCATCCACCTGCTTGGACTCGACAGGCTGCTCATCTTCAACAACAACAGCGCCGCGCTGGCCGGGTCGTTCGGCTCAGGGGCGGGCGGCGATGGCAGCGGCTCGATTGCCATGGAATTGTCTTTGGACCTGACTGCGAAGAAGATCACCAAGGTCTGGTCGTACAAGGCCAGTCCTGGCATCGATAACACGGTGATGGGAGACCTCCAGCGCCTTCCCAACGGAAACACCGTCGTGGGGTACTCGACCAGCGGAGTGCTCCACGAGGTGGATGCGAAGGGCACGCTATTACAGTCACTTGAGTGGCAAAAGCTCACCCAATTTGGCTATATTGAAAAGCGGGCGACCCTTTACGGACCGCCGCCGCGCTAGCTAGATATTTTTCCCCGGAGGCTATTGATGACCCGAAATGCGTCGCCGATCTTCGCAGCATTCCTGACCGTCGCGTTGTTGGCCTGTGGAAGCAACGACACCGGCCAGCCAGGGACCGGCGGCGCCAGCGGAGGATCGGGAAACGGCGGCACCGGCGGAAGCGGCTTGGTGACCTGCAATGGCACGACGCTGAACGCGACGGAAGCTAGCAATTACGCCTTCACCAGCACCATCAAACTGCCGGTGGTGAAGGTAAAGCCGAACACCGCCATCGACTTCGACTGGAGCCAGGCCACCAGCGACCTGCTCGGGCACGCAGTGGATCCGAAGAAGGATATCAACACCATCAGCGTCATCGAGTGGAGCCTCAAGATCGAAGATTTGCAGACCAAGCTAAATGGCGATGAGCTTACGTCGAGGGATATGACGGTGCAGGCACCACTCCTGCTGACCACGGATGGCAACGCGACGTCGGTGAATCTACTCAAGATGACGATGAACAATATTCCCATCGGGGTCGGCAGCGGCGTCACAGTCGAGCAAGTCATGCTCTACTTCGACCCGTCAAAATACGATCCGGCCACACACGTCTTCACGGTCATGGCCGCGTCGGGAACGGTCGTCGGCATGGGAACGAAATCCTTGCAGGCCTTCCAGATGGACAGCAGCTCGAGCAACACCAAAGTACCGCTGACCAAGGACTCCATTCAGCTCGACTACACTGCAAATCTCCATTCGCTGACTGCGATGGGGATTCCCAGCGGAAAGGCCGAGATCACGCTGGACTGGAGCAAGGTGAGCAAGACCTCGATGGGGCAGGATTTCATCGCCACCGACATCACGCGCGCGATCGTTGCCAAGTACTCGGAGTCACCGACCGAGCTGGAAAAGAAGTTCCTCGACATCGAGGTCATCGCGCAGAAGCTGTACAGCGGGGACGTTCCTCCCGGACCCAAGGTGGATTTTTCGACCCTCACCGACAGCTCGGGCAACAAGTTCTCTGGTATCGATGACAGCGGAACGTGGCTGGTCGCTCTGCAGTGCGGCGGCTGCCGGAATCCTGCGCCGCTGTACCTGACCCTTCTTAAGCCCTGCAGCAAGTAACCCACCCTCATCGGCGCCTTCATGGCCGCACCCGCCGGGTGCCTTGCGGGGAAAGAACCTCAAGCAGCCTTGGCCGTGCTGGACTTGGAGCGCTGGAGGAACTTGGGCGTGATCCACAGAATCACCGACGGAAGGAAGGCCACCGTCGCGGCGCTGCTGACGACCATGGTCAGCGCCACCAGCAGGCCCAAGAGGACGTGAACCTTGAAGAAGGACAACGCAAGGCACATGTAGCCGCCGGCCACGGCGCTCGCGACGTACGCGATGGCTTTGCCTGATGTGGTGAGAGCCGTCGCAGTAGCGATGCGCAGGTCACCACTGCGCTCGAACTCTTCGCGGACACGGAAGATGAAGTACACGGCATAGTCGGCGCCTATGCCTACCGCCATGGCCGAGATCGCTGCCGTCCCCATCGCCAGCGGAATTCCCGTCCAGCCCATCAAACCGAGGTTGACGAGAGCGGACGTGGCCAGCGGCAACAGCACCAACAGGCCACCCGCGAGTGAGCGCAGAAGCAGCGACGTGATGACGACGACAAGCAGCGAAATCTGAATCAGGTTGATGGTCTTGCCATGCACCATGGTTTCGTTCAGAGCGATCGCGTTGGTCACGCCGCCGCCGACGCGGGCCTTGATTGATGTGCCAGCAAACAGGCGTTCAGCTTCGGCGGCGACTGCCACGGTAAGAGCCTTCATCGCTCGGTTGTCGTCGGTCTTGAGGTACATCGTGATGACGGCGCGCTGGTAGTCCCGATCCACCAGGCGGCTCAGATCTTCCTCGTTGCCGCCCATGCCGTAGAGCAATAGGTACTGGGCGACAGCCGCGGACGTCTCCGGCAGCTTACCGGTCGCAGTGTTGTCCATGGCGCGACTCATCTGCTTGAGCAAATCGACGATGGAGATGATCTTGCCAATGGGAATGTGCTGGCGGGAGATGAAGTCGGAAAGCATCTCCATCCGTCGCAGCACATCGGGATTCTTGATGGCATCTGGGGCGTCGCCTTCGACCAAGACCTGGATGACGCGGGTCCCCGCCAGGCGAGAGTCAGCCATGCGGAAGCCGTGGATGGGAGCATTCCCCTCGAAGAACTGTGCTGCGAGACTGTTGTTGGTTTCGAGACGCGAAAGCCCGACCAGAGCCAAGATGATGATGCCCGCGAACACCCATAGGATGGGACGCTCACGACCATTGCGAACGATGGCCGCCAGCTTCTCCAAGATCGGGTCGAAATACTCCTCGCGCTTCTCTCGCTCGGTTTGCCGCTCGGACGGGGGCGACATCAGGACCCGAATCGCCGGAATGAACGTAATCTCGACGGTCAAGGCGGCCAGAATGCCAAAGGCGGTACACAGGCCGAAGTTCTTGATCGAGGGCAGGCCGAAGGCGGCCAGCGAGCCGAAGCTGAGCGAGGCGATGGTACCCGCCGCCAACATGACGAGGCCGACCTTGACCGTGGCTTCGATGACCGCCTCCCGATTGTGCTCGACCGCCGAAAGATCGGGACGGGCCACGCGGATGCGCCCGTATTCTTCGTAATACCGCTTGAGAATCTGCACCGAATGGCCTGCCCCGATGGCCAAGAGCAGAATGGGCGTCATGATGTTCCATGGATCCATAGGCGCACCGATGAGCCCCATCAACCCCAGCGCCCACACGACGCCCATGATTGCCGTCACCAGCGGAATGATCATACCCTGCAGGGTGCGGAAGGCCCGATAGTGCAAGTAGCCAATCATCGCCAGAGCCAGGATGAACAGCAAAGCCACACGGCGGGTGTAGATGAGCAACCAGTACAGCGTGGTCGCGGCGCCTGACGGAAGAATCTCGAGATCTTGCTCTCGCTCGGGGCCGACGATGGCTTCGAACTTGGGAAACAGGCCCTTGGCACCGCCGGCTTTTTCGAAGTCTTCGAAATCGACGACCACCGAAGTGGCCCGTCCGTCATCGCTGACCAGCAGACTGGTCAAGAACGCGTTGGCGCGGACCTTCTCGCGAAATGTGGCCATCTCGGCGTCGGTCTCGGGAACCTTGTCCGCCAGCGGGGTGATCTCCAGCGCCTCGTCGGTGCTGTGAATGTCCTTTACCCGCGGCGACATGAGCGACAGCACGGTGCCCTTCTTTACACCTGGCAGCGCTTCGATGGCCTCGGTAACCCGCTTGACCTTGGCGAGAATCTTCGGCGTGTAGATCGTGCCCGACGACGGATAGAAGCCGACGACCGTAATGTACTTACCGCCGAACAGTTTCTCCACGCGCTGGCCGACCACGACCAAGGGATGCCCGGGTGGAATCTGCGAATCCACGTCGAGCAGCACGCGCAATCGGCTGATGAAGAAGCCCAGGGTGAGGGTCACGGCCACCACGACTGCAATCACTGTCTTTGGCCGGCCAACCAATGCGGTTACATATCGTCGTAGCATGTGCGGCACAGCAAGTTGTCACGGTTGCTGGCCGGGTGGCAAGAAGTAATGGGCCTAATCAGTTCAGCGAATAGCTCGACAAAAGTGATCCGCCGACGGCCACAAAATCGACTACTACTTGCGTCGGGGTAATTGTGACACGCCCATGTCCCGAGTCGGGCCAATACTGCGAGTAGCCGGTAATTGAAGAGTCGAATTTCCACGGCGCCCCAGCACTGCCGGGCAACGTGTAGTGAATGCCATCGACAACCATGTCCGTGAAGACGTGGTCATGCCCGTAAAAGAAGACCTGGGCGCCATACTTCCGCAGCATTTCGTGAATCACGCCCTGTTCTCCCACATGGGCAGCACGACCACCGCCCCGCCCGTACGCAGAATTGGAACCGTCGCCTGCATTGCCGCCCACCGTGTGGTGAATGAAGGTGAAGCGCCACTTGGCCGTCGCGCCAGCCAGCGTCGACTCCAGCCATGCCCGTTGGGCTGCCCCGAGCGTCCAGTCGTCTGGCGAGCCAGGGTCACCGCTCAGTAGGTGACACGTGGGCGTGTAGGTCATGACGTTGAGAACCACGAAAAGCGCATCACCCCACGTGAAAGCATAATAGTCCTCATTCGGGCTGCCCCCTTCGGGGTAGTCCCCCGGCTTCGGGCCAGGTATGTAGAGCATCCGCTGGCTCGACGAGCGCTGAATCTCGTCCGGCGAGTTGCAGCCGCTCTCGCCGTCCCAGTTGCCAATGGTAGGAAAGTGCGCCGCAATACTCAGCGTGTCGACCATCAAGCGTCGGTAGTTCAGATAGGCAAGTCGGGACCAACGACTGTCGGGCGGAGGCTCGTTGAAGCCGAACCGGTGGAAATCCAGAATGTCGCCCAGATGGATCACGAAGTCAGGCTGATCCTTGCGAATGTCGGCGGAAACGTCGAGCAAAGTGGCCTCGTCCGCCGACAGGTAGTCATCGCCACATATTTCGAGGCCCTCCGCAACCGAGTCGCACGCCGGGATATGCGAGTCGGTCAACAGATCAAAGGTGAACGACGCGCCTGCCGGGCGCTTGGTCACCGCGGTGCCGCTCGCAAGAATCCGTGACGCGTTCGATCCAGGCGCAGCCGCAACGAAGACCTCATACTCGTACATCTGGCCAGCATCCAGCCCGGAGACCGACCACTCGGCCACATCGAAGGCTGGCATCGAAGGCTGGCCCAATTCCATCCAGGTGGACATCCCTGTTTTGCGCACATGTGCGCGCAGCCCCCGAGGATCGCCCGCCCGCAATACGACATTCAGTCCAAAGCCCTGGCCGGTCGGCGCGGCGACCAACGCCGCACCCAAGAGGCTTGGCCCAGTGGACGCGGTGTCCAGCGACACCTCATCCGCAGAATCATTCGCATCCACCGTCGCGACATCGACATCGACAAAACCACCAACGTCTGACGGAGACACTTCCGCATACTGGGCCGCATCGCCAGCCGCGGCGGCATCGCTACCCGAGGCACCCTTGGAGGGTGTCCTCCCGCAACCAGGAACCGCTGACAGACAGGCACCGATCCATGCCGCGATTCGAACGACCTTCATGCGGGTTGCCTCGCAGTACAGGGTGAGATTGTACCGGCCCGTACACGACAATGCCAGGCAAGCCATTGAGAGAGGCCGCTAATTCCGTTCCATCGCACTTCGGTATCGTTATAGTGGGCATCGTGTACACAGTCCGGGTTTGGAAGGAACTCTTCCGACGTCCACGCCTCGACGAATCCATCGCCGCCGTGGCGCCCATTCTCGCCGCCGAATTGGGCATCGGGGCGGTTGTGGTCCGCCAGTTCGATCTCAAAGCGCACACGTGGGCCACGACTGCCACCAGCCAAGCGGGCGACTGGAATACCTTTCCGCCGAGCAAGAACAAGTGCAAACCCGAGGAGGTCGAGCGGCTGCTCGCCTGGTACGGCAGCAAAGAGATCGTCCGAGGCAGGCCGCGCGGCAGCGACCTTTTGCGCGCCATGGTCGGCGGCGCGCTGAAGGCCGACATCACCGCTGGACCGCTGGTGAGCGACAACGGTGAATCGCCAGTCGCCGTACTGTTGCTCCTCGGTCCGGAAAGGTCGATGACCCGCCGGCATGAAATGGAGATGCAGCGGCTGCTCGAGCCCTTCGAGGCTGCGCTGGCCACGAGTCGCAGGATCCAAGAGCTCGGGCGCATGCGAGAGATGTTCGAGGCCGACAACCGCGCTTTGCTTGCCAAGCTGGACCGTCAAGAGGTCATGGGCACCATCGTGGGCGCCGATGCCGGTTTTCGCGACGTGATGGCGAGGGTCGAACAGGTTGCTGCAACCGACGCCCCGGTGCTCTTGCTCGGTGAAACCGGTACGGGCAAGGAGGTGGTCGCGCGCGCGATTCACGAGCGCTCGAGACGCCACCGTGGGCCCATGCAACGGGTGAACTGCGGCGCCATTCCTGCTGGCTTGGTCGATTCGGAGCTGTTCGGACACGAACGGGGGAGCTTCACCGGCGCAGTCGCCTCGAGGGCCGGCTGGTTCGAACGTGCGGACGGCGGCACGCTGTTTCTCGACGAGGTTGGCGAGCTGCCACTGGCGGCGCAGGTTCGCTTGCTGCGCGTGATTCAAGAGGGCGTGCTGGACCGGGTCGGCGGCCAGCACCCTATCAAGGTCAACGTGCGATTGGTCGCCGCCACCCACCAGTACCTCGACGAGATGGTCGCGGCGGGCACCTTCCGTGAAGACCTCTGGTACCGCATCAGCGTTTTTCCCATCCGTTTACCGCCGCTACGCGAGCGCCTGCGCGACATCCCTGCCCTCGCCGCACACTTCGCCTGGCACGCCGGCACACGCATCGGCGGCCAGCCACTGACGACTTCGCCCGAAGACCTGGAGTTGCTCTCCAGCTACGACTGGCCGGGTAACATCCGCGAGTTGGCGTCGGTCATCGAGCGAGCCACCATCCTGGGCAACGGTCGCCACCTCGACGTACGCAACGCCCTGGGGAGCCTGAAGATCGGCAGACGCGCCGGGCGTGCCGAGGGAAAATCTGGTGAGTTCGCCAAGCTTGAATCCGTCGTCCAAAGCCACATCGAAGCGGCCTTGCGACGGACCGCCGGCCGCATCGAGGGCCACTCTGGTGCGGCGACTCTCCTCGGCATCAATCCCCACACCCTGCGAGCACGCATGCGCAAGCTGCGTATCGACTGGAGCACCTTCCGAGGTTGATCGTCCACCCAGGAATTTCCATTTGACACGCCGGTGGGAAGGCGACTACCACATTGCATCTCTATCGAGGTTCGACCATGGATGTGACCACGCTCGGGGAAACGCGCTTTCCTTCTCCCATTCACCACACGGTGGATGACCGAATCCGGATCCCCATCGACATCGCCCTGAGCCCGGGTTCGCCCCCGAAGGACGCCGATTCGTTCGAGCTGGCCGGACCACGCGCGCGCCTGTTCTTCGACCCCAAGCAAACCCGCGCTGGCATCGTCACTTGCGGAGGACTTTGTCCTGGTCTGAACAACGTGATTCGCTCGCTGTACCTCGAGCTGCACCACATTTACCAAGCCAAAGAGGTGCTCGGTTTCCGCAACGGTTACCATGGCCTCGACCCGCATACGGACAGGCCGCCCATCGTTATTACCGATGACCTCGTCGAAGACATTCACAAGGAGGGCGGCACGGTGCTAGGAACCTCGCGCGGCCCCGCCAACGTGGAGAAGGCGGTGGACAACCTGATTCGCCTTGGTGTGGACATCCTTTTCACCGTCGGTGGCGATGGAACCCAGCGTGGGGCAAATGCCCTTTTTCAAGAAGCGCGCAGGCGCGGGCACGCGCTGGCTGTGGTCGGCGTCCCGAAGACCATCGACAATGACGTGGCTTTCGTGTCGCAAAGCTTCGGTTACCTGACTGCCGTCGAAGAGGCGGCCGAGGTCATCGCGCGTGCGCACACCGAGGCACACAGCGTTAACAATGGGGTTTCGCTGGTCAAACTGATGGGACGCGATGCCGGTTTCGTCGCAGCCGGCGCCACTGTGGCCAGCCAAGACGTGAACTTCACCCTGGTCCCCGAGCAGCGATTCGCGCTGGAAGGCGAGCACGGATTTCTGGCCGCACTGAAACGGCGCTTGCAAAAGCGAGCCCACGCCGTCGTCGTCGTGGCGGAAGGCGCCGGCCAGGATCTGTTTGGGCCAGGCAACGACGAATGCGATGCCTCCGGCAACGTCAAGATCAAGGACATCGGCCTGCTCCTGAAGGCGAAGATCGAAGGCTATTTCAAGGCCGAGAAGATGCCCATGGTCCTGCGCTACTTCGACCCAAGCTACTTCGTACGCAGCAGCCGAGCCGATTCGGAGGACTCGATCCTCTGCGACCTATTTGCCCGCAATGCCGTGCACGCGGCCATGGCCGGCAAGACGGGCCTCGTGATAGGCCACATCCACGATCAGTTCGTCCACGTTCCGATCGAGCAACTCACCAGCACCAAGAAGTGCCTCGATCTCAATAGCAGCGCCTGGCATGCGGTGCTGGCCTCGACGGGGCAACCCCGCGCCTTCATCTAGAAGAACCTTAGCCCCCGGTGTCGGCAGCAATCGGCGCGTCTGCGGCCGGCCTGGTCTGTACGGCGATGGCCGCCCGAAGCCGAGCGAGTTCGCGAATCACGTAGGTCGCACCCACCACCGCGAACGGCAAGTCCGCAAGGGGTGCGGCCAGGTACATGCCGTAGAAGCCAAGCAGTCGGGGCAGCGTCAAGAACAGCGGAATGGCAAGGACCTGACGACCGAGCAACAGGACCGCGGCTTTGAGAGGCTGGTGCACGCTGAGGAAGAAGTGCGCCATGGTGCCGGCCAGACTGAACAACGTGATGGGTACGACGAACCAGGGCAAACCAAGTCGGACCATCTCGACGAGCTCGGGGTCGCTCTTGCTGAACAATCCGGCCACGGGTCCAGGAAACACGGCTATCATCACGCTGAAGAAGACGCCCATCCCGGTGCAGGTGACGAGAACGCGGACGAGGATGGCGCGGACGCGGTCGATGCGCCCGGCCCCTTTGTTGTAGCCAACCAGCGGCATCATTGCCTGCATGACGCCGAGAGACGGATAAATGAGCAGCATGGCAACGGTGTTGAGCACTCCGAGCGTTGCCAGACCGCGACTGCCTGCCTGACTGGCAGCCCCGTGGTTTGCCGCGAGAAAGACCGCCGTAGCCAAGACCTGCATGAGGCCGAAGGGCGCGCCCAGCGTGACGATGGCTCTCGCGGTTGCCCAATCGGCGCGCAGGAAATGACCGCGAATGCGCAGCACGCTTCTAGGGCTTTGCACGAACGCCACCACCAGCAAGCAGCCGGTCGCTTGCGAAATGGCAGTCGCCAGGGCGGTTCCCGTCACGCCCAAGTGAAGGACAAACACCGCCACCAGCGCCAGGAACACGTTGAGGGCGTTGCTACCCAGCATAAAGCCCAGCCCCAGCATGGGACGTCCCTGCACGCGAAGGATGTTGCCCATTGCGATCAAGACGATCGCGAAGATTTGTCCGACGGCCAAAATCCGCGTGAACGGAATAGCCAGGGGCAGCAGTCGGGGCTCGCATCCACAGGCAACGAGCAGCGGACGGGTAAAGGCGAAGACGACCAACGCAAGCACACAGCCGGCGATCAAGCCAAGGCGCACGCTTTGGCCAAGCACGCGCTCGGCGCCATCCCTATCCTTTTGCCCGAGCAATACCGAGATGCGATTGCCAGTACCGGTCCCGAGGAGCAGAGCCACCGCCATCCCGACTATGGAAAGGGGAAAGGCTGCCGTCACGGCCGCCATGGCATC
>Ga0302323_100002532_pt1 | contig 14818 bp, 11 predicted proteins | sample Fen_T0_3_FD_201950 | JGI IMG/M metagenome (GOLD analysis project Ga0302323, IMG submission 201950) | Peat permafrost microbial communities from Stordalen Mire near Abisko, Sweden - Fen_T0_3 | ecosystem: Environmental > Terrestrial > Soil > Wetlands > Permafrost | place: Sweden: Abisko... | reverse complement strand
GGCGCCGGAGCGACGGACTTCGACTTCGGGAACGGAACCACCCTGATGGTCACCAATGGCAAGTTGCTTTGGCAAGCGTGGGAAGGCCCGGCACTGATCGATCTCGCCACCCACAAGCGCAGCCAAGCGGGTCTTGGATTTCGTGGCTTCTTCAAGACGGCTGACGATCGAGAGGCCTACAGCGTTTCTGCCAAGATGTACGACGAGGGTGAAACCAACAGTGATTTGGTAGCCGTCGATCTGAAGACCGGAAAGAAGCGAACCGTGGTCCTTGCCAAGGGTGACGATGGGGGACTATCGCCCGGCAGCAACGTCGCCCTCGACGGCGAGTACGTCTACTTCATCCGTCCCCGCGAGCACGGCAGATCCGCCGAGCACAACGGCCTCTTCCGTGCCCGCAAGGCCGGCCAAGGTGCCGGCCAAGCTGCCATCGAGCGTATCGGGGCGGAGCCGCAAGAAAGGAATCTGCCCTTCCTGATCGAAGACGGCTATGCCTACTGGAGCCGCAGCGGAGGCAGCGGCAACAGCGACGGCGGCCCGGCCCTGTGGCGGCGGGCCCTCGCGCCCGGCTCATCCGAACAGCGCTTGGTAGCGACCAAGGATCACCACCTTCCTCTCTTCATCCATCACGGCAGACTCTTCTATGTGGATAGCCCCGGTCTGTTCAGCATCCCGGTGGACGGCTCGACGCCAGCGACCTTGCACGCCGGCTCACGGGTCGGCCAGTCGAGCGTGGTCGCGGATCGCGCGTGCGTCTACTTCACCAGCGAGCGCGGCATCGAGCGCGTCCGTCTCGGCCGCGACGGCGCCACCCCCGAGCTCATCGTCGACGAGAACAGCTACCACGGCGGTCCCATCGTAACCGATGGGCAGCGCCTCTACTGGATCGACCGTCGCCATGATCGCCTTCTCGGCATGGGTCGTTCGGCCGCGTCGCTGCCCGAGCGCGCTGCCCTGGTGGCCAAGACCGTCGACGCCAAAGACCTGCCCGCGGACATCGTAAGCGTCGATTCGAAAGTACTGGTCGGCGACGGTTGGGGGTGTGCCAAGGTGTTCGGATGGAGCCAGCCGCACTGGCAATGCTGGGCGGCTCCTGCCGAGGCCAATCGCGGCCCCATCAGCTTGAAGGCGAGGTTCGTGCCCGGTCTTTCGCCCAGCGCCGAGCCTGCCGTGGGCGCCGACCGGCTGTGTTTCCTCGATGGAGAGAAGGGCAAGTGCTGGGCGTGGACCGACCTTGTGCACGGCAAGCCCACGGACTTTCTCGAGGTCCAGTCTCGGCAGGGCCGCTTTGGCCAGTGGCTGGTCGGCGGCGGCTTTTCTTGCCTGCTTCACTACGTGGGCGCCGAGCGCATGCTCGTGTGCTCGGGCGACAACCGCTACGGACAGCTGGCAAGCAAGGACCAGCCCATCGCGCTCGAACGATGGATCGGCGCCCTCGGGACCTGGCACGGCTGCGTCTCGAACAGCCAGGGGCAGGATATCGAGTGTTGGGGGCGCGGCGACGCGGGACAACTGGGCCGCGTGCCTGGCGGGACGTGCACCGTCGACGGGAAGCAGATCCCCTGCGACGAGAACCTGCGCAAGGCCGACTTCGTCCTGTGGGCGCAGGCGCTGTTCGCCGGCGACCTGTTCACGTGTGCGGTCCTTGGCTATCCCAACGAGCTGCGCTGCTGGGGCGGTAGTCGCGACGGCTGGTTCGGGGATGAGCCCTGCTCGCCCGAGCTGCGGCAGGCCTGGCCCATCCTCGACGGCGTCGTGGCCGCGCCCAAGGCGACCTGCTCGACCGTTCCCGCCAGAGTTGTCGAACCCGGCAGCACGCTCGGCGCCATCAGCGTCGGGCCACGCGGGGCCTGCCTGGTCGAGGACGACCGCCCCCATTGCCTGGGCGCCATCGCCACGCCTTCTGTGCCGGTCGACAAGATCGCCATCAGCAACGGAGCCCAGGCCAATGCCTGCGGCATCGACGGCGAACGCGTGGTCTGCTGGGGTGAGCGATACTCTCCGCCCGACCAGCCCGGGCGGGCCTTACCCATCACCTTCGAGGCCACCACGCCCGCCTCGGCAGTGGTCGATTCTTCCCCGCCCGCCGGCACGGCGTGGACGGAAGACCACCTGATCCACCACGGCTGCAGCGTCCCTGTAACCTTCCCTCGTTGCGATGCCAAGGCCGGCGGCGAGCCCTGGGCCAGCTTGGGCGCCAAGGTGGACAGTCTGCACGATCAACGCGTGAGCGTGCGCGACCGACTGGTGATTGGCCCGCTCGGGGAGGCATCATTGAACAGCGCGTGCAGCGGCAACCCGCCCACTATTGGCCAAAGAGGCAAGCGGCGTCCTGGCACCAACCCGATGGGCTGCTACCACGAAAGGCGCCCCATCGTCTTGGGTGCAGGGCCGTCCCCGCTACGCCTTTGGGACAACTCCGGCAAGTTCGCATGCACCGGCGACGAGTCGCGCCTGTGCTGTGGGGCACCGGCCTTCGGGCAGACCGTCATCGCCACCGGCATCCTTACCGGCTCCGCCCGCCACGGCTGGGGGCTCAAGGACGCCACGCTTTGCGAGCTGGCGTCACCGTAGCGAGACCCCCAGCACAGCCGTCGGAGAAGTTGCGCATTCTCGATGTGGCGGCAGCCAGGGCGCACCTGGCAAATGTCCGATAGGGCATGATCTGTCGACTACGTCACGCTGTCCTCTCCGATGTCCCCTGTGTCCGGGCAAGTACGGTCGGGGATCAAGGGAATGTGGTACATAGGTCCGTGTTCCAGCCTTGCTCAAAGGGGGCAGCGGGTGCTCCGATCAGGACAACTCCGTGAGGTTCACCATGGTTCGAAGAAACCGGCGTCGCCGGTTTGTGGTTCTGGCAGCGGTCACGTACGCGTCGTTGGCCATTCCGGCCGCCGCCGAGGCTGGGGACATATCCTGCGATCGCATCCTCGCCGTCTCCGCAGATGGACACCTCGCTGCCGAGGCCAGCACGAGCGATCGCGGCGTCGACTGCCATCTCGTGCGACTCTCGAAAGGGCGGCCCCCAGAGATCGTGGCTAAGGCTGAATGTCCATTGAAAGAGGGGGATTACGACTTTCCTTGCGACCACGCGCCTGCCATCGACCAATGGCGATGGACCGTCGCCGGCAACCCCGCCAAGGGGCTTCACACCATCGATCCTACGTCGGCGGCCGAATTCGCTCGCCTGCGCTACGACGACGATACCGACGTGCTCTTCCTCGAGGTCAAGCATGGCGTCGGCTGGGTGCGAATCGAGGCCATGGATGAGACGCTGGACAGCTTGAGCGTCGTGGGTGCCGTCTCCTCCGACTCGACTCTGGTCGTCGTCTTGAACGCCCTGGGCCATCAGGGCATCTCGTACGGTGACACCCCCATGGTTTTTCCGGTTTCCGAGCTCGACAAGGTCGACGAGCGTTGGCTGCGTGCCCGGGCCAGTGCCGAGAAATCCAGCGCCAGTATCGAGCGACAGCGGCGGCGCCACGCCGGCATTTTCGCCGACCCACCGAAGAACGAAGACCCCTTGCTCTGGTCCATGCGCACGCGACACGGCGTCGCGCGGGTGTTGCGCAAGTGGCAGATTGCCGACGGATTTCGTCCTCTGCCCACCGACGAAATCCGTCGGGCCTTGGGTCTCGTCGCCATGCTCGAGGCGCCCCGGCGAAAGTACCAAGCCCTGCGCTGGTTCTTGCGTACAAGGCAAAAGGACGCGGCGGAAGCCGAAGTGCTACTCACCCAATTGCGAGCAGCCGAACAGACGCGCGCACTCGCCGATTATCTGGCTACCGCCGAGGATCCGCTTTTGGGGGTGCCAAGTTTCGAGAGCAAGCTGACGGCCGATGACCTGGCCAGGCTGTCGGTCGCGCAATTGACCTGGTTGCGCCGGGGTGTTCACGCCTGGTTCGGCGCCCGCTTCGACGATCCCCAATCGCAATCCTATTTCGAGCAGCTGCGTTGGTACACGCCGATGTCGCGAAGGGAATGGCGCGCGGTCGTCGCGGATGTGCGTTGGAAACGCGACCCGGACGAATACTTCATCACCGTGCGATGTGGTGCGCCCGAGGCCCGGGCCCCCGTTTGTTCCAACCTGCAATTGCTGCACAAACTGCTGGCGGCTAGATCGCAGGAACCGGTAGCGCGCTAGAACGGGGCGCTGGCTGGCGATCAAGACGTCACCCAACGATAGAACGACCATCCGTTGCATTTTCCGAGGAGGCATAGCCGCGGGTGCGAAAATTCTTGCACCTTGGGACTGTTCGTGGCCGCGTTGTTCATGGTCCCACTCTCGGTCCTGATCCGGGGCGCGTACCACCAGCTCGTGATCAGCGCCACAGGCACGGGCAATGAACAGACGTGCCGGCGCCTTCCCGGTTCGGTGAGGGGGAAAATGGCTGCTGAAATGGCTACAATCACAAGGCCAGCCGGCAGTCACAGGGGGAACGGAACATGCTTTTCATCGACAATCGAAATAACTCCTGTGCTCACCTTGTGGCGATAGTTGCCCTCGCTGTGTCCTGCGGTTGCTCGACCGACGCCAGCAACCGATCCAATTCAGACGCTGGATCCCTTACCTGCGGCAACCCCTCGTGTTGCGTGCCGATCGTGGTCGACCCGAGCAGGGTGCACCTCTATCGGTCCAGCGATGGCGTTCGTGTCGGCATGGTCCTGGATTTTGGAGCTCAACCGCTGGACTGGTGGGACATCAACGTCGACGTTGTGCTGGTGGCCGGCACGTCAGTATCCTGCGAAGCTGGTCCGAGCCCACCGGCGTCTGACTACAAGACCGTGACCATCCTCTGTCCAACGGTAGCGCTGGACGCTACGCCGGCCTGTGATTCCACAGTCGTACTCGAGTTGCGCCCGCGTTCCTCGACTTATCCCGACAGTAGCCGCGCGCAGACTCTGTGCGCGGGTGCCGACGGCCGTTCGATCAAGCTCACGGTGCCCGTGACTTGTCCGGATAGCTGTGGCTCCCCTAGCAATGGAACCTCCTGTACCGTTCTTGGACAGACCTGCAACTACTCGGCGATGGCCTACGGCGGAGCCGGCGGCACCTCCACGGTGTCGCTACCGTGCTCTTGCGGGTGGAACGAGATTTTGAACGGTCTTGCATGGTCCTGTGCCGTACCCTGACCCGGCGACTGTTCTTCGTTTGCTGCGGTTTGCGCCGACGACCGCCTTGCCCGTCGCTGGCCATGGGCTGGAAACCCAGCAAGTGAGTGGGCTCAAGCGCATGGGTATCCTGGGTACCTCGCGCGGCCTCGGCCGGGAGCCGATCCAACCGCGTGCTCGGCCGGCTGGTGCGCGAGGCATTCATCGCGTTCGAGGACGCGGCCACTTCTTTTTCCGTGCGCTCGGCATCGTTGAACGCGTGGTGGCCATGGCATTCATCGAGGACATGGCGACGGCTTACGCCGAGGCCGATCGGGTGGTCGCGAGCACCGGTGCCTCGACCCTGGCCGGGCTTGCCATCGCGGGAAGGCCCGCGATTCTCATCCCGCCGCCCACGCCGCTGCCGCCCTTTGGCTCGAACGTGAGTGTCCGCTGACCGGACGTCCGGAGTGTCCGCGGACACTGGACATGTCCGTCGCTGGAATTGTTCCGACGAATGGGCGAAGTTCGCTTACCGCGTTCCCATCGCTGTGCTGGCAACTGTTCTTCACCCCAGGAGCTCACATCATGCTGTACTTGCCACGCACAGGTTTCGTTCCCCTTCTCATGGCCAGCTTCATCGCTGTGCTTGGTTGTGGAAAATCGTCCACCGCAGAAGCGCCCGATGCGGCCCCCTCCGACGACGTGGCCCCGGCCAACGATGTCGCGCAGAAGACGGCAGATGCCTATGCGTCTGACAGGTACAGGGTGGGGATTGATTTGGTTTGGGCGCCAGAGGCCCGTCCCAAGCCCGAGGTCGGGCCGCTTGAAACCGGCGGCTCCGAAGCCTCCGTTGGAGACTCTACCGCACCGGTGGGCTCGCCAGTCTACGTGCATGGCCAATTGCAAGTCGATGGGACCATGCTCAAGGATGCCTTCGGCGATCTTGTCCAACTCAAGGGCGTCAGCAGTATGTGGCTGAACTGGGAGAGTCGGGCCTTCGCGGAAAGCAAGGACGCACTTCTATTCATGCGCGACAACTGGAAGTTGAGCGTTGTTCGCGCATCCATGGGGACCGAGGCGTCCAAAGGCTACCTGACCGGGGACGCCAGCAAGGCCGCCATGCTTGCCAAGGTCGAAACCATCATTCAGAACGCCATCGCCGTGGGCGTGTATGTCTTGGTGGATTGGCACACCGAGAAGGCCGTCGATCAGCAAGCGGATTCCATCGCCTTCTTTACGGCGCTCGCACAGAAGTATGGAAACTACCCGAACGTCCTTTGGGAACCGTACAACGAACCGAACGGCTACACCTGGGACAAGATCAAGCCGTATCACGAGGCGGTGGTGGATGCCATCCGCGCTGTGGATCCGGACAACATCATTGTCATGGGGACGCCCACCTATTCGCAAGACGTGGACATTGCCGCCGCGACGCCCGTCAGTCCGACCAGTGGAACCAAGAACCTCATGTACACGCTGCATTTCTACGCTTGCACGCACAAGCAGAAGCTGCGCGACAAGGCGACCGTGGCGTTGACCAAGGGGCTGGCGTTGTTCGTGACAGAGTTCGGCGCCACGCCCTCGGACGGCGGGGTCGTTGCCAAAGGCGACGACTACGTGTGCCGAGATTCGACGAACGACTGGTGGAACTGGATGTCGTTGAACAGCATCAGCGGCGTGTCGTGGAAGCTCGACCAGTGCACCGACACCAGTTGCATTCTGACCTCGAACGCGCCCGCGAACGGTCCGTGGACCGACGACTACCTGACGACAGATCTGAACAATACCGCCGTGTCGGCCGGGGTCACCCAGGGCGGCGGCCACGGGCTCTTCGTGGTGAACTGGCTCCGGGAGTAAGGAATCTGGCATGCTTGCGCACATGGATAGACGACCCCTTGGAAGAACCGGTTGGAACGTTTCCTCGATCAGCTTCGGCGCCTGGGCCATCGGTGGCACCTGGGGACCGGTCGAGGATGCCGACTCGCTCAAGGCGCTTCATCGCGCCGTTGAGCTGGGCGTGAACTTCTTCGACACGGCGGATGTGTACGGCGACGGCCACAGCGAACAATTGCTTGCGCGGCTGCGCCGCGAGCGCAGTGAACCCATCATCATTGCAACCAAGGCCGGTCGTCGGCTGAACCCGCACAACGCCGACGGCTACAACCGTGCCAATTTGACCGCGTTCGTCGAGCGCAGCTTGAAGAACCTGCAAGTCGACGCCTTGGATTTGGTGCAACTGCACTGTCCGCCCACCGACGTCTACTACCGGCCCGAGGTCTTTGCCGTGTTGGACGATCTGATGAAGGCCGGCAAGATCCGGTTTTACGGCGTCAGCGTCGAGCGCGTGGAAGAGGCGCTTAAGGCCATCGAGTATCCCAACGTGCAGAGCGTGCAGATCATCTACAACATCTTCCGCCAGCGGCCGGCCGAGATCTTCTTTCAAGAGGCGAAGCGCAAGCGGGTGGGCATTCTGGCGCGTTTGCCGCTTTCATCGGGCATGCTGGCAGGCAAGATGACGGTGAAGTCGACCTTTGCCAGCGACGACCACCGCGCCTTCAATCGCCACGGCGAGGCCTTCGATCGCGGGGAAACCTTTTCGGGCATCGACTTCGAAACCGGGCTGCGTGCGGTCGAGGAGTTGCGCTCGCTGGTTCCCACGAGCACGAGCATGGCGAGCTTCGCCTTGCGTTGGATCTTGATGAGCGACGCCGTGACCTGTGCGATCCCGGGCGCCAAGCGTCCCGACCAGGTCGAAGAAAACCTCAAAGCCGCGGCGTTGCCTGCGCTCTCGGACGCGACGATGGCCGCTGTGCAGAGAATCTACGATTCGAAGCTGCGCGGCCTGGTCCATCACTATTGGTGAAAGCCGGTACGAGATGAACCACAGAGTCCGGACCGGGCCCAGCACGAACGCCGATTTAGTGCGCGGGCGGCGGCGGCGGCGGCGGCGGCGGTAGAGGCGGCGGCGGTGGCGGCGGCGGTGGCGGCGGCGGCGGCGGCGGCGGTGGCGGCGGCGGCGGCGGCGGTGGTAGGCGAGGCGGCGGCGTGGGCACACCGGGCTGGTTCAGCCGCGGGGGCGGGACGGCCCGATTCGACGCACCTTCATCTGGCCTAGGCGTATCCGATGCAGACGGAGATGCGACCCACAGGATGCCCCCGACGACGAGCAGGCCCAGGGAAATGCCACCCGCCTTGCCAGCTGCTGGCCATTGCATAAGCAGCTTGGAGACGGCGGCGATGGTCAAACCAAGAGCGCCGATCACGATGAGCACGATGCCGAGGGATTGCATGGGATGGACCTTCCGGCATAGTACCCCAACCCCACGGCACGCGCCCTATCGGGCTGGACGATCCGAGTGGGTTAGCGCCAGGTATCTGCTGCGTATCCTTGGCAAGTTGCGGAGGCAAATTGTGCGTTCGACGGCGTTAGAGGGTCGCCCAGGACGTTGCTGGCCCGAGGGTGGGCGGGCAGACTTTCAAGTGGGCAACGATGATCAGCAACCCAGAAGCGTTCGAGATCGAGATGGCGGCGTTGAGCGATGCGGGTACCGAGCGTGGCCACAACGAAGACCATTGCGGCAAGTACATCAAAAGCAAGACCTGTGGACTGGTGGCGGTGGCGGATGGCATGGCCACCCTGGAAGGAGGCGAGCTGGCCAGCCAGCGCGCCATTCTGGCGCTCATGCGTTCGTTTCGCGAGCTGGCGCCGGGCATGACCCAGACCCAACGCCTGGTGCGCGCCGCGCGCAACGCGAACTACGAAGTCTACGACATGGCTGTGGTCGTCCCACAGTTGCGCGGCATGAGCACGACCCTGACCGCCGTGTCGGTCAGCGACGGGGACATGACCGCCGCGCATGTGGGCAACAGTCGCGTGTATTTGATCCGCGATGGCTTTATCAACCAGCTGAGCAAGGACCACACCGTCGCTGCCGAGGCCGTGGAGCAAACCGGCCACTACCTGCTCAAGGGCAGCCATGTTCTTACGCGAAGCCTTGGTCGCGAGCTGATCGTCCCCATCGATTTGTTCGAGATCGATCTGGTGCAAGGCGATGTGGTGATTGTTTGCACCGACGGTCTCACACGCGTCTTCGAGGATTTGGAAATCGCGGAGCTGGTCAAAGGCCTGGACGCCGCCAGCGCCTGCCGCAAACTCATCGACGAGGCCAACGCCATCGGAACCCTGGACAACGTGAGCGTTGCCGTGGTGCGCGTGGTCGGCGAAACCCCAGGGACGCGACGGTAGTCCGGATCTTCACCACAGAGGACACAGAGGACACAGAGACGGAAGAGAAAGAAGAAGTTCGGAATCTGGATCCGGAAACCCTTCTTTCCTTTCCGGCCTCTGTGTCCTCTGTGTCCTCTGTGGTCTTCTTTTTCACCGCCGCCAAGGCAGAAGGGCCCTTGTCTGCTTCATGTGCTCGGCCCACGCAGGGTGGCGGGAGAGCATGCGGCGATCCATCCAGGGCACGCTGACGAACACGAAGAGCAGGGTGATGGCGAGCGGTCCGAGGACGGAGACGGCGGTCCACATCCGGCCGGGCTGGGCTGCCATGCCGAACAGGAAGAGGCCCCACCAAAATAGAATCTCGCCAAGGTAGTTGGGGTGGCGGCAGCGCGACCACAGGCCCGCATTCAGGATTCCGTGTTCGTCGTGGGGCGAACGCAGGTAGCTACGGAGCTGCCGGTCGGCGATGGTTTCGATGGCGATGGCCAGGCCGGTGACCGGCACGGCGGCGACGTCCAGAGCCGTGAAGGCGGCGAAGCCGGGCCGCGTGAGCGCCGGAAAGATCGGGACCAGGCCTAGGAAGACCCAGGCCGTGGGAAGGACGTGAATGGATGCCAGGCTGGCGGCCCAATAGGCCTTGCCAGTTTTGGCGCGGATTTCCACGTAGCGGAAATCCTCGTCGGCGGGACCACGCCAGCGCAGGGCCCAGTTGGTGGTGAGGCGCGCGCCCCAGACGGCCAGCAGCGCGAGGATGAGGAGCTGGCGCAGGCCGAAGGTTCCCGCAACGGCAGACCAATAGATGGCGATGGGCAGAGGCGCCACGCTCCAGTAGGGATCGTAGACGCTGGAGTTGTCGAGCGCGACGCTGCAGGCGAACACCACCAGCGTGGCGGCAAGGTCGGCCAGGGCGGCGATGGCGATGGGATGCAGGCCGACGCAGGCGCGGCCGACGGCCCAGGCCGCAAGCAGCGCCGCAAGGTAGGCCAACACGACGAAGAGCTGCCCGGCGAATTTGGATTGCACGACACGCATGCGGCTATCCATACAACTTGCGGGTCGCGCGGCCCATGATCCGGATGGCCATTCGGCGCGGCAGCAGGCGGTCCATGATGAAGGCCGAGAAACGGTAGAACGCGCCGGGCACGATGCTCGGGCAGCGGCCCAGGGCGGCCAGGGTTTTCTCGGCAACGTAGCCCGGATCCAACAGCGGAACCTTGCTCGGCCGCGGCTTCGAGGCCGCGTAGCCAGGCGTGCGCGTGGCCCCGGCACGGCAGGCGATGACGTGCACGTTGCTGGCCGCAAGCTCATCCCACAGCGCCTCGGCCAGCAGGAGGTTGAAGGCCTTGGAGGCGGCGTAGGTCGCGATCCAAGGTCCGCCTTGTGAGCCGGCCGTGGAGGTCATGAGCACGATGCCGCCGCGTTTGCGCAGGGCCATGCCTTTGCCAAAGAGGTGCGCGAGCACGATGGGGCCGCGGCAGTTCACGTCGATCACGCGTAGCTGCTCCTCGACGGGATGCTCGAGAAACGGTCCGATGGCCGAAGCGGCGGCGTTGTAAACCAGCAGCCCGACCTCAAGACCAGCGGCGAAGTCTTGGACAACCTCCGACAGATCCGGTCTGGCCAGATCCGTCGCCAGCACGCGCACCTCGATGCCGTGGGCGGATCGCAGGTCAGCGGCCAGCCCATCCAGCGCCGCCTGACCGCGCGCCAGGAGCAGCAGGTTGAGCCCGCGGGTGGCGAGCTGCCGTGCGAAGGCCTCGCCCAGCCCGACCGACGCACCGGCGATGACGGCCCAGGGACCGTACTGCTCGCGGAACGCGCTCATTCCGCGGGCATCAACATTTCTTCGGTGAACGGATGCTCTTTGCGCGCCATCCGCCACAGCACGATCATGGGAACGAGCAGCCAGGACGCATTCGCGGCCAGCACGACCATGGGATGTGGCGAGGCGTGCGCGCCCAAGAGCTCATCGAACAGGATGATGGTGACGTTGGCGAGCATCATGCCCGCCCACAGAACGCTGGGCAGGCGGATCCATTCGCGGCCACGGGCAAAGGCGTAGATGGCCATGGCGTAGAACGGCCCGAAGAGCAAGACGTCGATCCAGATGGTCGCGCGATACCAGGCCGGGCGCGCCCACAGCAGGGGGTCGAAGGTCTTCTCCCACCAGTGAATCAGCGCGACGGCGCTGCGTGGGGGCCAGAAGGGGTGAACGAAGGCGGCCGGATTGCTGATGACGATCTGCTCGAGGCTGACGATGTAGCTGATGAACAGCAGATTGACGATGAAGAAGCCCAGAAGCCCGATGTCCAGAGGCCGGCGTTTGAGGGGGATGGGCAGCCGCATGGCAAGCAGACTACTCCAAGCGAAAGAAAGAAGGGGTGTTGGCGTGAAATCGCACGCAGACGCGCCGCGAAAGTTTGAATCAATCCCCCTCGGTGCGCGTCTAGAAGTACAATAGCCAGACTAAGGGAGGTTCGTATGCGCTCTATTCGGTCTCGACAGATTCACTTGGCAGGGATTTTCGGCATGCTCGCGCTGTTCGGCGCCGGGTGTGGGGGCGGGGGCGGCCATTCGGCGTCCGGCGCCTACGTCTACTTGCAATGGAGCCTCTACGATCTGGGCGACACCGCCTATGCGCATCCCCTTCTCTGTGAGGACACCGGCGCGGGCGTCATCGTGCTGTCGGACGCTTCAGGAACCTATTCCGATAGCTTCAACTGCAAGACCGCCAACTACGAAGCGAGCGGCCACACCGTTCCCAGCGGAACCTATTCGCTCACGGCGACCCTGTACGGAGACCCAGCCGTCTACGGAAATTCCACGACCGTGCTCGATACGATTGCACTGCCGACGCAAACGCTGGTCACCGGTCCCAACACAGTCGTGGCCGACTTCTTGTTGAACGCCTACATCCTCAACTGGCAGATCACCGCGAACGGCGCGATCACGACCTGCGCGAACGTGGGCGCCAGCTACGTCGAGCTCGACATCTACTACGCTGGCCAGACCACGGCCACGGCCTACTACTTCAACTGCGCCAGCAATCGAAACTCGAGCACCGGTCTGTACCGGGACATCACCACGGCTATCGCCATAGGATCCTACCCCATCCAGTGGCAGGCATTTTTGCAAGACGCCGCCTACAAAGATCTGGCATCGACGCAGCTGGCGCCTTACAGCGTTCTGTCCGGGATACAAGCCGACCTGCAAACGGCCTACTTCGACTTCTAGTCCAGACTCGCTTTGCAAGCGTCGCGGACAGCCGTTCTCCTGCCGCCAGCGCAGGCCATGGCTTTCCGGTCTTGCGCCGCGACTCATGTTAGCGTGATGCCTTGCCATGAACTTCGGCCAGCGCCTTGTTGAACTGACCGAGGCCAGCCCCTTCACCGGGGCTGGCATGAGCCTGGTCACCGCGCTGGTCGCGCTGATCGTCCTGCTGTTTCTGCGCCGGATGCTGCCGCCCGAGAACCGCGACCACGGCGGGGTGCTCAAGATCTTCCTGGCCGTCGGCGCGCTGCTGGCCTTCGTGCGGCTGGGCTTGCTCACCGTCGGGGTTGGGCTGTTGGCCATGGGCCGCTTGCTCACCATGCTGTCCACCTTCTTCGTGGCCATGGGGGTGATCGGCACCGCGGTGATGGGCGTGTTCGAGATCCTGCCCCGCCGGGCCAACATCCGCTTCCCGCTGCTCCTGCGCGACCTGGTGCTGGTGCTGGGCTTCGTGGTGGTGATGGCCGGTGTTCTCGGGCAAAGCGGCGTGGACGTGGCGTCCCTGGTGACCACCTCGGCGGTGCTGACCGCCATCATCGGCTTGGCCCTGCAAAGCACCCTGACCAACCTGCTGGCCGGCATCCTGCTGCACGTGGATCGCTCGCTGGGCGTGGGCGACTGGGTCCAGTTCGGCCAGCGCAAGGGCTGCATCATGGAGATCCGCTGGCGCTCGACGGTGCTGCGCACCACCGACGGCGACACCGTGATCATTCCCAACGGGCAAATCACTTCCCAAGAGGTCTACAACTACTCAAGGCCACTCCCGCGCCACCGCGCGCAGGTTCACATTGGCTTTCACTACCGCCACCCGCCCAACGAGGTCCGCCAGGTGCTGGTCGAGGCCGCGCGCTCGACCCCCGAGGTGCTGACCGACCAGTCGCCCGACTGCTTCCCCGTGGAATTTGGCGACCATGCCATCGGCTATGCGCTTCGCTATTGGATCGATCGCTTCGACCGCGATGCGGACATCAAGGGCGAGGTGCTGGCTCGGGTTTGGTATGCCGCCCAGCGCGCCGGTCTTGAAGTTCCCTTTCCCACGCGCACGATTCACCAAGAGAAAGCGCCAGCGGAAGATGCAATGGCTTTGGGCGCACGCACCCTTCGCGAACGGATCGCGGTTCTCGAACGGGTCGACCTGTTCTCCACGCTGGAGCCAGCCGAGCGCGAGCTCTTGGCGTGCGGCCTGCACCAAAAGCGGTTTGCCGCGGGCGAGGCTATCCTGCGCCAGGGACATGCCGGTGATTCCATGTTCATCATCGCCGACGGCCGTGTGTCCGTGACGCTTGGTCAGGACAACATCAACTCGACGCTGGCTTCGCTGTCGGCCGGTGACTTCGTCGGTGAAATGTCCTTGATGACCGGCGAGCCGCGCGCCGCCACCTGCCTGGCCGCCACGGACGTTCTGACCTACGAGCTAGACCACGCAACTCTGCAACGCGTGCTCACCACCCGGCCGGTCATCGCGGATCAGATGTCGGCCCTGCTGGCCCGGCGCCAGGAAGGTTTGCTTCGCAAGGGTGGCGAGCTCTCGGCGCAGGCCGCGGCGCGAAGTTCCGATCATCACCGCGCCCTCGGTGAGAAGATTCGGCGTCTGTTCAATCTGTCCTAGCAAGTCCTGCGAATGCTCGCCCATCGGTTCGCATCCGTGGCGTCGACGTGCTTGCCGCAGCATGAATTGTGATAGGTCCCAGCCACAAATGCACAATAAGAAACCAAAATAGTAAATTCGTGCTGCCATGCTAGTAGTTGTGTGACTTGCCGCGATGGTCCCAGGTGATTGGGGTGGATTCTCGCATTGCGGGAGGCGTACGATCCGTGTGCTTTTGGGGAGGACACGATCATGATTCGAACTTGGCTCGTTTCGATGGGCATTGCGGTTGCAGCCGCTGTCTCGGTCAGTTCTCTGGCGATGGCTGCCGATTACTACTTCGATTCGGTCGGTGGCAGCGACGCCGCGGACGGCAAGACCGAAGCAACCGCGAAGCAAACCTTGAAGATGCCGACAGGCACCGGGAACATCGTCCACCTGAAACGCGGGAGCAGCTGGACGCTGAGTCTGACCGCGAACAACGTAACCGTCACGACCTACGGAGCCGGCGATCGGCCGATCATCAATGGCGCTGTCAGCGTCAGCAACAGCGTGGTCGAAGGCCTGAAGATTCTCAATATCACGGGCAATGGCATGAATGTCCAGAGTGGCAGCACCGTGCAGGATTGCGATATCGA
>Ga0302323_100002531_pt1 | contig 14836 bp, 13 predicted proteins | sample Fen_T0_3_FD_201950 | JGI IMG/M metagenome (GOLD analysis project Ga0302323, IMG submission 201950) | Peat permafrost microbial communities from Stordalen Mire near Abisko, Sweden - Fen_T0_3 | ecosystem: Environmental > Terrestrial > Soil > Wetlands > Permafrost | place: Sweden: Abisko... | reverse complement strand
CCCTCCTTCCGGTCATCGACAACATGGCCCGCGCGCTCGATGCTGCCGCGCGCCACGAAGAGGGCCAGCTGATCGCCGGCCTCGAGCTCGTGGCCGGGCAGCTGCGCGGCACGCTCGAGGGCCACGGTCTGGACGAGGTGGAGGTCGACGCGGGCACGCCGTTCGACCCCAACGTCCACGAGGCCGTCCTCACGCAGCCGTCCGACGAGTACGACGAGGGCACGGTGCTCCAGGTCCTGGAGCGCGGCTATCTGCTGCACGGCAGGCTGCTGCGCCCGGCCAGAGTCATCGTCTCAAGCTGAGATGGCCGACTTCTATCAGACTCTCGGGGTCCCCAAGGGAGCCTCGCAGGACGAGATCAAGAAGGCGTTCCGGAAGCTCGCCCGGGAGAACCACCCCGACAAGAACCCCGGCAACAAGGCCTCCGAGGAGAAGTTCAAGGAGGTCAGCGAGGCCTACGAGACGCTGTCGGACCCCGAGAAACGCAAGCAGTACGACGAGATGAGCCGGCTGGGCGCCTTCGGCCCCGGCCCCGGCGGGGGTTTCCGCCCCGGCGCGGGGCCCCAGGGATTCGACCCCAGCATGTTCGGTCAGGGAGGCGCCCAGTTCGACATGGGCGACCTGGGCGACATCCTGGGCGGGCTGTTCGGCGGTGGCGGCGGCAGGGGCCGCCGCAGGGCCGCCGAGCGCGGCGCCGACCTGCAGGTCGGGGTCACGGTGTCTTTTGACGATTCGCTGCACGGCGCGACCGTGCGCGTCCCCGTCGACAAGCCCGATACCTGCGCTACCTGCCACGGCAGCGGCGCCAAGCCGGGCACGGCGCCCAAGGTGTGCCCTGAGTGCCAGGGCCGTGGCGCGATCTCCCGCAACCTCGGGGGGTTCGCGATGCCGCAGGCTTGCCCGCGCTGCCACGGCACCGGCACGATCATCGAGCAACTGTGCGCGACCTGCGGTGGCAGCGGCGTGCAGCAGAAGACCAAGCGCTACACCGTCAAGATCCCCGCGGGGGTCAAGGATGGCAGCAAGATACGCATCAAGGGCAAGGGCGAGGCCGGTCTGCGTGGCGGTCCCACGGGCGATCTGTATGTCCGGGTGCGCGTCGAATCGGACGACCTCTTTGAGCGCCGCGGCGACGACATCGTGCTCGAGGTCCCGCTCACGATCGTCGAGGCGGCTCTGGGCACCAGCGTAAAGGTCCCCACGCCGGGGGGCGGGCGTGTATCGCTCAAGGTCCCCGCCGGCAGTCAGGACGGGCGTACGCTGCGCGTCAAGGGAAAGGGCGCCCCCAAGCTCAAGGGCGGCCACGGTGATCTGCACGTGCGGCTGCGCGTCCAGGTGCCCGGCAAGCTGACCAAGGAACAGCGGCAGCTGTTCGAGAAGCTGGGCGCCACGCTGCCCGATCCGCGGGCCACGGCACTCGGCTGATGAAGAGGTACTGAGAGATGCCGAGCGACCAGGATCGCGCACTGTTCATGATCTCGGTGGCGGCCGAACTGGCCGGCGTGCACCCGCAGACGCTGCGCATGTATGAGCGGCGCGGGCTGCTGCACCCGCAACGCACGGCCAAGAACACGCGCCGCTATTCGCCGCGGGACGTGGAGCGCCTGCAGCGTATCCAGCAGCTCACCGAACTCGGCCTCAACCTGGCCGGCGTGGAGCGGGTGCTGGCCATGGAAGCGCAGATGAGCGCGATGGCGACCGAGCTGGAGCGGCTGCACGCTCGCCTCGACGCGTCGGCCGAGCTCATGCGGCGCGAGCTCGAGCGGGTGGAACGCGCGCACCGCTTTGAGCTCGTCCCCGCCGGCCGCATGCAGATGATCCCGCTGGGCCGGCGCCGGCGGAGGGCCTGACCCACAGGGTGCCGCCCGCCCACCACAGCGTTCTCCGTCAGAGAAACAGACGTAAGGCAAGGTAGTCCATGGACGTGAACAACTTCTCCGAACGCGCCCGCGAGGCCATTGAGACCGCGCAGGGCGTGGTCCGCCGGGGCTCCGGCAACGTGCTCGGCACAGAGCACCTGCTCATCGGCGTGCTCAGCCTGCCGGGCGGCGTGGTCGAGCAGATCCTCAACGTGCTCGGCTGCGACAAGGGCGCGCTGATGACGCGCGCCGATCAGATGGCCCAGAATCAGCCGGTCGGCACCAGTGGTCCGTCCGGTCCCGCGGAGATGCTCTACATGACCCCGCGCGCCAAAGCGGCCCTCGACCTCGCGGTGCAGGAGGCGCAGAAGCTCGGCGACGAGTTCGTCGGCACCGAGCACCTCCTGCTGGGCATCTTCCTCGAGGGCGAGGGTCCGGGCAGCGCTATCCTGCGCGATGTCGGAGTGACCGAGGAAAGCCTGCGCCGCGCTCTGGCGGAGGTGCGGTCCACGGGCACGGACTATGAGGCCACCGCCACCGGCGAGAGCATGCTGAAGAAGTACACCCGCGATCTCACCGCCCTGGCCAGGGACGGCAAGCTCGACCCGGTGATCGGGCGCGACGAGGAGATCAAGCGTGTCATCCAGGTCCTCAGCCGGCGCACCAAGAACAACCCGGTGCTCATCGGCGAACCCGGGGTGGGGAAGACGGCCATCGCCGACGGCCTGGCTCAGAAGATCGTCAACGCCGATGTGCCGGAGCTGCTTCGCGGCCGGCGCGTGCTCGCCCTGGACCTCGGCGGCATGGTCGCCGGAGCCAAGTATCGCGGAGAGTTCGAGGAGCGGCTCAAGGGCGCTTTGGACGAGATCCTGCGCTCCAACGACGTGGTGCTCTTCATCGATGAGCTGCACACCGTCGTGGGCGCCGGCGCCGCCGAGGGCGCCATCGACGCCAGCAACATGATGAAGCCGATGCTCGCCCGCGGCGAACTGCAGTGCATCGGCGCCACCACGCTCGACGAGTACCGCGCCCACCTCGAAAAGGACGCCGCCCTCGAACGCCGCTTCCAGCCGATCCTCGTCGGGGAGCCCACGGTCGAGGAGACGGTGGCGATCCTCGAGGGGCTGCGCGACAGGTACGAGGCTCACCACCAGGTCAAGATCACAGATGCCGCGGTGCGCGAGGCGGCTCACCTCTCCGACCGGTACATCAGCGACCGTTTTCTGCCCGACAAGGCCATCGACCTGCTCGATGAGGCGGCCAGCAAGCTGCGCATCGAGGCCACCATGCTGCCGCCCGACCTGCGCGACATGGAGCTCAAGCTCCAGGAGCTGGCGCGAGAGGGCGCCGCGGCGGTGCAGAGCCAGGACTACGAGCGCGCCGCCGAGCTCAAGGCGCAGTCCGACAAGATCCAGGAGACGTTCGTCACCGCCAAGGATGCATGGCTTGCCGACAAAGGCATCGCCGACGCGACCGTCGACGGCGACGACATCGCCGCCCTCGTGAGCAAGTGGACCGGCATCCCGGTACAGCGCATGCTGCAGGAGGAAGCCGACAAGCTCCTCGCCATGGAGGAGCGCCTTCACGGCCGCGTGATCGGCCAGGAGCGCGCCGTCGAGGCGGTGAGCGAGGCCGTGCGTCGTGCCCGCGCTGGGCTCAGGGATCCCAAGCGCCCCATCGGCTCGTTCATCTTCCTGGGCCCTACGGGTGTGGGCAAGACTGAGCTCGCACGCTCCCTCGCCGAGTTCCTCTTCGACGACGAGAACGCTCTCATCAGGCTCGACATGAGTGAGTACATGGAAAAGCACACGGCATCGCGGCTCGTGGGCGCGCCGCCGGGCTACGTTGGCTACGACGAGGGCGGGCAGCTCACCGAGGCCGTCCGCCGGCGCCCGTACAGCGTGATCCTGTTCGACGAGATCGAGAAGGCTCACCCGGACGTCTTCAATGCCTTGCTCCAGATCCTCGACGACGGCCGCCTCACCGACGGCAAGGGGCGCACCGTCGACTTCAAGAACACCGTCGTGATCATGACCAGCAACATCGGCGGCGGCGTCATCAACAAACACCGTCTGGGGTTCGCGTCCGATGGCGACGGCCTCAGTCACGACGATCTCGAACAACGCCTGCTTGGCGAACTGCGCAAGACCTTCCGGCCGGAGTTCCTCAACCGCGTCGACGAGATCATCGTCTTCGACCCGCTCACGAGGGAACAGCTGGCGGGGATCGTCGACCTGCTTCTTGCGCATCTGCGCGACCTTGTGCGGGGCCAGGGCATGAGCCTTGAGGTGAGCCAGGCGGCACGGGAGCACGTGGCGGATCAAGGCTACGACGTCGACTATGGCGCCCGGCCGCTGAAGCGCGCTATCCAGCGGCTGCTCGAGAACCCCCTGTCCAGCGCCCTGCTGCGCGGCCGGTTCGAAGAGGGCGACACGATCCACGTCGACCTCGAGGGCGGCTCCCTGGTGTTCACCAAGTAGCCCGGATATAGTGACCCAAGGATGGGCAGAGGCCGCACTCTACTTTTCGGCGGCGTCGCCGGCGCGGCGCTCGGCGTGGCGCTGGCGCCGCGTCTGGGCGAGCCGCGTCGCGTGGCTCTTCAGCGCCTGCGGCTTGCCCTGCGCCCGGGGCGCGGCTCGCTGAGAGCCTTCGCCGGGACGCCATGCTCCACCGCCGCCCGGGCCTCCGCGAAAGCCGAGTCCGGAGAGTCCGGACCAGCCGACCTGAAGTAGCCGCGCACCGCACGGGAGGACGCCGACATGGCCGACGACGACAAAGCACGCGAGGGTCTCAGCGTAGACACAGGGTTCAAGGAGCTCGAGATCGTGGCCTTCACGGGCGACTTCAAGATCATCGGCATGGCTCATTTCGGCGTCGGCCATCGCGCCAGCTCGCGGCGGTCGTCCGACTACCTGCGTCAGTTCAGCGATTCGCGTCTCACACTCTCGAAGGTGCGGATCTACAGCAAGGCCACGCAGGAACTGCTGGAGACCACGCCCTTTGTCATCGTGAACATGGACAAGGTCGACTTCATCTACGCTCGCGAAGAGGAAGCGGACGACGCGCCCGCCTGAGTCGAAGCACGGGCCCTTCCCGCGGCGCCCACGCGCACCGTCGTCGTCAGCCATGTACGAGGTCGATCTTCTCATCCCCACGGCACGTTTCGTCTTCAGCGTCGAAGGCGGCCGCGTGGACGTGTCGTCCGAGCACCGCTCGCCCGAGGCGTTCGTCGAGTACAGCCGCCTCCGCGACCAACGCCCGCTGGTCGGCATGACCACGTTTCCCAACACGCTGCTGCTCACGGGGCCGCGACGAATGGTCGTCGACCCCGGCCTCCCGCTGCAGAACGAGCCGCTGGTCCGGGCGCTTGAGCTGCGTGGCCTGTCGGCCGCCGACATCGATCTGGTCGTGCTCACGCACGCGCACCTCGACCATGCCGCCGCCTGCGCCGATCTGCCGCGGCCGGTGGCCGTGCACGAGCGCGAGACGCGGGCGCCCTACTGGCCTCTGGTCGGCGGGCTTCTTGACCAGCTAGCGCTGGAGCTTTTGCAGGGCGAGGCAGGCGAGCTTGCCGACGGGGTGGAGTGGGCGCGCACCCCGGGGCACAGCGACGGCCACATCAGTCTTTGCGTGACCACGGCTTCGGGCCCGGTCGTGCTGTGTGGGGACACCATCGGCCCCGGCCGCGCGGAGTTCGACGCCATGGAGCCGAAAGGGCCGTCCGCCGCCGAGCTGCTCGCGTCGTGGGAGCTCATCCGCGCCTGGCGGCCCACGCGGATCATCGCGGGGCACCTGCCGCCGTTCGCGCCTTGAGAGTCGCGTGAGCCTCCCCGGCAGTCCGCCGCCCGCCCGCCGCGCTGTGCTACACTGATCGTCCCTTGACCATCCACAGGAGACTTCCGCGTGCCCATCTACGAGTACCGGTGCGATGAGTGCGGGGTCTCGTTCGAGATCCTGCAGAGGATGAGCGACGACCCCCTCGAGACGTGCGCAGAGTGCGGCGGCGCGCTGCGCAAGGTACTGCATCCGGTCGCCATCCATTTCAAGGGGTCCGGCTTCTACACCACCGACTACGGCAAAGGCTCGGGGAGGCCCTCCGGATCCCGCGACTCGTCCCCCGACGGCGGCGAGTCCGGCGAGTCGGGCGCCGCTTCGGACGGCAAGTCCGGCGCCGACGACAAGGTCGTCAGCGGCGCCAAGTCCGACGGATCGACCAAAGACGGTGGCAAGCCCAAGGAGAAACAGCAGACGACCTGACAAGCCGCCGCCGGAGGGGAGGTGTGAGCGTGCAGCGACCGAGCGACGATTCCCTACGTAGGGCGCGCACCAACCTGCGCAGCCTTGTCAGCGACGGGCCGTCCCAGCTCCCATCGCTCAATCTCGTCGCCGACGGCATCCGCCTCGAGCTCGAGAAGCACGGCCAGGTCGCGATCCTGTACGTCAGTCTCGACCGGTACGGTCGCCTCGAGCCGATCTTCGGCTGGCGCATCGTCGCCGACATCCTCGACGCCGTCGCCGCCAACCTGGATGGCATGGCCGGCAGCGCGCTGCGCCGGCTCGATGTGGTCAGCGATTTCACACTTACCGACGACGCCTTCATCGTGCTCCTCTCGCCGCCCCGAGCCGCCGAGACGATCGCCGACGACGATCTCGCCGCAGTCACGCGGCGCGTGTACGAGCGTCTGCAGTCGCTGTTGCTCAACGACCTGGCCCCCGGAGTCTACGACCGGGTACACCCGTCGGTGGGTTCTGCCATCATGAGCGCCGACGAGGGGCTCACCTTCGAACAGAACCTGCAAAACGGCATCGCTCTCGCCATGCAGGCCGCCGAGCGGGAAGCCGCCGCATACGATGATGCTCTGGAGAAGACGCTTGCCGACTGCGTGCGGCGAAACGAGCTGGAGCCTTTGTTCGAGCCCGTGGTCGATCCGCGGGCACAGGCCGTCTTGGGCTACCGGAGTGCCGTCCGCGGGCCGTTCTACTCCCCGATGCGCTTGCCCGATGTGCTGCTCGACGTCGCGCGGCGATCCAGTCTCCTCACTGCCTACGGTATCGCCGCGCGTGAGGCTACGGTGACCGCGGCCGCCGGCCTTGAGCCGGACGATCTGCTGTTCCTGGGCTGCACGTCCGGCGAACTGCCCAACGCCGCCGTGGTCGCCGTCAGCGAGTTCTACTCGCTCAACCAGGCGTTGGTGCCTCAGCACGTGGTCTTTGAGATCGACGCCGACGAGCTGGGGGTGAACACGGCTTCCACGCTGCGCACGCTCGCCGATGTCCGCGAGATGGGGTTCCAACTCTGCTTTTCGGGGCTCGGAGCCCAGTTCATGACGCTCGAGCTCATCGCGGAGGCCCAGCCCGACTACCTGTGTCTGGACCCGGTGCTCGTCGCCGCTATCGGCGTTGAGCAGACGCCGATCGAGGTTGTCCAACTTCTCGTGCGCTTCAGCGACCGCGTCGGCGCACAGCTCATCGCCACCGGGGTCCGCAACGCGGAGCAGCAGCAGCAGCTCGTGCGCAGCGGCGTCGAGCTGTTCTGCGGCGAGCTGTTCGCACGACCGGATACGCAGCTGCCGGCGGTCACGTTCGCGGTCTAGACGGGGCGGGAAGGGACGAGAGTCACGCGCTGAGGCTGGCGGGGATCTCGCTCTCCTCGGTCGAGCCGGTGTGGATCGTCACGCGGTTGCGGCCGCGCCGCTTGGACTCGTACAGGGCGTCGTCGGCGCGCTCTATCAGTTCTGTCTCGTCGGCGGCCCTCAGCGCGTAGCTGGCGACCCCCGCGGAGATCGTCGCGAAGACGTCTTCGCCCCCTCGGACCTCGACGGCGATGGTCTCGATCGCGCGGCGCAGGCGCTCGGCGAGCTCGTACCCGTGGGTCTCGTCGCCACGGATGAGCACGGCGAACTCCTCGCCGCCGTAACGCGCCGCCATGTCGGCGTCGCGCACTGCGGCGCGCAGGGTGGCGCCGACGCGCCGAAGGAGGTCGTTGCCGGTCTCGTGGCCGTGCTTGTCGTTGAACTGCTTGAAGTGGTCGAGGTCAAGCATGATGAGCGTGAGCTCGCCGCCGTACCGGTCGATCTTGGTGACCTCATTGTGGAGGTAGTCGACGAAAGTGCCGTAGTTGTACAGGCCCGTGAGCCTGTCGCTCAGCGAAGAAGCCGCGAGCAGCGTCTGCATCTCGTGGTTCTTGCGTTGCACCCGGCCCAACAGGAGGCCGGCGACGAAGAAGAGGACCATTCCGAGCAGGGCCTGCTGGACCATGGCCTGTGAGGCGGTCTCGCGGAAGCTGTAGTACAGCACGAAGAAGTTACCCAGCCACACCGTGACCGTGAGGCTGCCGAGCTCGAAAAAGAACACCGCGGCCAGGAACAGCGGGAAGATGAACAGAGGCCACAGATACGCCGCGCCGAGCACGAACACCAGGGCCGAGACGGCGAGAAGGGCGGAGATGAGGGCGGCGCCGCGGCGAAGGCTGAAGCGGCGGCCACCAAACTCGTGAGTGACATGCATCGCTGGGGTCACGCGTCTCCTTCTCGGCCTTGCTCGCGTTCTCCTACGACGGGCACCGCCGATGTCCTGCCGCGTGCGGCGGCGGGCTGCGTTGCCCGTCAAGACTACAAGATTCGCAGAAACGTGACGAGCGGTCACGAGTCGTTCTTCCAGCGCACGCCGTCCTGCCCGTCGGCTAGAATGCAGTGGTGACCGTGCAGATCCTTCTCACCAACGACGACGGCATTGAGGCCCCGGGCATCGCCGTGCTGCGGCGCGCCCTCGAGGGGCTGGGGGAGGTCACGACCATCGCCCCCGACCGCAATACCAGTGCGGTGGCCCGAGGCATCACCATCGGCCGGCCGCTGCGTGTCGTTCCGACGGGCTTCGGTGACGGGTTCGATGGGCTTTCCTGCGATGGCACGCCCTCGGACTGCGTGCGCGTCGGGCTTCTCGGGGTCCGCGGTCCGATCCCCGACCTCGTCGTGTCGGGCGTCAACCTGGGCGCCAACATGGGCGCCGACGTCACCTACTCCGGCACCGTCGGCGCCGCCCTGGAGGCGGCGCTACGCGGCCTCCCGGCGCTGGCGTTCTCGATCGAGAGCCTGACGCCGCAGTGGCTGCCGGAGGCGGAGCCGGTCCTGCGCGGCATGGTCGAGCAGGTCATCGCCCGGGGCCTGCCGCGCCACAGCATCCTCAACGTCAACCTGCCCGACCGTCCGCTAGCCGAGCTCGACGGCATCCGGCCCGCCCGCCTGGGAGGCGCCAGCGCGCACGATCGGGTGTTCCTCTGCGACCAGGACGCCGGGCCGGCTTCGCCCGCCGGCCCCGAAGCGCCCGGCGGGTCCACCGCGTACTTCGTCCCCTGCGATCACCTCAGCTCCGGCGAATGGGCGGCCACCGACTTCGAGGTCGTCGCCCGGGGCTGCGTCGCGGTCACGCCGCTGCGCTACGACCTGCTCGATCCGGAGCTGCTCACCGGGCTTGCTTCATGGGATCTCGACCTGGCGCGTCCTCGTGCCTGAGACTGCCGCCTCCGCAGGCTTTGACCCCGTCGTCTTCGACCTCGACGGCACGATCGTCGACACGGTGGAACTCATCGTGGAGTCGTTTCGCTTCGCCACGCGCACCGTGCTGGACCAGGTACTGCCGGACGAGGTCATCATCGCCGGCGTCGGGAGGCCGCTCATGTATCAGATGGAGCAGTTGTCCAAAGAGCATGCTCAGGAGCTCTACGACGTCTACCGCGAGTACAATCACCGCCGCCACGACGAGCTGATCCGCGGGTACGATGGTGTGAGTGAGATGCTCGCGGGGCTCAAGGCTGCCGACCGCCGTCTGGGCATCGTGACCAGCAAGAGCCGCGACACGACGCAGATGGCTTTTCGCGCCGTGGGGCTGGTGGGGCGATTCGACGTCGTGGTCACGGCGAGCGACACCACCGAGCACAAGCCGTCACCGGTGCCGCTGCTTCTGTGTCTGAACCGCTTGGGAGCGGCGCCCGGCGGATCCATCTATGTGGGCGACAGTCCCTATGACATACAGGCCGGCGCGGCGGCGGGCATGGCTACCGCGGCGGTGTCGTGGGGCGTGTTCGGCAAGCAGGCGCTGCTCGCCGCGGCTCCCGACTATTGGCTGGAAGAGCCGCGCGAGCTTCTCGCGCTCTGCCTGCGCGGCGAGGGGCGCCGCGCGACCGACGAGGCGTGACGAGGGGAGGGCGGGTGGACGAAGCATCAGCGGCCGCAGCGCGAGCCGTCGAACTGCGTTCGCGGCTGAATCACCACGCCTACCTCTACCACGTCCTCGATCGGCCGGAGATCGACGACGGCGAGTACGATGCGCTCTACCGCGAACTGCTGACGCTCGAGGAAGAACGCCCCGAGCTGCGTACGCCCGACTCCCCGACGCAGCGTGTCGGTTCCGCCCCGCTGGAGAAGTTCGAGCAGGTGCGCCATCTGGAGGCCATGCTCTCGCTGGCCAATGCGCGCAGCGAGGAGGAGCTGCTCGCCTGGGACCAGCGCAACCGCCGCTTCCTCGAGGGGAAGGGGCTCGACGAGGTGCCGTTCCGCTACGTCGTCGAGCCCAAGATCGACGGCCTCGCCATCTCACTGACGTATCGCGACGGTGTCTTCGTGCGCGGCGCCACTCGGGGCAACGGCGAGGTAGGGGAGGAGGTCACCGCCAACCTGCGTACGATCGGCTCTCTGCCGCTGCGCCTGCGCGGGGCGCAGCCGCCGGCGGTGGTGGAGGTGCGCGGTGAGGTGTACTTGCCGCTGGCCGCCTTCGCGCGCCTCAACGAGGCGCGTGCGGCCGCCGGGCAGAGCCCGTTCGTCAACCCGCGCAACGCGGCCGCCGGCTCTATCCGTCAACTCGACCCGGCGATCGCCGCCTCGCGGCCGCTCGACCTGTGGTGCTATGCCATCGGCTACAGCGAGGGTCTGGAGCTCACCGATCATCACAGCGCCCTGGACTGGCTGCGCGCCCAGGGCTTCCGCGTCAACCCGGGCATCGTCCTCGTCGACGACTATGCCCAGGTCGCCGTCGCCTGCCGCGCCTGGGAGGACCGTCGCGCCGAGCTGGACTACGATATCGACGGCGCCGTGGTCAAGGTCGATTCCTACGCCCTGCAGGCGGCGCTGGGGAGCGTCGCTCACGACCCGCGCTGGGCGATCGCCTTCAAGTTCGCTCCCACGACGGCGACGACCCGGCTGGAGAGTATCGAGGTCAATGTGGGTCGCACGGGCGTGCTCACGCCGTTCGCCGTGCTGGCGCCGGTCTTCGTGGGCGGGGTCACCGTGGAGCGCGCCACCCTGCACAACGAAGACGACATCCGCCGCAAGGACCTGCGTCCGGGCGACGACGTCACTCTGCAGCGAGCCGGCGACGTGATCCCGCAGATCGTGGGGCCGCTCACCAGCGGCAGCGTGGAAGAGGATGGGCGGCAGTTGGACCGTGCCGCGCGCCACGCCGCCCTGCCGGAGTGGAGCATGCCCGAGGTCTGCCCGGCGTGCGGCGCGCACGTCGTGCGCGAGACCGGCGAGGTCGCGGTGCGCTGCCCCAACAGGTCATGTCCTGCGCAGCTCGTGGAGAGCATCAAGCACTTCGTCAGCAAGGGCGCGATGGACATCGAGGGGATCGGCGAGGAGACCGTAGAGTTGCTGCACGGCGAAGGCCTCATCGACGACGCTGCCGATCTCTACGCGCTGCGCCGTGAGCACTTCGTCCGCGTCGAGGACGGCGAAGTGGTCTCCCTGCCCGGCTTCGGCGGCAAGAAGGGCAGGAACGACGCCGGGGAGGTCGTTCTGGTCGAGACCCGGCGTGCCGACAAGGTGCTGAGCGCCATCGCGGAGTCCCGACGGCGGCCTTTGGCGCGGGTGCTGTTCGCCTTGGGCATCCGGCATGTGGGCGCCGTCACCGCACAGGCGCTGGTCGAGCGCTTCGCCACCTTGGACGCTCTCATGGCGGCTTCTGCGGACGACCTCTCCGCGGTCCCCGGGGTCGGTGCTGTGGTCGCCGAGGCCGCACGGCAGTACCTGGAAGAGGACCGGAACCGGGAGACGATCGAGAGGCTGCGCGCCGCCGGGGTCTCGTTTGCCGAAGCGAGCCCTGCGCATGCGCGCGGCGCCCTGAGCGGAAAGACCCTCGTACTCACCGGCAAGCTTCCGACCCTCACTCGCGGCGCGGCCCAGGCGCGCATCGAGGGGGCCGGGGGGCGCGTGACCGCGTCGGTGAGCAGGTCTACCGACTATGTGGTCGTCGGTGAGGACGCGGGTTCCAAACTGACGAAAGCGTTGCACCTCGGTGTCGCGACGCTGGACGAAGGCGCCCTCCTCGACCTGCTGGGCGGATCCGAGTCGCCCGTGCAGAGCGCGGAGGACCAGATCCCGGGAGTTTGACCGTCGCTCAGGGCGCAAAGCAGCCTTGAAACTGCCTAAAGCGACTTGTGCACGGCAGGGCAATACGACTGCATCCTTCATCGCGGTTAATATTTGGTTAACATCTCCTTCGCACAACGCCCGTACTGTGGGCCTTGCGAAGCTTCCCATCTCCGAGAAGCCCGCTGCCAGCGACAAGTGCTGGTACCTCCTATTTCTTTTGGTTCGCCCCGGCCCCGGGCGAACCACGGCCTGAGGGCCGGCGGGCGGCTGCCCCCCAAAGCGGCTTGGCCCGTCGGCCCTTGGGCCACAATCTCGAGGGCGCGGGTCCACTTCCCACCCCCGGATCCGCGCCCTCGTGCTGTTCCTGGCCCCGTGTTCCCCGTGCCGCACGGGCTGCCGTGCGGGCTGTGTCTTCACGGTTCACGCAGCTTCGGGCCGCGCCGTCTGTCAACTTTGCCGAAGTATCGCCCGATGACAGCCGTTTGCCCTGCGTGTAGGCTCAGCGCAGCAGTATTCTGGGCGGCAGATGACCTCGCGGGGTCACACTGCCATCCGACGTTCCGTCACAGGCAACGACAGGGGGCCATCCCGTGGAGAATCCCATCCCGACCCGGCTGGGCGACGGGTCGCTGGTGCACATGACGCCCTCCGAGATCGAGGCCGACATCCGTGCCGGCGTCGAAGCGGGCGCAAAGCGCGCCAAGGTCGCGTCGCTGAACGAAGACGAGATCGGCCATCTCGTCGGCATCTTCTGCTCCGCGTCCAGGTTCAGCGCCGTGGACATCGGCGACGAGGTGACGCTCAGCTTCGACGGGTGCGGCAGCCAGGACATGGGCACGCGGGTCAACGATCTGCACTACTACGAGCAGTACCTGTGCGCCGACTCGGTGGAGATGTACCACCACGACTACTCGTACAAGCCGGTCAAGACCGTCGTGGACTATGAACAGACGGTGATGCGGCAGGCCCAGTCCATCATCACGGCTCCGTGCGGCTATGGAGCGATGCCCGACCTGGGCCGCTACACCGTACCCGATGGACCCATCACCAACTGGTCCGAGCTCCTGCCACTGGGCAGGATCGACGAGGCACGCGCGGCGCAGGAAGAAGCGGTGGACCATGCCGTCGACGACATCTTCTTCGTCGCCGAGTGCATGGCGGAGGCCGGCATCGACTTCATCGATCTGGACACCGCCGGCGCCGCCGGCGACGCGGACTTCCTCGCCGCGCTCAAGGCGATCGAGAAGATCCGCGCGGCGTTCCCCGATCTGGGGATCCAGATCGGCATGGCGAGCGAGTTCGTGCTCGGCATGCACGGCGAGCTGGAGTACGATGGCGTGCGCCTTGCCGGTCTCTGGCCGCTCGGGCAGATGAAGCTGGCGGCCAAGGCCGGCGTCACGATCTTCGGACCGGCCGTGAACGTCAACACCGGCAAGTCGGTCGCCTGGAACGTGGCGCGCACGCTGACCATCGTCAAGCCGTGCACCGACGCTGCTACGGTGCCGGTGCACCTCAACGGCGGCATGGGCGTCGGGGGCGTGCCGATGCACATCCTGCCGCCGGGGGACGCCACCTCGCGGGCCTCGCGAGCGGCCGTCGACATCCTGCGCCTGGACGGTTTGTAGGTAGGCGCCGGCGACGTGTACGGCCAGGCGATCAGCCATGGCGTCGCCTCGGGGATGGGCGGGATCCGGACTGCCGGAGATCTGGTGGCCAGGATGCAGATCACCCGAGGGATGCGCTTGCCGCAGGCCAAGAAGTACGTCGCGGACAAGCTGGGCGTGTCGGCGCTCGACCTGTCGGACGCCACCGTGATGCTGGACGTGCGCAAGGAGCGCGGTCTGGGATCTCTCACCGAAGGTGGAGAAGTCATCGGTGTGAGCGACGCCGCCGGTCTGGAGGCCAAGTTCCAGATCGCCGACCTGCTGGACATCCCGATCAACTCGGTGGAACGGTTCAAACGGGTCACGGCCAGGCGAGGAGTCTGACGACGCAGGCCGGTCGTCGCGGCAGGCTTCAGTCCGTGGCGGCGGGCGTCTCTCGCGGCTGCGCCGCGCCGTAGGCGAAGAGCTTGAGAGCGTCGTGCATCTCCTGCCGGCGATTGGGCTCGCGCAGCGTGGCCACGATGAGCCGGCGCCCCTTGTAGGTGCCCGAGGCCGCCAGGCAGCAGCGGGCAGTCTTGGAAGCACCCGTCTTGATACCGTCGACCCAGGCGTAGGTCTCGTTGAGGATGTTGTGCGAGTGCACGCGCACGCTGTTGTCGGGCGGCCAGGTGACCGTCGCGTAGACGCGCCGGACGATGTCGCGGAAACGCGCGTCGCGCATCGCCACGCGTCCGAGCTCGGCGAGGTCGCGGGCGCTGGTGTAGTGGTTCGCGATCTTGATGCCGGACGCGTTGGAGTAGTGCGTGTCGCGCAGACCCAGCTGGGCGGCGCGCTCGTTCATGAGCTGGGCGAAGGCCGGCTCGCTGCCCGAGACGTAGGTGGCCAGCGTGATGGCGCAGTCGGTGGCGCTGCGAACCATCAGGCCCAGGAGGAGGTTATGGATGCTGATGCGGTCGCCGGCGCGCAGGTGGATCAAGGCGCCGGGCTGGCCGACCGCGTCCGCGGGCAC
>Ga0302323_100002530_pt1 | contig 14838 bp, 12 predicted proteins | sample Fen_T0_3_FD_201950 | JGI IMG/M metagenome (GOLD analysis project Ga0302323, IMG submission 201950) | Peat permafrost microbial communities from Stordalen Mire near Abisko, Sweden - Fen_T0_3 | ecosystem: Environmental > Terrestrial > Soil > Wetlands > Permafrost | place: Sweden: Abisko... | reverse complement strand
CCGGCCCATCGGGGTCGTGAGCTCACGGTCCTCATCGCGCCCGACTCGTTCAAGGGCTCGCTGACGTCCGTCGAGGTCGCGCGGGCGCTCGCATCGGGCTGGGCGCGTGCCCGTCCGGGCGACCGCCTGGTCCTGGCGCCGCTCGCCGACGGCGGCGAAGGAACGCTCGTCGCCATCGAGGCAGCGGGCGGCTGGGCGTGGCAGGAGGCTGCGGCTCACGACCCCCTGGGCCGGCCGCTCAGCGCACGCTGGCTGCGCAGCACCGATGGGGCCCGCGCGGTCGTTGAACTCGCGGCGGCCTCCGGCCTCTCGCGACTGTCGCCGGCGGAGCGGGATCCGGCCGGCGCTTCCACGTACGGGACCGGGGAGGTGCTGCGCGCCGTCCTCGAGGCGGGGGTCCGGTGGATCGACCTGGGCGTCGGCGGCAGCGCGACCACGGACGGCGGCCTCGGGATCCTCGCCGCGCTGGGGCTCGCGATGACGATCGAACCAGCGGTCATCGTCCACCTCGAGGAGCTGGACCCGCGCCTCGCCGAGGTCTCCCTGCGGATCGCCTGCGACGTGACGAACCCCCTCCTGGGGCCGCGTGGCGCGGCTGCGGTCTACGGCCCGCAGAAGGGCGCGAGCCCGGCCGACGTTCGCGAGCTCGACGCGGCTCTCGGCCGCTGGGCGGATGCCCTCGAGGCCGCGACCGGCCGCCGCGAGCGTGACACGCCGGGGGCCGGCGCGGCCGGCGGGGCCACGTTCGGGCTCGCCTGCCTGCGGGACCGCTTCGCCGGATTCGCGATCGTGCCCGGCGTGGAGCTCGTGATGGACGCGGCGGGCTTCGCGGCCATGCTTGCGGAGGCCGATCTCATCCTGACCGGCGAGGGCCGGATCGACGGCCAGACCGCGTTCGGCAAGACCGCCCTCGGCGTCGCGCAACGCGCGGCAGCGGCCGGCGTCGGATGCATCGCCGTCGGCGGGGGCGTGGAGCCAGACGGGATCGCGGCGCTCGCGGCCGTCGGCGCAGTCGTGGTCCCGGTGTCAGAGCGACCGCAGAGCGTGGAGGAGGCGATGTCCGCCGGCGCGGCACCCCTCGAGCGCTGCGGGGAGCGCCTCGCGCGGTTGGTCGGGCATGGACAGGGCCTGGCCGGCGCTGATTCGCGGCCGCCGCGGGTGCCCGGTCACGATCGTGTCCTCGTCCATGACGACGTGGACGACGGGCTTCCGGAGTTTGAGGAGCGCCCATGACAGCGCGGCGTCCTCGCCCGCGCCGGCCACCCGATCCCGCCCAGACCTGGGCCCGCGGCGTGCGGCGTCGCCGGCCCGGGCTCGTCGAATTCGTGATCGGGCGGCTCAGTGACCTCTATGGCGTCCCGGCGCCGGCGCAGCGCCTCGACGCGGTCAGCGAGCTCGTCCTCACGATCCTGTCCCAGAACACCGCCGACCTCAACTCGGAGCGCGCCTTCGAGGCACTTCGTGCGGCCTTCCCCTCGAGCGGCCCGGTGACGGCTCATCGCGTCGTGGGTCCCGACGGGATGGAGGCACCCCCCGAAGGCTGGGGCGGCGTGGGCCTCGCGCCGGGCGCGCCGCCGGACTGGTCGGCCGTCGAGGGCAGCGACGTGGGCGCGTTGATCGAGTGCATCAGGATCGGCGGGCTCGCCAACCAGAAGGCGCCACGCATCCAGGCAGCCCTGCGCACCATTCGGGAGCGGAGCGGCGGCTACGACCTGGGCTTCCTCGCCGGGCTGCAGGCGCCCGCGGCGCGCGACTGGCTGACGGCAATCCCGGGGATCGGTCGCAAGACCGCCTCGATCGTCCTGCTCTTTTGCTTCGGGATGCCGCTCATGCCCGTCGACACGCACGTCGAGCGGGTGAGCCGCAGGATCGGGCTTGCCCCGCCGAAGGCCGGCCCCGACGAGCAGCACGAGATCTACGCGCACCTCCTGGACCGGGACCAGTTCTATGCCGCCCACGTCCTGCTCATCCAGCACGGACGGCGAACCTGCGACGCCCGCCGCCCCGCCTGCGATCGGTGCCCGATCGCCCCGCGGTGCCGCTTCTTCGACCCGCGAGCCGCTTGACCCCAGCTGGCGACCCGGCGCCCCAGGTGCTCGTGCAGGCGCCTGGCCGCTCGCCGGAACACCGCTCGGACTCGGCCCGGGCTTCCCCGCATCCCACCCGCGCGGCGTCGCGCGCGCGAGCGTGGGATATCCTCGGAACGTGTTGATCCCCGGCGGACCGGGCGGCCGCGAGCGCCCGGCGCGACTTCTCCTCGTGGACGACGACGCGAACCTGCTGGTCGTCCTTGCCGAGCAGCTGCGCGCGGACGGATACGACGTGGCGACGGCTCGCGACGGGATCGAGGCGCTGCGCCGCCTCGAGAACGCCTGGCCGGACCTCGTGCTCCTCGACATGATGATGCCGCGCCTGGACGGCATCTCGCTCGCGCGCGAGATCAAGGCGCGCGCCGACCTCCCGATCATCGTGCTGACCGCGATCGACGCCGCCGACTCGAAGGCGGAGCTTCTCGACGAGGTGGCCGAGGATTACGTCACGAAGCCGTACCACTACCCGGAGCTGCGAGCACGGATCAACCGGGTGCTCCGGCGCCTGGGTGACCGGCTGCCGGGCCAGCGGATCGTGCTGGGCCCGGGCCTTGCGCTCGAGCTCGGGCGGCGCGCCGCGACCGTCAACGGGATCGACGTCTCCCTCACGCCGACGGAGTCGCGCCTCCTCTACGCGTTGGCCGCGAACCTTGGCAAGACCGTCTCGACCGAGACACTGGTGGCTCGCGGCTGGGCCGACACGGACGGCGCCGATCCCTCGTACGTCTGGGTCACCATGCGGCGCCTCCGCCAGAAGATCGAGCCTGACGCGAATCGTCCCCGTCACCTCGTCACGGTCCGCGGGATCGGGTACCGCCTCGAGGCGGACAGGACGTGATCCCGTTCCGAGTCCGGATCATGGCGGCGCTGCTGATCGCGGCGCTGACGCCGCTCGTCGCCTTCGGCGTGCTGCTCGTGATCTTCGGAAGGGCGGACAGCGACGACAACATCCTCCGGATCCTCCTCACCGCGTTCGTGATCGCTGCGCTGCTCGGCGTGGCGATCGCATTCTTCGTGGCCGGGAGCTTCACCGCCCCGCTGCGCGCGCTCGCCGCGGCGCTGGACCGGATCGCGGCCGGCGACACGAGCGCGCCACTCCCGGTTCTCGCCGATGACGAGCTGGGCCGTCTCGCGGAACGCCAGAACCAGCTCGCGGGCGACCTCGTGCGTCGCAACCGGCAGGTGGCGAAGGTCGTCGACGCGGTTGGCACCTACTCACCGCGCGAGGGCGCCGACCGCCTGGTGGACCTTGCGATCGCCGACGCGCGGTCTGCGTTCGGGCTGATCGACGCCCGGATCGTGCTCGGCGACCCGTCGGGCATCCTTGCCGAGGAGCGCGTGCCGGGCGATCCCCTGCCGGTGCGGGCGGACCTCCGGGCCGGTGCCGAGCCGCTCGGTGCGCTCGTCGGCCATGCCTCCGCGACCGCGCGCTGGGACCGCGCCGACCAGGACCTCCTGGAGCTTTTCGCGGCGGTTGTTGGCGTCGGCCTGCGCAACGCAGAGCTTTTCGCCCGCGTTGCCGACCAGAACGACCGGCTCCGCGAGCTCGACGCGGCGAAGGACGACTTCCTGCGGGGCGTGAGTCACAACCTGCAGACGCCTCTGGCGAGAATCCGTGCCTACGCTGACCAGCTGGCTGCCGAGGTCCCGGACCGACGCCTCGGGATCATCGCCGAGCAGAGCGACCGGCTGTCGCGGATGGTGCGCCAGCTCCTGACCGTGAGCCGGCTGGACTCGGGCGTCCTCCGCCCCATTGCCGAGGTCTTCGCGCTCGGGCCGCGCGTCCGCCGTGCCTGGGAGGCCCTGGGTGCGGTCGGGGTCCCGTTCACGCTCGACGACCGCGCCGGCGGCTGGCTCGCGCTCGCCGACCCGGACCAGGTGGACCAGGTGATCTGGGGCCTGCTCGACAACGCGGTGAAGTACGGCGGAGGGACACCGATCACCGTGAGCGTGTCACTCGTCCGCGGGGCGGGCGACGCTGCCGGCGGCGCCGAAGGTCGAACACCGGGCGGCGACACGCTGCAGATGCGAGTCGCGGACGACGGGCCGGGGATCGCCGACGGTGATCGCGGGCGCCTCTTCGAACGCTACGCGCGCGGCACCCTACTCGGGGCCGAAGGCACCGGCCTCGGCCTCTATGTCGCGCGCGAGCTGGCACGCGCGAACGGCGGCGACCTGGTGCTGTGGCCGCGGGAGCGTGCGACCGCAGATCAGACCCTGGGTGACATGGACGGGGTCGACGCATGGTCGACCGCGACCGGCGCCACGTTCATGCTGACGCTCCCCGCGGAATCCCCGACGGAGGGTTGATCCTCGGCACGCCGGCGGAACCAGGCGCCCGTACAGCGTTCGGCGCCTGGCTAGAGGACGTTGCGTCCACGCACCATCCCGGGCTGCAGCTCGGTCGCGGCCACGATGTGGCGACGGTTCACGAGAGCAAAGCCGTACCGCGAGATGACCCGGCGGTCCGCGAGAGAACGGGTCCGGACGTCGGTCATCGGGATCCACATCGGGCTCGGCGACTCGATGAAGGAGGCGAGGACGGCCTCACGATTGAGGTGAACCTCACCGGTGAGGGTATGGCCGGGGGTGACCACGATGAGCTGGAAGGCGCGCTTCTGCATGAATTCGACGCCCGCCGTCTCGCGCTCGTCGACGTCCGTTGCCTGCCCGATCAGGGTCACCTCTTCCGGGCTCACCCAGAGGTTCGGTGAGGTCACCTTCGTCGGATCGCCGTTGCGGCGGAGGACCGTCACGTCGCGCAGCGAGATCAGCCCTTCGTGATTGTTCACGAAATCGGAAAGCCGGCGATGAAAGCCGATGATCACCGTCCCTGAGAGACGCAGGTGCTGGCCCACCAGCTCGATCGGGAGCCCCTCCGCCCCGGCAGGCGGAGGTCCGACCGCAACGGCACCCAATACCAGGGCTTCGAGATGCGTCGCGGCGTCGCCATCGACGATCTGGTCGTCGACATCCGCAGCGTCCACGAACGCCTGGCTGGCACTGGTGAGAGGTTGATCGGTCATGGTTGGGCTCCGTCCTGCATGGATGTCCGCGACGGGGGATCCGCGGCCCCCGGAGATCCGGCGGCCGCGAGCCGACGCCACGGGGCACAGTGCGTCTGGGCCGACTCCGTTGCCTGACACCGGCCTGAACACCGGCGGGACGTTCCTATCGTAGTCGCAGTCACGGGGAGCCCGCTCTGGCGGGATCTCGGCAGGATCCGCGCCCGCGTGGTCGTCGAGCACCGGAGTACCCTGAGCGCGTCGCGGGGTGTCCCGTGGCTTCGATGCGGCGACAGTGACGGCGAGGGCCGGCCGGCAGTCGGGTCGCGTGCGCCAACGAACCGAGGTGGTCTCGATCGCATTCCTCCGGCGTCTGCTGGGCCTGGACCACCCAGAAGTCGGCGTCGACCCGGAGATCGAGGTCGCGGCGCCGCAGGCGCCGCCTATCGTGCCGGAGCCGACGACGTCGGTCGCGTGCCCGAACTGCGGGGTCGCGATTGACCCGCCTCCAGAGCACACGCGACGGTGTCCACGCTGCCGACACCAGATCGTGGTCCGCCACTCCGAGGGCCGTGCGGTCTACCTCACGGCCGCCGCCGTCGAGGTCTTCGAAGCGGAACGGCAGCACGAGATCGACCAGCAGCGGTGGGCGCGCGAACGAGGCACGTGGCTCCAGCTTGCGCAGCGAGTGGGCGCTCCCGCCGACCGTCGGCGGCGCCTGGCCGACGCCGCGCTGACCGCGGCGTCGGTCAGGACCTCGAAGACGCTCTACCTCGTCTCTGCCGAGCGTGCCGTGCGAGCTGCCCGGCGCGACAAGCGCTGGGCCGAGGTGGCGCAGATCCGGCGGCGACAGGCCGCCGCGCTCCACGAGGAGGCAGGCGGCAACCTCCCGCCTTCAGACGAGATCGTCGCCCTCTATCGCGAGGGCGTCGCAGCGACCCTCCGGGAGCTCGCGCTGGTCTCGCGCGACGCAGAGCTCGTGGGAGCCGCCTGCTGCCAGGCCTGTCGCGCCGACAACGAGCACGTCTTCCGGATCGCCGCCGAGCTTCGGACGCCCCGGCTGCCACACGCCGGCTGCCCGCGCGGCCTGTGCACGTGCGATTGGTGGCCGGCGCTGACGAGCGCCCCGAAGAAGGCCCACCGCCGCCGCGCGCCAGCGTCCTCCCAGTCCGCGGATGGAGTTCCGCGGGACGCGAACATCGGCGCCGACGCTGACAGTGGTAGCCTCCGTTCATGAACGCTGAGGCCGAGTCTGGCGGAGAGGCAGCCTCTCTCGCGACACGCCGCGTCCACATGGTCCGCCGATTCGGGGCCCCACCCTCCCGCCTCTATCGCTGCTGGACGGTGCCCGAGGAGCTGATCCGCTGGTTCCCGCAGCGGGTCGAAGGCTCGCTCGCCGTGGGAACCCGCAGCGTGCTCGTCTTCCCCGACCAGCGCGTCTGGTGGGATGTGACCGTCGTCGAGAGCGACCGGCGCTTCGAGTTCCGCTGGCCGTGGCTGACCGGCGAGGCGTGGGAGACCACGGTCTCCGTGCGCCTTGAGCCCGCCGGCTACGGGACGCTTCTCACGCTCACCGACGGCCCATTCGACCTGCGCGTCCCGGGCGTGCTCGACGCATATGCGGAAGCGCTCGAGGGCTGGGGTGAGGCACTCGCCTGGCTTCGCGGCGTGGTCGACTTCTCGTCGGACCTGCGCACGCGCCCGTACTGATCACCCGCTCGCGACGAGGCGCTGCTGCCGCTCCGCGCCCTACCCCCGGTGCGCGAACGCCGCCGTGAAGAGCGCGCGGGCGCTCGGCTTCTGCCCGTAGGTCAGGACGCCCGCGGCGTAGATACGGGCGGCAATCCAGAGGCACACGACGATCGCGACCACCAGGAGCCCGGAGGCGATCGCCAGGTCCATCGGACCGGCCAGGCCGCTGGCGAACCGCGAGAGCATCAGGTACGGGCTCACGAACGGGACGTACGAGAGGATGACGACCCAGCCGGCATCGGCCGGGATGAGCCCGGATGCCGTGTAGACGGCGATCAGGTAGCCGGCCATCCCGACGAGCGTCATCGGCGCGACGACCGAGTTGATGTCCTCCATCCGGCTGACCAGGGACCCGGCGGCCGCATAGAGGACCGCGTACAGGAGGAACCCGAGCACGAACAGCACGGCAAACGCGATGAGGAGCGGCGGCGTGAGGCCGGACGCGGCGGGGGCCGCGGACGCCGCGGTGGCGCCCAGCAGCACCGACGCGATCCGGTCCTGGAGCAGGAGCGCGATCACCGCCGGGACGATCGCCGTCGCGTACTGGGTCAGGCCGAGCGATCCGACGCCGACCACCTTGCCGGCCAGCAGCTCGAACGGGCTGGCCGCGTTGAGGACGATCTCCATCACGCGGCTGCTCTTCTCCTCCGCGACGGACATCGCGACCCACTGGCCGTAGAGGATGATCGCCATGAACAGGAAGATGACGAGCGCCTGGCCCGTGAGCACGCTGCCGACCTCCCCGGCGAAGTCCTTCGGCTGGTCACCGGGTTTCGGCGGCGTCGGTCCGACCACACTGACCGACGGCGGCACGCCGAGCGACCCCAGCTTGTCCGCCGGGTACCCGCCGCGCAGGAGCCGGTCCGTGGTGGCGAGGACGCTCGACGCCTGGCGCAGGAGCGTCGGGATCTTGAGCGTCGGGCCGTCCTTCGAGACGATCGTGAAGGCGAGGTCGCCGGACGGGTCACGCGCCACGTCGACGACGGCCGAGAGGTCGCCCTTCTCGACCGCTGCGCGCCCGGCGGTCGGGTCCACGACCGTGCTGAACGTGAACGGGCCTTTGCCGCCCGGCGTCGCCGGCAGATTGACGGTCGTGTCGAGGCGGGCGATCGGGTCGAACGAGAGTGTCGCCGCCGTGTAGATGCCGACCTTGGCGGTCGAGTCGCGATCGAGCCAGCGGACGGCCAGCGGCGCGAGGGTCACGAGGACCGCGGCCATCACGAGGAAGATCGTCGCGACCTTGAACGAGCGGGTCCGCACCCGGACCAGGTACTCGCGGCGGGCGATGGTCAGGACGTTGGCGAGCCGGAAGTGCATCGTCATGCCCTCGCGTTCGCGGGAAGGTGGGCGAGCGTGCGCTCCTCGTCGGGTGCTGCTCGACGGCCGACCAGGTCCACGAAGATCTGCTCGAGCGACGGATCGGCGATCTCGAACAGCGTAACGTGCTCGCCACGCTCGATGGCCGCGTGGAGGATCGTCTCCGGGTCGCGCGGCGGCACCACCTCGATCTCGCTGTAGTCGCGTCCGGACCGGCCGACGCGGATGCCATCGAGCTCCGCGAGCCACGGCAGCTCGGGGTCCCCGGCTACGCCCAGCCGGACGACGCGCTTCCCGCTGGAGCGCTTCACGTCGGCGGTGGTCCCGTTCGCGACGAGGCGCCCGGCATCGATGATCGCCACGGCATCGCAGAGCTCCTCGACCATCTCCATCTGGTGGGTCGAGAAGATGAGGGTCTTGCCGCGCTCGCGCATCTCGAGGAAGGCAGCCTTGAGGAGCGCCACGTTGACCGGGTCCAGGCCGCTGAACGGCTCGTCCATGATCAGGACGTCCGGGTCGTGCAGGACGGCGGCGATGAACTGGATCTTCTGCTGGTTGCCCTTCGAGAGCTCCTCGGCGCGTCGATCCGCGTATTCGGGCACCCGGAAGCGCGCCAGCCAGCCGCGGACGTCGGCAGCGGCCGTCTTCCGGGGAACGCCGTAGAGGCCGGCGAAGAAGACGAGCTGTTCGAGCACCTGCATGCGCGGGTAGAGGCCACGCTCCTCGGGCAGGTAGCCGAAGGTCCGGCGCGGGAGGTCAGTCGACGGCGTGCCCTGCCAGGTGACGGTGCCGGTGTCGGCGCGGAGGATGTCGAGGACGATCCGCATCGTCGTGGTCTTGCCCGCGCCGTTCGCTCCGAGGAAGCCGAAGACCTGGCCCGGCTCGACCGCGAAGCTGATGCCGTCGAGGGCCTGGGTCCCGCCGAAGCGCTTCCGAAGGTCGGTGATCTGGAGGCTCATGGCGGGCCGGGGTCTCCACTGGCAATGTCGGGTGTGACGTCCCTCAGAGTAGCGTCGGGCGCGTCGCGTCGCGGCGCACCCCGAGCGCGTACGATCGTGGGCAATGGATCCGGCGAGCGCGCTCATCGAGACGATCCGCCGCTCCGTCATCGGGGACGACGAAGCGGTGGCCGGACCGTATGGCGTTCGCCGCGTCACCTATGCCGACTACACGGCGTCCGGCCGCTCGCTGACCTTCATCGAGGACTACCTGCGTGACGCGGTCCTGCCGCTGTACGCGAACACGCACACGGAGTCGAGCGGGACCGGCCTCCAGACCAGCCGCTTCCGGGCAGAGGCGCGCGAGATGATCCGGCGGGCCGTGGGCGCCACGGACGAGCACGCGGTGATCTTCGTGGGATCCGGTTCCACCGGCGCGATCAGCCGGCTCGTCGACGTCCTCCAGATCCGCCTCCCCGCCGATCTCGACGATCGCTACGGGCTGCGCGCGATGGTCCCGCCGGCGGAGCGGCCGCTCGTCCTCGTCGGCCCGTACGAACACCATTCGAACGAGCTGCCATGGCGCGAATCCCTCGCCGACGTCATCGTGATCCACGAGGACCAGGACGGGCAGATCGACGCTACCCACCTCGCCGCGGAGCTGGAACGTCACGCGGACCGCGCATTGAAGATCGGCTCCTTCTCCGCCGCCTCCAACGTGACCGGGATCCTCTCGGACGTCCGCGGGATCAGCGCGCTCCTCCATGCACACGGGGCGCTTGCCTGCTGGGACTACGCCGCGGCGGCGCCGTACGTCGCGATCGACATGGCGGGGAACGGCCTGGACGCGATCTTCGTCTCGCCCCACAAGTTCATCGGCGGTCCGGGCACGCCCGGCCTGCTCGTGGCGCGGAAGTCCCTCTTCCGGAACCGCGTCCCGTCGGTGCCGGGCGGCGGGACCGTCGCCTACGTCAACCCATCCGAGCACCTGTACCTGGCCGACATCGAGCAGCGCGAGGAGGGCGGGACGCCGGCGATCGTCGAATCGATCCGGGCCGGCCTTGTCTTCGGGCTGAAGGAGGCGGTGGGCGTCGAGGCGATTCGCGGGCGCGAGGCATCCTTCATTCATCGGGCGATCGCCCGATGGTCGGCCAACTCGAACCTCGAGATCCTGGGGAACCCGCGCGCCGAGCGGCTCTCGATCGTCTCGTTCGTGGTCCGCCATCGGCGGGGCGATGAGCCGAACCGCTATCTCCACCACAACTACGTCGTCGCGCTGCTCAACGACCTCTTCGGGATCCAGGCGCGCGGCGGCTGCTCGTGCGCCGGCCCATACGGGCATCGACTGCTCGGGATCGACCTCGAGCATTCGCACGCGTTCGAGCGCGAGATCGCCCGCGGCTGCGAAGGGATCAAGCCCGGCTGGGTCAGGGTCAACTTCAACTACTTCATCAGCGAAGCTGTCTTCGCCTACATCCTCGACGCGGTCGACCTCGTGGCATCCGAGGGCTGGCGCCTCCTTCCGGCGTACCGCTTCGACCCTGACAGCGGCCTCTGGGGCCACCGCGGTGGGGTCGTCGAGCCGCCACTCTCGCTGGGCGCGATCCGATACGACGACGGCGTCATGCGCTACGCCGCGCACCGGCACCGCGAGCCCGAGTCACGCCTGGCCGACTACCTGGCGGAGGCGCGAACGCTCCTGGCCACTCCCCCGCGAACGCCCGCGGAGGTGGCCGGAGCGCTCGACGTGGGGGCCGACTTCGAGCAGCTCCGCTGGTTCTGGCTTCCGTCGGAGGTGGCGGTGGAGCTGGAGCGCCGGGAGCTCACGGCCGAGCGGCTCGGCGGCGCCTGACCGCGCACCTTCGCGGTGGCAGGAGGGCGGGCCGCCGGCGTGAACCAGCGGCCCGCTTCGTCAGGCGGTCTGACGGGCTATCCGTGTGGCGGGCGCCCCACCGCAACCGCCGGGCCAAGGTCGTCGACGGCCGCATCGCGGGACGCGATGGGCTTGAGTCCGAACTGCTGCTCGATCGTGCGCAGGATCGAGGTCGTGTCGTAGACGGTGTGGTCAACACCCGAACGGGTGAGGCTGCGGGCGACGATGAGCGTCGGCACGCGGGAACCGGGGCCGAACTGGTCGGCCTGTCCGGCACTCGCCCGAGTGCCCAGGCCGGGCGGCGAGACGTGGTCCCACTGCCCGCCGAACTCGTCGTACGTCACGACGATGAGGGTGTTGCCGGCCTGCGGGCCGGTTTCGATCGCGTTGATGAGGTCGACGAGGTGATCGCTGCCACTCGGCTCGCTCGTGTAGCCGGGATGCTCGTTGTCGATCCCGAGCGGCTTGACGAAGCTGACCGAGGGCAGCGTGCCGGCCTTCACCGCCGCGAGGAAGTCCTGCTCGTCCTGCAGGTGGCTGCGGCCGGGCTGGCCCGGCGCGTACCGGGCGAAGTAGTTGAATGGCTGGTGGTGCGTCTGGAAGGACTTGTCCGGGCAGAACGGGAAGCCGCCGGTCGCCGTGCCGACCGTCGCCGCGACGGCCGAGTTTGGATCCGAACACGTCGTGCCCGTCCCGTTCGTCCAGCCAGGCCCGGTGGTGATGCCCGCGGCGTTGTCCCAGCCACCCGAGTACCAGGCCCAGCTCACGCCGGCGTCGGTCAGCTCATCCCCGATGTTCAGCGGCTTGATCGTGTCATCGACCGGCGGCACCTGCGTGCCGAAGAGGCTCGTCGGCTGGTACGGCGGCTGGACCGTGTTGACGGCGACGTCACCGCAGGCGAACCCGGCGACCGTCGTCGGGAGCCCGCAGGCCTGTGTCCCCGGCTTGTCGGCAACCGTCGTCGTCGGTGTGTACAGCGGGTAGGTCGCGTTGGGGAATCCGTTCGCGTCGACGATCGAGTGCGAAGACGCCGGGATCGCCGGCCACGGGAGTGGAGCCGCAGCGATCAGGTACTGGTGATTGAGGAACGACCCACCGAATGCTGCCTGGAAGAAGTTGTCGGCAATCACGTAGTTCGGGGCGTCATGCCGGTGCAGGTACGCGTAGATCGGCAGCTTCTTCGTGTCGTAGTAGCCCATCGACATGCCGGCCGAGTCGCTGCCGGTGACATACCGGTTCATGGCACCGCCGTTGAGCTGGTACTGCTCCTGGTAGAAGCGGTGGACGAGGTCGCGGGTGCAGCCACCGGGCTGGCCGCCCGCCGCGCCCGCGAGGATCCCGAACGTGAAGCTGAACAGGTGGTCCCGGTCCGGGCAGGTGGCCGCGGTGGCCGGGATGAACCGGTCGATGTTGAACGGCGCATTGCCAAAGTGGTACGCGGTTGTCGGCTTGCCCGCCCCGAAGGAGAACGTGGTGCTGCTGCAGCTCGACGACAGCGGGGGCGACATGAGGTTGAGGTCGCTCATCAGGAGGCACGGGTATGCCGAGCCATCCTGGGCGACCTGCGTTGTGTGCGCGGGCGTCGCGTCAGCCCTGCCGACCACGTGCTGGCCATTCACAGAACCCCAGTTTCCATAGAGGTTGTCGAAGCTGTGGTTCTCCTCGTAGATGACCACGATGTGCTTGAAGTTGCCGAGTGGGCCGCCCTTGTGCCCGACGTGGTCAGGCGGGCCGTCCTTCGGAGCGGCGACGGCAGGCGCGGCAGGCGCGAAGCCGACCGCCACGAGCGCCACCGAAACGAGCACCGATCGCATGGAACGAGCAGATCGACGTTGCATGGGTCCCTCCCCTGACGCTGCATCCAACGGCCGTTGCGGAAGATCGGAGGGTAGACCGGGTCGCCGAGGCGCGCAAGGCCCGGCGCCGAGGCATGCCGCCTTGGCCTACTCCCGGTGTCCGCGTGGCAGTACCGGGATCAGTCCCCGGCGGGAGCAGATGTCGAGCGCCGGACCACGAGCTCCACGGGCAGGTCCAGCTCGTCGCGCACGGGCTCGGCAGCGGGCGCCGCCGCCCGGCCCGCCACGGCGCCGGACACGCGTGGGGCGTCGAGCAGCAGCCGCGCGGCCGCATAGCCCTTGAGGCGGAGCGGCTGGTTCACGGTCGTGAGCGAGGGCCGGGTGTGGGCTGCCGCAGGAATGTCGTCGAAACCCACGACGGACAGCTGGCCGGGGACCTCGACTCGCAGCTCCCGGGCGGCAGCGAGGACGCCGAGAGCAAGACGGTCGCTCATCGCGAGGATCGCGGTGACCGGATCGGGGCCCTCGAGGAGGTGGCGCGCGGCCTGGTTCCCGAGGTCGGCGTTGCTGTGGGCGCATTCGTAGATCGGCACCTCGTCGGCCGACAGGCCTGCCTCGCCGAGGACTGCCAGGTAGCCCTCGAGCCGGCGGGTTGAAACATCGAACGTGGACTCGGAGGCCCGGCCGGCGATCCCGGGGCCGGTGTACCCGTCGGGCTTGAATGGGAGGGCGACGATGCCGAAGCGCCGATGCCCCAGCTCGACGAGGTGCCGGGCGGCCAGACGGGCACCCGCCCGATCGTCCACGCGGACCGTCGGGACCCCGGCCATCCTGGGCTCGTCAACGATGACGACGGGGGCGCCGCGGACAAGCAGCTGCGCGAGGACAGGGACGTCGCGCGGCAGCGAGTAGACGATGAACCCGTCGACCGCGACGTCGATGAGGTCCCTCGGGTCCCGCGCCCGGATTGCGCCGGGGATGATGAGCAACCCCAAACGCCGCTCCTCGCACGCGTCGGCGATCCCGCGGATCAGCTCGTTCGTCGTGGGGTCGTCCAGCGCATAAGGGAGCGACTCCGGCAGGACCAGGGCCAGCGCCCCGGCCCGGCCGGTCCGGAGCATGCGGGCGACAGGGTCCGGGCCGGCGTATCCAGCCGCGCGCGCCGCCTCGAGCACCCGGTCCCGGAGGTCGGGCGAGAGCTGGTCCGGGCGGCTGAACGCATTGGAGATCGTGGTCTTGGAGACGCCCAGCGATTCGGCGAGGTCCCTCAGCCTCAGCCGGCGGCGACCATTCGGTTCCTGGTCCATGTGGCACATCTTGACCGATCCAGACCGGGCGCGTACGATGATCCCGTTCTTGACCGATCCAGAACCGTCGCACACACGATCGACCGGGACAGGAGACACGATGGACACCTACGCGCCGGCGACCGACGTCGACTCCGTGCGCGAGCGGATCAAGCTCGCCTGGAGCAACTACGAGTTCTGCAACGAATGCGGCATGCCGATGGTCATCGAGACGCACGGATCGCGGCTGTGGATCGAGTGCAGGTCGCTGCGATCCCTGGGCGGGCTTCGACTCTTCCTCTCGGCATGCCTGCACGATCGCTACGCGATCGAAGGCTTCGACGAGGCCGCCGACCAGGCAGCCGCCTGACCCTGCTCACCCCGGCCCCGCCATGGCTGGCCGTGCCGCCGCGAGGGTGACGGTCGGCCCCGGCCGCGGTATCGGCCTGGACACGATGAGAGTGTTCATACCGGGGGAACGGCACGTCACCATTGACATGGCCGATTTCGTGCTCAGCGGGGCATGGTAGGATGGCCGTCCGCGCCGACATAGCTCAGCGGTAGAGCAGCTGTTTCGTAAGTGTTGCCGCTCTCTCTTGCATCACCGAGCACAACGCGGCCTGTGGTAGCGGTCCGTCGAAGCCGTCGGTAGTCGGTCCCATCGTCCCCAGCAGGACGATTCCGCTCTCTGCGACGAATGCCGCTCTCTCGTCCTCCGGCACCGGGTGCCGTCCATCGGCGGCCTGCCCCGGTCATATCCTGTCGATCGGCGTCCTGACGG
>Ga0302323_100002529_pt1 | contig 14841 bp, 10 predicted proteins | sample Fen_T0_3_FD_201950 | JGI IMG/M metagenome (GOLD analysis project Ga0302323, IMG submission 201950) | Peat permafrost microbial communities from Stordalen Mire near Abisko, Sweden - Fen_T0_3 | ecosystem: Environmental > Terrestrial > Soil > Wetlands > Permafrost | place: Sweden: Abisko... | reverse complement strand
GGCCGGTCCGCTCAGGATGGGTGCCGCGATACCAGCCACCGGCTGGGCATAGAAACGGAACTCTTCGCCACCGATGCGAATCACGTCGCCGCGCGCCAGGACGCGTGACCCGGGGATACGCTGACCGTTGACGATGGTGCCGTTGGCACTCGAATCGGTGATGACGTAGCCATTTGCGCCGGGGCGGATCTCCGCGTGCCGCCGCGACACCTCGGTGCTCACGATGACCACTTCGCACCCGGCATCGCGGCCGAAGACCAGCCCGGCACCAGTGATGGCGTACTCGCGTCCGTCGGTGAGGCTGACCAGGCGGCCCGCTGCCGTGGGGCCCGAGGCACCCGGCGCCGGCGTGGCGCCCGATTCCGGGAAGGCGAAGGCGGCCATCATCTGGGTGCTGCCGGAGCGTGCCTCGTCGACCACCCGCAGCTCGTGGCCGGCCAGCGTGATCTTGTCGCCATGCAGCAATGGGGTAGGCTCAGCGCCGAGCCGCACCCCGTTCACACGCACTTCAGCGACCGGCGAGGCGACCCGAATGGCCGCTTCGCCGGTGGTGAGCAACTCTACAATCGCATGACGTGTCAGGACATCCGGGCCCTCGAGGAGAATCCCCGAGCCGGGATCCGAGCCGAGCACGAACTCGCCGGCAGAGACGGCATGACGCCGGCCGCCTACCTCGATCTGGATCATGCCGGGTGTGGATGTGTCATGTGAGTTCGACAATTGTATCCCACGTGCCATAAGCGAGCAAGCAAGTTGGGGTTAGCTGCAGGTGCCCCGGGACCCCTCACGCCGTGCGCCGGACCGCTTCCGTGCCGAACTGCAACCGGTGCAACCGCGCATACAGGCCATCCGCTTCCAGCAGGGCACGGTGCGTGCCGCGCTCCCTGATTTCCCCATGGTGCAGGACCAGGATCTGGTCGGCGTGCAGGATGGTGCTGAGCCGATGGGCAACCACCAGGCTGGTGCGCCCCGCCATCAGTTGAGCGACGGCCTGCTGGATCTGCGCCTCCGCCTCGGCGTCCACCGAGCTGGTCGCCTCGTCCAGGATCAGGATTCGTGGATCGAGGGCCAGCGCTCGCGCAAAACTCAGCAGCTGGCGTTCGCCGACGCTCAGGGACCGTCCCCGCTCACCGAGTACGTGCCGGTAGCCGTCGGGCAGGCGACGCACGAAACGATCAGCGCCGACCCGCTCCGCCGCCAGCCGGATCTCGGCCTCCGTGCGGGGCGCGTCGAGTGCCAGGTTGTGAAGGATGTCCCCGGTGAACAGGAAGAGATCCTGCTGCACATAGCCCACGAGTCCGCGCAACTCGCCGAAGGAGAGCTCCCGTATGTCCACCCCGTCCACGGTAATCCGCCCGCGCGTCGCCTCGTAGAAGCGAAGCAGCAGGCTGATGATGGTGGTCTTCCCCGCCCCGGTGTGCCCCACGAGTGCCACCGTCTCACCGGGTCGCGCGGTGAAGGACACGTCCGAGAGCACCCAGGGACCGTTGTCGCTGTAGCGGAACCAGACCGACTCAAAGCGCACTTCGCCACGGACCGGTGGCGCCAGCGCATGTGGGGCGTCGGTCTCGGCAATCGTCACCGGCTCGTTCAGGAGGCGGAAGATCCGCTCCGACGACGCCATGGCGCTCTGCAGGAGGTTGAACTTCTCGGAGAGGTCCTGCAGCGGCTGGAAGAACCGGCGGGTGAGCTGAATGAACGCCGCCAGCACGCCGATGGTCAGCGTGCCGCCCAGGGTGCGCAGCCCACCGTACCAGAGCACCAGTGCCAGCGCGATCGCGGTGAGGATCTCGATGGCGGGAAAGAACAGCGCGTAGATGGTGACGGACCGGAGATGCGCCTGCAGGTGCTCCTCGTTGATGCCACCAAACTCCCGGGCCGAGGCCGGCTCGCGCGCGAAGAGCTGCACCACGCGCATGCCGGAGAGGTGTTCCTGGAGGTAGCTGTTGAGTCGCGCCAGGAGGAGCCGGATGTCGCGGAACGCATCGCGCACACGCCGCCGGAAGACGCGGGCGAGCAGGTAGACGAAGGGAATCACCGAGAATGCGACGAGGGCGAGGCGCCAGTCGGCCACCAGCATCAGCGCCATGATCGCGGCAAGCGTGACGAGGTCGCCGAAAACGGTGACGACGCCTGACGAGAACAGCTCGTTGAGCGTCTCAACGTCGGAGGTGACGCGCGTCATCAGCCGTCCCACCGGATTCCGGTCGAAGTACGGGATGCTGAGCCGCTGCAGGTGCTCGAAGATCTCGAGGCGAAGGTCGCGCATGACGCGCTGCCCGATGTACGTCGTGACCAGCGACTGCAGGTATTCCAGGACGAACTCGAGGACCAATGCGCCGAGCGCGATGAGCGCCAGGGTACGCAGCATGCCGAAGTCGCGCTGGGGCACGGCGACGTCGAGCGCACGCTGGGTGAGCAGTGGGTTGACCAGTGCCAGGCCCGCCGATGCCATGAGGCACACCAAAGCCAGCGTCGCCTGCCAGCGATAGGGGCGGAGGTACCGCACCAGTCGCCGCAACAAGGCTGAATCGTACGCGGCAGATCCCTGGTCTTCGGTGAGTTCAGCCACTACGCTGTTTCCACGCCCTCGTCGCCGTCGGTCGAGATCCCCGTCAGTCCCTTCCGGACCCAGGTGGTGAAGACGAAGAAGCCGAAGGCGATGGTGAAGTAGCTGAGGATGAGGCGCCAGATGAGGATGTAGAGCGGGGTCAGTTCCTTCGGCACGTACGACGCCATGATCAGCGCCGAGAGCACCTCGGCGATGCCGGAGGCGCCCGGTGTGGGGGCGAAGTAGAGCAGGAAGGTGATCAGCGTCTGCAGCAGCAGGATATCCACGAAGTTGGCGTGAATGCCCAGCGTGCGCATGGCGACATAGCCGGCGAGGAGCTTGTTCGCGTGGGAGGGGGCCGACAGGAGTGTGGCCTGGAACAGCGCCAGCCAGCCGCGCGGCGTGTTGAACTCCAGCACCGACTCGTGAGCCTGGTCGATGCCCTTGCGGAGGCCCTCGAGGCGGTCGGCGATGCGCCGGCTGCGGCGGCCGGCCCAGTCGGCGAGCTTGTGCACCAGGGCACTCATGTGCTTCGGGAAGATGATGACGGCGAGCAGCACCACACCGAGCAGCACAAACACACTGAGCGTGCCGAGGTAGAGGTCGTAGAGGGAGAACCCGAGCACCGCGTCCTTGGCTCCCAGCGACTTCCCCGCACCGAACAGGATTGCGAGCGGCCCCGCGATACCGAAAAAGAGGATGGTGGCGATGAACGTCATCAGCGTGGACGTCAGGGCCACCGGTACCGGGATGCCGAAGCGCCGCATGGTGAAGATCATCATCGGCGCCGCGCCCGACTGGAGCGGGGTCAGGTAGGCCGCCCAGGCACTCATGCCGCCCGCCAGCATCATCCCGCCGATCGGCGGGTTCGGGTGCACCACGCGGGCCACCACCCAGAGACGCAGCCCGCCCCCGATCCAGTCCATCGACGCGAGCACCATCCCCACCAGGAGCCATTCCCAGTGCAGGTGCATCGCCTTGTCGAGCACCGCCTGAGGGTTCTTGCCGTAGATGAACGTGAAAACGAAGCCGGCCAGCGAGATCAGGAGGAAGATCTCGAGCCCGCGTCGGATGAGTTGCGGCGTGAAGAGTTTTGCGGCCATGCGGCGCAGAAACGTAGCGGAGCACGCCCACCCGCCGACAGGTGCGGAAACCCGAAGCTATCCCGAAACACCCCCGGCCACTATTCTTCGCACCGCCATGCCGGACGTCATTCGCATCGTCAACGCGCGCCAGCACAACCTCCAGGGCGTCACGGTGGACCTGCCCCACCGGGCCCTGATCGTGATCACCGGCCCCTCGGGGTCGGGGAAGTCGAGTCTCGCGTTCGACACCCTCTACGCCGAGGGGCAGCGGCGCTACATCGAGTCGCTCTCGACCTACGCCAAGCAGTTCCTCGAGCGGATGCCGAAGCCGCTGGTGGACCGGCTCGAGGGGCTGGCGCCGGCCGTCGCGATCGAGCAGCGCAATCCCACCGTCTCCAGCCGTTCCACCGTGGGCACCGCCACCGAGGTGTACGACTTCCTTCGGCTGCTCTGGGCCCGGCTCGGCACCCCGTATTGCCGGAAGTGCGGCGCGCCGGTGCGGCGCGACACGGTACAGTCGGCCACCGATGCCGTGGCGGCCTCCGTAGCTGGGCGACTCCAGGTGGCGTTCCCGCTGCCTGCGTCGGCCAAGGCGAGCCACGAGCTGATCGTGGAGAACCTGCGCGCGCTGGGATTCCTGCGGGTGCTGGCCGATGGCGACCTGCTGCACCTCGACGAGCTGCCCACCAGGCGCGACCTCGCGAAGGCGAAGGAACTGCTGGTGGTGGTAGACCGTCTCGCCATGGCGACGCCGGGCGACGCCCCGCCCCGCCTGGGGGAGGCGCTCGGGACCGCGTTCGGTGAAGGTGAAGGCGTGGCCATCGTGCTGCACGACGGTGGGCGGATGCGGTTCACGGTGTTCCCCACCTGCAGTGCATGCGACACGCCGTCGGTGCCGCTCACGCCAAACCTCTTTTCCTTCAACAACCCGCGCGGCGCATGCGAGGCGTGCAACGGCTTCGGGGCAGTACTGGAGTACGCCGAGTCGCTGATCGTGCCCGATCCGTCGCTGGCCATCTCGGATGGCGCGATCGACCCGTGGACGAAGCCGCGCTACGAGTCACGGCGGCGCGCGCTCGACAGGAAGGCACGCGAGCTCGGCGCCGACGTGAATGCGCCGTGGAAGAAGCTCAAGGCGACGGTGCGACGGGAACTGCTCCACGGGAAGAGCAAGGGCTACCTCGGAATCTTCCCCTTCCTCAAGGGACTCGAGGAGAAGCGCTACAAGCAATACATCCGCGTGTTCCTGCGGCAGTATCAACTGGCGGAGACCTGTCCCTCGTGCGGTGGCACACGGCTCAATGAGCATGCGCGAGCGGTGCGCCTGGCAGGGCGGATGATCTCCGATGTGTCGGCGCTGTCGATCGACGCCCTCCACGCGTGGCTGGCGACGCTGCCGCTGACGGTGCATGAGCGGGAGATCGGGGGGTCGGTGCTCGAGGAGCTGGCGCCCCGGGTCGAGTACCTGCGCGACGTGGGTCTTGGCTACCTGACGATGGACCGGCAGACCCGCACGCTGTCGGGTGGCGAGGCGCAGCGCATCGCGCTCTCGAATGCGCTCGGCTCGCGACTGGTGGACACGCTGTACGTGCTTGACGAACCGTCCATCGGGCTGCATCCGCGCGACACCGATCGCTTGCTCGGCCTCCTGCACCGGCTGCGCGATGGCGGGAACACCGTGGTGGTGGTGGAGCACGACATCGCGGCGATCCGCCAGGCCGATTTCATGCTCGAGCTGGGCCCGGGTGCCGGCGAGCATGGTGGCCGGGTGGTGCATGCGGGCCCCATCACGGGGGCACTCAAGTCGCTCACCGGGCAGTACCTCACCGGCGAGAAGCGCATCGGGGTACCGAGCGTGCGGCGGGTGACGGGTCCGCGATGGCTCAAGCTGCGGGGCGCGCGGCTGCACAACCTGCAGGGCGTCGACTGCGACATTCCGCTGGGCACCCTTACCGCGGTGACGGGCGTCTCGGGGTCGGGCAAGAGCACGCTGATCCACGATGTGCTCTACCGACAGCTCGAGGCGCGACTGCATGGCGGCCACTCGGCGAAGTCGCACCTCGGTGAAGCGGTGGGCGAAGGCGTGGTATCGGGTGCCGAATGGCTGCAGGACGTGTTGCTGGTGGACCAGTCGCCGATCGGGCGGAGTCCCCGCTCCAATCCGGTGACCTACATCAAGGCGTTCGACGAGATCCGCGAGTTGTTTGCGGCACAGCCGCTGTCGAAACAGCGGAAGTACACGCCGGCCACCTTCTCCTTCAACCTGCCGGGCGGGCGCTGCGAAACGTGCGAGGGCGCGGGGCATGTGCAGGTGGAGATGGTGTTCCTCGCCGATGTGTACGTACCGTGCGAGGCGTGCGGCAGCTCGCGGTTCAAGCGGGAAGTGCTGGACGTGAAGATCCGGGGGCACTCGATCCACGACGTGCTGCAGTGGACGGTGGAGGAGGCGGTGTCGAGGTTCCGGCACCAGCCGAAGCTGGGCCTGGCGCTGTGGCACCTGCAGCAGGTGGGGCTCGGTTACCTGCGGCTGGGGCAGCCCGCCACGACGCTCTCGGGCGGTGAGGCGCAGCGACTGAAGATTGCGCGCGAGCTGGCGCAGGCCGGCAAGAAGGCAGGGCGCAAGCTGTACATCCTCGATGAGCCGACCACCGGGCTGCACCTCGACGACGTGCGGGTGCTGATCAGCGTGCTCGACCGGCTGGTGGATGCGGGGCACACCGTTCTCGTCATCGAGCATCACATGGACGTGATCAAGCGGGCGGACTGGGTGATCGACATGGGGCCGGAGGCGGGGGACGAGGGCGGCAAGGTGGTGGCGCAGGGGACGCCGGAGGCGGTGGCGGCCGTGGAAGGATCGCACACGGGCAGGTACCTGCGCGAAGTGCTGAACGAGCCGACTTTTGCGGAGAACCTGGCCTCCTCACTCGGCTGACCCCGCTCCAGCGCTCTCGACGCCCTTCCACTCCACCCTGCCCAGCCCCTCGCGCTCGCGCTTGCGCGGGGGCCAACCGAGTATCGGACGCCAGCTACTCGACCGTTGCTGCGATGAGCGCCCAGGCTTCCCGCACATGCCGAAATTCCGTCGCTCGGGCACCGATCGCCATGCGGATGGTGTAGCGACCATCGAGCGCCGTATGTGACAGGTACACTTGGCGCGTCGCGTTCACTCGCGCCAGGAGCTCGCGGTTGCGCTCGTTGACCTCCGCCTCGTCCTCACCCTCGCGTGCGCGCAGGCGAAAGCAGACAAGTCCCAGCGGCACAGGGGCCATCAGCTCGAAACGGCTGTCTGCCCTCACCCATCCTGCAACCGACTCGGCCCACTCGCAGTTCCGCCGTATGATCGCCTGCAGCCCCTCGACACCGTAGCTCTTGATGACCCACCAGAGCTTGAGCGCCCGGAAGCGGCGACCGAGCTGGATGCCCCAATCGCGGAAGTTGGCCACCTCGGCGTCGTGCGCCGTACGCAGGTATTCGGGGCTGGCCGAAAAGGTGCGAAGCAGTGCGTCCACGTCCTTCACGAAGTACGCGGAGCAATCGAAGTTCACCAGCATCCACTTGTGGGGATTGAACACGAAGCTGTCGGCGAACTCGACCCCGTCGAGGATCCAGCGCTTCTCGGGGAGGATCGCCGCGGTGCCGGCGTAGGAGGCATCGACATGAAGCCAGATGCCGTGCCGGCGGCAGATCTCGCCGATGGGGCGGAGTGGATCGATGGCGGTGGAACCGGTGGTACCGGTGGTCGCCACCACGACGGCGGGAACCAGCCCCTGCGCAATGTCCGCCTGGATGGCCTGCTCGAGTGCATCCGGTCGCATCGCGTAGGCGTCATCGAGATCGATGAGGCGCAGCGACTCGATGCCATAGCCGGCGAGCCGCACCGCCTTGTCCACCGAGGAATGCCGCTCGCGCGAGGTGTAGACCGTGAGCCGGCGCTCCACTCCCTGCAGGCCATGGATCGCGGCGGCAAAACCGGTGGCGCGCTCGCGTGCAGTCAGCAGCGCCACGAGCGTGGCGGTGGACGACGTGTCCTGGATGACGCCGGTAAACCCCTCGGGCAGCGCGAGCATCTGGCGCAGCCACTCCATGGTGACCTGCTCCAGCTCGGTGGCCGCCGGCGACGTCTGCCACGACATGCACTGCGCGCCGAGGGCGGCGGTGAGCATCTCGGCGAGCATCGACGGCGGGCTGGCGTTGGATGGGAAGTAGGCGAAGAAGCCGGGGTGACCCCAGTGCGTCATGCCGGGCAGGATCAGCCGGCCGAAGTCGTTCATCAGCTGTTCGGTCGGCTCGGCCGCCTGCGGCGGCGACGCCGGGAGCGAGCGGCGAATGTCGCCGGGCTTCACGTCCGGGGTGATCGGCAGGCGCTCGACATCCTTCAGGTAGTCGGCCATCCAGTCGACGAGTTCATGGCCTGCGCGCCGGAATTCATTGATCTCCATCACGTCCTCCCATCAGGTCCTGGTCCCGACAGCCGGTCACTCGCGGCCGCGACTGCCTCGGTGGTGCCACTCAGCGCCAGCACATCCCCGGCCTCCAACTGTACGCGGCCCGACGGATAGATGAGCGGGCGATCGCCGCGGCTCACCGCTACCACGGTGGCGCCGGTGAGTCCGCGCAGGTTGAGCTCGGCCAGGGTGCGCTTGTCGGCGGGGCCACCAGGCTCTACCGTGACCGCCGAGAGGCTGCCGATGCCCGGAAGCAGCTTTTCCACCTGCAGCAGGGCCTCTTCGGTGGAGTCGAACCGACGATGCTCCGCCGTCAGCATGTGCGCGGCCACCTCGGCGCCGGCGCGCATGTGTCCCTGCAGGTCCTGCGCGGCGCGCCAGAACGCCACGCTGAGAAACGCCAGCACGAGGGCGATGAGGGCTGGTGCGCTCATGCGCGGCAGGAACGGCTGAGTCACTGCCACGATCAGGAGCCCAACCGACAGCAGTGCGCCAACCTGCAGGGCCAGCACCAGGGTGCGTCTCGGGGCCCGGCCCTGGTCGACGCCGCGGGGGGGCGGCGGGAGCGCGCGCGCCGCCAGCTTCTCCGCGATGCTCCGCCCGGCGCGTACCATCAGGATCGCAAACGGCAGCGAGACGACCGCGGTGCCGATAATGACAAGTGATGACGCCGCGGCGGGCTCAAGCTCGAGCCGTCGCACCAGGTAGGCTTCGAGGGCCGGGAAGTTGACGGCAGCCGCGATGACGATGCCTGCCAGCGCGGCGGCATAGAGCACCAGCATGGTGAGGCCGCGTTGCACCAGGGACCACGCCGAGACGGCTCGCGGCTGCCGCAGCAACTCCAGCCAGGAGCCGTAGAGTGACACGAAGGTCTGCAGCGCGCGCGGCAGGCGCGCATCGACGTAGAGGGCAAACCTCTCCGAGCGACCCATCAGCAATGGCGTGGTAAAGGCGGTGAGCATCGCTACGGCCACCGCCACGCTGAACAGGCGGCCAGCACCGGCGCCGAGTCCGGCCCCGATACTCGCGATGACGAAGGAGAACTCGCCGATCTGGGTAAGGCTCATGCCGGCCTGCACCGCGGTGCGCACCGGCTGCCCCGCCAGGAACGAACCCACGGTGACACCGACCGACTTGCCCACCACCACTACGAGCGTCAGCGCGAGGATGAGCGGCCAGTCGCGCAGCGCACTCACCGGGTCGAAGAGCATGCCGATCGACACGAAGAAGATGCCAGTGAACATGTCACGCAGCGGCTCGACCAGCGGCTCGACGTGACGGGAGACGCCGGCCTCGGAGATGAGCGCGCCAGCCAGGAAGGCGCCGAGTGCCACCGAGAGCCCCTGGGACTGGGCGAAGAGCGCCAGCGCAAAGCAGAACCCGACGCTGGTGACCAGCACGGTCTCCTTGCGCCTCAGGGCCACGATGGAACGGAAGAGCCACGGGACCACCAGCAGGCCGAGACCGAGCAGTGCCGCGACCACCAGCACGAGCCGGCCCGCGGTGGCCATGAGGATGTGCTCGGTTTCGCCGTTGCCTGCAGCAACCGCCGACAGCGTGGCAAGCATCATGATTGCCACCAGGTCCTCGGCGATCAGGATGCCGAAGACGAACTCGCGCGTACGCTTCTCGACGCGGAGATCATGGAAGGCGTGCGAGACGATCATGGTCGAGGAGATCGACACCAGGGCACCGGCCAGCAGGCTGGCGCGCGTGCCGAGCCCGAACAGTGCGGCGACCTGGAAGCCAAGCCCGAAGGTGAGTCCCACCTCGATCAATGCCACGACGCCGGCCGTCGGAATGATGCGGCCCAGCGCGCGCAGGCTGAACTCGAGGCCGAGCGAGAACATCAGCAGGATGACGCCGAGCTCGGCCAGGGTCCGGATCGTCTCGTCGTGCGCAAAGAACGGGATGGGCGTGTGCGGGCCCACGATGATCCCGGCCAGCAGGTAGCCCAGGACTACCGGCAGCCGGAGCCGCTGGCAGGCGATAGTGGTGAGCGCTGCGGCACACAGCACCAGCGCCAGGTCCTGCAGGAACAGGTGGGGACTCACGGTATCGGCTGTCTCTGCATGTAACTTCCCCCGCCATGACCGTGATCAATGACACCGCCGAGCCCGAGGTCACCAACCATCACCTGGCCGGCCTCGGGTGGATGCTGCTCGCACAGGTGTGCTTCGCGGTGATGAACGTAAGCGCCCGACTGGCTGGCGGCGATCTCCCGTGGCCGGAGGTTGCCGCGGCGCGATTCCTCGTTGGTGTGCTGCTGGCGGTCGGACTCGCGCGCATGCGCGGCGTGTCGCTCCGGATCACCGATCGGCGGGCGTCCTGGGGCCGCGCCATCTTCGGCACGCTCTCGGCGCTCTGCACGTTCTACGCGTTGACGTCCCCACGCATCCACCTGGCCGATGCGGTGACGCTGGGGGCCACCGCGCCAATCTTCGTGGCGCTGCTGGCACCCGCCGTCCTGGGGGAGCCGCGGTCGCGCGCGGTGGGGCTGGCGGTGGTCATCGCGTTCACCGGCGTGGCCCTCGTACTGCAACCGCGATTCCAGAGTGCTGCCGGCGTGGCGGCGATCGCGACGCTCGGCGCCCTGCTCTATGCCTTCGCGATGATGCTCCTCCGCCGACTCGGCGCAGGCGAGAGCGGCGAGGCCGTGGTACTGCACTTCTCGCTCGTGGCGCTGGTCACCACCGTGGCGCTGTCGATCCCGGTGTGGCGAACACCGTCGCCACGGGCAGCGCTGTTCCTGCTGGGCACCGGCATGGCCGGCGGGGGCGCGCAACTGGCGATGACCCGGGCGTATTCGCTGGACAGCGCTGCCCGGGTGTCGGCGCTGACCTACCTGGGCATCCTGTTCACCGTGCTGCTCGCCATCCCGGTGTTCGGCGAGCGGCCCTCACTGGCCCAGGCGCTGGGCGCACTCGCCATCATTGCGGCGGGCCTCCTGCTGGCGCGATCGGCGCAGGCGGCGGCGCACGCCGATTAGTTTCTGGCGAACGACACTTTCAGGAGGTCGACATGGCAGGCCAGGGCTCGTCGGGCAACGTGATCGCCGCACTGGCAAGCTTCTTCATTCCGGGGCTGGGACAGCTGCTGCAGGGGCGCCCGATCAAGGGTGCGATCATGTTCGTGCTCGCGGGCGCGCTGTGGATGATCTGGATGGGCTGGATCATTCATCTCTGGTCGATCCTGGATGCGGCGATGTTCAAGCCCGCGGCGACGGGCGAGTGACGCTACCGTACGACTGGGACGTCGCCGTCGCGCACCTCAGGGCGCGCGACAAGAAGCTCGCGCGCCTCATCGACCGGGCGGGGCCGGACCGGCTCGAGCTGTCGCACACCCAGAGCCTGTTCCATGCGCTGGCGCAGTCGATCGTGTACCAGCAACTGTCGGGCAAGGCAGCGTCGACCATCTTCGGGCGCGTGCGCGCCATCTACGCGCCGAAAAAATTCCCCACCCCGGGTGACCTCGCCGCGACCCCACCGGAACGCCTCCGCGCTGCAGGCCTGTCCAATGCGAAGACCGCGGCCATGATCGACCTGGCCCGCCGCACCGGGAGCGGCGAGCTGCCGACGCTGGCCCAGATTCGCCGCCTCAGTGATGACGAGGTGGTCCAGCGGCTCACGGTGGTGCGCGGCATCGGGCCGTGGACGGTGCACATGTTCCTGATGTTCCGCCTGGGGCGACCCGATGTGCTGCCGGTGGCCGACTACGGCGTGAAGAAGGGGTTCGCGCTGACGTACCGGAAACAGGAGCTACCGACGGCGGAGGAGCTCACGGCGCACGCCGAGCGCTGGCGACCGTATCGCTCACTGGCGAGCTGGTAGATGTGGCGGGCGCTGGACCTGAAGGCTTGAGGACTTGATGTCTTGAAGACTTGAGGTGAGTCAAAGGCCGTTGCGGAGGAAGAAGTTCAGTGTAATACCGATGACGTTGACGTTCTGCGGCGCGGAAGTGGTGTGCTGATACAGGTAGTAGGCCTGCACCATGAAGATCCTGCGATAGGGCAGTTCCATCCCGATGGCATACTGCTGTTCATCCCAGCTGTCCCTCGCGAAATCGTAGAAGAACTCGGCCGATGCGTATGGGGTCAGGCGTCCGTTGCGCACGGGAATGTCGCGTTCGACTGTGATCCTGGTGCGGAAGCGGCTGGAGTATGCCCCATCCACCCAGCGGAACTCGGCGCGGTTGCGGGAGTCGAGCAGCCAGTGACTCTTGGGACGATAGCGGGGCGTCACATCGACGATCACGCGGTCTTCCGCGGTCGTGGCACCTTCCTGGTCGGTCCACAGGTACTCATAGCCGACCCCTACGACCGCCCGACTCTCCTTGTCGCTGTTGATGTTGACCATGTGCGCCAGCTTGCTGACCCGCTTCCACTGGTAGCCGACCCCGATTCCGCCGCTCCACTGCTGGTAGGAGTAGTCGGTGCCGGCGTTCACCTCACCGGTCGCAAGCAGACGAAATCTTGAGGGGAGCTGCAGCCAGACGTTTCCGGTGGACCAGACCTGGCCGCCGGTGGCGGGCGCCTGCGCGTGCGCCGGCGGGGCTGCCAGCGCGCCCAGGGCCAACAGGAGAATTCCGGCCGCACGTGAACTCAGAGACGGTCCGCCCGGCTCGCGACGTCCACATCCAGCTTGAGCGGTGCCTGCTCCGGCTCGTCCTCGACGTCCATGCCGATGAGCGTTGGGACATTGGTTCGCCACCAGGCGTCCCCTTCCTCATCGGTCCACCGCCCGATCATCGGTTCGATCACCTGGTCCAGCATTTCCTCCACCGCGCGTGCCGACGGCGGGCGGCTTCCCGGGTCCTTCGCGAGAAGCATGAGCACGAGTGCCTCGATCTCATTATTGATCGGTTCCCCGAGCCTTTCCGATGGCGAACGGGGGCGCTCTTCCATGTGCCGCCGCATCACCTCGCGCGCGTTGACACCGAAGAAGGGCTGCACCCCTCTCAACAGGAAATAGGCGACGACGCCGAGCGAGTAGAGATCGGCCCGGGCGTCGATTTCCCCCGACGCCGACGCCGCCTCCGGCGCCATGTAGAGCGGCGTGCCCACGGCGGCGCCGTCGCGCGTGAGGTCGGCTTCGGGCACTTCACTTTCCTTGACCAGGCCGAAGTCCAGCACCTTCACCAGGTCGGGTACACCACCGCGGTGACAGAGCATGATGTTCTGCGGCTTCACGTCGCGGTGGATCAGGCCGGCGGCGTGGGCCTCGGCGAGGGAGCCACACGTCTGCCGCAGGATGTGAGCGACCCGGCGCTCGGGCAGGGGCCCGAAGCGCTGCACCACGACGTCGAGGGTGAGACCGCGCAGGTATTCCATCGCGTAGTAGAAGGTGCCGACCGGCGTGCGACCGTAGTCGAACACGGTGATGGTGTTGGGGTGTACGAGCTGGCTCGTGGCCTGGACTTCCTTCTCGAACCGGCGGACCGCCTGCGGTGTGCTGCGCTCGGCGCGCAGCAGCTTCACCGCCGTCGGCCGCCGGAGGAAGGCGTGCCGCGCGCGATACACCGTGCCCATGGCGCCCTCACCGATAACGCGCTCGAGGGTGTACTGGCCCAGTTGCTCTGCGCGACGCGCCCGGGCCCGTGCGCGCTCGAGCATGCCGAATCCGAGCCAGATGAGGGCGGTGCCAATGACGATGATGCCAAACAGGGTCCCGAAGGCACGCCAGAGGATCCGCATGCCCCGGTAGCTTTCCTCATAGCCCTGCTCCACGGCGATAGCCACGGCGGCCCGGGGGAACCAGCGCCAGGTGCCCACCACCCGCTGCCCGAGATAGTTGCGATAGCCGTCGAGGTCGAGCCCGTCCTCACCGCTGGTGGCGTGCTGCCCCATGAGGGTGAGCGGCCAGGCGGAAGGCGTGGTGCCGGGATCGTAGCCACGGAGGAGGTCGCCGCCCGGATCACCGATGCGCACGTTGAGCGTCGACCCGACCAGGGTGTCGCGCGGCAGGAGCCCCGCCTTTCGCAGGTCGGCGTCGAAGCGGCTGCCGGAGAGCATGGTGCCCTCGGCGTTGATGAAGTAGGTCTCCCCAGTCAGGCCGGGGCGACCCGCCGTGATGATGGGCCGGAACCCGGTGGCGGGATCGGCGCGCAGGTCGAACCAGCCGAGCAACTCGCCGGCACCAGATGGGTCGGTAAAGACCGGCGACGCGGTGAGGATGATGGGCCGGGTAAAGTCGAGCGGCCGGCCGGCGCTGTCCACCGCCTGGACGCGGATTGGGATGGTGACCGACTCGCCCCGGCGCAGGCGCGCCACGAGGTTGGCCGGGTAGGCGGTGGTGGGCTTCCCGACCAGCGCCGAGTCGTTCGAGGTGAGGATCCGGCCATCGGCCCCGACAAACGCGAAGTTCTGGTATCCGTGGCTCTCCAGCACCGGCTGGAGCCGCTGCATCAGGCGCGCTCGAGCCGGCAGGCGCCGCAAGGCGGCCTCATCGAGGTGGGGGGCCCGCGCGGCGATCTCCAGTAGGTCTGTCCGCACCCCGGGAGCGGCGGCGATCCAGCGCACCAGCGCCTGTTCACCCGCTACCCAGGCGTTGAGACCCTGATACATCGAGTTCATGACCAGCCGCAATCGGTCCTCGGTGCGGTCGCGCATCGAGCGACGCACGACTCCATGGCTCCACAGCCCCACGGCCGTCAAGCCGAGGAGCGACAGGACAAGGAGCGCCAGGGAGCGGGACTGGTCGCGCAAACTCATGGCCAGATGATATACCCTTTATCTTGACGACGCAGCGCCGGATGATACCTC
>Ga0302323_100002528_pt1 | contig 14841 bp, 4 predicted proteins | sample Fen_T0_3_FD_201950 | JGI IMG/M metagenome (GOLD analysis project Ga0302323, IMG submission 201950) | Peat permafrost microbial communities from Stordalen Mire near Abisko, Sweden - Fen_T0_3 | ecosystem: Environmental > Terrestrial > Soil > Wetlands > Permafrost | place: Sweden: Abisko... | reverse complement strand
GAAGTCGAAGCCTGCGCCAGCCATTTGGTCCGCAAGTCCGCCTGGGCCCAGACCGTGCCATCGTCAAATACGACCCGTTCTACGCCCTGATTGTAGTAGTCGTCGAGTTCAGTCTTCAGCAGCACCGCCCCACCATCGCTGCCATCAGGCGAGCTCGGCGCGACCACCAGCTTCAGGTCGTTGCCGTTACGAACCAGGCTGACCGCGGTCGGATTGATATTCTGCAGCACCAGACTGTCGGTGGTACCTTCAAACGACGCTTCGGTGATGACGTCATTGCCGTCGCCGCGCGCATAGATGTAGGTGTCATTGCCGCTGCCACCAATGAGCGTATCGTTGCCGCCGCCACCACGGATCGTATCGTTGGTATTGAAGCCGTTGATGACGTCGTCTCCGGAAGTCGAAGCCTGCGCCAGCCATTTGGTCCGCAAGTCCGCCTGGGCCCAGACCGTGCCATCGTCAAATACGACCCGTTCCACGCCCTGATTGTAGTAGTCGTCGAGTTCAGCCTTCAGCAACACCGACCCACCATCGCTGCCACCAGGCGAGCTCGGCGCGACCACCAGCGTCAGGTCGTTGCCGTTACGAACCAGGCTGACCGCGGTCGGATTGATATTCTGCAGCACCACACTGTCGGTGGTACCTTCAAACGACGCTTCGGTGATGACGTCGTTGCCGTCGCCGCGCGCATAGATGTAGGTGTCATTGCCGCTGCCACCAATGAGCGTATCGTTACCGCCGCCACCACGGATCGCATCGTTGGTATTGAAGCCGTTGATGACGTCGTTGCCGGCAGTCGACGCCTGCGCCAGCCATTTGCTGCGTAGGTCGGCCTGGGTCCAGATCGTGCCGTCGTCGAACAAGACCCGCTCCACACCCGTACTGTAGTTATCGTCGAGTTCCGCCTTCAGCAGCACCGACCCGCCATCAGCGGCACCCGGCGCGCTCGCCGCGATCACCAGCGTCAGGTCGTTGCCGTTGCGAACCAGGCTGACCGCGTTCGGGTTGATGGTCTGCAGCACCAAGCTGTCGGAGCCGGCGAACTGCCCCTCGGTGATGACGTCGTTGCCGTCCCCTCGCGCATAGATATAAGCGTCGTTGCCGCTCCCTCCGTTGAGGGTATCGTTGCCGGCTCGGCCCGCAATGATATCAAATCCGCTGGTGCCGTTCAGCGTGTCGTCGCCGGATGTTCCTGCCACGGACACCAGCGTCCCGAGCAGACTCGTAGACGACCAAGTTGTACCGTCGGCGAAGACGATCTGCTCGACGCCCTGCCCGCTCGCGCCGTTGACCTCCCCCTTGAGAATCACGGACCCTCCATCAGCGGCTCCTGAAGCGCTTGGAGCGATCACCAGGGTCACGTCGGTGTCATTTCGTACTAGTGAAACACGCGACGAGGCGATATTGGTGAACAGCAGTTTGTCGACAGATCCGTCGGATGCCGCGCTCTCGGTAATGACGTCGTTGCCGTCTCCGCTGCTATAGACATATGTATCGGAGCCGGTGCCACCATTGAGCTGGTCGTCGCCGAGGCCGCCTGTCAGCCTGTCGTCGCCGCTCTGACCGGTCAAGGAATCGTTGCCAGGCGTGCCGTTGATTATATGACTGTTCGAAGTTCCTCCCGAGAGCAGCGTTTGCTTATTCCAGGTTGTTCCATCGCTGAAGACGATCTGCTCTATTCCAGCGCTGGCTTCACCAATCAGCCTGATCGAGCCGCCTTGGTTGACAAAGCTCAACGTCACGTCATTGCCGCTGCGTGTAACTATCGTGCCAAACTCCGTGAAGCCAACCCCCAGCACCAGCCGGTCATTGTCGCCCGCGCCCGACGCCTCGGTGATGACGTCGTTGCCATCTCCCGCATTGTAGACGTACGTGTCGTTGCCGCCGCCGCCGTTGAGCGCATCGTTGCCGGCGCCACCTTGAATCGTATCGTCGGCGCTGAAGCCGTTGATGACGTCGTCGCCGGGGGTCGCGGCCTGCGCAAGCAGCTTCACCCGCAAGTCATTCCGGGTCCACGTGGTACCATCGGCGAAAACGATCTTCTCGACACCTCGGCTGTAGTAGTCTTCGAGCTCGTTTTTGAGCAGCACTGATCCACCGTCGCCGGCCCCCGGCGCGCTTTCGGCGACAACAAGGGTGACGTCGATCCCGTTACGGACAAGGCTGACTGCGCTTGAATTGATGTTCTCGAACTTCAACGTATCGAAGTCGCTGTGCCCAGAATCGGCATCTTCGATGATGGTATCGTTGCCGTCCCCGCGGGCAAAGATGTACGTGTCATCGCCCTGGCCGCCATTCATCGTGTCGTTTCCAGAACTGCCACGAATCGTGTCGGCGGTATTGAAGCCAACAATCGTGTCATCGCCAGACGTCGACGCCTGCGCCAGTACTCTCAGGCGCAGATCCGCCCGACTCCAAGCCGTCCCATCGGCGAAAACAATCTGCTCCACGCCCTGGCCGAAGTTCTCGTCGAGCTCCTGCTTCAGAAGAACGGAGCCGCCATCACCGGCACCCGCCAGACTCTCCGAGACTCGTAGCGTAAGATCGTTGCCGTTGCGAAGCAAACTAACGGCGTTTGAATTAATGTCCTCGAACTTCAACGTATCGACGTCGCTGTGTCCAGAATCGGCGCCTTCGATGATGGTATCGTTGCCGTCCCCGCGGGCATAGAGATACGTATCATCCCCCTGCCCACCATTGATCGTATCGTCTCCCCGCCCGCCTGCAATCAGATCCGCTGCGTTCGTACCATTGATTGTGTCATTGCCGTCAGTCCCCGCTGCCGAAATCAGCCTCGTTCTAAGAGTAGCTCGATCCCACGTGGTGCCGTCGGCGAATACGATCTTCTCGACGCCTCGGCTAAAATAGTCGTCGAGCTCGTTCTTGAGCAGCACCGAGCCGCCATCGCCGGCCCCCGGGGCGCTTTCGGCGACAACAAGGGTGATGTCGATTCCGTTACGGACAAGACTGATTGCGCTTGAATTGACGTTCTCGAACCTCAACGTGTCGAAGTCGTCGTGTCCAGAATCGGCGTCTTCGATAATGGTATCGTTGCCGTCCCTGCGGGCATAAATGTACGTATCATTTCCCTGCCCGCCATTCATCGTGTCGTTTCCGGCACCTCCACGGATCGTGTCGGCAGTATTGAAGCCAACAATCGTGTCATCGCCAGACGTCGAGGCCTGCGCCAGCACTCTCACGCGTAGATCCGCCCGACTCCAGGCGGTTCCATCGGCGAAAACAATCTGCTCCACACCCTGGCTGAAGTTCTCGTCAAGCTCCTGCTTCAGAAGAACGGAGCCACCATCACCTGCACCCGGCGAACTCTCCGAGACCAACAGCGTAAGATCGTTGCCATTGCGGACCAAGCTAACTGAGTTTGAATTGATGTCCTGAAATTTCAATGTGTCGAAGGCGCTGTGTACGGAATCGGGGTCCTCGATAATGGTATCGTTGCCGTCCCCGCGGGCATAGATATAGGTGTCGTCGCCCGTCAAACCGCTGAGATACTTGTCGCCAGGCCCGGCAACGATGGTGTCATTGCGGCCGTAATAGCCATAGACCAAACCACCATTGCCAGCGCTCGCCTGATCAAGCAGTCTTTGCTCGATCTGCTCGCGGCTCCAGGTCACCCCATCGGAGAACGATATCGCGAGCCCGGCGACGTCGGAAACGAACTCCCTATCTAGCGTCACGGTCTTGCCGGTCGCGGCAACTGTCAGCACCAAATCGTTGCTAGTTCCGGACCGCGACAGCGTCACCTCGGTCGAAGCGATGTCCCGCATGACGAGCGTTCCGCTGTTGTCATCAATCACATCACTGCCGCCAGCCGAGCCGTAGACATAGAGATCGGCACCGCTGTTACCTTGCAACGTCTTGGCGCCGATCCCTGCGAAGATGACATCCGTTCCATTGGTCGCCTGCAGCGTTCCGGTCTGCGCGCCCTCATCTATGACCGACATGAAGCCGAACTGAGCGAGGACAGCTGCACGCTGGGCAAGACTGTCCGTCGCGGCGGCCGGGGAGATGAGGTACGCCGTTGCCTCGTCGCGCAGCGTCTGCAGCATCGCTGACGGCGAGAGCGGCGTCCCATTGTCGTATCCGACCTTCTTGAACGCAGCTGACGTGAAGTAATCCTGAACGGTGAGCGACGCCCCGGTCGTCAGATTCTTGACGACGAGGTCATTTCCGTTGTTCGGACGGAGAAACTGCACCTGCCCTGCGGAAAATCCCGTGAGGATCAATTCTGCAGAGGCACCCCTGTCGACGACAGTATCGTTGCCGCTGCCGGCCGAATAGATGTAGATATTGTTCGTGCCTCCCGACAGCGACTTATCGCCCGTGCCCAGGGACACCACGTTGTAGGAGGTCGTCAGCGAAATAGCGCCGGTTTGGCCATCCACATCGATGCGGCCGATCGCCTTCAGCAGCAGTCCACGCGAGTCCCACATCGTTCCATCGTCGAACACCACATGCTCGATCACGTTCGCCGTGCCAGCCGTCTGGTCCTTGAGCACGATCGGACTTTGTCCAGCGACCGTGAGGATCAGGTCGTGCGCATTGGGATCCGTACTCCGGGTCACCGTCACGTCCGCCGGGTTCACGCCCTTGATCACGAGCGTGTTGCTGTTTGCGGATCCCAGCGAGACGGCGCCATGATCGTCGATGAAGGTCGGCCCGTCGCCAGCGCTCCAGACATAGGTATCGTTGCCGAGGCCGCCGATCAGCGTCCGCGCGGCTTTCCCAGCATAGAGCGTGTCGGCACCGTCGAACCCATAGATCGCTGCGCCTGAGCCGGCCTGCGCATTCTGCTGGGCCAACAGCCTGGCCTCGATGTCAGCCTCGGTCCAGACCACGCCGTCGGAGAAGACGATCCGCTGAATCGGCGCGTTGGCGGCGTTCACCTGGGTCTGGAACGCGTCCGTATAGCCGTAGTCGAACTCGCTCGCGATGGTGATCTGCCCCTGTGGCGCCCCGTTCTGCCCATCAATCTCGATGACGAGATCGTTGATGCCCCTGCCGGCCCAGCGCAGCAGCGAGACCTCGGTCGAGGCGATATTCGCCAGCGACAGCGTATCGACATCACCGCTGGCCTTGTTGACCACGATCTTCTCGAAACCGTCGCCGCGCTGATAGACAACGGTGTTGTTGCCACTACCGATCGTAATCACATTGTCGATTCCGTGCATCAACAGGGCCTGCACGTCGTCGCGGGACAGCACTGTGCCGTCAGCGAACCGGAACGCATTGACATTGGCATTGTTGAACTCGCCCAGAATATTGAGCGAGTCATTCGTCCCATTGAGCTTGATGACGAGGTCGGTACCGAGTTGCGACCAGGTGATGTCGCTCAAGCTCACATCCGCGTTGAATGTGACGCTGCCACCATTGGCGTCGATAGTATCGTGGCCATAACCGTGGCCAAACACATAGGTCGTGTCGCCCGTAGTGCCGGCGAGATAATCGTTGCCCGCCCCGCCATCCAGCACGTCCGCATAGTCCGTGCCCGTAATGACATCATTGCCGGTCGTCTTGGCCGCGCTCAGCAGCTGCTGACGGACCTGGTCGTAGGTCAGGATCGTGCCGTCCGCGAACCGGAAGTTTTCGATCCGATTCCAGGAGATGTTGAAAATATCCTTCGCAAACTCGCGCTGGACGATCATGGTCGAGCCATCGGACAGCGTGATAGCGAGATCCTCCCGGCTGCCCTGCAGCAGAGAAAACGTCACATCCTGTGGCCGAATGTCAGCACCGAACTGGATGGTGTCGTTGTCGCCGGCAAAGATATTCGACATCGCGTCGGCGACGACATCGTAGGCGTAACCGACGTCGAAAGTGTAGGTATCATCCTCGTTGCCGCCGGAGAGATAGTGCACACCCGGACCGCCGTCGAGCGCGTCCGGGTAGCTGACGCCGTAGATGGCCGGTTGCCCCCAACCCTGAGCATCCAGGGTCTGGATGACATCTTCCCAGGAGATTTGGGTTCCGTCGCTGAACTCGAACAATTCAATCCGGTTGGTTTCGGAGTTCCAAACATTGTAGGAAACGGAAAACTCATTATGGATCGTCAGCTTGTCCGTCGTCCCCTTGATGGCGATATTCAGATCGTCCGAATTGCCGTCGCGGGAGAATTTCAGGTCATCCAGCGTAATTCCGGGCTTAAACTTGACGATATCCGGCTCATCATTGAAGATCCAGCCTTGTTGATCGTCGACGGTGTCGTGACCATAACCTCGACCGAAGACATAGGTATCGCCGCTGTCACCGCCGATCAGGGTGGTGTCGCCACCGACGCCTCCATCGAGCACGTCATGGTCGTCTGTCCCGGTCAAGACCGCGAGATCCGGCCGCGGATGTGACGCCGCCGTCGCGATATCCGATTTGTCCCACACCACCCCGTCTGAGAATACGATCTGCTGTACCCCCGTTTTCGGGTTCAGATTGCCTCCGAACAGTCCGGGCTTAATGCCGGTGAACTCGTCGACCACCCTGATCTGCTCGTTGGTCCCGTTGACCGTCAGGATCAGGTCTTTACCGTCCCGATCCGCTGTAACGTCAGTCGAGCGTACATTGGTAAAGCGCAGAAGGTCGTCCTCGCCGGAGCCGCGATCGGCATTGATCACGACGTGTCCGAACGTGCCGCCCATGATGAAATTGTCGGGCGCAAGGCTGTTGGTGGTGACGGTCTGATCGCCACCATGGAGGTAGTAGATCGTCGCGGTGCTCGACGTTCCGTTGATGACGCTGCCGCCTTCGACGATCTCGTTGGCCGGCACGCCCAGCGCCGATGCAGCGTCGGTGATGCTGATCGGCAGATTCACCGCCTCGTAGGCGCGAACCATGCTCTGGAACATATAGGCATAGCTGACGGTGAGCTGACCGCGGTCGAGATCACCGAGCACGATGTCGAGCAGTTGGCGCCAGCTTGCGATCCACGCCGAGGCGCCGGCCGCGTCCGCGGGAGCGTGCGCGAAGATCGCCTCGAACATCGGCGTCAATTGCAGGTCCGTCGTGGCGTGAAACTTGTCCGTCGCCGTGTCGTAGGACAGGCCCTGGAAATAAGACGCCAGAGGCCCCTGCATCGCCAGCCGAACGGCCTCGAGGTTGAGCGCGGTCACCGACGCGCTGATGAACCCCGACATCGCCGAGATCATCGCATGCGGGTTGGTGGGCGCGGAATCCAGCGGCAGCGGCACGCCGCGATAGCGCTCCATGAAGGCGATTTCAGCGCCGGACAGCATCGTCCACTGCCCGGACGATGACTGTTGATTGAGAACCTCGGCAAGTGTGGGATGGGCGATCACGTTGGATTGGGAATCCCGAACGTCAGCACCACTCGCGAGCTTCCAGAAGGTGACGCCGCCTTCCGTCACTTGATAGGCGAAATCCATAATAGTATCGGGCGAACTTGCCGAAGCTAGATACGCAATACCCGGATGACTCGCCGGCGTTGCGGCATGCCAATTGCCGTCGGCGTCACGCAGCGGCACGGCTGCCGCCCACGCGGTAAAGATCGGCATCGCCGCCGCGCGCAATTGGGTCAAATCGGGACTGATCAACTGATCAAGTCCTGCTTTGACGATATCAATCAGGTGAGGATCGAGCGTCATAGCGACCCGAAGGTCGGTCAGCGTGCCGTAGCCCTTGATGTTGGGCATCGCCGCAGCCGCGGCGCTGACACTCTTGTCGCCTGCAAAAACCGAATGATAAGGATCAGTGTTGAAGGACACGTCATCGATCGCGCTCGTCGTGCCGTCCGTGCGGGTGAACGTGCCGGTCGACAGGATGGTGTTGCCGGCGTTGGTAACGCCGATCTGCGCTGTGGCCGACAGGTTGATCGAAGCAATGCCGGCGTCGGCGAGCGATTCCATTTCGCCTGAATTGACGACCCCATTGCCGTTGAGGTCGCGCCAGACCTTGAGCTCGCTGAAGATCGCATCCTTCGCATCGATGACGCCATCGGCGTTGGCATCGCCTTGCGCCAGCGCGGCAAAGCCATTGGTGCCGGGCCCGCCGAACATTTCTCTGGCGTTGTCGACCAAACCGTTACCGTTCTTGTCATCGATCAGAATGCCGTTGGTAGGACCGACCCAGCCGGTATGCACCAGGAAACCATCGGCATTGACGTCAACCATAGGCGCGTAAGGGCTCACGGCTGTGAGATTGATCCCGCTGCCGGTCAGATCGAGCACCAGCGGATCGGCGTTGAACACCCGCGGCAGGCCCAACGTAAAAAGTTGATCGTTGGCGGCCTTGAAGTCCGTGTCCGCCTTGCCGATGCTCGGACGCACCCCGTTGAACAGCTGCCAGGCGTAAGTCTGCCCGACCCCAATGAAAATGCCGCCGGTCTGCTGGCTGAGGGGGACGCCAGGGCCACCATTGTAGCCGGCGACGTACATGATGCGGCCATCCTTCCCGTCCCCCTGCCGGATGGCGAGTTGGCCCTCGGTATTGATGCCGTAGTAGATTCCGTCGCCGTTGGTGACCCAGCCGGTTTCGGAGTTGGCCGACCCGATCGCGCCGTGCAGAACCCGGTTGGCGAAGGTGACGCTGTCGGTCGCCTTCAGGCCAATGACAAGAACGTCGTCGGACAGTTCGATCGTGGCATGGGTCTGTTGCCCGACGTTAACGGTCGATCCTTTGCCGGCTTGCTCGACGGTGTCGTCACTGCCCTGCAGATTGATTGTGACGTTGATATTGCCCGACGAAATCGAGTTCTTGCCGCCACCCGTATTGATTGTGTGCAGGTAGGGATCGGCGGCCTCGCTCAGATTAACCGTGTCGTCGTCCGACCCCAAAGTCAGGGTCGTCATGCCAGTGAAGGATAGTCCAGCGGACGCAGTCATAGTCTTGTTGGTGTACAAGCCGGCCGCTTGGCCTTTGCGGTCGGTCGATGTTGTCGTTCCGAGATAGACGTTCTTCCCGAATTGCGTGAAATCTAGCGTGTCGTTGCTTGAATAAAGCGTTGCACCAAGATCGATCGTGGTCGCATCTTTTGGAGTTGGCAAACCAACGAGCGACTTAACGACAACAAAATTGTTCTCACCTGGGTTGTCGGAAGTTCCAAGCCGTATGGACTCAACCGAGGTTATTTGATCGACGCCGCCAGTCACATTGTCCCGGACTTGGATGACTTGGTCGTTGCGACCACCGTCCACACTGTTCGATGCAGACAAAGTTACGGTGTATGAGTCCGCGGACTTGGAGTAGATAACCTGATTATTTCCAGCCCCTCCATTGATCCAATCATTTCCACCGTAGCCCAGGAGGAACGTGTCATCTCCTGGTCCGCCCAACATCAGGCAGTCGCTGCCATTGCCATCAAAAGTCGCGCCTGCCGACGGCCCAATGAGTTCCACATGGCCGTTGGCCGCGGTAACCGACGTTACGGCGTAGGGCTCAAAGGCTAATGACTGCCCGTTCAGGGTAATTTCGATCTGACCATCCCGCCACTGAACCGTTTCGTACGTTGGATCACCCACTACAATCGATGTCGTATTGGGGGTAGGATTGGCAAACGCAAAGTCCGTCGCTCCCAATGAGCTAGGTAGATCGCTCCGCTGTCCGATCGGGTCGTGTAGCGTATTTTGAAGCCCTGGTATGAACGACATCCCCACCGGCTCTCCAGTAGGCAGCCGAATGCCTGCGTCTCGCAAAAGAGTCGCAACAAACGTATTACTGTTCTGCTGCATTGGCCGGTATTCATAGCCTGCAGCAAGTCTTTGCTTGGCATCTGCTAAAATACTGGCCCATGTCGAGGATAGATCAGCACCTGTCAGCAATGTTTCTGTCGGCCGGTCGGCATCATTGGCATTGTATTCACCCCAACCTCGATCACCTCCCTCAATAAGGCCAAACGGGGACCCATCGTTCTCATTAGTCACCGACCATTGCTCTTTCGCAATTTCTGCGGCAGCCTGACCGAACGAAATTTGATCACCGGGGTTATTGTGAGGAGACGCCTCAATGAATCGTCTATTTTGGGGACCAGTGCCGTCATCATAAAACAAAGCCAAATGGTAGGCCCGCTCGAAGGGAAGCCATAGGTAGGATACGCCGATCGCTTGCGTCATTTGCCAACCCCACATTGCTCTTTAATGCGCTCATAAGCGTCGATGTACTTGGTATAAAGCTTCTTTTCTCGCGCACCGAGTGCGTAGGACTGGCAGGAGCCATCCGGAAACGGAATCTTGCTTAGGTCAAAGTCCAATTTTGAAAATCGAGAATAACAAGATGCCTGCTTCTGCGAACTGAAATGAAGCGAGTAGGTGCACCGATTTTCGGGAGGAGCCGAAGCAGGCCCGCTGCAAGCTTCCCAAAGTTGATAAGTCCCGTCGAATTTCGTAAAGTCAAGCTGCACTACATCGAACCCACCTTTCTCCTCTCTCGTGGAGACAAAAACGCATTGCCTGTCTGGAATCTGGCGTATTTCAAAACGCATGCGTCGATCACCAAACTCCTCGAGTGTCACAGAATCATCCGCTGCGCTCGTCAACTTGTAGGAGTATTCGCCGGCAGGTCCATGAATGAGCAGCGCGACATCCGGCAACATCGCGCTAGTACCCTTCGGTTGTGCGGACTGCGCATGGCTCATCGAAGCGACACAAATGGTTGCTACGAGCGCAAGAACGATCTGGCTTGCCGCCCTCATGGATTGCAACGAGATTCGAGGGAAGAGAACGCACCCAGCAACATCTGGCGATGCTGGTTGGCGCGCTCTAATCGCTTCAAGACTCATATTCGGCATTCAAAGTCCTTTCAAGGTCGGATCCCACAGACCTCACCAGGGCGACAGCACAACGCATTCGATATCGGCAAGCGAGTAAAGCTTGTGGACGGGCGAGTGCGACAACATGACGACCAAGTCGCCGACGCCGGCGGCGACTTGGTTGGACATCGCCGCACCGACCTACGCAAGATCGAAGGAGTAAAAGTCGAGGTGAGCTTTGTCATCTATCTTTCTACTGCGTTCTCGCCAATCCCTCGCCCGACTGCCGTTTCACGAAAGTAACGCTATAACGTCTCATCTTTTGGTTGCAAATGAAAGTTGAGCGACGATGAATAATCATTGCCGAACTTGAGAAACGGAAAGTCGCCATTCGCATCACACGCCTATCTCTCCCTCAAACTCTCATGCCGATAGCGCAGCAGGGGCGACATCAGATATTCGATGATGCGTCGCGTTCCGGTCTTGATTTCTACCGTCACCGCCATGCCCGGCGAGAGATTGACCAGCTTGTCCTCGACCTGCATCTGCGTCTCATCAAATGAGACGCGCGTCGAATAGAGAAACTCCTGCCCCTCCGGCTCGCTGGAGTTGGACAGTGCGCCACCCGTCTTCGAGGTTCCCGGCTTTTCGTTCGGCTTGTCACGGACGATGGCATCCTGTGAGACGCTCACAACCCTGCCGTGCAACAACCCGTATCTCGTGAAATTAAAGGTATCAATCTTGATCTCGGCGGGCTGCCCGACGCTGACAAAGCCGATGTCGCGATTGGCGATCATAGCTTCGGCTTCGAGGTGACTGTCGGCCGGAACGATCACCATCAACTGCTGCGCCGGCGTGACCACGCCGCCGACCGTATGCAAAGCAAGCTGCTGCACGGTTCCGTCGATCGGCGCGCGCAGGATCTGCTCGCTGGTCTTGCGCTCGGCCTTGATGAAGTCCTGCTCCAGCTGCTCGACCTTCTTCTGCGCGTCAGACAGATCGCTCAGGACCTGCCGTTCGAAGCCCGCCTTGGTCTGCCCCGACTGCTGCTCCAGCGCCTGACGAGCGGCCTCGATCTCCACGAGCTTGCGCTGCTGCACCAAGCGCTCGTTCTGCAGTTCAACCAGCTTGGTCTGGGCCTCGAGATAAGCGATGTGGTTGCCATATTCGATTTCCATCGCCTTGCGCCGGATCGAGGCGGATTCCTCCACCAGCGGCAGCGACGCATCGATCTTGGCGATCGTGGACGTGATCGATTGCGTCTCCGCGCGCTTTTGCGCGATCTGCTGGTCGAGCCCGGCTAGCTTGGCCAGTTGCTCGGAGGCCTGCGCTAGCATGGCGGATCTGGTTCGGGAGATATCGATGTCGGAGGCACCGGGGGGCGGGGCGAGGTCGTGCGGCGCGGCCAGCGTCTCGAAACTGGCACGGAGCGCACTGAGCCTTGCGACATCGAGCCGGTTCAGGATCAGGTCCTGCGCGACGCGTCTGCGCTCGGCCTGGGTCACGGTGCGATCGAGCTCGATCAGGACCTGGCCAGCGCTGACCTTGTCGCCGTCCTGCACGTTGATGGCCGACACGGTGCCGGTTTCCAGCGGCTGAATCGTCTTGGTGCGTCCCGTCGGCACGATCTTGCCCGAGGCTGTGGCGATGATGTCGACACGGCCGACGATGGCCCACCCCACCGTGATCGCGAAGAACAGGATGAGGGTGGCGCCGATCAAGCGCCCGGCGGGCGACGCCGGGGTTTCCAGGATCTCAAGCGCTGCGGGCAGGAATTCCCGCGCCGTATCGCGGCGGGCCCCGGGAAACGCGACCACCTTGGGCGCGGCGGGCTTTTCGAGCGTTTCAGGCGACGACATGGAGCCCCGCCTGGATCTGGTGCAGCATGGCGTAGCGCCCGCCCTTCTTGATCAGGTCGTCATGGGTGCCGTCCTCGACCAGGCGCCCCGCCTCGATGGTGATGATGCGATCGGCATGGCGCACCGCCGACAGCCGGTGCGCGATGATGAAGACAGTCCGCCCCTTGCAGATCTGGCGCATATTGCGCTGGATGATGTTCTCGCTCTCATAGTCGAGCGCGCTGGTGGCCTCGTCGAAGATGAGAATTCGGGGGTTCATCACCAGCGCCCGGGCGATTGCGATGCGCTGGCGCTGCCCGCCGGACAGGCTGGCGCCGCGTTCGCCGACCACCGTGTTGTAACCATCCGGCAGTTCCAGAATGAACTCATGGGCGCCCGCGAGTTCCGCCGCGGCAATAACGCGATCCATCGGCATGCCGGGATCGGCGAGGGCGATGTTGTCTCGGATCGTGCGGTTGAAGAGAACGTTTTCCTGCAACACCGCGCCAATCTGCCGGCGCAACCAGGCGACGTCGGCAACCGAAAGATCAATGCCGTCGATCAGGATACGGCCAGCCTCCGGCACATAGAGCCGCTGCGCCAGCTTGGTGAGCGTGGATTTACCGGAGCCGGAGGGGCCGACGATGCCGACGACCTGCCCCGCCGGCACCTTCATGCTGATGTCATGCAGCGCCAGCGGACCGTCGACACGATAGCGGAAATTGACGTGGTCGAAGGTGACCTCGCCGCGGATCGGGGGCAGTGCTGCACGGGCCGGATTGAATGCCGGCTCCGGGGTGGCGTTGAGAATGTCGCCGAGGCGGGCGATCGAGACCCGCGCCTGGTGAAAATCCTGCCACAGCTGCGCCAGCCGCAATACCGGCTGGGCCACGCGGCCCGCCAGCATATTGAAGGCGATCAGTTCGCCAACCGTGAGCTGCCCCTCGATGACGAGATAGGCGCCGAAATACAGCGTCAGCGCAGTGACGATCTTGCTGACGAACTGCACCAGCTGGCTCGCCCAATTGCCGAGCGACAGCACGTCGAACGAGGCACCGACATAGCCGGCGAGCTGCTCTTCCCAGCGCCGCTGCATCTGCGGCTCGATCGCCATCGCCTTCAGGGTCTGGATCGCGCTGACGCTCTCGACCAGGAAGGCCTGGTTCTCGGCGCCGCGGTCGAACTTCTTCTCCAGGCGCCGCCTGAAGATCGGGGTGACCCCGGCCGACACCGCGATATAGAATGGGAACGAGCCGACCACAATCCAGGACAGGAGCGGCGAGTAGTAGAACATCACGGCCAGGAAGACGAAGGTGAAGCCGAGGTCGATGACGAGCGTCAGCGCCGAGCTGGTGAGGAAGTTTCGGATATTCTCGAGTTCGCGGACGCGGGCGACGGAGTCGCCGGCCCGTCGCGCCTCGAAATAGGCGATCGGCAGCGCGATCAGGTGCCGGAACAGCCGGGCGCCGAGTTCGACGTCGATGCGGTTGGTGGTGTGGGAGAAGACGTAGGTCCGCAGCCCCCCGAGCACGGTTTCGAAGATCGTCACCGTGATCAGCCCGAACACCAGCACGTCGAGCGTGGTATAGCCGCGATGGGTCAGCACCTTGTCGGTGACGACCTGGAAGAACAGCGGCGTCACCAGCGCGAATAGCTGCAGGAAGAAGGACGCCAGCAGGACCTCGGCGAGCAAGCGGCGATATTTGTGCATCGCCTGCAGGAACCAGGTGATGTCGAAGCGGCGTCCGAGATCGGCGAGCGACGCCCGGCGCGCCATCAGCACCACACGCCCGGTCCAGTCAGCCTCGAACTCGGCGCGCTTGAGCACCTGCGGACGATTCGATGCGGGGTCCTGAACCAGCGCCCCCTCGTCACTCACCTTACCGACGATGACAAAGCTGCCCGACCGCCGCTCGACGATTGCCGGCAACGGCAGCTTCATCAGCCCGGCCCAGTTGTCGGTGACGACCCGTGCCTTCAGCTTTAGATGCTTGGCGCAGCGCAGCATCTCGGCGACGCCAATGGCCTCGCCCGAGAACTCATGGGCGATCTGCGCTGGATCCACGGCGACCTGGTGGAAGCGCAGCAGCAGGGTCAGGCACTGCAGGCCTGTATCGGATTTCGAAGTCTCAACCACGCCCACTACCCCAGGTCGATCCACGATCATTACAACGCGGTAATGGGATAAGCAAAGGCGAATTCAGATTTTCGGAGGTTGGGAAGCGATTTGGGCGTTCGCTGGTCGCGGGGGCACTCCGATTGTCAGGAAACCATCTCGGGGAGGTTCGGGCGACG